>Ga0116231_10015203_pt1 | contig 10020 bp, 10 predicted proteins | sample S1TSphgellanicum_2_FD_89695 | JGI IMG/M metagenome (GOLD analysis project Ga0116231, IMG submission 89695) | Host-associated microbial communities from peat moss isolated from Minnesota, USA - S1T2_Fd - Sphagnum magellanicum MG | ecosystem: Host-associated > Plants > Peat moss > Unclassified... | reverse complement strand
AGTTGAAATAAAAATATTTAAAATCAAGTTGCCAATTTTTAGAGTCAATAAAGTTTTTTAAATTGAAATAATAATTTTTAGATTCAAAAATAATAATTTAGAATTCAAATATTAGTTTTTAAATCAAATAAGTTTTTTGAATTTAAATAACAATTTTCAGAATTGAAATGTTAGTTTTCATATTCAAATAACAATATTCAAAATTGAAATGTCCATTTTTAGACTCAATTACTAATTTTCAGATTTGAAGTATTAATTTTGAAAATCTAAAATAATAATTTGGAATCTAAATTTCAGGTTTGAATTAAATGATTATTTAAAATATAAATGAAAAATTTTCATAGCTGAAATATAAATTTTCATATTCACATAAAAATATTCAAAATCAAATGGAATATTCAAAATATTCCATGTTTATGATCAATTATAATTTTCTGAATTGAAATACTAATTTTTGGATTCCAAAAATATTAATTTAGAATTCGAAATCAATTTTTAGATCAAATCAGTCTTTTTGAATTGAAAATATCATATTCAAATCAAAATTTTCAAATACAAATAATGTTTTAAACAATTGAAATAACAATTTTCAGATTTGAATAAAAAAATTCAAAGTTCAAATATTAATTTTGCGATTCATTTATGAACAATATACATACATTAAAATATACCCCTATGTCATTGTAAAATACCTTTAGGATGCAACTAATTTGGTGACCATTGCGATTAATGGGACATATCAACCTATTAATGGATGAAAATAAATGTAAAATTGATATAACCAATAGGATGAAATTTCTAATAGTTGCATCATAGTTGTGAAAATGAGCAAAATAGTTGAAAGTTGGTCTTGTAGTTGCAAATATTCTCAAATCTAGTCGCAAACGATTATAAGTCACATGTAGTCGTAAATTGAATGGTTACATTTTGGCTGATTTCTACTAGTGTAAACTCTTACTTGCATAAGCCACCACCTTCTCAAGCTTCCCCTCCTTTTGTGACAAGATGGTTCCAACACCTTTTAGTGACCAGTCAACATCAAAACAAAATTGTTTCTTGAAATCAGGCCATATAAGTACAAGCACATCAACCAGTGCTCACTTTAATGCCTAAAATGCTTGTTGACAACCCAGATTCCATACAAAGTTAACATCTTTTTTTGGCAATTCAAACAACGGAGCAACTAGTCATGAATAGCCTCGAACATAATTTTGATAATACCTAGTTAGACCCAAGAAAGACCTTATGTTTGTGATCATCTTTGGTTCTAGAAAATGCAAAACTGCCTCAATTTTGCCTGGATATGGTTTGGTGCCATCTTTACTAACCACATGACCCATAAATGTGATATTTTTTGCAGCAAAACAACATTTATTCGGGTTCAACTTTAGGTTAACTTCCTTAAGCTTGAAAAACACAACGTCCAAATGTTGAAGATGTTCCTCCCAACTTTCAATGTGTACATTAAGATTGTCAACAAAGACCTTCATGAATTTGTCTCCTAAGCTTTTAAAAATATCTGACATTATCCTGGTAAAAGTGATGGTAGCATTTTTAAGACTAAATGGCATGACCGTCCAATCATACAACCCAGTTTTAGTGATCAATGTTGTCTTCTTCATATCCTCAAGAGCCATCCAAATTTGCCAGAAACTAGACTGCAAATCTAATGCTGTAAACCATGATGATTTGCCCAATTAGTTAATCACATCATCCACAAGTGGCATTAGAAATGAATCCTGACGGGTTTGTGTGTTGAGTGGTCGATAGTCTCCACAAAAACATCTACTCCCATCCTTTTTACTAGTAAAGTGACGTGACATGCATATTCAGAATTACTGGGCTTCATCTTGCCCAAATATACTAAGACATATATTTGTCTTTTTACTTTTGCCTTTTCCTAGTAGGATAATTGACTAGGAGATACCTTGCAAGGTGGGAACATTTGTGTATCCACAGAATGTTCTCCGATGGTGCAACAGCTTAGTTCACCTTTGTTCCAAGCAAAAACATCTTGGTAACACTATAGAACCTTCCAGAGATGTTTTTCTTTATCCAAGCTAGGGTCAACCTAGATTCGTTGACAAATTTCCCTCCATCTTGTGCTCATTTCATCATTATTATATGATGCCAATTGCTTAGTGGAGTTATTGTCAAGGTCACCACCTTTTGCTTGTTGAACTTGTAACAATATTGAAATTTTTGCATAGTGTGTGGACTCAAACATAACATGTTTACTTTGCTTTGCATCAGACACCCATTTAAGCCAATTTACATAGTCATCTGCATATGTTATTTCTTTTTCCATGAACCCATCAACTTGTTCCTATAGTATTAATTGTAAGATTTGTTGTGGTCCTTCTGACATCACTAGATCCTTAAACTTAGTATCCCTAAACTCATCCTTATCATCAAATTGTTTAACTTGGTGAGGTCCACCATCACTACTATCAGAATCAGTATTTAAATATGAGGCATATGCATTTACACTTTTGGGCATGATAGGACTGTCCTAATTTGGGATCCAATCAATGATGTCAGAATCATCACTAATATGTGTGTTCTTCAAGACAATAGTAACATCCTGCATCAGAACTTCTGAATTTATTATTTGTAGTAGATTTACCATAATCAATGGCAACACTTCCACATTGGCCCTTAGACCATGTCTTACTTGGATTAGGCCTCATTCCACATCCATGATTGCACTAATTTTTATTAGAAAATCCAAGCCAAACAATACTTCATAAATGTATGTGTTTACCACCATGAAGGTCATAATGCATTGTACGCCTCCAACCTTGATAGGTACTTCGTCAATTTTACCCAGAGCCTGTGTAATGACTCTTGATGCAATTTTATAGGTCTCAGAACTGGTAATCATATGCATTATGCCCAATTGTTTGACCACAACAGAAGTCATCACAAACATAGATGCTCCAATATCTACCAGTCCTTCAACAACATAGTTGTTTATTTCCATAAACAAATGCAGGGTTTTGCTTCGATGTGTCTTGTTGATGTAGATCTTCTTAAATGTTGGAACTGTAGAAACCATAGACACCTAATTTTCAGTTGCCTCTGAATCCTTCATTCGTCTAACCAATTTTACCAAACTTTCAAGGTGTTCTAGTTCCCCTGGAATCATAAGGATTATCTCCATAGGTGAAAGGAAAATCTTCCATTTGATGAAGTAGGAAAGAATCTTGGATTTGACTAAAGTGTCTTGGTTTACACTTGTCCCATCTCCTACAGCTTCATGGGTCAGTATAGCTCCTTTTGGTGCTATGTCAACAAGCATCCTACTTCAGCGCACTCAAATGTGAAAGAAGATATTCTCATCCCCACAGAGCTTGTTGAGCTGTTGTATGGTTGTTTTTTCATCATTCAGCAATACTTCTAAAAAGTTTGTTGTTCTAGAATGGGACTTCCCATCCCTAGGTTTTTTCCAACACCTATCCTTATAATGATCTAAACCTGAATAGAAAGAACATTTTATTCCACAATTCTCTGTCCTATGAAACATACCACACTTGGCACATATTTGGCCGTGGTTCATTTAATCTCAGATAGGTGGTGGCCAAATGGTCTCTTCCTTTGCAGATTTGGCATCCTCCAAACATAGCGGAAGAAGATGATGCCTCTGGATTGTGCACATTCCCTTTGAAGAAATTGATAAGTGCGTTGTTTAACGCAGTGACTTGTTTTTCCATCATGGTCTTTGAGGCTCCCTCTTCTTGTTCCTTTTTTAAAGGGTCATATGGTGTTTCTCCAAGCTCGCCCAACACTCTTTCCAAGTTGTAACTCCCATTAACTCTTTAATATCTATAAAAGTCCTTACCACACACAACTTTTGAATTTCTGGTCTTAATCTAACCATAAATCTTCTTCTTTGCTTAACATCTTGTATTCCACCCCTTTGAAATAGCTTGTCAAGACGCTCAAAGTATTTTTGAACTCTCTCTTTGGGTTCTAATTTTATGGCATCAAGCTTCATCTTGATGTCATTAGCATCAACGTCTCCATACTTCTGTACTATTAGAGTCCATAACTTAGCCCAATAAGCTTGTGCTGGTTGCAACCTCCTAAACCATTTTTTAGCCCTGCCTTTCAAATTCAACTTTACAATCTTGAAGAGATTTTCTACATTTAAATCTCATACTTTCGCAGCCATTGTGAGCCTCTCTGCCCAGTCATTGACATCCTCATGGTCTCGCCCCCAAAATAGTTCATCCATCCCCTGCGGGCTAGTCATTTTGCAATGTTCAACTTCAATTTAAAATTGCAATGTCTTCTACTACACAAATGTCTTTAAACCACCTTTAGACAAATTCAGTCCTCACCCCCTTCTCACCCTTTTATGTTCCTTTTGAATTAAAGGACCCAATTCTATTGGGATGGAAATGGCACTCACTTGGTGTATGATGCACCACTCCTTTCTAAGAGATCATGCCATGTCTTTCAAGCACACCACTGTTCTAGAAAAGGAAATAACACCACTGGCAACCACCTTACTTCTGCTTTAAAAGCATCAAAATAATTCATTTTCAAATATATAAACCTTAAATATTTCCATTGGTTGTTGAATCTAATTGTGACTCCATCAAATCCGAGATGCCAAGTGCGACGAACTTCCTCTCAAGAAATAAACATTTATCATCTATGATTTAGTTCAAAAACTCAAATTGATCTCCTTCTCCTATTTAACGCGCTCCCAAGTTCTTGGTTGGGCCCAAAGGGGTTCAACTATGTTAAAGAGCGGAAGTAGTTGGAACTTGGTACCACTCCCAACTTCCAGCACTAAAAGGTGTAAGAGGGGCGTGCTGAAAACTCTGGGATTAGACTAGGAATAAGGACAAACTATTTAGTTATTCGGTCCTGCATCCAAAACCAACCAACAAGTTGGTTAGTTCACATTCTGAAACACCCTTGGTGCTAGGACCAGCCATGGGCAACTCTGGATTCACTTGACTCACCACGGCTCGGACTCGAGGGAAGCCACCACTTTCCCCCATATAGTATTTTCTATGACTTTCTGCCGCACTTGCATCCGAATGGCACTTTTTCCTAGGACTCCCAAAATGGAGTCCCAAAACTGTCCCGGTTTGGACTTTCAGGACTTTGGGTGTTTATAACTTATTGCTCCAACCTCCGATTGGGACGAGGTCTAAAGCAAACTTGTAGATCTCCTTGAGAGTTTTCCAACAGTGTGTTGCACTCCACCTGCACACCTCGGGATCAGGTCTATTCCCGACTTTTAATGGTCGGGAGTTAAACTGGAACTTTTGACTTTTGACCTTTCTTTCGACCATAACTTGTGCTACATATGTCCAAATGGATCATGCGAGGCCATTTTGGACATCTACACTTGAAGACCTTTCCAATAGTATAAATAACACTTCAATGCGAGGTGTTTTGACCCCTATAATTGCATTCTGAGTTTTTGGGAGTCCCAGAGGACTCCCAAGTCCCATTTTCGGGAGTGTGAGTGGCGACCTCACACTTCCTTCAAAGTGGGGTTGCGACACCATTAGTCTTAAAGACACAACATTAGATGGTAGAATGGAAAAAATTTGCTCATCTGTCGATTCTTGTTGGAACTGCCACCTTTCCTCTAGATTCCGTAATATCCTCTAACTTATGATGTGGGATCTTGATCCATAGTGCTCCACCCTAAGAAGGTGATCTCCATTCTGAAATAAATCTTCCACACTAGGGATGTACAATTTGATAAAGTGGTTAGGTGAAATAGAAAGCTTGGGAATCCAAATGTCTCCTATTCTAAGTACATTACGCTACCTTTCAAAGACTAAAGGTGAAACCCTACACAAGGTATGAGGTGTAATGATATTGCCTTTGAAGCTCTAAGGTTGACCCCCATCCCCTTGTTCCAATTCTTAATTTCAACCAAACTTGAGGGTGTGTATAAAAGCCATTACGAACTATTTCTACTACCACATCCCCAACTTGAGCTTCATCAGGATCTATACCTACAAATGTCACCACACTAAATCCTAACAAACACAAAATTATTGCTCCTATCTGGGGTCCATCCTGCCTCCTTGGATAATCGAATATGATAATTGTCTATTGTTCACGAATTTCATGTGTGACCTCATCTATACCCACCTCATCTGCACTAGATGATACATACTATCCTAACTACCGTGATACCCCACCATATACAAGTTTGAATGATGCTTCAGACCTAACCATGCTTTTATACCAAAAGAAAAATGTAGAAAAACCATCTCTTGATTACAAATCTTTATTCTAGCAAAAATGTCTACAATTCATTTCCTGCCAAACCGGCACTATCACAACACCTTGGTTCTATAGTCCTACGGTACATGATTTTCCATACCATGAGAATTTCTAGACTGTACATACCTATTAGCCTCTCCTAAATTGCTATAGTAGTAGCCTTCAAATAATTGCTAGGAACAACTTCAAATATTGTGAATGCGTGAGTTAATGGGGTCTAGTTTGAGGTCAGCGTTCTCAATGTTCAGTTGGTATGTTATGAGCTGCTAATCCATCCCACTACCACATGTGATAATGCAAATAAATGTTTGGTCTAGCTTTAAAAACAAATTGACTTTTGGGTATGAACCATGATTGAACAAGGTATGCCAAGTTGGCTTGCAACTACTCAAGAAAAACATAATTCAGTGCAGAATATGGATCTATGGATACTAATATTAATCTCTCCCATTCTGTTCCTCTCTCACCCACGTTCTGTCCAACCCAAGGATACCCACTAAAGTTTCTAGCTCTCACTCATATTTATGCGCTACCCATTGGATTTCAAGAGAGGTTCCATCAAGGTCCCCTGTAAATGCACTTATTTACATGCTCCTAATTCTACAGCTCAAACCTCCTTTATGTGTCACCAACCTTCAGCATCAACCCTTTATAAATCCTAACTCTAGCAAGAACACAAAGCTTGCCATGATGTAGTCATTAATGCAACAGAAATCAAACAGCAACTACAGATTTTTTACTTCTACACAAACTGAAACAGTTTCAACAAAAAACAAACATGTCCTTCAAGCACTCAAACTCCTCTTCTTATAGTCGTCTCGCAACATCCTACCTCCTGTCTCCTTTGCATGCTTATAGCGCCCTTAGCCACCCATCGTCTGCTGCCAACTTGTTTCACATAACACACAAAAAACAAAGTTTCCTACTCACAACCACTAACAAATAGTGATGATATAAATTTTGCCACATGCATGAAGAAAGTTGACGACCATTCAAAACAAAACCTAAACCCTAAAACGAGGTAGTGTTCACATTAGAGAGATCCAAGTGACTTCCTATCCGATCACAAAAGGTTTTCAAAATGAACCTCTCCTTTAATTACCTTGCCTTCAATGCATGTATGTTCATTTTGATCATATTATCTTGTCAAGGTGATATTTGAGGACACAATTTTCACCTCATTAGCATCATGATTCATGACATTCATCATTTTGGTTATGAGGATGCATGTTGCACAAAAAATTGCTTGTGAAATTCTACTCAAAAAAATAATAACATGAATAATCAAAAGCTTTAGGAGAAAATCTTGTATTGTATCAAAATGAACTAATGTGACCTTTGTTGGTGAACATATATTGTAATATTGAATTACTTTGAAAAGGCCAATTGTACACCTTTAGATGAAGTTTGAAATCCAAATCACATAGAAAGTTTAATATTTGAACTTTGTCAAATCTTCAATGAGAAAAGTACTAAAAATTCAATGTTTTTTGGACTTCATGTCTCAAAATTACAAAATCACTTCCATGAAGCCTCATTAAGGGTTTTCCAATGGTACCAAAAGTGTGAGGCAAGAGGGTGTTGTGCTTTGGAAGATTTCAATGTGACAATCCAAAAAGAAAGAAACAAAACAAACAAGAGTCTACCTTCCTTAATACATGGATGTTTTTTATAATTCAATAGCTTGAAATGATTGCAATGAAACAAATATGAGTCCCTCACCCAAATAGAAAAAAAGGTTCCCAAAAATTCAAAATTAAAAGAATCAACCAATATTGAAATCAACCAACTTGTTCAATTTATCACCAAAATTACCTACTCCCATACAAACAAAAGCAAAATTTGAACTTGGTTCAAACCCAACATGCTTCCCAAATTTACCAAAAAATTAAACAAGGAACACAATTCTTGCTTTCAAATTTGAAAGGAACTTCAAAAGAACCATAATTGAAATTCATTTCAAACAAAAGCAACAAATTTTTAATCCCACACTACTAATTTGTCACAATTCTTTTGACGTTTGCAAAAAGAAAGTTAGACCATCATAAATGCAGCAACAACAACATCTAAAATTGAGGAAAACCAAGATTACAAAGTTGTTTGAGATTGAATCCAAATGATGAGATAACAAATTGGCAATGACTTTATAAGCAACTTGAGTAAAATGGAAGCCTTCCCATTGAATGTAATCCTCCAAGTTATGTTGGTATTGATATTTACAAATTGTGAGCCTCTTCCAGATAAGGACAATACATTGCCACTATTCTTGTAGCAATCAATTAAATTACAATTATATGCTCCTCCAAACCTACAACATGGTTTCAATTTAGTATTGAACTTGAAACTTGTTTGTACAATGTTTATACAACAAATTACCCACAACAAAAAACAACCAATCCCATTTACACCATAACTCTAGGGTTGAATTTGGTATCATACTTCTAGATTAGGTTGGGAGAATTTAGAGGATAGATCATAAATTGATGAAGAAGAGTACAGAACAAATTATACATATATAATAATAATAAATTTTATTGGGCTAGATTGGTAACCGACTCAATGTTGGCATTGTAAAAATCAATTTGGATAATTACTGTGCCATTTGCTTTGAACTTTATTGGAGGTTGGTGAATGCTTGTCGGAATCCTATGTTGAACACTATGTTCACTTTGTTGTATTCATCCAAATAACCATTGTTACCATAGGATCCTTCACTCCCTGAAAATGTAATTGGAATCACACAACTACAACCTTGAAGTGGTTGATTTTCAATTATGATTGTTTTTGCTCCACTTGCATGAAGTTGCTGCAAATGATTTCTTATTATGAGTTAGTTTTTCCCTTACAATTAGCTAACCATCACCCAAGGATCAAAATCTAAGTTGTTTACGCTGATAACCTTGCAAGAAAAAATAACATATGGTTTTCAATAAAGTGCTTACAAAAGGTTCACAACTCAAGTTGCAAACCAAAACAATGTCTACAAAGATTTCTCATTCTTATTGTTATGTAAGTTGTGTTGAGAATTCAAGTTCAACTAGTTAGGTTTCATTAGTTACTCGAGTAGGAAAGTAATTAGGTTACTTTCACAAGGTTGAATTACTTCCTAACTTATATAAGTTTGGTTATTTGTGGTGTGGTCTTGTAGTTAAATACTTTGGTGTTGATGGTTTGATTTTTTTTTTTTCATTACACAAGTTTGTGTATTTCATGTGACAAGAACCTTGAGGAGTTCTTGAAGTTATGTTTCGTGTTGTGAACATCATGTTGTAGTTTCCTTTCAATAAAGATCATAAATGAATATATATGTGAAAGAAATGTCATGTCATTTGGATTGTATTGAGAGAGATCCAAACATCTAAAGTTTCAGTCTCAGTTTTGAAATCAGTTCATTTTGAAAGTGATATTTCTTTGTGATCATCATCAATAGAGTTGAAATTTTGAAGACATATAGAAAACATATATTTAATGTGTCTCCCAAAATCTCAAGGAGTTTGGAGTTGCTGAGAACGAGTTATAAGTCATTTTGTGTTTAGGTCCCAGTTTGAGGTGATTTCAAAGAAGTAGCAAGATCTCTCATTTTATGAAGTTAATGTTGAGAATTCAAGCTCAACTAGTTAGGTTTCATTAGTTACTAGAGTAAGAAAGTAACTAGGTCACTTTCACAAGGTTGAATTACTTTCGTTACTTATTTTAGTTTGGTTATTTGTGGTTTGGTCTTGTAGTTAAATACCTTGGTGTTGATGGTTTGCTTCT
>Ga0116231_10015202_pt1 | contig 10020 bp, 7 predicted proteins | sample S1TSphgellanicum_2_FD_89695 | JGI IMG/M metagenome (GOLD analysis project Ga0116231, IMG submission 89695) | Host-associated microbial communities from peat moss isolated from Minnesota, USA - S1T2_Fd - Sphagnum magellanicum MG | ecosystem: Host-associated > Plants > Peat moss > Unclassified... | reverse complement strand
GGCGCAGCTATGCCGGGCGGTTTGCTCACGCCAACCCAGCGGTGCTGCCCGTTTTGATCTGCGCCGATGCGCTGGCCGATGGTCTGCCGCAGCGTGACCTTTATGTGTCTCCGTTGCATGCCTTGTATTTACAAAAAATGCTGGTTCCAGCAGGCGTCTTGGTTAATGGGGCAACCATAAAACCGTGCAAGGATATCGGGCAAATAGAGTATTTCCACCTCGAACTTGCGACACACGACATTATTTTTGCTGAGGGGACCGAAGTCGAAACCTATATGGATGACGACAATCGCGGGATGTTTCAGAATGCGTCTGAGTACTACTCCCTTTATCCAGACGCGGAGCGCGGTTTGGCCACCTATTGTGCCGAGCGTGTTGAGCGCGGAGCGCGGGTCGATGCGCTGTGGGCGGGCTTTGCTAAGCGGGCTGAGTCGTTGGGCTACGTTATTCCGCGTCGCTGCAGCGTGATCTTAAGCTCCGTCGGCACGACCTGCGCCAAACTTGCGGCTGGGGTGAGCCATATGCGTCTTGTCTCGGATTTCGGCTATGCTGCGGGCGATCGTCGTGCGCTGGGCTCGCTTTTGACGGGGCTTCGGCTCGATGGGGAAGAGATTGATCTCGCGGCGCCCAGCCTGATGCGTGGCTTTCACGAGATTGAATATCATGGTGAGATACGGGTGCGGTGGACCAACGGGGAGGGAATAGTCGCTGTTGCGCCGGTTGCTTTCGATCGGGTGGTTGAGATCGATGTGGTGAGCCTGATGAAACAGCGGCTTGCTTCGTAGTTCAGAAGGTTTGCGCTCTGCCGCGTTGATTTTGCGGCGGAGGTTCAGACGGGGCCGGTGGGCTACAAGCAGCCCAGCCTGCAATTGCGCTTTGGGACTGGGGTTTAGACAAACATTACGTCGCGAAAGAGGGTGCAATGCCAAAGTGCATTGCACCCTACGACGGTATTTCGTAGCCAAACCGGGCTGCGGCGGAGCGGTTGAGAGTTGCGTTGCGCAGAGCTGGTCAGTTACCTATTTTGTAATTGCGAATGCCCGGGTATCCCAACGTGCGATGGTGACCGGCACGCTTCCCGCAGCATGAGCCACGCTGAATGTGCTGGTCTGGTTGGTAAACAAGTCTAGCAAGGTATAGGTGCCGGCTGCCAAACCTTGTAATTGAATAAGGCCGGAGACCGAATTGTCAGATATGTTGGTGGCCGTGATAATCAGACGCTGATTTTGATCGTAGAATCCGGTTCCTGTCAGGCCATTGGTGAATGATAAGGGGGCCGTCGCAAAAGCCTGAGCTTGCTGCAACGATGTAAAAACCCGGTTGTTGGAGGTTTTGTTCAGCAGTGCCATTTCTGCTGAAGGGATTAGGCCCGCATTGTCCATGATGATCCAAGCGGTTGGGTAAGCTGCCGTGGTGAGTGATTTGATGGCGGCATCACTGACGAAGTAATTGACCGGAATGCCTGCCTGCTTCAGAGCAAGCAACTCTGAAGGTTGATAATAGCCCAACCAGGGGCTGCCGCCTAAATTTGTTTCCACGGCCCGTTCGGCCGTTACGGAATAATAGATGCCAAACCCAAACGGCGCGGTTGGATAAATGGATTGGATTAAGCTGGTCACCGTTGGATCGACCGTGCCCACATCGAAATAGTCACGCGAGGCGAACGCAAGCGCGCGTCGCACTGTTCCGGTGGTTGTTGCAATATGGGCCCAACTCGCTTCAAGCCACAGCCGCTTGAGAATTTTCAAGCCCCGCTCTTGCTGATCGGCGGCACTCAGCGTCGGATAGAAGTAAGCGATGGCGGCCCAGAAATTGGAATCGTTTGCTTCGAGGGCGGCGCCGTTTCGTACCCAGGGGTCACGTGCTGCGGCCATTGCGTAGCCGCCGATGCCTTGAACGGGGTCTTCGCCCGCGCGACCGACCTGAATAGATTGTTCGTCCCAGGTGCAGAGGTAGTTCTTGCTTGAGATATAATTAGAAATAATGCGCGGATCGATTCCAAAAAACCGTCGCAAGCTGGGCCAATAAGCACATTGATCTAAGACCAGGCTCGGCAGATTGGTTTGCGTGTTGATTTGTGTTGCCAGCGCACCAAAAAACTTTCCATATCCAGTGTCGAGATAATCATTCCACTGGGTCATGGCATTTGCGATGATCCAGGCTGATTGTTGCGAGGTTGTCCCGGCCGGCACGGACACACCTTCGGCGGCTTCAAACCCGGCAATAATCTCCGGGTTGAAACCCTCTTGCGTCGAATAAGCGTAAGGTTGGCTATCAGAGAAATCCGACAGGCCGATGGCGGGTGCGCCGGTTATCGCCGAGGTTTGCGCCCAGCGATATGCGTACCAATCGCCATAAGTACACGATGCCATCCCTGTCGGGCAGTCTTTGACGGACATGGGCATGAGCGGACTTATGTGCCCCCAGCTCGAACCCCAGGCGCGAAAATCAAAACCAAGCGTTCCGCCATCGTTGGCCATAACTTGTAAGCTGGGACGGGCTTTTACCCATTGCACCCAAGCTTGAAACTCGCCCGTTGAACAACACCCCGAATTACGATCGGCGGCTATGTTCGACGGCTCATTGGGAAACAGTGATGCTGGCTGCGAGGCTTCATAGGTATCTACCCATAGTTGTGAGCCACTATAAGGCAACAATCCTTTTGCTATCTGCTGGGACGCCCATGACCGCGCGCCCGACATGGCCGAGGCATTGGTAAAATAGCTGCCGCTGGCCCAAAACAAATTGCCCGGCGCGAGATATGGCGAGGCGCCGCCCGCAGGTTCTAGAAACGCGGAGGCGAAGGGCAATGTGAGGTAATTTGTGGCGCCCGTTTCGCCAGCGGAATCTAAAATGGGTGATTTGTTTTGCGCCCATGACGGCAGAGAAAACAACAGAAAAACTGCAGCTAAAATGGGCATTGTTATTGGCCAGTGTTTAGCAAAGGTTTGGCATTTTACCAAGTTCACTCTCCTGCTTCAGGCTGCATGTTCGTTGCCCCTTAAGCGTTTCCACCACGATTTTTTCTGGCCAGAGTCACTCTATGTCGGAGCGTCTCGCCCTCGCGCTATTTGGTAAAGAGTTATCTCTAAGTGCCTATTCGGTCCAGTGCCGACATGCCATACATAACGGAATCGTTGCTGTCTCGTCAGTCTTCAATTCAGAGGCAATACGTCTGCTCAGGAGATTTTACGATGGGGCGTATCACCGCGTGGCCAGGACGCGGCGGGCTGCCGAAGGACAGGCGACGATACGCCTTGGGCATTTCGTTGAGCGAGGGTAACTGGCCAGGTTGTGTAACATTGTCGACGCCCGAGATGCGGCTGGTTTGCGTTGGCGGATGGCGCAAGGGCTTATCCGCCCTACGAAGACTTCGGGCATTCCCTGGGGCGAGGTTCTTGGCGGTGTTGGTGATTGCGGTGGCTAACGCAGCGTTCTCGGCGTCGGCGCAATCGGGCGGGTTGGTGCTTCCGGTTACGCCCGCGTGTGTTTCCTCGCCCTTCGGCCCGCGCGTCCTACCGGGTCGGCCGTTGGCGGGTACTTATCATTTCGGCATCGATCTACCGGCCGCGGCCGGCGCGGCCGTGCGCGCCGTGGCGGCCGGCGAGGTTATGAGCATTCATCGTCGCGGCGCTGGTGGGCTCGAGGTGGTTTTGCGTCACGCCCATTTTGTTACGCTTTATGCGCATTTGGGCGCGGTGACCCCGAATTTGGCAGAAGGCAAACACCAGGTTGCCGCGGGGGAGCAGGTTGGGGTGGTTGGCCGCACGGGTGTGAGTTACGGGACGCATCTGTATTTCGAATTACGCGTGGATGGCCAACGCGTCGACCCCGCGCCATATTTGCACGTGGCGCGGTGCCCGTAAACGCTAGAACAGCGCTTCCATGAAACCAGGCGTGTGGAAATTAGTAGAAGGTGGATTTTGGGTAGCCCAACAGAAGCCGGATGTCTTGCAGCACTTGCGCCACTTTGCCACTGCGGGAAATGATGTACCTTGGTTGGATCGTGGTGCCGAAGCCGGCGAAAAAGAGCACGGCGCCGGATGATCCAACGCCGTCAAAGTCAAAGACGAGTCCTCGGGCCATGGTGTCTTTGATGGCCTCCCATAGCAGCAATGTGTTGGCGCTATTGCCGCTGCTGGGTGTGCGTGTGGATAATAGGTAATAGGCGGCTTTGCTGTCCCAGGCGTAGAAGATGGCCGCGGCGACTGTTCTATCACTGTGTCGCGCCACGAGAATACGCCCACAATTTTTGGCAAAACAGCCTGCGATCAGATGAAGGCAGGTTTGCAGATCAATGTTGCTGGATGCGCCTTTCGCCGCGAGATTGCTGCGATAGAGGTCAATAAAAAAATCTGGATCGTCAGCGTCTTCGCACACCATTGTACGCCTTGCTTTGCGCACCATGTTGCGGGTTTTGTCGCGCATCCCTTGCCAGACGGCAACCGCGGGTTGCGGCGCAATCTCGTAAGTAAACTGTACTGAGGATTGGTATCCTGCTATTTGAAACGGCAAAGTGTCTGCGACGCCACGGTGTAATTTATGTTTTAGATAAGAGACTTTTGGTAATTGTTGCACCAGTTCTTGCGTGATCGTCAAACGCCGCAGAAAGCGTGCATTGGCGCCTCCAACGCCGTCGTCGATCGCGGGGCCGAGAAAATGCGTTAAGGTGGGCATCAGGCTGACCGAATGGCCGTAACGCTTGGTCACCACAAACGGCAAGCGCCCGACGGTTCGACCATCCTGCCGGGCCTCGACAACCTGATAACGGCCGTGTGTGGCGATCTCCAACCACCAGGGTTGATGAAAAAGTGTTGGCGCCAACACCTGATTTTCATCCAGGCTTGGCTCGATTATGGGCGTAGCTGGAGGCAACGCGACTGCCGCATCAGGGGCGAATGGCATGACTAGGTCGGCTGCGTTATCCGTGGTCAAAGGTAAAACACCTTTTGCGTTGGGCCCACCGTATTGGCGCAGGATGCCCATTCGGGATTGGCACGGAACAGCGGGGCGCCACTGCTATGTTACACCGCTGAGCGGCATAGCTGTTGTTTCGTCAGTCACGAATCACTCGATACACCGTGTTGTGTACCAAGCGCGGGGTGGCTTGTTGGATATGGAACGACCCGGTGCTCGGAGACATTTTTGATCCGCACCATAAAGAGCGATGAGGAAGTCGTCTGATATGGTTAAAGTCTACAAAACCAGCAGTGTTCCGTCAAATTATGCATAGTCTCTCCCGTTGATCAGGCGCTCAAGAGTGTGATTCCAAACGGTTAGATTAAAAATATCATGTGGGGTAGGAGCCAAACCAGTGACCGTTTTGAGAAAACCGGCGCAAGCAGGTGCGAAAACGCGCGGGTTTATGCGCCTCAATGCGTTTGATATGGCGACGCCCGGTCATATTCAGCAGGGTCTGTGGACACACAAGCGTGATCAGAGCGCCAACTACACACGTCTCTCCTATTGGATGGATGTGGCACGGTTGCTGGAGCGCGGGCTGTTCGATGGGCTTTTCCTGGCTGACGTGTTGGGTGTCTACGATGTGTATGGCGGGCGGCCGGATGCGGCCTTACGCGGTGCCGTGCAGGTGCCATTGCTTGATCCTTCGCTTTTGGTGCCGGCGATGGCGGCGGTGACGGAGCATTTGGGGTTCGGGGTCACATGCAATTTGGCCTATGAGCCGCCGTATTTGTTCGCGCGTCGCATGAGCACGCTGGATCATCTGACCGACGGGCGGATTGGCTGGAACATCGTCACTGGCTATCTCGACAGTGCGGCGCAGGCACTCGGCTATACGGAGCAAATGCAGCATAACGATCGGTACGACCTCGCTGACGAGTATATGGATGCGGTTTATGCCCTTTGGGAAGGGAGCTGGGCGGGAGACGCTGTGCTGAGAGATGCGGCGGGCGGGGTTTTTAGCGACCCCGCCAAGGTTCGGCGGGTGGAGCATTGCGGGCCGCAATACCGGATCAGCGCGCAGCATTTGTGTGCGCCCTCGGCGCAGCGCACGCCGGTGCTTTATCAGGCTGGCGCCAGTGAACGTGGGCGGGTTTTTGCCGGGCGGCATGCGGAATGCGTGTTTGTGAATGGCACGACCCCGGCGGCTGTGGCTCACCTGGTTGGTGATTTGCGCGCGCGGGCGGCGCCGCGGCGGATTGCGGTGTTTGTTGGGGCGACCGTTGTCGTCGGGCGCACCGAGCGGGAGGCGCAGGCTTTGCTTGCGGATTATGCTAACCATGCCAGCGCCGAGGCGGCGCTGGCACATGCTTCATCATCTCTCGGGATCGATTTTTCGCGTTATGAGATGGATGAGCCGATTAAGGCTGGCCCGACCAATGCCATCCAATCGAATGTCACGGCCATGACACAGGTGGCCGGGCCGAGCTGGACGAAGCGTCAATTGTTGCAACAGTCGGTGCTCGGAAGTCGGCAGCCGCCGATTGTTGGCAGTCCTGAACAGGTGGCAGATGCTTTGGAAGCTTGGGTGGCGGAGGCAGATGTCGATGGATTTAATTTGTCGCGAACCGTGATGCCGGAGTGTCTGGAAGCGTTTATTGATCTCGTGGTGCCGGTTCTGCAGGCGCGCGGGTTATATAAGACCGAGTATGCGCCGGGGAGTTATCGGCAGAAATTGTTTGGTGAGGGGGCGTTATTGCCAGATAGCCATGTGGCAGCGCGGTTTCGAGATTGGGGGCAGGCGTAGGTTGGGCTGCGAAGAGGTGAGGTGCACGGCAATGGCGGCCAAGACATCAATTTCGCTGATGTTCCGTCATTGACTGCGCAGGGCGGCGCGGCGCCTGGCTATGGCGGCCTCCAGGCGTTGGCCCATGGCGGGGTCACGCCAGAGCAAGACAACGGCCAGGAACAAGCCGCCATGCAGCAGTAAGGCGCCGGTGCGTAGATATTCCATGTTCCAGATGAGCCCGGGGCCGGCGGCCATCGCGGCGGCGACAAGGCTGTAGGCGGCAAACCAGGGGCGTGTGGCGGGGGCGCCGAGGCGCCAGAAGATCGCGGCGCCGGCGGCCAATGCCATCAATGCCTTGATCGCCGCCATCCCCCGCATGAGGCGGGTCAATTCCGGCCCGGCTTGTGCCGCAGCGTGAGACGCGACATCGGGGCTGGTGACGAGGTATCCGGCGATGAGTGCGGCGCTGATGATCACGCTGAGACGCAGCCGTGCTGGCAACCTCGGCGCCAGAGCGCGGGTTTTCGTTCCTAAAACAACGGGCTGTATGGCATCACTCGGCATGATTTGCTTCTCCCGGACGAACTATAGCGGGTGAGGCTTTGCGAGGATAGCCGTGATGGCTTCGCCAGGCGCTCCCGCACTCAGAGCCTGACCGATAACGCGCGTCGGCGCGGCCATCTGACGCGCTTCGGTGCTCACGGCCATTAGAGGCCGCTCCGCTCCGTCGTGCGATGCACGCTGTCGCATGACGCTCGTAGACACACGCCATCTGACCATTCCGGCTACGTTATCGGTTAGGCTCTCACGTAAAAATTCATGAAACATTAGAATATTTTATACATAAAAGGGCAGATAGTTTACCGTATTTGAACGTATGAGATGCAATAAACCAAAGCTCGGCTATTTGCTGGGCAAGTAACAGTCGGGTGACAAATGCTAAGTTTTTCTAAAATTTCCATCCGCGTCATTTTGGGACTCGTGATTGGTGTTTTAGGCTCATTGCTCATCATCGCGAGTGCCGACGGCGTGTGGGACGCCCGTCATCACTACGCACAGAGTAGCCGGGTGGCAGCGCTTACGGCGGCAAGCCAGCCGCTGTTCAAATCCTTGCTGGGCGCCCGCATTGAGCGTGGCACCTTCGTGGCGGCTCTCTCGGCTGACCCGCCGATCAGCGGCCAGGGCGAGGCGCGGGTGCTTGAGAACCGTGGTATAGCCGAGACAAATTACCAAGACGCGGTTGGCCGGCTCAGCGCGATTGACACGCCAGGCCTCGCAGAGATTTTGGCCAGCCTGCGCCATACGCATGATGCGTATTACGCAGCGGAGCAGGCGCTTGACGCCGCCTTGCACCAACCGAAGCCTAGCCGAGACAGCCATGTTTTGCAGGAAACGCCGCAACTTTCGCAAGCCTGGGTCAACGCGACCATTGCCACGATAGATTTTGTCGATTCGGCAACGAAAATGACGGACCCTGTGGTGGACCAGTTGCTTTCGGTCAAACGCACCGCCTGGGCGATGCGCAGCTCAGCCGGGCTTGCTGCGGTTCGGGTTGAAACGGCCAGCGCCACCGGCCAACCCTGGGGATTGGCCGACATTATTGGGTTTAATAAGGATTTCGGCCGGGTCACGCTGGCGTGGGACCAGCTTGTGGAAGCGGCCGCTCGCGCCGATGCACCGAAAATTCTGGTGGATGCGGTGAATGAAGCCCGCGTGCAATATATCGGCTTCGTCAATGGTGATCTGAAAACTTATATCGACGCGTTGAGCACAGGCCATAAACTTGAGGTTCCGACGATCGAACTTCAGAACCGCGACACCAAAACGCTCGGGCCGGTTGTCGACGTGGTGACCGGTGCTTTGGCAGCGATGATCGCGCGGGCGAACACGGAAGCGGCGTCGGCTCGGCAAAGTTTTCTGGTGAATGGTGCCGGGCTGATGGGTGCACTGATCTTCACGGCGATTGGCATTCTGATTGTGTTTCGTCGTGTCAGTGCGCCGATCCGTGCCATGACCTCGGCCATGCGTCGCCTTGCCGGGCGCGATACAACGGTGGTTGTGCCAGGTGTTGGACGGGGCGACGAAATCGGCGAAATGGCGTCAGCGGTGGCGGTGTTTCGCGACGAGATGGTGCGCGCCGCTGAGCTCGACAAACAGGCCAAAGCCCAGCTTGCCATGGAAGCCGCCCGAGATGCCGAATTGGCCGCGGAGCGTGAAGCGCTCGCCGCCCGACAGGCTGAAGTGGTGGATAGTCTGGCCCGGGGCCTTGCGCGTTTGGCCAGTGGTGATCTGAGCAACACGATACCGAACGCGTTTGCACCGGAATATGATCGGTTGCGTATCGACTTTAACAATGCGCTCTCTGCTTTGCAGACAGTGATGCGCGACGTGATGACGCGTAGCCGTGCGATCAGCATCGGCACGCATGAGATTGCCAGTGCCGCTGATGATTTGGCGCGGCGCACTGAACAACAAGCGGCTGGTTTGGAGGAGACCGCTGCCGCGCTGGATGAGGTTACGGCGACCGTTCGTCAGACGGCGGAGGGCAGCACGCGTGCTCAGACGGTCGCGGCAAGCGCCAAACAGGAGGTTGAGAATTCAAGCAAGATTATCACGGAAACGGTGGCCGCGATGGGCAGTATCGCGGGGTCAGCCCGGCAAATCGGCCAAATCATTGGAGTCATCGACGAAATTGCGTTTCAGACCAATCTGCTGGCGTTGAATGCCGGGGTTGAGGCGGCACGGGCTGGTGAAGCTGGGCGCGGCTTTGCGGTTGTGGCGCAAGAGGTGCGGGCGCTGGCGCAGCGGGCGGCTGATGCCGCTAAGGAGATCAAAACGCTGGTCACCAACTCTATGCAGCAGGTTGAGCGAGGGGTGCGCCTGGTTGACGAAACCGGCGCCGCTTTGGGGCGCATTCATACCGGTGTGTCGGACATGAATGCTGCGATCCGTGAGATCGCAGCCTCCGCGGCCGAGCAGGCCACCGGGCTGGCAGAGGTCAATATTGCCGTCAACGAAATGGATCAGACCACGCAACAGAACGCGGCTATGGTTGAACAGAGTACGGCCTCGACGCATTCTCTCGCGCAGGAGACGGAAGCTTTGAAGCAAGCGATCGAGCAGTTTAACATTGAGCCCTCTGGGGAGAGGGAAACCGCGCATCGGCAGCGCAAGTCTGCCTGATGCACAGGGAAATCGGGTGAACCATTCGGCAGCGTCGAAGCGGCCGAAATAAGAAAGAAAAATTAAACACGAAGGCACAAAAATGGAAATCCATAGGAATAACAAGAAAATGACGTTTTTTCTTCTTCGTGTATAACTTTGTGATC
>Ga0116231_10015201_pt1 | contig 10020 bp, 8 predicted proteins | sample S1TSphgellanicum_2_FD_89695 | JGI IMG/M metagenome (GOLD analysis project Ga0116231, IMG submission 89695) | Host-associated microbial communities from peat moss isolated from Minnesota, USA - S1T2_Fd - Sphagnum magellanicum MG | ecosystem: Host-associated > Plants > Peat moss > Unclassified... | reverse complement strand
GGGTAAAAGGGGCGTGCTGAAAGCTCCGGGATTAGACTAGGAAGAGGGACAAGCTACTTAGTTATTTGGTCCTGCATCCAAAACTAACCAACAAGTTGGTTAAAACTCATTCTTCACACTTTTGGTGTTGGGACAAGCCACGGGCAACCTTGGATTTACTTGACTCACCACAGCCCGGACTCGAGGGAAGCCACCAACTTCCCTCACATAGTATTTTTTGCATCTCATTGCCGCACTTGCATCCGAATGGCACTTTTTCCCGGGACTCCCAAAGTGGAGTCCCAAAACTGTCCCGGTTTGGATTCCCGGGACTTTGGGCGTTCATAACTTTTCGCTCCGAGCTTAGATTGGCACGAGGTCTAAAGCAAAGTTGTAGCTCTCCTTGAGAGCTTTCTAAAGGTGTGTTGCACTTCACCTGCACGCACCGGGATCGGGTCGATTCCCGACTTTTAGTGGTCGGGAGTCAAACTGCCAGTTTGACTCCCGGCCCTTCTTTCGACCATAACTTATGCTGCACATATCCAAATGGCTCATGCAAGGCCATTTTGGACATCTACACTTCAAGACCTTTTCAACGGTATAAAAAACACTCTAATGTGAGGTGTTTTGACCCTTGCAATCACGTTTTGAGTTTTCAAAAGTCCCAGAGGACTCCCAAGTCCCATTTTTGAGAATGTGAGTGGCGACCTCACACTTCCCTCAAAGTGGGGTTGCGACATGAGCTTTGGTTTCCAGAATTTTCCATCATTTCAAATTGCCACGGAGTTTGAATTCCGAATGTGAATGGTGTGTCATTTTGGTTTGGTAGATTTAGGTCCAAAGTGGCATGTTGGACATAATAAAAAAATCAAATCAAGGTTTTCCAAAATCAACATTCTGACACCGATGGGAGCCTTGGGGTGTTTTTGCCATAATTCATTAGTTTTTTTCTTTGCCAAGTTTTTGATATCAGATGGGAGCACAAAAGTGTCATGGGTTACATGTTCATTGTTCAATGTTTTTTCCTTAACATAGGCCTTATGATGAGCCATTACTTGAATAGGAAAAAGGCCTTGCCTTATAAGTCCCATCAGGCGTGCCTTCATACCAATTGACATATCATGACAATTGAGATCCTAAGGCATGGCGATATCCAAGTAGATCTTTCTTATGGCATATTTGGCCTTGTTTGTTTTTATGTTCTCTATGTAGGTATATTAGCTGACAAAGACTTGGGTCCAAATATGGTTGCTTGGCAATGAATGTTCTTTGACAACCTTGCTTGATGGACATACTTGACATTGTCTTTCCAAATAAAAAAATTGGGTTGTGAATGATGGTTCAATTTTGGAAACTCACTCAAAGATTTTCTTCTCATTTTTTGGTAGTAGTATCACTCCCTCTCCTTTGCTTGCATTTTTGTTGTTTAGATAAAAGAAGCTTTTGCATGTCTATAAGCATAAAATTGGTTCTATTTTTCAATCCAAAGTTGTAGGAATATTTGCAGAACAAAAACAATGGCTTTAAATGACCTACCAATGACAAGAATATAAATAAATGTCCAAATTGACTTTATGTGAAAAGTCCATAAGTTGCATCAATGAATCAAATTAACAATCATACCCCATAAGAAACTAAGGTCTAGGATACAACATTAGACCCCCCATGAAACTAAGGTCTAGGATACAACATTAGACCCCCCATGAAACTAAGGTTTAAGGCAAGACATCGGACCCCATATAAAACTAAGGTGTAGGGCAATATAACATGGAATGTTGTAGGTCATTTTAACCCATATGAAACTAAGGTATAGGTAGATAATGCAAAAAAATGCCTCACTTTGGAAATAATAAATGAAGGTTACAGGATAGGAAAAAATTAGAAATAATGTCAAATCATGAATAGAGGTGAGGTATGATAGACATTGGAAACAATTAAAGGTGGAGAGATTGGAAAGGGGATGATAAAGTCTACCAACTAAAAATTCAAAGAAAATGTTTGGACGTTGTTAAATTTTATAGAATGGTGCAATGTTGTTTTGCACCCAAAAATGATCGAGGTCACTTCAACTTGGGGCCTAAAAAGCAGAGATCTTCACATATGGAACATTTCAAAACCCGGTTTGTGAAAGTGACAATGAATGGTAGCAAACAAATATAAAAAAATGCATTGCTTTGAAAAAGGATAACCTTATAGATAAAATAACACCTATAAACAAGTGCAACAAAATTTGCTCTAAGGTTTGTCAATGCATGTGTTCAGGGATTACAAATTTTGTGTTTTTTTGTCCTTGTAAATTTGCAAGGGAACTCAGGGTAATTGTGTACCCCTTGGACAAAATCCTCAAACCAATCCCATGGCATGATTGAAACTTCAATGTGGTTATAGAGGCCATGCCTGGTGGTGACATGAGGAAGCCACTTGATACCATGCTTTTGAAATGGTCTAGGAGGAGGAGATTGCATTGTCTCCTTCAAAGCTTGAATTAAATCTCTTTCCTTTGAAGCAAAAAATGGTTCATTATGCAATGTCTTTGTATGTACAACATCCACAACAACTTTGTCATCCTGGTGTGCCATTGGAATAATGAAACTTTTATGTTTTACAAATGATCTGCCACTTTGGTTTTATACCCTAATTTAAAAAAAAAGACTATGCAAGAATTAGAATCTAGGCTAAATGTGAGCTTCAATTGGAAGTTTTTTTCAACCCTAGGCTAAATTGGAATCTAGGCTAGATGGAAGCCTTAATGTCGAGTATGCCTTCTTGCACCAAAATCTACATTGGACGTAAAACACTAAGCGAAACAAAGGTTCTGCAAATAATTAAACATAACAAATTAAAGGACTAATGCAACCCCCTACTTTATTGGAAGCATGGATAGGAAATTGGTTTCCTATTTTGTTTCATGCGAAGAATCATGTTTTGTCGATGGAGTTGAAGCAAACAACAATTTTTTTACAAAAATCTAGTGATTCAAATTTGTTGCAAGAAAATTGCAAGCTTGATGTGTTGGTTTGCATCAAATGTATGGTTATGGGTTGGCCATGAATCTTATCACAATTAGTCTAATTTTAGACTCAAGAAGCAAACCGACCATTGTTGTGGTGCTGCTATAGTTGTAATCTAGAGCTTTGCGCAATGAAAACTAGGAACATTGAAGGCACTATTTTAAGTTTGTTTTCAAATCTATGTGCATGTAGAATGCCACATAGAACATGGAAGTGTTTTGTAAACAAAATTACGATCGTTGGCAACAACGCATGCTTGAAAAAGAGTTCGACAATGTTTTACAAACAACAATGGGTAGGACCCCCTCAGTGGCCAAATGGCAGCTCCGATGGTGGGGTAGGGTGTTTGAGAATAGTAGCTGACAGAGCTCGATGGGAGGTATTTAACATCTCGCCTTTCAATGTACTAATATACAAAGTGTGTTGAATAGCATTGCATATAGGTGTGAATTTTTTTTTATGGCTAATGAAATTGCTAGATTTGGTGGTCAGAACTTTTTTCATAGTTATCTTGAGCAAATTAACGATTAAACTATGTTATAGCTTTCTGAGAAATTTGCAAAACCAATGAAAATGGTAGAAAGGGACCATTATTTTCGATGTTCAACATAATAATGTTGTGTGTGTATCTAAAGATTTCTTTTGTAGGCCAATGGGATTGCTGGATTTGATGGTCTGTAATTTTGGTTTTAAAAATCTAGAGTGAAGTAAGAATTCAATGTTTAACAGCTATTTATTTACAGACCCAGCTTTTCGCACATTGCTTGTGTGCACTTTGTTTTGGTTGTAGAAGCAGGCTTTACATGAACTGGGAACTATTAAAATAGGAAGCCTTGCTTGAACCAACACACACTGATTACCATGGCAAAATCTTCTCAATTCCTCTAAATATTATAAATATCTGCTGCTTAGACTGACTAAATCGGAGTCTTGGAGTCCAAATCAAACATTTATTGGGTTTAATTTGGTCACTAAGATGCCTCACTCTATAAGGTGAAGGTATCAGTGTGTTCAAACTGTTCCGTGAAGTTTCCCAACAATTGAACTCAAGTGTTGTATTGATGAATGATTCCTGAATAGGTATTAGGCAACCATGGTCACGGAGTCTGTAATCAGTGTAGCCAAAAAATGGGGGACAACACAACTAGGAAAAAAACACTCCTGAGTGCCGATGAAACCAGAAGTCAGTCCAGATGCCCCATAATTTTTTCGTTCATGGATGGGTTGGTGGGGGCAGGAGCTGCTGTTTGTGCATTTTGTTTTGAGTGGCAGGGAAGAAGGTGAAAGATGATGCAAGAAGACCATCTAGATGTCAGTTCACTGAATTAATGGCAATTCATTGAGTTACATTTAAAAAAATAAAAATTGCACTTGTATTTTGGGACTAAACCAAAAGGTTGAGACACAAACTTTTTTTTTTTTTTGTTTTGTTTTTTTTTGGGTGTGATATGTAACATGCACCCAACACAACCACACTTTAGCCCCCCTAAGCTTCGGGTCGAAAGTGGAATTGTCACAACTACTAAAGGTGAGCAAAAGGGATTTTGTTTTTGATCATGTTCAATCTTCCAATTTTTGTGATCACCAATCAAAGATGTGACTTCTTGCAAAAGGAAAAAAAAAGAATTTTGGTAGACACCCCATGATTAATTGATAGAAACTAACAATATCAAGTACCCAATAGTACCAAAATGTGAGACAAAATGAGTTCTACATTATCCATCTATACAGCAAAGCCAATAAATGTCCCCCATCACCAAATATAATGAATCCTATAGGATCCTCTTGTCTTGGTGTTTGTTAACAATAGTTTAAATCTAATTGATTTCTTTAGGCAATGAGTTTTGATTACACTTCAGGTGACATATGCCTCCAACCTAAGTTGAGCTGTAGCAATGGTGGGACTTGCTGACTGCAGACTTTCCCTGTCCTTAGTTGAGCTTGGACTTCAGCTGTAGCATTCAGTTGCAACTGAACAACATGGGTCCCTACTATCTAGTTCCAAGATTTTCAAATAGGACCTTTGTCCTTTAATTGCCCTTTTTCACTTCTTGACATTGTTGTTGTTTATATACATATATTGAATCAAAATGGCAGACCCAACCTGACAAGCCTTTGGCACCCCCAAGTCAAGTTCACTGGACTCCTCGATGTTTTAGAGTTCTATTGGCATGACTGCATCAATACAGACCTCACTAGTACAGGTTCAAAAATGTCATACCTTCAGTTTCACCTCTAGAGCCCATTCTAATTTCTTATTATAGATCATAGATCCTCAGCCTTGGGCATGGGCCTGTACTGTATGTGAAGAAGAAATTGTATGGGAGAAAATTCGAAGAGTGTGCACCAATGTTGGTCCATTATCAACTTTTGAACATACCAGCCTTGCCTTGCTATACAGTACCTCTCTACAATAATTTCATAGGAGCCAGGTCCTGGAATTGGGTCCAAGACTGTTGTCTAGCTAATATGAGGTAAGTACATGAATGGTATTGAAACTGATATAAAACTTGTCCAAGGGTGGCATTGGTAAGGTCCTTGATACTGGTGTTGGTAGCGGAGGCTGATGCAAGCAGGAGCAGGCCTGCTCCAGCATAAAGCATGGAAGGCTTTATGTTTGAAATGGTGGAAGGTCAGTATGTGATCAATGGAAGGCTCCTTCAACTAAGGAACGAATCTTCCATGCAAGGAGGTGTGTTCAAATACAAAGCAAAAAACCTTGGAGCTCTATGAAGAAAGAATGGACTGAACAAGTTAGTGATACAATTTTTTGAAAGAGTGTTGTACCTTACTCCATGCTCTCAACATTTGAGTCTCATTTCTGAAACCACGGACCCACCTTGGACATGGGCTTTATTCTGACTTAACAGGGAAGCATATGTGAAGAAGTTAAATATATAATTTGAAGAATGTTGCATAATTTTCCTACTACATGCTTTTACTTCGTCATCAATCTGCCTTGGACATGGCGCTTTATTGTGCACGAGCAAGAAAGGAACATTTAAGTCTTCAGCCAAAGAAATTAAATGCAGTCAGTACAAAACTGCAGCCAATTTAACATTTTCCAGCAAGGAACAGTATGGGAAAACTTATTATTACAACAATTTCAAGAGTGTTGCACTTCACTTCACACATCAAAGCTTGTTGCTTTTTTATCTTTGCACTCTAGGGCAATTGTGAGGCAGGATCTTGTGCAGCGTAAAGCCCAATGCTGAGGGCTTTCCCAAAATAAAGTTTTTACAAGTCCTGCCCCACATTTTGGGAATTTCCCCTACCCTAAGATATCATGAACCATCATAACGCATGAGGTGATCATTATCATGAACCTTTGGCTTCATCCCTCCCCCTCTTCAAGAGTAGGCATAATATGCTTCCCCTTGGTTCACCTTGTGATCTACGCATGTTAAGTTTCATGCTAACCTTCACCCCGATGTTTTTACAATGAGTAAAGTCCTAGGCTGGGGCATTCCCAAAATATGAGGGTAGACTTGATCCTTGCTACTCTTAAGGAGTAGGTGTAATGTCTTTCCTCTTTTTGAGGAGAGATGATATTCATTATCATAATAAGGTGCCCTCAAAGGAAATTTCTTCAAGTGAATTCATTTCATGCTCAAGTTTGAGCATTGCCCATGTGATGCCATACACTGGGAAGGCCCCTACGTGGTGGGTATTTCACTGAAAGGACTCCCTTGAACAATTGGCTTTCACCATTTTCAATTGCTTTTTACTATTTCAATAGGCTTTTATGCAAAGTATGGCTCCCCATTGAGAGCACTATCCTTGTAAAGAAGGAGTTTACCATGATAATGCTCTCAATGGGGCCCAACACTAGATAACAGAGGTTGACGTCTCATGATACTCGAGTGCTGAAGTAATTAATCTTCCACCCCTGGGGCTAATCAACATTTCCTCTTTTGTGTCATAGAATTTATCACCACACTTAGTGCTAGTATACGGACTCCTTCCTAGTGTTCAATTTCTGTTGTCTGAGGGATTTTATCTTCAGTGTTGGGGGGTTCTCAAGCGTTGACCCGGTTCTCACAATGGGAATCGATCGACACTTTTAAATGTGGGAACCGAAATGAAAACCGACCTCAGGTTCTCACATGACCGAGAACCGGTTAAGAGAACCGGTTCAAATGTGTACATATTTTAGGTTTTGGAGAAGCGGACAGGTTCTCACATAGAACTCAGATCCGGTTCTCAGAGTTCTCTGTATCATTTATTTGGTTCCTCTTGTTCTTCTTCTCACTTGGGACTGTTAGCTCTTAGTCTCCTGTTGCTATTACTTTTTTTCTTATACTGCTATTCCTTTTCTCCCATTATTATTCTTCTCTCTTTATTACTATTACTCTTCTTTTTACTGCTATTACTCCTCTCTTCAATACTATTTACTTTTTTCCCATTGCTCTTCTTCGTTTCCTGTTGCTGTTACTTTTCTCACATGGTGCTGCTCTTTTCGTGTGATGAAGTCCTTTAATTATTAAAACTGATTTTAATTAATGACAAAATTTTAATCATCAGGATGTTGTTGTATATATTAGAACCGACTTATCTGAGAACCGGGTGAGTTTGACTTTTTTTGATAACCTGACTGGTTCTCACCAGCCCCAAAAAATTATATATACTAGAGAAACGGAACCGTTTTTTGTGAGAACCGCCCAACACTGGTTATCTTCAACACCAAAAAAAATTTCTTTAAAATTGTCAGCTATGTTTAAAATTGACAACTAAGGTTTTTTTTATTAGCGATTAGTCTTGCATACATATATATATATATATATATATATATGGACTATTATGACTAAATGTTCTTGCAATTAAATGGTCTCATCAGTCGGGACATTCTATTTTACCAATGAATTCACTGATATCAATCCTAAGTATTTCTTTTATTTTCATTCTAAAGACTAAAAGAGTAATTTTTGAGATTTTGAAAAATTCCCATTACTATGAAGGAATGATTGGATAAGTTTTTTTGAATTTTCAAACATATCAAAAACATCGACATTGCAAATTTGAATTAATTTGTGTCCAATCTGACCTAGCTGTAGGATACCTTACTTTCACTAAGGCTTTTTTTGTGCGATTCATGTCCTTGAAATCAAACTCTTGACTTGTAGAACTACCTTAGGTATGGATGGGCACCTATTTATTGTGTGTGAAGAATTGAGGGGAAAAGAAAATTTTTACTTATGCAAAACCCTTTACACAAATGCACGTTTCTCAAATGTTGATTGGAGGATCTTCTTTCTCTTCTCTTCATGTTCAATGTAGGACGTGGGTCGAGTTTTAAATTCTAAGCAATAATGGCTTAGAATATACTAAAGGAAAGATCTCAAATTAATACTGAAGGAAAAAAAAATTCCATGTTTTTGATGTGATGAGGAAATTGGCATGTGGTGGGGGTGTTTGTAGGCTAGTTTCAATCTAGTTCATGCATAAGTACATAGTACGTTCATACAATGTACGTATGTACATTGGGTTGTTAATTTGTAACTGAATCTAAGTTCTAGTGGGGTACCACTTTCAAGAGGGTATTGGTTTATGTTCAAGAAATTATAGCTTCTAGTACTTAGAATTTTTTTAGTTGACTTGCATCCCTATCTTAAACATGGTGAACAGACTTTGCTTTGGGAAGCCATTAGATTCGCTCACCTCCAATTTTAAGGGGCTTGGACAAGAAACCTCAAAATCTGGGTTAAGATTTGTCTACACCATGGAAAATCACATTGATGTTTTACAAAGGGTATTATTGAAAAGACTAAGATTGAGGTGGCGAGCACTCTTTATTCGGTAAGCAATTTTCATAATGCAAACTAACATTCAGATCATCTGAAATGGTTCAAACAAAGGGTTTCTCAATGACAATTGGGAATGACTAAACAACAAATATTCAATTTGCAAAGTAGCAATGGTCATATTATCTAACACGAAAGGGCAAACCTATTTGCTTTGTTGGGTATCTTCCAACTTCATTGACATACTACAGTGATTATCAACTCAACATCATTTTCCAAAGGTCCCATTGTGCCACTACTCACAATATTATGCACAAACACCAAAGAACGAACACATGTGTATCATGAAGTGCTTGTCTTCAATATGCAAGCATAGATGGAATGACCATTGGTATGGACAATGAGGTGGACTATTTCAAGTATGCAAAGGCTTAACAAATTTCCAAATAGGAAATGAGTATTAATGTAAGTAGGAATATCAAAGTGTGAAGCAATTTGGCACACGATGATAATGGCCACACTTTGGTGTAAGTTGGGTTCAAATATTATGGCTTTAACCTTGAGCATGTGATGAGTACAAAGTTTTTGCTTTGAGTGTCCAAGGCTTTAAAGTCTAAAAGACTTTTTTTTTCCCTCTTATAAATAGTTTTGACAATTTTTTGAATCAAATGTAGAGAATCATTTAAAGGGGCAAGTGCTGATCATTTGAATATGTTTTATATTGTGTCAAAGAAACCTCTGTAACAATATGCTGGACAACCCAAACAAACCTAAGGTTGAAAATTTATGGAATGGATGGAGTCTCAATTGAGAATCTGGCCATTTTGATGTATGGGTATGAAAAATTACCCAGAATTGTATATGCCATTGTGGGTCTAATGTTAAATGATTAACATGGTGCCTTATTTGGGTTTGACATTTAGGTGCTAAATAATTATTTTATTTTTTGAAATCAAGGTTTGGCAATAGAAATGATAATTTATTCATTTCTTGGCTTGATATTATGCTGAAAAAAAATACTAATGATAACCAATCATTACATTTAATCTTCACGAGTCATTGAAAGAGAAGTATTGCACTCTTTTCATCATAGTTCTTGGTTGCAAGTAAAAAGATTTTCATTATATTTAAAAACTTAAGTGAATCATAGTACACATTGGACGTGCTATTAAGCATAAGTAAAAGATTAATAAATCACCTATTTGCTAGATATTGAGTAATAAAAAAATTAAAAAATGATAGACCTTAAGAACCTACTGATAGAAGGCATATCACCATATTACAATTTT
>Ga0116231_10015199_pt1 | contig 10022 bp, 7 predicted proteins | sample S1TSphgellanicum_2_FD_89695 | JGI IMG/M metagenome (GOLD analysis project Ga0116231, IMG submission 89695) | Host-associated microbial communities from peat moss isolated from Minnesota, USA - S1T2_Fd - Sphagnum magellanicum MG | ecosystem: Host-associated > Plants > Peat moss > Unclassified... | reverse complement strand
GATTGACGACGATTCCGGGCCGGGCGCGCTGGAGACCGTCGGTGACGACGCTCTCGCCCTCGGTCAGGCCAGACATCACGATCGCGGTCGTCGCCGTCGACTGGCCCAGCGTGATGCGGCGCTGCGCGACCTTGTTCTGCGCGTCCACCACGAGCACGTAATTGCCCTGCTGGTCCGACAGCACCGACGCGCGCGGAATGGCCAGCGCCTGCACCGGCTCCACGCCCTCGACAATGACGGTGACGAACTCGCCATCGGTCAGTTCGCGGTCTCCGGGGTCGCCCGCCTTCGCATTCTTACGCAGCGGGTTGGGGATCCGCCCGCGCAGCGTCACCGTGTCGGTGTTCGCGGCGACGGTGGGGTCGATGTAGTCGAGCTTGCCGACCTGCCCGTATTGCGTCCCATCCGGCAGCAGAACGCGGACATTGACGGCGGCGAGGCCGCCCTTGTCCGCGTAGCGGTTGCGCAGGTCGAGCGCGGCGCGCACCGAGACCGGGAACAGCACATACATCGGGTCCTGGCTGACGATCGACACCAGCGCGCCGCTGGCCGGCGTGACGACGTTGCCGACGGTCAACGACGTGCGGCCGATCTTGCCGGACACGGGGGCATGGATCTCGGTGTAGTCGAGATTGATCTGCGAGGCGCGCAGCTGCGCCTGGGCGTTGAGCAACTGCGCGGCCTGGCTCGCCTGCGCGGCCAGCGCGTCATCCACCGTGGAGCGTTGCCCCGCCGGCGTGTTGAGCAGCGACTGCGCGCGCCCCAGCGTGATGGTGGCGTTGCGCAGCAGCGCCTGCTGCTGGGCGACGGCCGCCTGCTTGGCCGCCAGATCCGCCTCGAACGGCGCGCGCTCCAGCCGATACAACAGGTCGCCCTTCTGGACCTCGCCGCCTTCCGTGAACAGCCGCTCCTGCACGAAGGCGGTCACCCGCGCCACGATGTCCACCCGGTCGATCGCCTGGATGCGGCCGACGAAGGCGGAGGTCTCGGTCACTGGTTGCTTGCGCACGGTGATGACGCCGACCGCCGGCGGGCCGCCGGGGCCGGGCTGCGCGAAGGCGGCTGGAGCAACCGCCAGCAGCAGCGCGACGGAAGCGGCAACGAAGCAGACGCGCATCGGATGACCTCGGCTGTAATCCGCCCTCCATATGGCACGACCGCGCCGCATTGCACCATGCGCATGGCTTTCCGCCGTGGCCACCCACATGACCGGCTTGCGCTGGCCGGGGCGAGGTTTCACGGTGGATCGAAAATCGGAGGTGCGACCATGGGCGAGAAGGTGACGGTCTGCGAGGTCGGTCCGCGCGACGGGCTGCAGATGGCCAAGGGCATCATGCCCACGCCGCTCAAGACGCAATGGCTCGCCGCCATCGCCGCCGCCGGGGTGCCCGAGATCGAGGTCGGCAGCTTCGTGCCCGCGAAGCTCATTCCGCAGATGGCCGACACCGCCGAGATCGTGCGCCGCGCGGTGCTCCTGCCCCGCGTGCTGATCGTCGCACTCGCGCCCAATCTGCGCGGGGCACAGAACGCCTACGCAGCCGGGGCCCATCGCGTGAGCATTCCCGTGTCGGTCAGCGAGGGGCACAGCCGCGCCAACCTCAACCGCACGCCCGACGAGCAGATCGCCGAGGTGGCGAAAATCGTCGCCTGGGTGCGCGAGCAGCCGCGCGCCATGCAAGTGGAGGCGGCGTGTTCGACCGCGTTCGGCTGCTCGATCGACGGCATCGTGCCCGAGGCCGCCGTGCTGCGGGTGGCGGCGGGTCTCGCGGCGGCGGGGGCGACGGACGTGACGCTGGCCGATACGGTGGGCTACGCCTTCCCCGCGCAGATCAAGAGCCTGGTGCGGGCGGTACGGCACGAAATCGGCGCTACGTTCAACGGCCTGCACCTGCATGACACGATGGGCCTCGGCCTCGCCAACGCGCTGGCCGGGCTGGAAGAGGGCGTGCGGAACTTCGACGCGGCCCTTGCCGGCCTTGGCGGTTGCCCGTTCGCCCCCGGCGCCTCGGGCAACATCGTGACCGAGGATCTGGTGTTCATGCTGGAGAGCATGGGCTTCGAGACCGGCATCGATCTCGACAAGCTGATCGCGGCAAGGGCGATCCTGCGCGACGGGCTGCCGGGCGAGGCGATGCATGGCAATGTCGCGCGGGCCGGCATCCCCAAGACCTTCATCCCCGCCGCCCGGGCCGCCGCCTGAGGATGGCGGCTTTACCGCTCGAAGGCATCCGCGTCGTCGAGTTCGTTCACATGGTGATGGGCCCGACCTGCGGGCTGGTGCTGGCCGATCTCGGCGCGGACGTGATCAAGGTCGAGCCGCTGCCGGACGGGGATAACACGCGCCGTCTGGGGGGCTCGGGCGCGGGGTTCTTCCCGATGATGAACCGCAACAAGCGCAGCCTCGCGGTGGATCTCAAGAGCGCGGGTGGCATGGCGCTGGTCCGCCGGCTGCTGGAGGGCGCGGACGTGCTGGTGGAGAATTTTCGTCCCGGCGCGATGGACAAGCTCGGGCTGGGATGGGAGGCGCTGTCGGCGGCGAACCCGCGCCTGATCTACTGTTCCTGCAAGGGCTTCCTGCCTGGCCCCTACGACCATCGCGTGGCGCTGGACGAGGTGGTGCAGATGATGGGCGGTCTCGCCTACATGACCGGCCTGCCCGGACGCCCGTTGCGGGCGGGTTCCTCGGTGAACGACATCATGGGCGGCATGTTCGGCGCGCTCGGCATCCTCGCCGCGCTGAACGAGCGCCACGCCACGGGCAAGGGGCGGCATGTGCAGTCCGGCCTGTTCGAGAACAACGTGCTGCTGGTCGCGCAACACATGGCCCAATACGCCGTGACCGGGACCGAGGCGCGCCCGATGTCGGAACGTCTGCCGGCCTGGCCGGTCTACGATATCTTCGACACGTCGGACGGGCAGTTGTTCGTCGGTGTGGTGACGGACACGCAGTGGAAGGTCTTCTGCGAGGCGTTCGGCCTGCCGGACCTCGCCGCCGACCCCACGCTCGCGACCCAGCGCCAGCGCGTGGAGGGAAGGGCGCGGACGCTGCCGCCGATCGCCGAGGTGTTCCGCCGCCACAGCCGCGCCGAACTGATGGAGAAATGCGAGGCGCTGGGCCTGCCCTTCGCCCCCATCGCGCGACCCATCGAATTGTTCGACGACCCGCATCTCAACGCCTCGGGCGGCCTCGTGCCGCTGACCCTGCCGGATGGCCGGGCCACCAAGCTACCGGCATTGCCGATCGCGCTGGACGGCGAGCGCCTGCCGCTGCGGCGCGACCTACCGCGCGCGGGCGAGCATGGCGCGGCGATCGCGGCGGAACTGGGCTACGGCGAGGCCGAGATCGCCGCACTCCAGGCGGCGGGCGCGCTGGTCTGATCTCCGGCCTGTGCCGTTCGTTGGCATGACGCGGCCCGCCGCCTGCCGCTATAAGCGCCGCCATGCTCCGGATCACCGAACTGCGCCTGAAGCTCGACCATGAGCCCGCCGCCCTGCAAGCCGCCATCGCCGCGCGCCTTGCCATCCCGCCCGCCGATATCCTCGATCATAAGGTCTTCCGCCGCGCCGTGGATGCGCGCAAGCGGTCGGACATCACGCTCATCTACACAATCGACGTCGCGCTCCGGAACGAGACGGAGACCCTCGCCCGCTTCGCCAGGGACCCGCATATCGGCCCCACGCCGGACACCTCCTACCGCTTCGTCGCCCACGCCCCGCCACACCTCGCCCGCCGCCCCGTCGTCATCGGCGCGGGGCCGTGCGGGTTGTTCGCGGCGCTGATCCTGGCGCAGTCCGGCTTCCGGCCGATCATCCTCGAACGCGGCAAGGTCGTGCGCGAGCGCACCAAGGACACCTGGGGGCTGTGGCGCCGGTCGGTGCTGACGCCGGAGAGCAACGTGCAGTTTGGCGAGGGGGGCGCGGGCACCTTCTCCGACGGCAAGCTCTACAGCCAGATCAAGGACCCCGACCATCTCGGCCGCAAGGTGCTGACGGAGTTCGTCCGCGCCGGCGCGCCACCGGAGATCCTCTGGGTCAGCAAACCGCATATCGGCACCTTCCGCCTCGTCACCATGGTGGAAAGCCTGCGCGCGACCATCGAGGGGCTTGGGGGCGAATACCGGTTCGGCGCGCGGGTGGAGGATTTGCTCATCGATGTGGCGTCGGATGGCACGCGGCGGGTGCGGGGAGTGGCGCTCGCGTCGGGAGAGGTTGTCGAGACGGGTCATGTGGTTCTCGCCGTGGGCCACAGCGCGCGCGACAGCTTCGCGATGCTGCATGCGCGCGGGGTGGCCATGCTGGCCAAGCCGTTCTCCATCGGCGTGCGCATCGAACATCCGCAATCGCTGATCGACCGCGCCCGCTTCGGCGCCTTCGCCGGCAACCCGATCCTCGGCGCGGCGGACTATAAGCTGGTGCATCATTGCGCCAACGGGCGGTCCGTCTACAGCTTCTGCATGTGCCCCGGCGGTACCGTGGTCGCGGCGGCGTCGGAGCCGGGGCGCGTGGTGACCAACGGGATGAGCCAGTATTCCCGCAACGAGCGCAACGCCAATGCCGGGATCGTCGTCGGCATCACGCCGGAGGATTACCTTCCGTACGCGCCATCGGGCGGCCCGCTGGCCGGCGTCGCCTTCCAGCGGCACTGGGAGGCGCGCGCCTTTGAGGCGGGCGGCGGCACCTATGCCGCGCCCGCCCAGCGCGTCGGCGATTTCCTGGCCGGGCGGCCCTCGACCGCGCTCGGCGCCGTCATCCCCTCCTACCGGCCCGGCGTGCAACCAACCGACCTCGCCGCCTGCCTGCCGGATTTCGCGGTGACGGCGATCCGCGAGGCGCTGCCCGCCTTCGACCGCCAGATAAGCGGCTTCGCCATGGCCGACGCGGTGATGACCGCCGTGGAAACCCGCACCTCCTCGCCAGTGCGTATCGGCCGTGACGATTCGTTCCAGAGCCTGAACACCTTGGGCCTGTTCCCCGCCGGGGAGGGCGCGGGCTATGCCGGCGGCATCCTGTCGGCCGGGGTGGACGGCATCCGGGTCGCGGAGGCGGTGGCGTGCGACATCGCGGGGCTCAGGCGCGCGCCGCGTCGTTCCGGGCGCGCGATGGCGGAAATGGTCGCCTACGGCTGAACGGGCCGGGATTGTCAAGCCGGCGGTCCGCTCCCAGTTCGTGTGGCGAACGGATCGGAGACGATAGATGCGCGCCCTCCTCGTCACGCTGCTGCTTCTCGTCGGCCTCGCCTCGGCCCGTGCCGACGAGCCGGCCAATCTTCCGCAAGCCGACCGCGACGCCATCGCCGCCGTGGTGGGCCAGCAACTGGAGGCGTTCAAGCGCGACGACGCGGCCGCCGCCTACGGCTTCGCCTCGCCCGGCATCCAGCACATGTTCGGCGACGCGGCGAATTTCATGGCCATGGTCCAGCACAGTTTCGCGCCGGTCTACCGCCCCCGCAGCGTGCATATGGGGGAAGTGGTGATGCGGGATGGGCTGCTGGTGCAGCGGGTCGAACTCGTCGGGCCGGACGGGCGCGACGAACTGGCGCTCTACACGATGGAAAAGCAGCCCGACGGCACCTGGCGGATCGACGGCTGCCAGCTCACCAAGCCGGATACGGTTGGCACATGATGGTTTTTTTAAGTGGTAATTTGTCACGCAACTGACATCTAATTGCCACGTTGGTGCGTTCGCTTTGCAGGCGGTTTCGCTTGCGTTCGGCAGCGTCGCAACAGGAGGTGGAAGATGACGGATGACGACTACGCCCGGAAGCTCGATGAATTGGATCATCTGCTGAACGACCCGGACATGCCGATGGAACCGCAGCGCGTCTGGTCCCTGCTTGCCGAGATTTCACATCGCGATCTCGTGGAGGTTCGCGCCGAAGCCAGCGGCTGAAGGCCGGCCTCGCGCGGGGCGCCTCGTTCAGACGAGGCGGGCGCCGATCAGGAACTCGCGGTTGCCTTCCGGCCCGGTGATCGGGCTCTCGACGATCCCGACGACCTCCCAGCCGGGCAGGTTCGACCACCAGACGCGCACGCGCTCGCACACCTCGGCGTGAACCAGCGGGTCCCGCACCACGCCCTTGCTGCCCACCGACGATGGCCCGGCCTCGAATTGCGGCTTGATCAGCGCGACCGCCCAGGCGCCGGGCTCGCACAGGGCAAGCCCCGCCGGCAGCACGGTCGACAGGCCGATGAAGCTCGCGTCGCATACCAGCGCGCCGACCCGCTCCCCCAGCGCAGACTCGTTCAGATGGCGCGCATTCGTTTTTTCATGGACGACGACGCGGGAGTCGCTCCGCAGCTTCCAGGCGAGCTGACCGTGACCGACATCCACCGCATGCACCCGCGCCGCGCCGCGCGTCAGCAGCACATCGGTGAAGCCGCCGGTCGAGGCGCCGACATCGAGCGCCACGCGTCCGGCGGGGTCGAAGCCGAAATGATCGAGACCATGGACGAGTTTGAGCCCGCCACGCGAAACCCAGGGATGGTCGTTGCCGCGCAGGCTCAGCGACACGCCGTCCGCCACCGCCTGCCCGGCCTTCTCGACGCGGCGATCCCCCGCATAGACCTTTCCGGCCAGGATCAGCGCCTGCGCACGCGCGCGGCTCTCGACCAGCCCGAGATCGACCAGCACCTGATCCGCCCGCTTCTTCATCGCCGGAAACTCGCCCGGCGCAAGTAGCGGCGCAAGGAGCGGGAGGCAAACCCGTTTGTGCCCATCCCGCCGCCTCGCCATACTGCGCGGATCAGCGCCACGAGGTTCCCGTCCATGTCCGTGCTCGACACCATCGCCGGCTTCCATGCCGATCTGACCGCCATCCGCCGCGACATCCACGCTCATCCCGAAATCGGCTTCACCGAACACCGCACCTCCGATCTCGTGGCGCGCGAACTAACCGCGCTGGGCATCGAGGTGCATCGCGGCGTCGGCGGTACCGGCCTTGTCGGCGTGCTGACGCGCGGCAACGGCCCCGGCGCGATCGGCCTGCGCGCGGACATGGACGCGCTGCCGATCGAGGAGGCCAACGACATCGAGTATCGCAGCCAGACCAAGGGGGTGATGCATGCCTGCGGCCATGACGGCCACACCACCATGCTGCTGGGCGCGGCCCGCTACCTTGCCACCGAGGGCAAGTTCAACGGCACGGTGAACTTCATCTTCCAGCCCGCCGAGGAAGGCCTCGGCGGCGCCCGCGCCATGCTGGCCGACGGTCTGTTCGAGCGCTTCCCCTGCGATTTCGTGTTCGGCATGCACAACCGGCCGGGGCTGGAGATCGGGAAATTCGCCATCCGCCCCGGCGCGATGATGGCCGGCGGCGGCTTCTTCGACATCAAGGTGACGGGGCGCGGCTCGCACGGCGCGCGGCCGGAGGAAAGCACGGACCCGGTGCTGACCGCCTGCCACATCGTCGCCGCGCTGCAATCGGTGGTGGCGCGCAACGTGCCGCCGATGGACACGGCGGTGCTGAGCGTCACCAGCGTGATCGGCGGCGACGCCTACAACGTCATTCCACAGACCGCGCTGATCCGCGGCACGGCGCGGGCCTTCAAGACCGAGGTGATGAACCTCGTCGAGGAATCGATGAAGCGTGTCGCGTCCGGCGTGGCCGCCGGCTTCGGTGCGACGGTGGAGGTGGATTTCCGCCACCTGTTCGCGCCCACGGTGAACGACCCCGCGCAGACCGAGGAATTCTGCCAGGCCGCGGCGGTGCTGGTCGGCGAGGCGAATGTGGACGCGAACGGGCCCGCGCTGATGGGCTCGGAGGATTTCTCGTTCATGCTGGAGAAGGTGCCGGGCGCCTACATCAACATCGGCAACGGCGACACGGTGGGCTCGAACCCCGTGCATAACCCGAGCTACAATTTCAACGACGACGCCCTGCCGCTGGGATCGGCGTTGTTCGCCACGCTGATCGAGCGGAAACTGCCGCGCGATACGATGGAATAAGTTGGGGCCTGAGGCGGCAAAACAGATTACCGTTGACCGGCCGAACCTCGAACAGCTAGCGGTACGGCGCGCGATAAAGACCAGTCTTCCAATCCGTTCAGCATATGCATGCAACAGCCGCCGGCCCCTGGCCGGGCGGCTGTTGGCCGTTGCAAGGAACTTGGGCGCGTCGGCGCGGCATCGCTCGGATGCGGCGGTCTCTGTTATCAAGCCCATACGGGGCATCGCTCATGCGTGATAATTTCGACGAAATGGATCTGACCGCGTCGTTCGATCGACGCCGCTCGGTCGTGCGCAGTGCCGGCACCAGCGGCGCGCGGGTCGCGCTCGACTGCGCGCGCAACGTTCACGCGGCGGTGAGCCGCCAGATGCCCGAGGCGGAGGCGCTGGCCACATGGCTCGCGCAGAACGCCGTGGCGTTCGGCCTCCCCGAAACGACCGTGTCCGACGAGGCAGAGGGCCGCGGGCGCTCGCGGCGGCGAGGCGTCAGCGCTTCAAATTGGGCGAAAATCCGCGCGTCGCTGGACGCCGTCAGCATCGCGGAGCCTGGGGCCGCCACGTCGGCCGCCGAGCTATGGATCGCGGCCATTTCACAGGCGCTGAGCCTCGACACGCTGACGACGCGCATCCTGTCCCTCGCGCTGCATTACCGGCTGGATCAGCGCGTGGAGCGGCTGTTCGATGCGATGAGCGAGGCCCGTGGCGGCATCACGAGGCTCCACCGCAACGCCGCGTTGTTCGCGCTGCTGCTGGGCGAGCCGGCGGCGGAGGTCGCCGCGCGGCTGAGCGCCTCCGGCAAGCTTCTCTACTGCGGCCTGCTGCACCTGGATCGCCATGGCGCCATGTCGGTTCTCGACCGTCTGGTGTCGCTGCTTCGGCAGCAGGTTCCACCGGCGGAGGATTTCCACGGTCAGTTGCTGGGCACGATCGCGGCGGAGCCCCTGCCATGGGACGCGTTCGCGCATCTCGGGCGGGAAGCGGAAATCGCCGCGGCGGTCTTGCGGGCCGCGCTAACGGGCCGGGAGAAGGGCATCGGCATCCTGCTTTACGGGCCGCCTGGCACCGGCAAGACAGCGTTCGCCACCGCGCTGGCGGCGCGTGTCGGGGCACGCCTGCGGCCGGTGGCCGAGGCGGACGAGGACGGCGACGAACCGCATCGCAATGAGCGCCTGGCGGGCCTGCGACTCGCGCAGCGGCTGGCGGCAACCGGTGACACGCTGCTGCTGTTCGACGAAGCGGAGGATCTGTTCGTCAGCCGGAGCATGATGTTCGACGAGCCCGTCACCAGTTCGCGGGTCTTCATGCACCGGTTGCTTGAGACCCTGGCGGTGCCGGTGATCTGGACCGCGAACGACATCGGCGTTCTCGGCCCCGCCGTCCTGCGCCGGATGACCATGTGTCTGGAGTTGCGGGTGCCGGATCTGGCGACGCGCACCAGGCTCTGGCGCCGCATGGGCGAGACCGAGGGGATCGCGCTGGGCGACGACGATGCCGCGCATCTGGCGCGTCTCGTGCCGGCCGCGCCCGCCGTCGCCTCGACCGCGCTGCGCGCGACACGATTGGCGGGCGGCGGCGCGGACACCGCCCGCCTGATCGTCGAAGGCATTGCCCGCGCGGTCCGTGGCGGGGGGATGCCCGTGCCAGAGAAGGCGCCAGGGATCGGATACGACCCGGCGCTGATCAACGCCGATTGCGACCTCGCGGCCCTCGCCGCGGATCTGCTGCGCCCCGGCGCCCCTCGCGCGGTCTCGTTCCTGCTGTCAGGGCCACCGGGGGCCGGCAAGAGCGCCTGGGTGCGGTATCTCGCGGGCCGGATGGGCCTTCCGGTGCTGCACAAGCGCGCGTCCGATCTGCTGGACCCGTTCGTCGGTGGCACCGAGCGCAACATCGCCGACGCCTTCGCCGAGGCGCGCGGCGCGAACGCCTTCCTGATCTTCGACGAAGCCGACAGCCTGCTGCTGGAGCGGGCGGATGCCGTGCGCGGCTGGGAGATCAGTCAGGTCAACGAGATGCTGACCTGGATGGAGAGCCACGCGCTGCCGTTTGCCTGCACCACCAACCTCGCGGATCGGCTGGAT
>Ga0116231_10015198_pt1 | contig 10023 bp, 5 predicted proteins | sample S1TSphgellanicum_2_FD_89695 | JGI IMG/M metagenome (GOLD analysis project Ga0116231, IMG submission 89695) | Host-associated microbial communities from peat moss isolated from Minnesota, USA - S1T2_Fd - Sphagnum magellanicum MG | ecosystem: Host-associated > Plants > Peat moss > Unclassified... | reverse complement strand
TTTATTTTGTTTGGGTTCTTGTAAATAAAAGGGGTGTTTCCAAATTTAAAGTTTTTAAAAAAAAAAATGAGACATTTTTTTGGGCCCAATAGAAAAAAAAAAAAAAAAAACCTCACATTTTGGAGGCCCCCCAATACAAAAATGAGTATTATAGTGAAAGCAAACAAAAGCTCTTGACAACAAAACCCTCAATCCTCCCCCCCCCTTCTCTTTTCTCCCCAAAGGAAAAAAAAAAAAAAAGCCGTCCTTAGGTAATAAGAGATACACAAGGAATCAACAATTTATGAATGAGGGTACTCATTTCATTTATAAACTCTTATTATAGGGGGCTTCCTAATATAAGAGCTTATATTGCAATGCCAAGTGAGAGTGGCATCAAACATTAGTGCACTATTGCATGTGACAAAGAAAAGTGCTACTAAACATTAATGCTTTACTTTATCCTATGGTCAATTTCGTGATTAAATAAACCAAAAAATCATAAAATGAAAATGTTTAATATGTACAAGTGGAGGTGATGAAAATGTTGAAGATTTTACCTCTCTAACAACAAAATTTGTGAAAGTATTTGTGTAAGCAAACCACCCTCCACAAGCAATCCATTCAACACCTTTTGTCTTTCTTATAAGTGAATTGATTGCCTTGATGACTATTTTGATGTCATCTTTGGTCCTCTAGATGCATCAACATTGTGATAGGTGTTTGCTTCTTTTTTTTTGATGGATAACTTGGATTATGTGTGTTTAACAAAGAATATATGAAACATCCCTATAGTAGAAAGACATGAATATGCATGCATTTGCAACATTTAACCCATGCATTCAATGCCACCATTTGTCACATACATTCAATATTTTTGTATGTATATCCAACATATGACAAATTTCAAAAAAATTCAAAGATTGCATGAATGAAAAAATAAATAATTTGATTATGCAAAAAAATGACTTCTTGACAAAAGGATAATATTTGGTTTTTATAGTGATGAATTTGACCCTAAGCTAGGGTATTACATGTGCAATCCTCTCCTCGCCTACACAGACTAAACAAATTGCCCCCATTGGAAAGAAGCTAAAAAACAAATCTCAACCTCACACCCAAAAGATTAAGAAAATAACTTTCTTGAATGCATGTCCAACCCTCTCATTGAGTGTATGAACATTCTACTCCTAAAATTTTTTGCCATCATTTTTGACTTGGGTTAATGCCCCAATTATAAATTGAAGAACTTATTAAAAGCAATATTCAACACAAGAAATGTTAAATTTGGACTTGAGATCTTGATTTGGTTTTAGGACGAGATATTTATCATGGTTAGAAGTAGTGTTTAGCGGTTTTCACTTTTTCAGTGAAAACCTTTAAGGTTTTTAATTCGATTTTTAAAATGAAAATTGATAGTCTTCACATAAAGTGATAACTTTTTTGAGAACCTAATTGTCGATTCTTTCCCAAGTGAAAATTGACATTTTGGAAATCTTAAAGGTTATCACTTGGAGGTTGAAGGTGATAACCTTCCAGGGTATTAAAAAAAGGTCTCGATTTAAGTTTTAGTTTAGGTTTTGGGCGACACAGGATTTCAACAGCTTCTTCAACACCTCCCTTGCCATGAGCTTCATGAAGAAGCTTTTTGCTTTTTTACAAAATGGGGCCAATTTGGCCTCCATACTTTGTTGTTCATTTTACTTTGTTGATGTTCCTACTAGTCCTGTTTACTACTCGTGCTGCTTCGTTGTTCCTCCTTTGTGATGCTTCACCACTCCTCCATGTTTCGTTACTCTATTGCCCTCCCAAGTACCTTTTTGCTCCTTGTTGTTTTGTTGCTCCCCCATGCTTTGTTGTTGTTCAATGCTTGGCTATTTTCAATGTTTCGCTACTCCTTTGCCCATATTGGTATTTCCCACCCTACCTCTCTTTTTTGCAATGTGTTGGAGATTTGGAATTGTTTGGGGGGAAGCTTGGAAACATCCAAACTAACAAAAAAATTCTTTTGTTCTTTTTTTTTGGTTTTCCTTCCTTGATTTGTTTTTAGATTTTTTTTAAATTTTAAATTTTGTTTTTTTCATTATTTTACTTAGTTTTGATTGAATTTTTTTTTTATTTTGTTATTTTGTAGGGATTTTGGGAAGGAGTCTTGGAATTTATTTATTTATTTATTTTTGCCTTGTTTATAATTGAATTATCTTAGAATTGTTTGTAAATGCTTAGGTGTAAATGGTGTTGAATTTTTGTAAATTTTTAGATGATTTTTAGACCAACAACTAAATATGAAAAACCCTATAACACTTAAACCATTTTATAATTCACAAAATCTCTTGTTTCGTCTTTTCCATTATAATCATATCAAATTCTTGTAAAATGGAATCTTCAAGGATTAAAACAATAATAAAAAATTTAATATTATGATATTTTCCCGAATCAAATTTCTATGGAAGAAGTATCTCTGATTGAAACTATGGAAGGAAATAGAAGTTTGTAAACACAGTCCAGCGCCATTCAGAATGAAGAAGAGAAAACTCAAATTTTTTTTACAAAAATTACATTTGCAAAGAGAAAAATGGAAAGGACATGATAGGAATGCAATGTGTTGGTCATTTTTCATTGTAAATGATAATAACATTATTGATGGAAGCAAACCTCAAATCATGAGGTGTATGATTTGTCATGTATGTTTTGTCCTTTGTAATCCAAGAACAAAAGAAAGGAGAGGAATTATAACATATTCCAAAAAAAATGGCATAACAACGTTGAAAAAACATGTAGACGTAGATCATGTTATACTTGCAAAGAAATTTGAAGAAGTGAAATTTTCATTATGAAATGTACTTGAAAGACAACTTGCAAAAAAGAAGCCAAATGTGTCTAAGTTTTTTGGTGCAAAAGATCCTTTTAAGAAGGATGTTGTGCAACAAAAGCAATTTTTGTGAGACTTTGCCCTTTTGGTTGTTAAAAATCATTTCCCTATTCAATTTGTTGAGAACATTTGGTTAAAGCATTTTGTAATGCATTTGTGTCCAAGAGTTGTGTTTCCATCAAGAAAAACATTTTCACAAGATGTTTTGGTTGATTTAATGGAGAAGATGAAACGAGAATGTGTTACCTAAATTAAAACAATGTTATTATGTAACAATTAGTTTTGATTTGTGGATGTCAGAAGGTGCACATGATGTTTTTGCATTGGTGATTAACTTTTTGAATGAAGTGTAGTAGCTACAACATATTACAATAGGATTGTTTGAGGCAAATGAAATTACAAGGCAAATTATGGCAAGAAATTTGACTGAATTGTTAGATTAATATGATTTAAGGAAGAAAATTATTGCATATGTTAAAGATGAAGGTGCAAATTTGAATGCCATGACAACAACTTAAAAATTTGTGGTGGATTGTGATTTTTTTGGTATGGAGGAGAGTTTTCAAAGCACTTGCTTTGGTCATGCATTTTCTAAAGCATGTCAATATGGGATAGTTGATGAACAAGTTTGTAAAAATTTGAAACATATTTCTATTAAGTTAACTTAGTGTAATTTACAAAAATGCATAACTTGGCCAAAGAAATCTGGAAAAGGAAGACATGAATGGACTAAAAGTTGCATTAATTCTAGAATTTTTCCAAGAAAGCTAAATACCCTTGTCAAAACAAGGTTTTTTTTTTAGTTTTTTTTTGTTTAAAGGTGCAAGTATGTAGATAGAAACCAATGGAATTACTTTACAAAAGGACTATGCATCCTTTTTAGTCCTTTTTCACCTTTTCATATGAATTTTTTTTTGAATGAAATATTTTGCAACTTGTTATTAAAAATACATCTAGTTGCCCCAATATATCACATGTTTTGTGTTTACCATTGTTGAATAAATATGAATTTTTCAAAATGTGTAAATTATGTTAGATTCTGCATTTCATTTTGAAAATTTATCATAATTTTGAATCATACCAAAATATGATAACTACTTTAGGTTTTTTTTAAAATATCATAAACTACAACTTTGTTTTGTATGTCATGCACATTACACCCCATTTACATGTGGTAAAGGACTTTTGAAAATTGAAAAATATTTAAATATTTAATTTAAAAAAATTCCATATCTCTTAAATTACAAGTGCTTTTTGAACTTGGGTAGTAGGTTGCTAGCATCTAAATTTTTTTACCATCAAAATTAAGTTATTACAATAGTCTTTTGCTTAATCCTTTGTAAAATTAACCACATTTGACGCAACACCTATTCAAGTTCAAACGTCTTTTTTAAAAACCAAAACCAAAAAATTAATTTTATGAAATTTTAATTTGAATTCCTCAACTTTCATATTAATTATTTAACATAACTTGGAATTATTAGCATAACTTTAAAATGTCAAAAAAAACATATGTAAAAAAGTTCACAATTTTCACCATTATTTGACATGGTTTTTGGCTCCTATTTTTGTATTCACACCCTTAAAATATAATTAAAGATTTGGCTTGCAAGTTTGCAATCTTTTTTTTTTTTGTAGAATATTAACATTTTATTAAATATTGTACAAGTTTGTAAGCAAAGTAATCTTGTTTTAGGAAGCCTTATTATTTCGAAAGGCCATTGTATTATGTTATAGTTCACAAATTGCTATTTGTGTTTTTGGTTGAATTTCCCCTATTATCATTTGGCATATTTGTCAAACAATTGTTGATTGCTTGTCTTTAGTTGTTATTGCTTATGTTTTAAACCAATCCAAAGATCATTGGTTACTTGATGATGCCTTAAACAATGCCATCACAATGAGTTCCAAGTTAAAGGAAGATGTTGGAATTGTACAAAACTTAGACCAATTTATGGATGATGATTTTGCAATTATTCTTGAATTGTCTTTGTTTGCTTCTAACATTAAGAAATAACTTTGTGGTGTCCTTGATTTTTTTCTTTCATTTCTAAGAAAATATGAAGAAAGAAAAGCCCATAACATGTTTTTGTTGATGTTAGATCCAAAATTTAAAAGCTTTCATTTGGTATTTTCATTTGTTGATGATGAACAAGACATTTTTATTGTATAAAAGTATAATCAACAATCTTTGCAACCTATGCTTTTGAAATGTCATCATCACTTACATCATGTGGAAGATTATGATGTTGAATCTATGGAGCACAAATCTTATGAAATAGTAGCTTGGATATTTTTGAGATGACTGTTAGCACAAGTGAACTAGTGATAAAATTGGGTAACAAAGAACTCCTAATTTTTAGGAGATTTCAAGTGGATTCTAAAGTGATCAAATGCCCTTTGTAATGGTGGCAAAAACATGAGTCTATGTTCCCCATTGTTGGTTTTCTTACTCGACAAATATTACGAATTGTTGGATCACAAATAAAAATAAAAATGATTTTTTTCTTTAGTTGGCATACTCATCAACCTTAGAAGATGTCATTTACAATTAGAAAACTTAGAGCAATTATATTTTGTTAGCAATAATTGGCCTAATGATCATAAAGTTGGTTGTAAATCTCCTAGTGATTTAGTAGAGTTTATTGAGATGGATGAACAATTAGAAAAAGAATTATAAGAATTTGAAGAGAAGAAATTTAAAATATTTTTTTTTTTCATTTGTTTCATGTTTTGCAAGTACTTAATTTAATTTTAATTAAAATTTCACATTAAATTAAATAATTAAAAATATTGAATTTTTTAAAATTTGAAAACGGGCTGGTGAGAACTGGTGCTGAAAACTGGGGCTAGTAATTTTTATGAGAACCAACAGGGCTGAAAACTGGTCGGGATTTTTTTTTTCCAAAAATCTGAAACCTTTAAAGGTTATCAAATTTTTTAAAAATTTTATTAATGAGAACCTTAAAGGTTCTTTAAAATGGTTGTGATGACTGGAACCGGCGGTTCTCACAAAAGTGAGAGCCACCCGACACTGGTTAGAAGCAACATAAAAGAGTTCAGGACTTTTATCATGGTACCAGAGTACATGGGTGCTGGTTCACCCAAGGCCACAAGGGGCCGTAGGTGAAAAGGCTCTTTGAGCAGCTCCACCTATAGTCAAAAATGGGTTTTGTTTGTCCTTTGTTTCATCCCCATTTTTGATCTCATCCCAAATCTCTCTCAGCAAAACTAGAGCTATAGGTTCCTAGTTTCAGTGACTTTGCAAAGAACTTTTATGTAATAGAGTTATCCGTAAAGTAAGGAAAACACAGCACTAGAACCCTAGTTTGGTCATACACAGGGTGAGATTTTAAAAAAAAACCTGCAACAAAGTATGGTAGCATTCAACTAAGGGTGAAACTCAAAAAACCATCAATTTTTTATTTTTTTGGGGGTGGTAAACTGAGTTTCATCCTGTCTTTCGTTTTTCCTGAGCGCCTCCATTGCTGCTACAGTACATATAATATTTTCACTGCTCCTACCTGTACAACTACTAGAATTACTCTCAAACCTTGAATGTGCATTGAATGTTAAGTTTCAGCATTTCATTCTGAGGTTTAAAAAAATTTCCTTCCTTTGCGGATACCACTGAAAGAGGGGATAGGGGGTGAAAGGAGGCCCAAAGACAGGGTGAACACAGGGTGACTTTAAGGGTAACTCTTCACTAACGAAGTTAATGAAGAAACTACTTAGTCCTTAAGCAATTTGGACCCTATTTCAGGGCCAGTTTCCATGTGCACAGTTCTGCCAGCAGCAGGTGGAATAATTGGGACCGATGTTTTTTTTAAGGAATTCTTTTACGTGGCAAAAATGGCTACCATAGATCCGAAGATCCAGCAAAAATGACCATCATCCCTAGAAACAGGGTTTTTTTTTGTGGCGAATTTTCGCCACCTGGCGACCCAAAAAAAAAAGGGATTGCGAATCCAACCAAGGGATTTTTGAGAATTTAAAAAAAGAATTCGCCATATCTCGAGAAAAAAAAGAGGGTTAAAAGTCGCCAGATTTAGACAGTGTGTTTCATTAGGTCGCCAGAACTAGGCAGGATTCCAAAAAAGATCTACTAGTCCACCAGGACAGTCGCCATTTATTGCTATTAATGCTGAGGATCCTCGCCAGTACACCTACTTGAGGAATTTGAAAAAAAAAACCCGCTGCCTAGGAAGGTTTACTCAAATCTGGCTATTCTTGAATCATCCTTTTATATTTTTGGCTACACACTGAAAACCAAATGTGTGGTGATTTAAAATTTTTTTTTTTTGGGGCTCATTTTTGGCAAAACCTCCAAAATAACTTTACTTTCAAATTTTTAAAAATTTGAAAATTAACTTTTTGGCGAAAAAATTCCAGCAAAAAATAGGCTGATTGGGACTCATATGCATTTCTGTGCTCAATCACTACTTAGCTATATACTAGTGCTAGAGGAATAGTAGTTAGGTGAATTTCCACCAGCTGTGATAGGTCCTCCAGTTAAAGAGATAAATCTCTTGATTAAATCAGAAATTCTTTGGTTATTTGATTTCAATTGACTACAGTGTCTCAATTCATTTTCTTCTTCATCAAGTGGGGAACTTGTTTGTAGTTTAGGGTTTTCCATCTTGTGACTTTATTTTAATTTTTTGGCCAAAGAGAAGCCAAGAGCTCACAATGATACTCGCAACAGACCCATCAAATGAAAACCTGCCAATCATCAACAAGGGGTGTGTCACACTGTGGCCTTGCCATTTACATTAAAAAGTGTCTTAAGGCAAAAGAAGAATTATGAAAACTCAAATGTTTCACCATGCAAAAATTATAAGCGTCCAAAAATCCTCTAAAAGAAACCAAAATCCTTCAAGATATTATTATAACTCTATAACTAATCTCAAGTTTCAACAGAAGCCAAAATATCATCTTTCAAACATCCTCATATAAAAATGGACCTATTATTACCTAGGGACCAAAATCCATTACGCTACTATACTCTATAATGAATCTAAACACAATATCCAAGGCAAGGCCAATAAAACAAAGCACCCAACAAAGAAGAAGTGGGGACAAAAAGGTACAAGATGAAAGGACCCAAGTCTTGACAAACGAAAAATCTTCCAAAGAGGGTAAACTGCTAAGCAAACAGGAACAAATGGCTCTTTGGCTTCAGTCACCTACACATAGAAATTGGCTGGTGCTTACCGTGAAATGTGCAAGAGGCCCCTTGTATAGGAGAAGGGCCTGAGTACAAGCCCTTCCATGATTTGAGATCTGTGCTCAAGGCCGGTAGGCAGGTAAGGGAGCTGAAAATATGAAGGAAAAATCCAGGCAGTGCTTAGCAAGGCTGGTAGGCCAGGTAAGGGAGCTGAAAATACAAAGGAAAATCCAGGCAATTAGCAAGGCTGGTAGGCAGGTAAGGGAGTTGAAAATACAAAGGAAAAATCCAGGCAGTGCTTTTCGTGTAGGGTAAGGGCCAAGGACCTTGAATGGGGGCTATTTTGGGAATGAGGGCCATCAGAATGAATCTGTGTTTTGAAATGCCTTGCAAGAGCTTTTACACCATGGAAAGCGAATAGTAGCTCCAAATACACTAAGAAAAATCTCAGAGGTTTTGAACTGAGGCATAATAAGCTGCACTCTCATCACTCCTACAGTCCTACTGCCCAAGGAGGAGGGAACGGACATGTTGTCAACCCCATGACAAAAAAATTCAGTTCAAAGTTGCTGAAAAGGGATTGTGTGCATGAAGAAAGGAAAGTATGCATGGTGCACAACACCCATGACAACTTTTCAGTGCAAAAAAAATGGATAAATTCTCTCGAGGAACCTTCTTGAGAAACCCAGCAAATACTTGAAAACCTTCCACCTCATCTTCCACCCCGCCCCCTTTCTTGAACCCAATCCAAGCAACCAAAACTCTTAAACCAACCAAATTCAATCAATTAGCCATTTGACACAATAATAAATCATAACAAAAAACTAATAAAACAAAAAGAAGCAGATCTTATTTCCAAAATAATCAATATAAAAACAAGGCTTCTGTGTTCCTAAATTCAGATTTTTTGTTGTTGTTGTTTTTGGAACTTCAAGGTGGTGGTGGTGGTGGTGGTGGATTGAAAGTCAGTGTTAAAAAGAACATTTTCTTTTGGGTTTGTAGATTTGGAATTGTTGCTCTCTTTTTGAGACTTTTTTGTTTCTGGGTGGTGTGTGTGTGTGTGTTTTGTGTTTGGTTTGCAGAGCAAAGTGAATTGTGTTGTATTGTTTGTGTTGTGTTGGTTTGTAGAGCAATTGAATTGTGCTGTGTTGTTTTGGTTTCCAGAACAAGTGAATTGTGTGTTGTGTGAGTCTAGAGAGAGACATAGAGAGGAAGTGAAAGTTGCTTTTAGTGTTGAGAGTGCTCCTACTCTTTTTTTTTCTGTTTTTTGGGGGGTGGGGTTGACTAAAAATTGGATTTCTTTTTGGAGTTTTGTGAAGATCCAAGAGAGGGAGGAGTTGCTGCTGCTGCTGTTGTTGTTGGTCAACCCATCCTTCCACCATGGGTAAAGGAGCAGTTGGACCGATCTGTGATCAGAAGGAACCAGAAGAGCTGAAGGGGAAGGAGTTGAAGAAGCACCACCGGCAATGCCATGAACTGCAGAATTGTGCCGCCCACCAGGATCAACCATTGTTCCAACCATATCAGCTCGGTTCTTTCCATTTGTCACACAGGTGAAGAAGCAGAAGAAGAAGGAAGAAGGAAGAAAAAGATTTGCCCCTCCCTCACTGCCTCTTGTGGATCATGACTCTACTACAATCTGTGCTCCCTCTGTCTGATGATCCATTTTCTTCACCCCACCATCCTTTACCTAACTCAAGCAAGACGCAGATCAATCCATGGAACTCAGTGTTTTCTCATTTGTGTGCATGGGTTCTCTCCAATTCTTTGATGGAGAAGAGAAAGAGATATGCCACATCCTTTTATGATGCTTGTAGAGTGCGGAAAGCTTAAGAGAAAAGAAGAGGGGAGAGACAGAGACAGAGACAGAGACAGAGAGAGGCAATGGAGAGGTTCATGGGATTGTGGGTCTTTTTGTTTTTCAGAGTGGTGATGGCGCCGCTGACGAGATGCCGCTCATACAACACGATTCCGCAACCACATGCAGCTCTGTACTACTCACAGC
>Ga0116231_10015197_pt1 | contig 10025 bp, 11 predicted proteins | sample S1TSphgellanicum_2_FD_89695 | JGI IMG/M metagenome (GOLD analysis project Ga0116231, IMG submission 89695) | Host-associated microbial communities from peat moss isolated from Minnesota, USA - S1T2_Fd - Sphagnum magellanicum MG | ecosystem: Host-associated > Plants > Peat moss > Unclassified... | reverse complement strand
TTATGGTGATTTGCTCCCATGGTCGAGAACAACTAATAATACAAAAAGTGAGGAAATGTCGGGTGGGGTGTCCATGGGGGATGGGGGGGGGGGGGGGTGGGCTCCAGCCAATCACAAATTATCGAATCAAGAAGTTGCGGACAAACACCAATTATTTTATATAAGTAGATCAGGAAAAAAGATTAACATGACCTTGATAATAGTTTAGTTAACAATTTTAAGTTGGGACAGTTTTTGTTCGATGGGACAATAAGAATTTAAAAAGCATTTTGTTTTCAACAGCCACACGTCATGAACGTAGCTTCCATTGCAATCATTTTTGCATCCAATGCAGGGAATTTCAACCCGTGATTTGAATGTGCAAATTTCGACCCATCTAGAGAGAAAAGTAGGCAAGAGATAGAGAAGAGAGATCATTGCAACAATTCCATATAAACAACATCGGTCGTCGTCCTACCGTTCGGGCAGAAAACAGAGACATCATTCACACGTGTAGCTCGTGACAGAGCTACATACAATTGGCCATGGGTGAAGACAGGTTCATGCAAGTAAATGCCAACGGTTTTCATGGTTTGACCCTGTACCTTGTTCATAGCGAATGCCAATTGCAAGGGGAATTGGCGCCTTTGTAGGGTGAATGGCCACTTCAAACGGTTTGTTATTGTGCTGATGCGCGGTATGTTAACAATATTCCCCGCATGCGCACCACCAATGATCTGTGTGACGATCAATCTCCGTGCCAGACGCCAAATGATTAGACGGGTCCCATTACAAAACCCTAAAGTTGCATCGAGATTTTTTAGTAAGATAACAAGGACGCCAACTTTGAGGGCCAGGTGATGTGGTGGCATACTTGCCAGAGTAATGGTGTCGAGAAATTCTTTGCCAATCGCCATAGCCTGGTCGTCCCCCGTTTCCATTGAGTTTGCTAACAAAAATATGTGCTTTTGCCCGGGCATAGCCTCGACAATCTGAGTGTTGAGAGAGTTCACAACTGTATTTTTTGTTGTCAGAATAGCTCGACCATCCACGTATCCTTGGTTTGTGTAATGATTGCCAAGGTCGGGAAAACAGCTTGGATGAAGGTTTCTAAAGATGGCGCTTGATGGATTTCCGAATATAAGGCGATCTCAACTTCAACTGAAGGCTCTACGTCGGCTTCTGGTGGAAAATGATCAATGATGGAAGACTCTTGGCCATTGCCAACTCTCAGAAGGTACTCAGCATACGGCCTGGAAAGGGGATCGGTGCGTAATCTCATGTCTTTTGTGAGAGTCAAGATGCGCACTTGACGCCATAAAACCGAACGTGAAAGGGCCGCAAAAACGATTGTTGCCCGAGAGCCTCTGGACACAACTGGCGAACATTGTCAGAAAGCACCCCCAAAGACAACCATTTTACCGCCAAAGGGCGAATCTGGGCACCGCATGATGTCACGCAAAGTCCGGTCTACCGCCTCAGCATAGTGTCGGTGTTATGCTGGAGCTTCATCCCAAATGATCAACTTTGCTTCCCAGAGTAGCTCAGTAGAATCGCTTTGCATAGGTATCGAGCACATTGAATCCCTACCAAGGGCAATTGGGATCTTGAAAACCGAATGTGCAGTTCATCCACCTTCCAATAGGAGAGTTGCTATGTCGGAAGAGGTAACCTCGATGGCGACATGTCCGTTTCGTCGAACCAATGCCAATAACATGTTATATACAAAGGTTTTGCCTGACCCACCTGGACCGTCTAGGAAAAATACTGCGCCTTCGCCTTGGGCTACTGCATTGAACACTACAATGACAACTATTTCCTGACAAATGTTGAACCGTAGGAGATTTTGGTTGATGTAGCCATGGAGTACGTCTCTATCGTAGTAAAGCTCTGTAGCCAATTGAGGATTGACACGTAACATTTTTACATGCAACAAAGCGAGCGGCATTTCCGGAAAGTCATGCAAGCCTTTGTTCATTAACGCTAATTTGGCCTCGAGGAGTAATAGGGTGTCGTATAGGCATTGTCAGTAATGCCTCCATTCATGATGCGTCAATGTCGCATATCGTGCGACATATCGTTTCGATATCTTTCCCATAACACTTCCGGATTCAAAGGAGAGCAGAATAGTAAAAGAGTCACAAAGAGATTCCTTAGCCTCTTTGCGTTTTGATCAATACATGCTTCTCGCATGCAGGTGTCCCATTCTATGTCATCATGTAGTAATCCTAGTGCTTTACAAGTAGCTTGAAACGTCGGATGCTCTATGTTGTTAACAGTCTGAAGATGTTCAAAAGAGGTCGCGCCTGGTACGATAGTAAGTAGGAGGTGGAGGAAGAAGCGTTCACCAACAGCAGGATGTACGAAATACATTCGCCCAATAACTTTTTTTCCTCGCTGTTGGGCCAACCAAACTTTTTCTCGAATTTTCTAAACATGATCAACAGGGAAGTCCGCGTACACCACATTTCACCGATCCATATTTTGAGCGTTATAAGCAAAGTAGGCGGTCAAGGTGGTTTTCTGGCGAGCAGCACGCTCCGCCACAACGGCCAAATTTTCATTTTCATTAAAAATGACATTGTGCTGTCCTGGCAAATGAACAACTAATTGAGTGACTGGCGGCCATTCCATATGTTTTTTGAATGAAAGTAAGGAATCGACCCCTTTAGCAATGTTCAAATATCTAGCGTCAATGTATTGCTGGATTTTGTTTATTGGACTGGCAATCACTGTTATAACACAGTTAGGACCTTTGTAAACGTATTTAAAAAGGTATTTTACACTCTGAATATCGGCGAATACCTCGACGTTAATATGTGCATTAATCATTTTGGTAAGGTAAGGGTTGTGGGGCACCACCCATTGGTTGTCGTACGCAAAGCCATCTGGAGTATTTTGAAACGTTTGACCATTGTTTCACTGATGGTAGACAGGGTAACCGTTTTCGCCTTGTGTTGTCTCCTCGGAGAAAGCTCGCGGATATCATTTCTTGCATAAATCGTTGACCATGCAAGGTGTGTTGGGGTATTCTTGGTTGCACGGTGTGTGCAACAAACATTTTGTGACTGTTTCAAAAAGAGGTGCGTTCTCTAGAAGAGGAAGCTCTGCCAAAACGAAGCAATTTATGTCTTCAGTTGTGGAAATTTTCTACTATGGAGGAAATATAAGGAGTAGAGGGATATGAGGTAGGCCTCATTTTTGGTATTCCCTTGTCCAGATGTTCCCAATAACTTTGGCGAACCATCCAATTTTTGCCACTCCTTTAAGAAGGGCTTTCATCTTCATTTGAAATACGTGGGCGACCAAATCTAGACGGTCAAAAATTATTTGGTTGGGTTCGAGCTCCACAATTATTTCCTGCCAATTTGGGTTACAAGTGAATGTGACAAAGACATCCGGAATTCCTTTGCTTCGCACAATAGCCATCGCATCTTGATACGCTTACATCATGAAACGTGGAGAACCACAAAATGAAGTTGGGAGAACAATTCGCTGACCCACTTGTGCATGATCTAATTGGAAATCATGTTCGACCATATCTGCCAACCCTTCGTAGAGTTCTACACGAAGTTGAGCTTGGTTTAGCACCAAAAAATTAAGAGTGTTTTGCTCTGTCTTGGCAGTAACGTCAACGATATACTTTTGAAAAAGGCGACCACCAAGATGCAGAGCGGAGAGTTCGCCATTAAAATGCACTCTTTGTGCATAATAAGTCGCCATTGAAACCCTTGTGCATGCTCCGTCCTAATTGTTGTGTAGCCGTAGATTTTCAGACCACCCATCCTCCCAAGCGAGGGAAAACAACGAGTATTGTAAAGGATCGTAAGAAGGTGCTAGCTCGTTCATCCATTATAAACCACCTCCATATCGTCGTTGTATAATGACATCGCAATTTCCAATCTCTCCCGGCTCGCCAAGAATTATCATTGCAACCTCGTTTGCTGTAGGGACGTTATAACGGTGGACATCTCCATTTCCCAGGGTACGGCTAGCTGTAATGCAAATGTGGATTTCCTCTGCAGGGTTTGCGGCGAAACGGTTGGCTGTAGGAACAAAGATGTTTACATAGAGATTTATGCGCCCAAGGATTGTGCGAAATGTCGTCAAATGCGCCGGGCTTAGATTGGGTTCTACATCTGCCGATTCGAACCCTCATTTACCGCATCATGCACATAAGCCTAAAAAAAGCGTGGCAATTGCCTTTCTACGGGTTCCATACCACCAATCAAGTGGTAGAATCCTCTTTGCACTTTGTAGGTATGCACTCCTGGTCCGAGCTTGAAGCCCACACTTTGGACCCTTGTGGACGTAAATGCGAATGCAACATTGTATAAACGAAGATGTTTACGCAATTCGACATTTTGTCGATCTTGTTACATTGCCATGTACTTTAGCGGGGTGCGAATAGGAGGCAAAAGAATTTTCCTTAAGGTACAACATTTACTATAGTGTGGTCTTTGAAGAAAGCCCCCCGTGCGCTCTTCAATCCTGAAGTGAGAGCCACAATGGTTGCATTGCTCATTCAAGTGTCCGAACATTTGTCGATCTACTTGCGGGTCAACCAAGGGGTACCGCAAATCTCGTAGGGCCATGTGTTGTCCAGCCTGAAGTTGATCCTTTGCACACACGACGCGACATTGTTCAGCGCATCACGTAACATCTATTATTAGTTGGGCTTGACGGCCCCGCTTTATTTCAACAACATGTGCTCTCGTGTGTTGTTTTGCATTTTCCAATAATCGCTGAACAATATTAGCCATACACCATGCTTCATCATGTTGGGCCCCATTACATACAGCCCTTTTAAGAGTTACTATAGCACGACAGAGTCTTTTGCCGTTCTTGAGCAGCTGCTCGCCTTTCTTCATTGTTTGCATATCTGCATGACGCTCCAGGGCCTCGTCTATGATTCTTTCAATCGGAAGCAAAATGGAGTCAGGCTCTAAATGCACAATAACATAATTTCATATTTAATTACCATTACAACAGGCACAAGTCTAACCTCGGGGTCAACATATCCACGAGCAATGTATCTGTATTCTTTGTATCATATGAGGCATTAACCCACCAGAAACACCACACATGGAAGAGCCAAAATGAGTGAGGAAAAGGTACTTCTTCCATGATAGTATTTGCAATGCTTGTGTTCCTGTTGATTCACATTATTCAACTCTACAACCATGAGTGACGTGATGACTCCCATAGCTCGTCCATAAATTGATGCCACAATTGGGTCAACTTCATTGTGGCCCCCCACCCAGCCAAAATGCTCAACCACACCCACGTTCATGAGGACATGATCCTCAAGTGACCCAGATCCAGCACATCGAGCACATGCCAAGTACCCTGCATGGTTTCCAATTGCCAAATAAAATCATGAATTGGTGTTAAGTCTCCAACAAATAGAATGAATCTTTTGATTATCAAATAGAATATGTATATGTATTTTCTGTGTCATTTGAGTATCAGGCAGTCCTTTCCTAGTCGGACAAAACCAATTTAGTTTTAAAGAATCATATGAGGCACTAACCCACCAGAAACACCACACATGGAAGAGCCAAAAGGAGTGAGGAAGAGGTACTTGTGCCATGACAGTATTTGTAGCGCTTGTGTTCTTGTTGTTTCACATTGTTCAACTCTACAACCATGAGTGACGTGATGACTCCCACAGCTCCTCTAAAAAATGATGCCACAATTGGGTCAACTTCACTGCAGCCCCCCACCCAACAATCTCAAGTTTAGGAGCACATACAACCTCCTAAGTCAAGACCTCACTGCTAGATAACCATCAAAGCGACTCCTTGCTGGTCCTACTTTGTTGTTCTCTTCATGGAAATGAAAGGTTTGGAGGATAAACCTCAAAATGGTCCAAAATCAAAAAACTGTTCTTAATGGGCCAAGTGGGCAATTTGTGTGCAATTCATGGCCTTTTAAGTCAAACGGTTTTAGATCCAGGATTAGGGAAGACTATCAAAACTTGAGTTGAAGTGAAAGATGCATGTTCCTAATGAAGTCTTCATATGATGTGCCCCCAATCCCTAGCTTCAATTCCAACTACAGTGCATAAAATCCGAGCAAAAGAGAAACCATAGACAATCAGGAATGCACAAGGTCCTTATGAAACTCTGAACTCAACTACTCTATCTAAAACTGCTAACACAATTATGTTTTTCAAGCCTTGGAGACACATCATTTAGCGATGTATGTATAGGTGCTTGATTTTACTCTATGCTGGTTTTAAGTTTTTGCAAGACATTCTTTTCAACTTTACATGATGAGTATGGAAAACCAAGAGATTGATGAAGAGTCTTACAATGGGAGCTATAAGGCCACCAAAAAGAATGATTCCAGCCACCAGTGAAAGGCAGCTTGCAAAATACTGTTGCCAAGTCTTTCTCCGACCCAATTCCACCAGACTTTTGTTTATGTGTTCCTGAATCACAAAATGCTCCAAATCATCAGCATCTTCTTCTTCTTCTTCAAATTCTGGTTTTAGAGATGACTACCAAAAATCTCTCTCCAACCGAATTCCTCCACATTTTTGTTTGTGTGTTCCTGAATCACAAAGTGCTCCAAATCTTCTTCATATGTTTTTATTTTGTGGGACCACATATTGAGCAACGGCATTACCCCCACAAAGAGATGCTGCAGAAATTTTCTCATCCTTTGTTTTCTGTGGCCAAGATCCGCAGAAACTGAAGGAACCGCTCTAAGAGCATCTCCACCGGTGCTCAATATGTGACTCCAGATAGTAAGATTTATTGTTAAAAAGTCAAAATGTGCCGCTTTAGCTCAGGAAATTAGTTTTTCTGCACCAAATTCGTGCAGCTTGCCCATGGCTGGTAAAAGGTGCAACACAGTTGTGCACCTCCAAAAAAGAGTGTAGTAAATTGGACCTGACTTCGGCACAGTATTTCTGGTTGGAAGATCATAATAATTGGTCCAGGTGGTTTGCAATTAGTAGTTCCCATATATATGCAGTTCCAGTTTTAGTTTTATTGGTGGGGTTGCCAAAAAAACAGCTAAACTTAGACATTTAATTTGATTATCCAGAGTGACATACTCAGCACCGTGGAGATGCTCTAAGGACAGAAGATCCCACAGTGGAACCAAAGAACCTGCTGCAAGAACAAATTATTAACTCTCTCCAATTAGGTGACAGGAAATAACAATTTATAACATTGCCTACAAATACACTTTATAATTTTCTGCAAGTGTTTGCAGTTTCAAATACTTACGAGGCAGAGTCATATTGTTGTCCTTACCATTGGCCTATGTATGTAGATTAGGGGGGTAGAGCTTTTAGCAAACGGATATGGGATAAAGCTATTGGGTGCTATTTCAGAACTAATTTTGGGGAACACACTGTGAGCATTGCAAAAAAAACCATTAGTTCCAGTTTCTTGAAAATAATCAGAATCAAAAGATCACAGGTTGTTTTTTCGAAACCTGGAAGAACCTGCAGTTTTATAGACATTTATTTCAGTCACAAGTTTTCTTAGTAGTATTGAAAGGATTTTGCATAACCCTTCGTATGGTTGATCATTGTCAATTCCAACTAACTAGAATGTGAAAAATCATATGGACAGTTAACTATCTCCCTCCTTTCTTAATAACTTTTTCGTTCCAATTAACTGAAACTGCAATGTGAAGTATGTGGAGGATCATATGAAATCCTAACTATGTCATTCCTTTCCACTACCCACCAACATGGATATTAAAAAAAAATTAATATGTGCTTTTTCATGTCCATAATATTTAACTATCGAAAACCATATGGAAACATAAGAAGAGAAAAAAAAAGAATGTTGATTGTCAATGGTATGTTTGATTTTTTCCATTTTTTAAATTGTTGACATCCATGGTTCACCTAGGCATCAGAACCAGTTCTTTGATTTATGAGAACCACAGTTATGAACCCCCAATAAACCACCCGATGACTGGCGGAGGTTTGGTGCAATTTTTGAAACCCACCCAACACTGATTTCAACCAAGGTTGTCCTGATGAAATGGACTTTGGATCCTTAACATCTTTCAGCTGTAATAGGGGGCAAAGGTTTTGTGCATACATCAATGGGGTGGGTATGTGAAAATTGCATGAAATGATGGGAGTCAGAGGAGGTGACCCAGATGGACTAGCTTGTTCTGCACAATAATTCCTCCAGGATTCAGCGCATGCAACTTTCTTGTATGGGCAGAGACAGATGAGTTCTGGTATAACATGTTTTTGCTACGGCTCTCACGTGTGTCCAAGTAATGGGAACAGATCTAAGAAATCAGTGATTTGGTTACTGTTTGAATAAACAGGGAAGTTTGCAGTGAATGGAAACTTGCCTGTAAACTGTGACAATGCATAGACTGTGTTCAGAGTTGCACAGAAAACATGTACACATGAAATAGCCTGACTGTGAGAACCAGTAGGAATGTTCACAAAATGGTAACTTGTACACCCAAGTCCTCATCACAGGATTAGAAGCTTAAGGGCCCAAGACATCTACACCCTGAACAACTGAAGAACTTCTAAGTTGAAGCATCATGACCTGCCATGAGGAACCTGAAGGCCGGCTGCATGGAGTAGATTGTGGCAGTGAAAAAGGTCAGACCTTTGCTAAGTAACTCTCAGTGCCTTGATCCAATCTAGCTCCAAACGGAAGGGCCCAGGACCTTGCTCCCCGCCTTCTGGGCCACCTTCGGCAGTCAGAGAAAGACCCATGCCTGTCACACGAGCATCATTCATTTCTGCATAACTCTCTACAATTTTCCCCTTCCATGTAGGCAGGTAACGTGCCAGTGGTATCTGCAGGGCCCCAAACCACATAAAATCTCTTCTTATTTTGAAAGGGATAGTGCAAGACTGTGTTGCAAACATACTGAAGTTAGAGTCTAACACATTATGAATATTGAAGGAGCAAGCCAAAGAATACATGTGATAGAAACAGTATAGCAATACAAAGCTTTGGCAACAGCTGCTCATGTCAAATGGTACCCAACCAGATTAAGATTGTCCCATCCACTATTCGATGAAGAATAAGTTGACAACTGAATGTGAACATTTCAGTGTATCAGAAAGCAGCCCACCTCAATAACAGACCATTCATCCCGTGGAGCAAACACAAATGCTTGCCATGTGTTGGGATCTGTGGCTCCTGGGGCACCCATCCAATTCTCTGTCCGTATCTGCCACATTTTCATACAGTCTTGTGTCCGTCAATGGGAAGATTCTGGGAAGGCATTAGTGCTAGCAGCAAGTAGCAAGTTTCTGCACACTGTCTCAGGTCAGACTCCAACAGATTACAGCAAAAATCCAGTGCCTCAATTTATATTCCATTGGACAAGAGCTAAGATGCTGGAAAAGAGGACAAAACAGACAAGAGGAAGAAAGCATCTTATGTTACCGTGGACACATAACACCGTCCATCACCCTTCACCCGCATGGCAATTGTGTTAAAGTCCTCCAAATTAAGGTCCTGTCAATCATATTTGTCGACACAAATTTGTCAATAAGTCCAATGTAGCTGTTCTGCTGAAGTTAGAAACTCACAGATCACTTTACTCATACCCAACCAAAATGCAGTCCTAACTCCTAATACATATATAACAATTTCATTCCAAAGACTTTACAGCATTACCTGAACTGTTCGGATACCTGAAAACCCACTGCGCCTCATGCGTGTGTTTGCATGTTCCATCAATTCAACTGAAAGATTGCCTGCAAACACCCCTGGCATTACACACACATCTGACTCAGTTCATATTATTCAGCTCACACTGCGGCATGCGTGGCATTGTGACAGTTGCAAGGAGAGAACAAATGAGATAAGAATAATACACACATCTAAGGAAATTCAGATTCTAAGAAAAGGAATTGACTCTCATGCTTAAGTTGTTGGGTAGTCATTGGAAGGGATGCAAGAATGTTACAAAACAGCTTACCTGTTCCAAGGTTTCCATTGGATTGAAATGATGCAGTTGTCATGCCTGCATTCAAGCAAAATGCAAACCATTTCACAAATGAAAAACAGTGCTTGATTTGCAAAACATAC
>Ga0116231_10015196_pt1 | contig 10025 bp, 10 predicted proteins | sample S1TSphgellanicum_2_FD_89695 | JGI IMG/M metagenome (GOLD analysis project Ga0116231, IMG submission 89695) | Host-associated microbial communities from peat moss isolated from Minnesota, USA - S1T2_Fd - Sphagnum magellanicum MG | ecosystem: Host-associated > Plants > Peat moss > Unclassified... | reverse complement strand
TCACCATGGCCTGCAACTGGGCCCGCACCCCCACATCCCATTCACTCCCGCGGATCGGCGCCGGCTTCAACTCATCCGCCCAAGCCACCAGCCGAGCCGGCCCCAGACAGCCAAACGTCAAACTCGCCAGAGCGAAGAACGTCTTCAAATTGAACCCCGTCGGATAAAGAGGCAAAATTGTTATTTATGTTAACAGGGCAGATGAGTCCAGACGTTTTTAAACCGAACCAAATCTTAGATTCTTGCAAAAAATAAGAAAAAATGTTCTTTTTTGAAAAAAGCGCGCAAAAACTTTTGGCCGCTTCGCGCCGGGGCGTTGGCCCCTTGGAAGCCGTTAATCGCCTCCGGCGGAGGCGATTAACGGCTTCCAAGGCGCCAACGCCCCCACGCGAAGCGGCCAAAAGTTTTTGCGCGCTTTTTTCAAAAAGCGCTTCTTACTTACTTGCTTATGTCTACCCCAACATCCTGCGCATCTCCTCCAGCGCCGCCAGAGTCTCCCCCAGCAGCGTCCGCAGCCGTTCCACCTCCGGGTCCAGTTTCTGCCGCACCACCACCCGCGCCGGCGCCGCCCGCAGATTATCGCTCTTCAAACCCTCCGGCTCCGGCGGCAGCAGCCCCGGTATCGGCAGCTCCGCCGGCGCCTCCGCCCGCTTGCCCTCCGCGCTCAGCCGCTCCATCTCCGCCGCCAGCCGCTCCTCCGGCGAGGCCGGCGGGATATTCTCCTCCAGCGCCCCGCCGCCCTCGCGCAGCAGCCGCTGCACGCCTTTGATCGTATAGCCCTGCGTGTACAGCAAATCCGCCACGCGCCGCAGCAAAAACACATCCTCCGGCCGGTAATACCGCCGCCCGCCGCCGCGCTTCAGGGGCCTTACCTGCGGAAACTTCGTCTCCCAGAACCGCAGCACGTGCTGCGGCACGTGCAATTCGTCCGCCACCTCGGAAATCGTCCGGAACGCATCCGCCGATTTTCGTGCACGCAAACGCCCTTCACCGTGCAGGTCATGCAGCAGCTCTTCGCTGTCATCCTCCCCCTGCCCCCCCTCCATCAGGCTCAGCGCTCGGCCATCTTGGCACCGCCCTCAACCGCCGGCCGCGCCCCGTGCGGCGCGTTCACCGCGTCCCGGAGCATCTGGCTGGGCCGGAACACCAGCACCCGCCGCGGCATAATCGGCACTTCCACCCCCGTTTTTGGGTTCCGCCCGATCCGCCGCCCCTTCTGCCGCACGGAAAAGGTCCCAAACCCGCTAATCTTGACAGACTTTCCAACCGTCAACGCCTCCGCGATCCGCTCGAGCATCGACTCCAGCAGGTCCGCCGACTCATTTCGGGATAACCCGACCGTCACATAGATCGCCTCAGTCAACTGAGCGCGCGTCAAAGTATTCATTTTACAAGATTAGCACGCTGCCCGGCCCGGTCAACAAGTTTGTTACGAACACGTTAGATTCGCAGCAGCGCCGAACCCCATGTCAACCCGCCGCCCAGCGCCTCCAGCAAAACCAGCTGCCCCGGCCGCATCCGCCCGTCCTGCCACGCCTCCCACATCGCCAGCGGGATCGACGCGGCGGAAGTATTGGCGTGCTTGTCCACCGTCACCACCACCCGCTCCGCCGGAAACCCCAGTTTTTTGCTCACGCCGTCGATGATCCGCCGGTTCGCCTGGTGCGGCACCAGCCAGGAAATATCGTTTACATTCAGCCCATTGGCCTCCAGCGCCTCATTCACCGCGCCGGCCAGAAGCGTCACCGCGTTGCGAAAAACCTCCCGCCCGTTCATCACCAATTTGCCGGACATTTCCGGCCGCCCCACCGCCCCGTCCACATACAGCATCTCCGCCAGCGTCCCATCCGCGTGCAGATGGGTCGAGAGCACCCCCGCCCCATCCTTCGTCACCTCCCGCGCCTGCAGCAAAATCGCCCCCGCCCCGTCGCCGAACAGCACGCAGGTCCCGCGGTCCTGAAAATTTATAATCCGCGAATAAACCTCTGACCCGATCACCAGCACGCAGGAAACCTGCCCCGCCCGGATCATCCCATCCGCCACCGAGACCGCGTAAATAAATCCCGAGCACGCCGCCGCCAGGTCAAACCCGAACGCCCGGCTGGCCGCGATCATCGCCTGCACGTGCACCGCGGTGGCCGGAAACGCCGTATCCGGCGTGCTTGTGGCCACGATGATCGCATCCACCGCCGCCGCCTCCACCCCCGCCGCCGCCAGCGCCCCCCGCGCCGCCGCCGCCGCCATGAACGCCGCCGTCTCATGCGCCCCCGCGAAATGCCGCTGCTTTATGCCGGAGCGTTCAGAAATCCACGCATCACTGGTATCCACCATCGTCGCCATCTCGTCATTGGAGACGACCCGTTCCGGCAAATACCGTCCAATTCCGGTCATCACCGCCCGGCGCACCAAAACCTCAGACATGCGCATCCGCCAGGTCGCTCGCCAAGATCGCCCGGTCCATCGCCGCCAGCCCCGCCTTTATCTTGTCGTTGAAATCATTGGTGATCATGTCCATCGCCACGTCCACCGCATGCGCAAACCCCTCGGCATCCGCCCCGCCATGAGATTTTACGACCACCCCATTCAGCCCCAGCAAAACAGCCCCGTTATACTTTCGGGGGTCCAGCCATTCCTTAAGCCGCTTTAGCCCGCCGCGCGCCAGAATATAGCCCAGCCTGGCCATCGGCCCCGCCGTGAACACACGCTTCAAAAGATCGCCCACCAGCTTCAGCGCCCCCTCGCCCGTCTTCAGCGCCACATTGCCGGTAAACCCGTCCGTCACCACCACATCCACCGTCCCGCCGGCGATGTCATGTCCCTCCACGAACCCATAAAACTGTTTCGCAATCGGGCTTTCCCGCAGCGTCTGCGCCGCCGCATTTAGAATCTCATGCCCCTTGCCTTCCTCGGACCCAATATTCAGCAGCCCAAAGCTCGGCCGCGGCAACCCCAAGGTCACGCGCGCGAAAACCTCCCCCATCACCGCGAATTCCACCAGATTCCGCGCATCGCAGATCACATTCGCGCCCAGATCCAGCATCACCACGTCGCCCTTGGCCGAAGGCCCGATCGCCGCCATCGCCGGCCGGTCGATCCCCGCCATCGTCTTCAGCACGATTTTCGAGAGCGCCAGCAGCGCCCCGGTATTCCCCGCCGAAATAATCCCAGCCGCCTCGCCGCTCTGCACCGCGTCGATCGCGCGCCGCAGCGACGAATCCCGCATCCGCAACGCCGCCGTCGGCTTCAGCTCCCCCGAGATTTTCTCGGAAGCATGCCGCACAACGCACTGATTCTTAAGTTTTTTGGTCCCCGCCACCAGCGGTCCCAGCAGCGCCTCGTCGCCAAACACCAAAAACTTCGCCAACGGATGCCGCGCGCAGGACAGCTCCAGCCCCGCCACCACCATATCCGGCGCGGCGTCCCCCCCCATCGCATCCACCGCCAAAATTCTCGTCCGGCTCATCACGCGTCCACTAAAGCAGAGCCACCGGAGAGTCGCAAAATTTTAGACGCGCACCACGCCCTTTGAGGACTTGCCCGACGGCACCACTTCGCGGTTATCGTAATGCCCGCAATGCGCGCACACATGGTGCGGCCGCTTCAACTCCCCGCAATTCCCGCACTCGGCATGCGCCTCCGCCCGCAGCGCCTGATGGCTGCGCCGCATACCCGCGCGTGACGGAGAGGTTTTTCGCTTCGGAACAGCCATAACACAAACGCCTTACCCAGTTAAAAGACCAAAACAGAGCGCGCGCACTAGCAGACCCCAAGGCAAGCCGCAAGGGAAGGCAAGAAAGCGGTTCTTTTTTGAAAAAAAGAACCAAAAAACTTTTGGCCGCTTCGCGTCCGGGCGCTGGCAAGCTGGAAGCCGTTAATCGCCTCCGGCGGAGGCGATTAACGGCTTCCAGCTTGCCAGCGCCCGGACGCGAAGCGGCCAAGAGTTTTTGCGCGCTTTTTTCAAAAAGCGCTGCTTTCTTCTAACGACTCACAAACCAATTGCCCTCTAAAGCGCCGCCTCGCCAAATATCCGCGTCACATCCCCACCCCATTCCCCAGAAAATTTCTCCAGCCACCGCTCGGCCTGCGTCGGCCCGCCCGCCGCGATCTCGTGCAGCGGCGCCAGGTAAATCCGCTCATCCTCCCCCGCCGCATTTTTCAGCCCGCGCGCCCGCAGCCCCTGCTCCGCCAGCCGCACCGCATCCCTCGCCAAATCCCGCAAGCTGCCTTCCCGGAACGGCGTCTCCAGCCCCAGCCGGGGCACCTGCGCCCGCAGCGACAGCAGCTCCTCATAACAAATCCCGCGCACCAGATGCTCCGCCGCCGCCAGCGCCCCGGCATCGTAAAAAATCCCCGTCCAAAACGCCGATTGCGCCAGCATCATCGCCGGCGCCCCGGAATCCGCCCCGCGCGTCTCGATATACCGTTTCAGCCGCACATCCGGAAACGCGGTGGTGGCGTGATCCGCGAAATCCCCGATCGTCGCCCTTTCACCCGGCAGCGCAGCCAGCTTGCCGGCCAGAAAATCCCGAAAACTCGCCCCCGCCACGTCCACAAACTTGCCGTCGCGATACACGAAATACATCGGCACATCCGCCAGCCAATTCGCATAGGCCTCGAACCCAAACCCCTCCAGAAACACCATTTCGGGAATCCCGGACCGCGCGTTGTCCGTATCCGTCCACACCAGCGCCCGGTTGGACAAATACCCGTTCGGCTTGCCCTCATAAAACGGCGAATTGGCGAACATCGCGGTCGCCAGCGGCTGCAGGCAATACCCCACCCGCAGCTTCGTCACCATGTCGGCTTCGGAACAAAAATCCAGATTCACCTGCACCGTGCAGGTCCGCAGCATCATGTCCAGCCCCAGCGCGCCGACCTTGGGCATATAATCCCGCATAATCCTGTACCGCCCCTTGGGCATGAACGGCATATCCTCCCGCCGCGCCTTAGGATGAAACCCCAGCGGCGCAAACCCCAGCCCCAGCTTCGTGGCGATGCGGTGGATGCGCGCGACATGCGCCTCCAGCTCCGCCTTCGTCTCGTGCACCGAACCCAGCATTGCGCCCGAAAGCTCGAACTGCCCGCCCGGCTCCAGCGACAGCGACGCCCCGCCGCCCTTCAGCCCGATAATATTCCCGGAATCCAATATCGGCGTCAGCCCCTCCGCCTGCGCCGCCAGCAGCAATTGCTCGATCCCCGGCCGCCCCTCCGGCCGGTAGGCCGGCGGGCCGAACCCGTCGCGGAAAAACCCGAACGCCTCATGCTCGGTGCCGATCTTATAGGCGGAAGGCGGCTTGCACCCGGATTCCAAATACCGCGCCAGGTCCCGCACATCGCTCACAATCGTTGCGTCCGCGTCTCCCGGGTTCGACAAGATTTACTCCTTTGGGCCGGATGCGAGGAGCAGCGCGAGCCCGGCGATGGCGGCGGTTTCAGCCCGCAGAATCCGCGCGCCCAGTGAGACGCGCGAAAATTTCGGGTTCGCCCCGATAGCGGCAACTTCAGCATCGGTAAAGCCGCCCTCCGGGCCGATCAGCAATGCCGCGGGATCACTTGCAAACCGCAGCACCGGCGCATCCCGCCGCTCATCGGCCACAAACAATTTCCTATCCGCCGGCCAGCCCGCCAGCAGCGCCGGCAACGCCGCCGGCGCAAAAATTTCCGGCACCGCCAGCCGCTCGCACTGCTCCGCCGCCTCTATCGCAATCGCCCGCAGCCGCTCCAGGTTCACATGATCCGCCTGCGTGCGCGCCGTGATCACCGGCTGGATGCGCGAAACCCCCAGCTCCGTCGCCTTCTCCACCACCAGGTCCGTCTTCTGCCGCTTCAACAGCGCGAAGCAAAGCCAACAATCCGGCTCGGTCTCCTGCGCGCGGGTTTGCGCCGCCACGCGCAACCCGGCCTCCCGGCGGCCAAATTCCTCGATCCGCGCGGCAAACTCGCCATCCACGCCGTTGAACAGTTTTACCTCATCCCCCACCGCGCAGCGCATCACGCGGCCCAGATAATGCGCCTGCGCCTCCGCCAGCCGCACCAGCGCGCCGGCCGACAGCTTCGTTTCAACAAATAACCGGATTGACGCCGCACCCATAAACCCCGTTTTAGCACCCATGGACGGTTTTACCGATATACGCGCCACCGGCTGGGTCCGGCACCTGCCGCCGCGGCTGATCCCCTACGCCATCCTCGCCCGGTTCGACCGGCCGATCGGCGCCTGGCTGCTCTTCCTGCCCGGCCTATGGTCCATCTGCCTGGCCGCGCCCTCGCTCACATCCGGTATCTGGCTGACGGCGCTGTTCTTCATCGGCGCCATCACCATGCGCGGCGCCGGCTGCGTGGTAAACGACCTTTGGGACCGCAAACTGGACGCGCAGGTCGCCCGCACCGCCGGCCGCCCGCTCGCCTCCGGCCAGCTCAAGCCCATCCACGCCCTCATCTTTCTGGCCATTCTGCTCGCCATCAGCCTGCTGATCCTCCTGCAGCTCAACAATGCCGCCAAGCTGCTCGGCGTGCTCTCCCTCATCCCCGTGGCGCTCTACCCGCTCGCCAAACGCGTCACCTGGTGGCCGCAAATCGTGCTCGGCCTCACCTTCGGCTGGGGCGCGCCGGAAGGTTTTGCCGCCGCCACCGGCCACCTCGCACTCCCCGCCCTCACCCTCTACCTCGCCGCGATTTTCTGGATCTTAGGCTACGACACCATCTACGCCCACCAGGACCGCGAGGACGACGCCCTGATCGGCGTCAAATCCACCGCCCGGCTGCTGGGCGAGAACACCAAAACCCTGCTCGCCATCTGCTACGCCGCCACCATCCTCCTCGTCATCGCCAGCATGTTATTGGCCCACGAACACGCCGCCAGCTACGCGCTGCTGATCATCCCGGGCGCGATGCTGCGCCGGCAAATCACGCGCCTGGATATCCAAAACCCCGCGCTGTGCCTGAAGCTGTTCAAGGACAATCGCGAGGTGGGTCTGGCAATCGCCGCTGTTATTCTCGCAGGAAGGGTGTAAGAAAGAAGCGCTTTTTTGAAAAAAAGCGCGCAAAAAACTTTTGCGCGGGGGCGGGGCACCTCCGGTGTCTCTTTAGCGCCCCCAGCGGGGGCGCTAAAGAGACACCGGAGGTGCCCCGCCCCCACGCAAAAGTTTTTTTGGTTACTTTTTTTTCAAAAAAAGTAACTTCTTTTTCCTACTCCGCCGCAATATCATAAGCCCAGAAATTCGCCCGAATAGACGCCCGGGAAATCAGCGCGCGAATACTCGGCTCCTGCCAGCTCGCCGGCGCCAGCAGCGCGTTGACGGGAATGAAAAACTCATGCGCGTGCGGCACCTGGCTGGACGCGAACCCGTCATAGAGTTTCGCCGGCAGCGCGTACATGACGCGGATGTCGCGCACCGGCAGCACCATCGGCAGCGCCGGCGGCTCGCGCAACAGGCGGGTACATTGCCAGCGCTGCGTGTCGTCGTCCTTCGCCCGCGGCCCCAGCAGCCAGGGCACCGGGCAGGAGGCAAGCAGCGAGTGCATCGACGGCGCGAAACGCGAACGCTTGTCCAGCAGGTTGGTGTAACTGCCGCACACCTCGATGACGAAGAGGTCAACAAAGGGGTCGCGCTCGTGCCCGCCGAAGCGCAGCCACAGCGCGTCCGGCACCGTGCGCAGCCGGTCCGCGCCGGGGAGCTTGAGTTTCGGGTGATTGATGTCGTCTTCCGTTCCTGGCCGTGCTTTCAGCCAGACGCCCGGTCCCAGCTCATGCTCCAGCCCGGGCGGATCGTTCGGCCAGGCGCGTAGTTTGTCGCGTGCCCGAATATCCAATCCGATTTGTACCAAGGTTTTTGCTCCTTATTGAGGCTATTTAATACAACCTTAACGATTACCCCTCAAATCGACTCGATATGCAAGATGTTTTTTTGAGAAACCAGAATTATTTTTTGATTTCCATCAAAATGTCACGAAATCCCATGTTTTCCCGTGAATTCAGGGCGATCACGCGCGCTCTTCCCACCGTCCACAGGCGCGGTCAGCGCCACATGCCCAAGCCAAACTCAACCATAAGATGTGACGCCATAGGCGGCCAGAAACACCGCAACCGCGCCATCGACGACGAAATCGATCTCCGCGTCGGTCGGAACGAACGCCGCATTGGTGCGCGCCTGCATCAGCAGGCGGGCCTGGGTGAGCGCGAAAAACTGCTCGGCCGCGAATTTGGGGTCGTGCGCGCGCAGCGTACCGGCCTCGATCTGCCGCGCCAGCCAGGCCGCCATGCGGTCCGTCATCGTGCGCGGGCCGGCATTGTAAAACGCCTGCGCGAGCTCCGGGAATTTGGTGGCTTCCATCACCACCACCCGATAGATCGCCAGCCCGTCCGGTGACATCATCATGCGCAGCATGATCCGGCCGACCCGCCCGAGTTCCGCCGGCACGCCAAGCGGCGCCGGACCGTCCGCCTCGCCAAACAACTGCTCGACCAGGCCGGCGCAGCGTTCGCGCACGAACGCCTCGAACAGCGCCTGCTTGCTGGGGAAATAATTGTACAACGTGCCCTTCGAAACCCGCGCAGCCTCCGCGATCTGCGCCATCGAGGCGCCTTCATATCCGTCGCGCACAAAAATTTCCGCTGCACCCGCCACAATGCGGCCGCGCCGCTGCGGCGAGAGCGAAGCGCCCTCCCGGTTGGCCTCGCGCGGCGCGCCGGGCCGCGCGGCCTCGGCCTCGGGTTTAATTCTGACGAACATGACTTGAAGTTGAACCGAAAGAGTGCAATTGGCAAGGTGACCGAACCGCTCGGTCAGTTGGAGGATCTATGAGCGAGGCAGAGCTGAAAAACCCCGCGCAAAAAGCGGCACCCACCCGCCCCACCCTTGAGCCACCGCCCCCACCTTCACCGCCCCGCCACCAGCGCAGCCGCCGGCCCTTCATCATCCTTGGCGCCGTGCTCGCCGTGGTCGCCGTCGCCGCCATCATCTACTGGCTGCTCAACCGCAACTACGCCACCACCGACGACGCCCAGATTGACGGGGATATCTTTCAAATCTCTTCACGCATCGCCGGCCAGGTGCAGCAAGTGCTGGTCACGGATAATCAGCACGTCACCCAAGGCCAGGTGCTGGTCACGCTGGACCCGCGGGACGCCCAGGCCAGCGTCGCGCAGGCCAAAGCCAATGTCGAACAGGCGCGCGCGCAGCTCATCGTCGCGCAAGCCAACATCGCCGCCGCGCAAGCCAACGCCATCTCCGCGCAAGCCGCCCTCACCCAGGCGCAGCAGGATTTTCAGCGCTACCACGCGCTGCGCACCGGCGCCGTCAGCGGCCTGCAGCTGGACCAGACCGACGCCACCATCCGCTCCGCGCAAGCCAAATACGACGCCGCCCGCCAGCAAACCGCCGGCGACCAGGCCAGCGCCATCGCCGCCCAGGCGCAACTGGACGCCGCCGAAGCGCAACTGCAAAACGCCGAACTCCAGCTCTCCTACACCACCATCATTGCCCCGGCCGCCGGCCACGTCTCCGAACGCACCGTCCGCGCCGGCGACGTCATCTCGCCCAGCACCGGCCTGATGGCCATCGTCGGGGACAATGTCTGGGTCACCGCCAATTACAAGGAAACCCAGCTCGCCGGCATCCACCCCGGCAACCCCGCCACCGTCACCATCGACGCCGTCCCCGGCATCACCTTCCACGCCCGCGTGGACAGCATCCAATACGGCACCGGCGCCGTCTTCAGCCTGCTGCCGGCCGAAAACGCCACCGGCAACTACGTCAAAATCGTGCAACGCGTGCCGGTCAAAATCACCTTCGATGACCCACGGATCGGCAATTACCCGCTGGCGCCGGGGATGTCCGTGAACCCTTCCGTGACGATCAATCCTTGAGTTTGTGGATGGAAAGGCCAGGGGGCGCTGCCCCCTGGACCCCCGCTAGGGCCGACGGCCCTAGGACCCGTTTTGTTTGGTCTCGTGGGTGGGGAGGCTCTTGCCCTTTAAGTCCGAAAGCCGTGCGCGCAGGGCTTTCGGACTTAAAGGGCAATAGCCT
>Ga0116231_10015195_pt1 | contig 10025 bp, 4 predicted proteins | sample S1TSphgellanicum_2_FD_89695 | JGI IMG/M metagenome (GOLD analysis project Ga0116231, IMG submission 89695) | Host-associated microbial communities from peat moss isolated from Minnesota, USA - S1T2_Fd - Sphagnum magellanicum MG | ecosystem: Host-associated > Plants > Peat moss > Unclassified... | reverse complement strand
TTAAATCTTAACTACCTCTGCAATTAGTCAAATCTACCACATGTAGGCAATCTAAGTCTCATTTTGAAGAAAAAAAATTCCCAAAAAAAAGGTAACTACAATGAAACATTGGAATATAATTGAATGTGTAAGACATGGATCCAAATAAATAAAAATCAGGGTTGAAAGAAAATTCATTACAAGACAAGAAAAACCTTTCCAAAGGTGGTCTATATGGACAACTATACAAAACTACTCTGAGTATTGATCCTTTTGTTCGTGATCTTTACTTATACAGTCAGTCCTGTATTCAAGCTTCTTGGCCAATATGAGAGGATCAATGAAAAGCTTTGCAAAGAATTTGGAAATTTTCATAAGTCGCATAACAACCTAGAGGACCAAGCAAAGCTTTTTGAACCACAATACCTTACTAACCACCTTACTAAATTTGGTGTGAAAGTATCTACAATTTAATTGCAAGAAGCTCCATTTGACAAACACGGTTTTTGAACAAGGTTTTTGGTGTTTGATCTATTTGAGCTATATGGGTGGGTACACATGGCAACTTGCAGATTTTCTCTCTAAAGCTCTTTCTTCCGACAAGTTCATGAAGTTCAAAGCAACAGAAAACATGGCTATAATTCAAATACTACCGGTCCAACATTTGCTAGCATAAAGCTCAATGTGCAACCAATCTGGATGGGAAAATATTAAACAGGCCAAAGGAAAAGAATATTTTTCTTTCTTTCATCCCCTAACCCCTCTTTTAATGTTTATGTATTGTTATTCGTAAAGTAATGAAATTTCATTAAGGCATCAAATGTTGAAACTCAAGACTAGATGCACGTGGTTCGAGAGTAGAATACATGTCAAAGCAATGAAAATGTAGCAGCAGTAGTGCAGGCGCTCAGAACAAAGAGAGGGGGGGGGGAGAGGGGGGGAACCTGTTCCAGATATAATGGGTTCCACAAGGTGACTGACTCACTTCTCAAGCCTATTTTCAGTCCTCAATAGAGATGAGAAGCGAACCCGACAGCACCAAAAGTGGAACCTGCAGATGGCTGGCTGTCCCACTTAGGAAAAAGTGTGGAACAAGTGCCTGAATATCACACACCAACCACTTCTTTGTATGAGAGGACTTATTTCCCCCACCTGGCAGGCACCAACCTTTATCTATATAGGAAATACCAATGTTGGGTGGTTATTAACTTCTTTTTTTCATAACCGCTTGTTTTGGTTCTTAAAATCTTTTCATTCAAGAACCAAGATAGTTCTCGCATTTTTTGAAAAAACATTCATACCTCGTTTGGCCCTTTATTTTTATTTTTCCCGATGCTCAACTGGTTCTTTCACAATTGATTCTTAAGATTAGTCAGTTATATTATTCAGCCACTTCTTTAACTTCACCTTCAGATTTTAATATTAAAACCTTTAAATATTCTTTCAAATTTTCATAGGCCAAAAAAAAGTTAACAATTGTTACAAAACTCTAATATCTAAACAAAAATGTGTGATAACATTTCAAACATATAGAAGGCAAAGAACAATGGTTTAGTCTTCTTTCAATTCATCTTGCTCAAATGAGTCTCCAAATTCATCTAATTCATGTTTTAAGTCTAATTCAAAATCTATCAATTGTACCAAATTACTAGGGGCCTTACAACCCACCATTGTGTAATTTGGCCAATTCTTATTCACAAAGATTAATTTTTCAAGGTTTTTTTTTGTTTTGTAAGTGACATCTCCTCAAATTCATAAGAATTTTAACAAGGGAAAAAAAGTTCTTAGTTTCAATTTGAAAATTTACAATCCCTAGAATATATTTAACTAAAAAGCCAACAGTTGAACCAAAACAAACAAATGACTGAAACGTTGGTGCATTTCATCTTATTAATAATTTCTTCAAATGAGAAAAGAAAAAATATTAATATTAATAATGTTCCTTGAATAATGTATAATATTATACATTTTTTAAAATGTAAAGTATTTATATACATATAGTATATAAATGTTTAACGATGAATCACCAATTGATGTTAAGTTTCCACATGTCATGTGTTGTATTTTATGTTATGGTCAACTAGTAGGTCATGCAATATTGGAACCAAAAAGAAAGTTGAAGAAAAGTCTTGTTTCATATTTCAAAAGTAATGGGATAACTACATTAAAAAAACATGTGGATGCAAACCACAAACTAATTGTCAAAAACTTTGAAGAAGAAGCGAACAACTTGAAAAGTCCATTGGAAAGACAACTTGCAAAGAAAAGTTTTATAATCAATGTAATTGCAATCTCTAGTTTTTGGGGGGACATAGATCTTTACAAAAAACATTAATGTGCACCAAATTTTTTTTTGGAAAATTTGGGGTTTTTTATTCTCAAAAATTATCTGCCCATTCAATTTCTCGATAACATCTAGCTAAAGTGTTTGGCAATGCAATTATGCCCTTGTGTTGTTTTCCCATTTGAAAAAACCTTTAATTAGGAAATGTTACCAAACTTGGTTGAAAATACAAAACAAACATATGTTTTACTAGTTTTGGATTGCAATTACAAGTTTTGAATTAAAGATGTCTTAAGGGGCACATGATGTCTTTGATGAATTTCTTGGGAGAAGACTGGATACCAAAACACATTATAATTGATTAATTTAAAACATCTAAAATATCAAGGCAAACATTTGTAAAAGGTTTGCAAGATCTTTTAGAATAATTATATGGTTTAACCAAAAAGATCCTTCTTTGTGTTAAAAATGAGGGCATAAATCTAAACACCATGAAAAGTCAATAACACATTGTGAAGTTTTGAGTGTGATGTAAAGTTTTTTGGGGACTTGCTTTGGATGTGCCTTCTCTAAGGCTTGTCAATATGCAATTATCAAATAAAGAGTCTCCAAAGGTTTGAAACATGTTTCCATTAAATATGCCTAAACAAATCAAGGAAGAAAAAACAAGAATGGATGAGGCTTGCATTATTGAAACACTTTTGAAGTTTCATCAACATTTGCATCCATTGTCCAAAGTTGAAAATTCCTTTGATTATAGAATGCCCAAGTTGAAGAATTCTTGCCATGGGGTCTCCATTTTAACCTTTGTTCATGCAATTTTTTCATAATAATCATTTTCTAATTGACAACTTGAAATCTCTTCAAACTTCTCACATTCAATTTTTTCCTTTGTTCTTATTTCTCTTTCATGCATGACACATCACATCCTTCACCTATAAATTTTTGTTCCATTTTTAAGTTGTGTTAACATAAGGTTGAAAAAACCAAATAATTACATTCTTTTCAATTTTGTAGAATGTGAAAGAGGACATAAGCATTTATAAATAATTCACAAATGTCATTCACTTTTCACAAAAAGCATTATGCAAACAAAGTGTGTAAAGTTAATGGAGATGTGGAAGTGCAAATGTTCTTTAACAATATAAAGCAAAAATTTAACATTCCTTTGAAGGTTTGCAAGTTTTCCTTGCACAAACAAATCCAAACATATTATTAGTACACTATTTTCAATATATGAAAATAAAATAAAATAAAAATGAATCAAATTTGGGGAAAAAAGAACATATTTGAAGTCTAAAAGTTTTTGTTGAAGTTGCAAGCATCCAACAACCTTCCTAGATAACAAAACTCCAACCTACAACCAATGTAGGGATAGAGGTAGTACTAACCACACAAAAGGACAAAATAATAGGACGAATAATATTGGTGGTACTTGAAATGTTAATGAACACCAAGAACATGACCGAACATTAGGAACACAATGAGTGCCAAGAACATGATGAATAGAAGAGCACTAAAAACATGGTGTGCAAATTAACATTCGAAATGTGATGAACAATGAACACCAAGAACACAATGAACATATGAACTAAAAACACAACAAGTAGACAAACATTAAGAACATGGCAAATGCTAAAAATACAAAAGAACACTAAAAACATGATGAACACCAAAAACACGACAAGTAAACAAATTAAAAACACGATGAAAATCAAAATCACAAAGAACAAACAAACATTAGGAACACCACAAGCACCAAGAACACAATGAATACATGAACACCAAGAAGGTGATAAACATAATTAAGAACATGATGAGTACCAAGATTCAGAGGAACATTAAAAACATGACGAGTAAACAAATCAAATAAGTGATGAGCATTAGGATTGTGAAGAACATTAAGCACATGACACACAAACAAATAAAAAATGTGATGAACATTAGGAATGTTTAGAAGAAACAAACACCAAAAACATGACTAACAAACAAACAAAAAATATGAAGAGAACCAAGAACATGATTAGCAAACAAACTAAAAACATGATGAACACCATGATCATGGGGAACAAATGAACACTAGAAATGTGATGAACACCAATAGAACAATAAACACCTATAACAACATAATGAATAACTTCAACAACAACACAATGCAACCTACAACAACATGACATTCATCACAAACACAATGAACATTAGCAACAAAAAGATGAACACCAACAAGAAGATGAACAAACATATTGAAAATTAAAGAACATGATGGATAATGCAAACATATAATTTCACTTCCCATGTGGGAGAAGCTGCATTTCCTTAACCCCAAACCTAAACCCCACCTCCACTTTAAAGCCTTAAAGTACCCTAACTAACCTTAGATTCCCTATTATTAGACCTTTAAAAATTGGACCCATGGGTTATTCATATATCTTATTCAAGTATCAAAATTTTTAATTAAAAAAAACTTGGTTCTTAATGAACTAAATATTTCAAATTTGATATTTGAAAATTTTGGTATCAATTTGGGTAATACCTTAGGTGATACCTAGCAAATTCTTTACCTATAAAAAAACTAAAAACCAAGCTAATTATGAACTAAGGTTTGGTACCCCCTAACATTGGGAAATACTTCTTTATAGACCTTTACATATAGAATGAGGCATAGTTTATTTTTTGGGAAGTTTTTGCCAAATTGTGACATTATTTCAAATTTTTGGTGAAAATTTTCATTTTTCCTCAAAACTAATTGTCCAAATTTCCGCCCCATTTTGGGGTGCGTGTTGCCACTAGGAGATGTTAAATATCTCCCATTGAGATTTGTTCAGATGCCCTTTTTGACTTGTTCTTTTGTGCCTTGTGTGGGCTTATGTTTAATTATGTTACATGGTTCTTCATGTTTTGAAATATAATTTATTGTATCCTATTTGTTTTGTTGTGCAAGGCCATGTTTGAACCTGAAACCTCTCCCATGAGAAATAATGTACCAAGTAGTAACATACTTTCAACCACAAGTTTACATGGACATTAAACCTAACAAAAAGTAAAACAATTTTTTTACAAAGTCTAGGTCATAGGGTTAAGAAGGGAATAAAGTCTTAGGTTTGAGTTATAGGATCTTAAGTTTTAAGATTTTAGGGTTTTAGGTCCTATCCGTAATTGATTTCAATATATAAAAGCATCTCCAATGGCAACACTAAAATGAACTTTACACAAATATGACATTTTTAAAATTTTCCCTATATTGCATAAAGATCCAAATAGGGCTCATGTGAATGGAAACTAATGTCAATTAATAGTTTCTTATGTTGTTCCCTATTGTTGTTTATATTTTATTAATGATTTACCAAGTTGAAATATCCATCAATGACGATAATCATGTTTTAACTACTTATTAATTGAAATTGCATATGCCAAAGTACTAAGTCTCAAAATTACCCTAGCTTCTAAGCTACCTCAATATCAAAAGCATTAATTCATTTATTTGACCCCTTCTATGTTTACTACCACAAAATTATGATTATTTAATCAACCTTTATTTGAGTTAATCACCTTAACTTATGACCTTGCATCATTTTCCTTGCAACTTGATCCCACCACCTTAAATTTTTTTCACATGCTTTGTTTACAAATATTTGAAGCAAGTTTAATTTCAAATATCTTGCATTTCATTTGAGATTCTATTGGCATGTATTTATTCAACCCACTAGATAATAACCATGAACTAATTATTTATTAATCTAAATATGTCCTTAGTTTGATCTATTTACATTGATTAATGATTTAGTTAAATTAGCTAAATCATGTTCATAAAATCAATACATACGAAGTTAAATTCCAACATTTTGTCTTTTAATCATGCATAAATGAAAAGGACTAGGTCAAAAACTCATTGACCTTATGAATTGGTTTTTGGCATTATTTATGTTTTAATTTCTTGCACAAAGAGTTTTTAAATTTGGCACCACATTTCATGGGGTAGATTAACCTTCAGTATTCCTAGCCAAATCTTATCACCAAGGGACAAAATAAAAGAACCTTATTGTTGTTTATTTAAATTTGATAAGGCTTTAATTATGGAAAACACAAAAGTTTCACATTGCCTTATTTATTATCATGTGGGCATAAATTGTGTCATTTTGATGACAACAATCGTTTGACATTGATTTCCTACAACTATGAATAAGATACCTATCCATAAAGGTTAAGATGATTACCTGTTTTATGCATATTGATAAAAATATGGGCAAAACATACCCACCATTTATTTGCATATTTCTATCCTTATAAGGTGCCACGGGTGTTTATTCATGACCCCATAGCTTGGATTGCTCATGACATCATCACAACCCTATAATTGTTTTGAATATGTAATTGTAATTAAAAAGCATTATATTATGCAACCATCCAATTTACAACTATATGTGACTAATTGTCATTTGAACTATGTTTTGTCAATTTTATGACTAGTCACCATCCTTTTCAATGTATTACTATTATTGTGATCATGGTGCAACTAATTTTTTATTATTAAAATTTTCATCCTTTCATGTTGATTAGCTTTTTGAGCTTTTCATCAAAAAAGAGGCCTCTATCAAATTAGTTTCAAAAGTAGTCACAACTTTGTTACTTCTATGTGATATACCTATAATTTTGATGTACATTACAATGTTTTGAAATATATTAAGGTATATTTTTAAACTATGTTGTATTTAAAACATGTCAAGTATACATTTTGCATATATTGTGGGTGGGTTAAATAGGTAGGAAAGTAATTACATAAATGAGTAGATGAATATGTGGGTAGGTAGGTAAGTAAGTAGGTAGTTAAACTAGATTAATTATTTGATAAGCAAGTTAGTACATAAAAAAATAGGATTATTAACATTAATTATATATTATACTTAATAGGTAATAACTATTATTAATTACAAGTTGATTCATTATTTTAATAATATTAAAATTTAATAATTAGTTGATAGTTAATAATTAATAGTTAATAAATAATAATAATAATAAATTAAAAAAATCATATTTAAATTAATAGATATGATTTCAAAATGCACTTTAAATAACTTTTTAATATGTTTTTGAATGTGAATGTTGAAAAGAGACTATTTTCGAAATTAAATTTTTGTAAGATTAAATTTTTGGTATACTTTATTATGCTTGAACCCCTCCAAACTACATGTCAATATTGTAGCCTATTTAGTTTTCACATTGGCAAAATGAATAATTATTATAAAAAAAATTGGTTTTTAAAATTTGAAATTATTATTATTTTATTCTCTATTATGATATTGTCATATGAGTAGTGAAATTATTTAGAATGTAACCTATGAATAATTATGATGATTTTCAACATGTCAACTTCATATTTTCATAAAAAAATGATTCATTATTTTGAGTATTATTTGATGATGAAATGACCTTAAGGTAAGGTAGTTGCAAATGTTGTATTATTATATGTACTCATGCACCAACACATATAGAGATATGTCATATCCTCCCAATAATGTTTTTGGTTGATAAATTTTATGGGTTACTACTATGTTGGTCAAAGGCTACCTAGCTTTGGAGGATAAATATGGGAACCAATCTTGGGGTTCCAAGGCAATCGTTATGTAGTTTGGGATGTGTTAGGAGTTAGACCTTCATGGAAATTCACTTCTACAAAAACTAATCTCATGATAATCAGTATGGGTCCTCATCATCCATCAATCCATGGTGTTCTTCGACTTTGGTAGGGGTAAATTCAAAAGTGGGAAGTTGCATATAGATGTTCAAAGCCAAGCCCATTTTGGACAAACCAATGTTTTTCAAAGTAGAGGATGTTTCAAGGATAATTACCTAGGTTATCATTGTTAAGTTCATATGAGTTCACAACCTAATCTTGGTTCCAATTACACCACACCATATTTATTTGTTTTGTGTAATTGACAAAACAAGAGTAATTCATGAAGTGCATCAACTTGTTTTAGTTGGTCCTAAAGCTTTCATTTGTTTGTTTCAAATTGTTGAAAGTTAGAAAGTGTGTCCTAGGTTTTGAAATTTTCATCATTGCATAGTTGAGCATTATCACTTTCACCATTTAATAAGCTTAGGTGTGCCACAAAAATTATTGTATATGACAATTTTTTTTACCCAATAGGGGTAATCATTTGAGAATGAACCACTATTGATTAATTTTAGCCACTCAACTTGGTGGAAATGATGCATGTTCTAAAATGTGAATACGTACACAATATCACATCTCAAGTGCAATACACTTGGAATGATTGAATTAAATGGGTTCTATCATGTCCTTATTGTGTTAATTTTTCACATTAAATTTAAGGAATGTTGCATGTTCCAATATGTGGGGTATTTTAATTTCCATCTCGAAAAGTGATGTCTCACATAGGTAGCTAGCCCACAGACAAGGATATTAAAAGTCTTGTACATGTGAACACCATGTTTCACTTTTGAGTTTACAAAATTGGCGTTGGTTGTGTCTTATTTCCTTTAAGATGTCCACCATTGTTTTGTGATGGGCGAAACACAAAGAAAGAAACAAAAAAAAATTGGGTGGAAGAAGGTTTGACATTGAACTTCCATATATTGGACTCGGTTGATCCATGGATCACGTGTAATAACTAACTAGTGCTGTTGCACTGATTTGACCAGAGAATGGGGACATTAAAGTTATCCTTAAAGTCATCCCCAGTTTGACCCCTTCTATGATGTTTCATGTCCAAAATTAGTTCAAATTGATATGAATTTGAAAGCGAACACTTATAAGGGTCCTACAATTATTTGGATACAATGTGAAAACTTTAGAGACATGAGGACAAGAAGACTCTAGAATGTTTTCGCAAACCCCAAAGTCCTAATCTCTCTTGTCCCCAACTCTCAACATCTAAGTTGTGTAGTTACTACTAATGTGTTTAGTCCATGGGAACTATTTAAAGTTTCAAGCATTTATTCTAATTTCTGCAATATGGCTTTCAAAGCCTATCTGAGAAAATTAGAGGTCACTACAGCTGCAAGAGCAAGAACTCCAAGAACTGAACAAACCATCCCCACTAGATGCCCCTAACTCACCCATGAACTGAAGCATATGGCAATAACACTCCAGATTGTGTCTAAGACTACCAAAATCACAGAGATGCCGATCAATGGGCCAATTTTGCACACTCAGACCCAACTAAGATGGCTTGGGCTACCAAGCAAATAGTATAGGACAAGGGCGATGATTGCCAACCCAAGAAAGTATATACATAAGAGTAGAGTTGATCCCCACAATCCTTCCCATATTTCTAATTGCCAACCAGGTAGAGTTTGGATGTTGGTTACAAATGGTTAGATTGCAACCCTAGCTAAAAGTGTCTCCTACACAAAACAATGTAATTTGGCAATACTGGTTGAGGTTCTCATTAGCAAATTTAGTGCCAATGTTAAACTCTATATTTTGGCCTTCATTTCGCTCAATAATATTTTATGAGAAAGATGAATGAGAAGCAACTGCAACAACTCTTTTGATTTTTGAGGATGAACTGACTGCAATAATGAAAGTACTCCAAAGGTTCACAAATCCTCATTGCATTGCATTACCACCAGCTTCTTTGGTTTTGAAGGAGAGTCTGGCCACTTTCAGCTGGTTGAGTGGCTCCTCAAATCTCCAACTGAAATTTGTCAAGGTTTTCATATGTTGGTTTCTCTTGATGTTGACCAAATGTTGTTTTTTCTAGTATTGAAATTGTTGAATCTGATCTCAATTTGTACC
>Ga0116231_10015194_pt1 | contig 10026 bp, 5 predicted proteins | sample S1TSphgellanicum_2_FD_89695 | JGI IMG/M metagenome (GOLD analysis project Ga0116231, IMG submission 89695) | Host-associated microbial communities from peat moss isolated from Minnesota, USA - S1T2_Fd - Sphagnum magellanicum MG | ecosystem: Host-associated > Plants > Peat moss > Unclassified... | reverse complement strand
TCATGGAAGTGTTGGGTTTTCAGTTTAGGAACTGCTTGGCAAACCACTGAAAGACACAGAAGTTCATGATGTTGAATGAGCTCAATTTTGTTGAAACCTCAGATTTTCTGATTCTTTCCTTCTATCCTGACACCATCTGTCAAGCCCTGCCCACTGTGTTGGGGTAGCATCCTAGGTGGGCCCATTAGACAACCCAACATAATGGGGCAAGGTGAGACCATTCCACAACATTAATGTCAGGGGTGGCAGAGTCAACAAATTTTAAGAATATTCATATTTCATACATGCATTTTGGTAACTATAATTGCAAGTGTATGATCATCACCAGAAGATTATGTCATATAATGTTGTCAAGAAAATGAGGCTAGAGATCAGCTACTCCAGACCTTAATGACCTCATTAGCTGCAATGATCTTATGTCATAATCTTCATAAGAAAATTTGGGAATTGTAGCACTTTAATAGCTCCGGTGGAATTCGACAAATGTATATCTGCCATCAAAGAGAATGCGTTTGTGGCTTCTCACTACCCTGTCATTATCACTTTGGAGGATCATCTCACAAGTAAATAGCAGAAGAAAGCTGCAGAGGTATGTTACAAATTCTTTCTCTCTTTGTCTTTCTCTCTTGGCATCCCCTGTTTGTTTTTTTTCTCAATGAAACAGTTTGATTGATTTTATGACCATAGATAGGTGTCCTTTTGACGAATTTGCTGGATAAGAGGAGAGTTACAGCTTTTCTTGCCGACGGCTCATATGAATAATGGCCAAGTCTCCGAAAAGATATCAATGGTCTCGTGTAGTTGATGAATATGCTCTGTAGTTTTCACGTGCACCAACCCGAGTGAGCACTCCGTTCGTCTTCGCGTGAAGAGCGAAGTCATCTGAAAGTTTATTTTCAACAGTACAAAGCAGCAGACGCTATGGCAGGCAAGTTGCAAGCAGCGCCACGATGCTGACACTTGCTATGGCGGCAATCTCAGCCGTGTCTATGGTGGCGGCTCAAGGGCCGGCACCATCGCCGTCTCCAAGTGCGGCCTCAACTTTGGCAGTGCCTTCTTATGCAGGGCTTGCCCTTGCCACCCTTCTCTCAGTCCTCACAAGCATGGTATTCGCTCAACGCTTTTAAATGGGAAGATGGGGGGTCATTTTACTACATGCCAATGTATCTCAATGTTATTACAAAAGCTGTTGGGAGTCTTTGGGAAAAAGCCTAAATTATCTGTGGGTGATGTTGCAGTTGATATGTTGGATAGAAAAGATGCAGCAGGAGGCAGAGGAGGAGTCCAGAAAAATGCATCAGGTCATGAAACAATGAGCAAGGCAAAATCTTCAGAGCAACAGCTGTATTTTCTTCAATCTGAATGTTGGTTCTTCTTCCAACAACATGGATATCCCAGATCGTACCCTCTCATCAATATTCTTTGAAAGTGATGGTGAACTTGATGATGAGTATTGGACTTATAGAGGTCTTGTGCTTGAGGGGGACTGGTGTCGAGGAAAACGTTGATGTCGTCCCTGATGATGGGTTGGAGACCTCGAAATTGATGCAGCTTTGCTTCTGAAATTATGTACGTTGGACCTTCGCGCAAGAAAGTTTCAGAAAATTGCTGAAACTGCCGTTAGTCGTGCGGTGGAAGGACATCATCAAGGCGGACTTTGATGCGCATTTTGGACGTAACTTGTAAGTGTGTCTGAACTTCGCATTTTGCTTCAGGTCCTGTCTAGTATTGCTCTTCTTCTTGCTCCAGAAGTGCTGTTGTTTTTTTCTGGATTCCACAAAAAGTTTTTTTGTTTCTATTTCTTGTTTTGTTTTGGCAGCAAGTTTACTGATCAATTTCGTTTCTTGAGACCACCGTGTTGAAGCTTGGCTGCATTGTATGCTCAATTTTGCAAAATATCTACTTCCTTGTCGCGTGATCAGGCTTGCAGCGTTTCAGGACTCCTGGAAATTATTGAAATCCTGATCAGTATTGTTGTATATTAAATCATCATCTTCATATGCAGCAGCTTGTAATTCGTTCAAGATGCAATAGCTATCGATATTCATATTCTCTACATTCCTAATTGATCCCTCCTCATGCTGATCCTCCTGATCTATTATCTATCCTGAGGGAGAAGAGACGTAAGCGGGAGAGGAGAGCAAGAAAAAAATGTTTGCACTGCAAGAAGACCACCCAGACGGCCCACAGTTGGACTCTATCATCTGGGTCTTGTTCACACTTGTGCTGACTGACTGACTGACGGAATTAATATATTATATATGTGAATTTTTTCTTCTTTATTCTCTCGTGTTTTCCATTGTTAACTTCCAATAAAGTATCATAACATGGTTGCTCATGAGAAAATCAACGACTAAAGTTGCATTTTATAATTATTCATCTTAAAAGCTTAAATTTTTTGGTGTTTGTTTTATTGCATTATTCTAATCATTATCAAGGCATCTGGTTTTAAATGAAGTTAAAATTTCTTTTGCATGAAAAAGATTTGTGGGAGATCATTTTTAAAAACTTTATCACTAAAGATTGTTCGTAATAAAATCATTTTTAAATGTTGTTTCTTCATGAAAAAGGACATTGGTTCATGGGTCAATATTCTTAAATGTTGTTGATTATTTGTTACATTATGTAGCACAAATACTAAGTGCAAAAAACACAAGTGGGACAACCTATATGCAACATTTGAGAAACGACATGTTAATTGGAAGTAAGTCAAAAGTAGACAACCTTGAAAATGGGGGAAGGCACTTTAGTGCAAGCTCGTATCAATAAGCTTTGGATGATTATGATCACTTGGTAAACATTGATCATTAGATCTTCAATGAAGATTTGGCATTTATATTTTTAAGTAGTTTGCCACCTTCTCTCCATACCCTAGTTGTTTCATTTAATATTTGACTTAATGAATTGTCCATGGAGTTAGTATGTGGACAATTGTTGTACCTTTACCATTTTGACAATAGATTGCCAAATAATTAATTAAATTTTAAATCTTAACTTTGGCACTTGGTTTTTAGTTTTGAAATTTTCGGCAGGTAATGGTTCTACAAAATAATAAGCACATTGTTTTTAGTGTTATGGAACAATATAGTGTGTCTAGACTACATCAATTTTAAGTCATTACCCTTTAAGGTCTAGGGTTCAAACCTTGACAATGGAAATTTTGATTTTATTAAAGTTTCGGCACAAATAATAAATAACTTTTCAAAATATTGGCGAAACAAAAAATAATTTAATTTATGCCAAAATGGTAAAGGTACTATAGTAGGTTTTCACTTTTTTTTTAGAATTGTTAGTTCCAATTCATAGAATAAATTCCGAAAACTACCCCAATTCTTTGAACTTTAAAAAACTAATTGATTTTTGGAAATCCCAACAAAATAACCATTAGTTTTCACCCAATTTTTGTTTCAAGAAGGTTTGATCCCAAGACCTTAAAGGGAGGGATCATGGGCTTTACCAATAGGCTACACCTTCATATGTGAAAATATATATTATATTTTTTAATTTTAAAACAATACATGTGCCAATGCCTTTGAAATTGAAGGCATTAGCACATTCAAAAAAATTAAATTATATTGTCCTATGGTCTTTTACACAAATGATGGTGGAGCCTAGTGGTAAATGAACTTTTGACATCAAAATTTTGGGTTCAAGTTTCCACTTTACAAGGTTTATACCTTTTATTTTAACCTACTAGACTTTTAGCCTTTCCTAGGTTGATAACCAAATCTGGTGGTCCATTCAATAATTGACTCAACTATTAAAGTTGGTGTTAAATGATACCTAGAGCAAGTCTTAAGGAGCTAGTTGTCTAACTATTGATTTTCATTCAAAGAACCAACCTAGTATTAACCTCAAATCTAACCAAATTTGTGAAAACCACCCAACACTAAAGCTTGCAACTATTGTGACATTAAAAGTCATTCTATGGAAACATGACACAAGAAGAAAAAGCAAGATTAAAATAACAAATTTAAAGGTTTTTCACAAACAACTACAATAAGTTAAAATGAACTTCTTATGATTATTTTTTCTATGTTTATAATTTTCAAGCATATTTGATTTATTGCTTATGGAGTTTCATAGCATCTCACCTTCTAAAAGGATGTATTTTCAACCTTTGAGGAATTTATTTGAAGTCACAAAATAAATATTTAAAACAATTATGATGTGTGTGAAAAAATAGTTTTATGCAAACTATCAATGGGGATTTACAAGTGCATTGGGGTTTATTCATGGTTAGTATGTTGTTTTCCAAACATTGGATTCAAGGATGTTTTTTATTATCTTCCAAATATAAAATCTACACAAAATAAAATTGAATGCAATAACTTGAATAATCCAAAATAAGATAATTCAAATGGTGGTGGTGATTTTTCACATGTGTATGGTTTTGTTAAATAATATTTTAATTAAGGTTTAAATGCCATAACAAGAAAATTGCCCCAATGCATTGAATGAAGTGCAACCACCCAATTGCCCAACAAACCAAATCCATCTGTTTTAAAAATGTGATTTAATCATGTTGTAAGCCAAGGTTATTAAAATGGACGTGACTCACCCATTTTACGTCAAGTGTCACATCAATGTCCATCTTGATTCATCATTTTTGTTCATTAAGACAAACGTTAAAAATAATTCATTTTCACTAGGGCTACCCTTTGGACACATGACAATTGAAAACAGATTTCATTGTCACATTAACAATGATTGAAAATTTTTGGTCGCCAAACTTGTGGTGACCAAAATTATTCAATTGCCATTCTTGGAATCATTAAATCTTTCCGATCATCATTTATGCAACAACCAATTCATTTTAGTCACCAAATTATGTTGGGTAATACAAATTTGGAACATGCATTCCAAACTCACTTTCTCCTTTGAAACACGTGGACTTTGTATTGTTTAACGAACAATGATTATTATGTACTGAAGGAGGGTAGGTGAAACCTTTATGGGTATTTGAAGTTTTAAATCATCATATTGCATTTACAATTGGTGTTAAATTTCATTGTGCAACCCTTAAGGTGGAATCCAACTATATTATTATATACTAGTCCTTTAATCAAATTTATCGTTCTTTTGTTTTTTTATGGAAGGTAGGTGAAATGTGTGGGATCCATGGTATTTGATGATCTTGGACAAACCAAGCAAGGTGGAATGTAAGTTTTGCAACATTGTCATTTCATATTGTGAAGACATAATTTTTTTTTCCATTTAGACTATTGACATGATGGCAATGGGTGATTTGGTGTTGTGATGTGTTCAAAGGCACCAATAGAAGTGAAGGGATTATTTTCCAATTGTGGGGGAATTGTCCCTTGACCACTTGACGACCTGTTTGTACCAACCCCTAATGGGTCAATATAAAATGACCATTAAAACGTCAAACCCTTTGGTGAAGGGAGAATACGCTTTGACATCTCAAGTGGTATGAGCTCAAATTTCCACCCCACCTATGAACAATATGGAAGGTTCTAATAGATCCATGAATAACAACATTCAAACATTCCAACAAGTTTCATTATTGGATGGTTTGAGCTTAGCCAAAAACAAAAGTTGGACAAGAAGTGGGTGATTTTTTTTTATGACACATGCATCCCTTTCAATGTTGTGCAACACCTAACATTCATAGAAATTATGTTCAAGTAACCTTTGAGTCCCCATCACACCATGGATTGTGCACAAATTTGTTAAAACAATCCAAGGTTGATGTGTCCAAACAAATTTTTAATAGGACACAAAATTCCATTCACAAATATGGAGCAACCATTTGTTTTGATGGTTGGGACAATGTTGCACAACGTCCATTGTTGAATGTAATGTTTGTTTGTCCCAATGGCAATGTATTTGTAACTTTTGCCATTGAGACATCAAAAGAGCATAAGGATGCCTAGTACACATGTAATGCATTGGTTAAATATATTGAAAATGTTGGAATGAACAACATTGTACAAATTTGTATAGATAATGTTTCAAGCATGTGAAATGTAATTGACCTTCTAATCCATCATTTTATCGGCCTTTACTTTCAAGGTTGTGTTATTCATTATTTAAACTATTGGCAGATTCGGGGAAAAAAACATGTGTAAAGTTTTTTTTTTTCATACAACAACAGTATGCATCGCTAGTAATCTTTTATCATTATGAAACCAACTTAATGTTTCCAAACCCCAATGAGACGCGATTGACAACCAATTTCTTGATGGTTGAATGGTTGTTCAAATTGAACTTGTTGTTATTTAACAAACTATTATGGATTCACAATAGACAACCTTTGTTAACACATTGCATGGCACCCATCATCACAAGTCCTTCACCAAGGCTAAATATGTTTGAGTCAACATAAGGAGGGGTGGGGTTGGGACATTTATGCCAACCTTGTGCACACAATGGAACTAGTCTTAATGGCATTGAAGGCATTTGATGGCAAACAACCCATCATGGGGAGGGCATGGTTTGTCATGAAGACATTGGAATGACATGATTTATCGTTATGAAATCAACCATTATCATTACCATCAATGGAGGATGTTGACAACCAACCTACGGAAGGGCCCTTTTCAATCCATACTTATTGGGTGAAGCTTGCCTCCATCATGATGCAAATGTGAAAGAAACATTAAATCGCATGTTACAAAAAAACATTAACAACCTATGCCCCAACTTTAAAAGACTTTGTTGAAAGTTGAAGGTTTTCCTTTAACACCCCCTTAGTGAATGACCTCAATTGACTTTCAAGTGAATGGTGGGATTTGATTGGAGTTGGTGAACACACATTTGCACCCATCATTCATTGCATCTCAGCACAAGTGTGTTCCACATCATTGTGTGAGTGGAATTGGAATTCATACTCATTTGTCCATAGCAAAGTGCGAAAGCAATTGAAAGTGGAACTAGTCGAAAATTTGGTGTACATTTACACTAATAGCAAGCTTTTCTAAGAACAACATGGTGCCAACCCCATGACATGGTATGAATGATTCACATAACTCTTGAAATTCCTCACGAAATTTTGTACCTTGGTTAGTGAGAACTTTAGTTGGAGCCCAAAATCTACAAAATACCTTATACAAAAATGCATATGATACCATTTCACTACCACAATCTACAATGGCACCAATTCCAACCATTTGGAAAAACATTCGATCACAATCAAAACATATTGGTTATGTCAAAACATTATATTCAATGGGATGGCAAAATCCAAACTCCATAACATTAAAATAAAATTGGGTTTTTGTAACTAATCAATTTGCAATTACTCGCAACTATTTGTTGTTTACGACTATCATTGGTTATTTTTTCAATTATTTTTTACATTTGGTTGTGCTTGCAATTACACTACAATTACCTTGTGACTATTTTTTTTTCATTTTTCCATTTAAACAATGGTTTTCATCCAAGAAAACCCATTTGTGTTCTATTAGTTGCAAATCTAATCAAATGAGTTGCAAACCTATGTGTATTCAAAATGTATTTTAAGTATTCCAAGGTGTACATATTTATAATGGTGTATAATATGTATTCTAATCAATCATATATGGGTGGATACTAAAATAAACATGTGTATATGAGGGGTACGTAAAAAATATATTATTATTATTATTATTATTATTCAATCATGAAAAAAATTCCAATAATTATAGCAAGATTAATTATTACAATTAATGTGAAATTATTGTAAAAGCACTATAATTATAGTATTGATAAATCAAATATAATAACTATATATTTTATAATTGACATTAGTATCATAATTTCTGATTTTTATTTTAATTCATGATTTAAAATATTCATAATAATTTTAATGTACAAAGATTATTTTTGATGTAATTATTGTAATATAGTAATTAAATTAAATTAAATTACTGAATTCATTAAATATAATCAATAAATTATTTTTTTTTGAGTAATCAAAATTAATTACGCTAAAATCATTGTAATTATCTATTAATACATTAATTAGTTTACAAAGTTATTTGAAACTTTTATAGTAATTTTAGTGGAAATATGATCATTAATGTAATTATTTTAATTCTTTGATTTTATTATAATAATTTAAAATATGAATTATTTTTTTAATTTACTAAGTTGCTCCAGGGAGCAAGTTCCCAAATGTTTGATAAAAAAATACACATGGTAAAATTTGTCCAAATAAAACATTATTTATGTCATTAGAAAGCTATGAATACATAGATATCTAAAATGATCTTGCATTTTCAATTTGAAGTTATGTGCGAAAAGTTATGATGAAAAAAAATAGGGGTCAAAATTTTCAAATTGTCTTCTCCCCAAGGGGAAAGGTACTAAGTTTCCATGGGGGACAATTTCCTCCAAGGAGAAGGGGACTATGTTCTCTTGGGGAAAAGGGGACTAAGTTCCTATAGGGAGAAAGGGATTATGTTCCCTCGGGGAACAAGTTCTTGAATGTTTGAATCAAATTTACATGGGGTAAAATTTTATTTATAATGTTGGAAAGCTCTCAAAGAGTAGATATCTAAAATAATATGGAATTCTCAATTTGAGGGCATGAGCTAAAAGTTATGACAACAAAAATAAAGTCGAGGATCAAATTTCCTTAGGGAACATTTCCCCAAGGAAAAGGGAAAATTTGACCCCAACACTTCTTTTCGCCATAACTTTTAATTCATAACTTCAATTTGAGAATTCAACATTATTTTTAACATTTATGTTTTGACAATTTTCAATGATATAAAGAACTTTTGATTTGGAGAAATGCTACCCCCTGTAATTTCGACTCAAACATTCAAGAACTTGTTCCCCAATGGAGTATAATCCCTTGGCTCTCTTTTCGTCATAACTTTTAACTCGTACTTTCAAATTGAAAATACAATATCATTTTAGATATCTACACTTTGACAGCTTTTCAATGATATAAAGAACATTTTATTTGGACAAATTTTACACCTTATGATTTTGATTAAAACATTCAAAAATTTACTCCAAGGGGGAACTTAGTCCCCTTCTCCCTACGACAACATAATCCCCTTCTCCTTATTAAGAAAAGTAATTTAGTCCTTTTACCCCCGTGAAAATTGTTCCATGGGGCAACTTAATCCCTTTTCAGTTAACTTAGTCCTTTTATCCTTGAAGGAGAATACATTATTATTATTATTATTATTATTACTCATTTTAAGTATTAATTAATTAAATTATTAACATATATAGTTATTTCCAATATTTATTATTGACATTTACTACTTATTAGTTAAATAATATAATTTTATAATTAATATTTTAAATAAATTGAATTCTCATTTTTATATGTTTAATAATATATTATTATTTATTTATTTACTAATTATGTAGATAAAAATTATTAATTAATAATTATTATATGTAATTATATATATTTAAATGATTTAATCAGGTATTTTATTAGTTGGCTCTTAATTATGAAGGTTTTCAAAAAGCTTCCTCATTCAATGCACACATAAAAACCTGTTTGGAAGTTTTTTTGAACTAGGTCCCCAAAGGGGTATAATAGAAGTATAACCCCTCTCATTTCCTTTAGTTTGTTTAACGTTAGTGTTAGGCGTGATCTTGCACCATAGCCTTGTCATGTTATTTTCATGTTCATGTTTACATATGTTAGTATAATAAAAACTTGTTTTCACATTTGTTTTGCACATCTTGTGTTTTTATTCATAGTTTTTATGTTTTTGCTTTTGAATTACATAATTTTGTCTTGTTCCTTTTTTGAAAGTTAGACTTAAACTTTTCTTATAGATTTTATTTTTGTGGGTTTTCATGTTATTAACAGTTTGAACAAACTCATTGGGTCTACGTCTATTTTTGTGTTTATAAGTCATTTAGGAGTTAAATTCCTTTTGGAGTTGAATGTGGATTACCCTTATTTTTCAAAAAGTCACGGATTACCCACTTCTTATTGATTGAGGTTTGTGGGTTTTCATGTTATTAACAGTTTGAACAAACTCATTGGGTCTACGTCTATTTTTGTGTTTATAAGTCATTTAGGAGTTAAATTCCTTTTGGAGTTGA
>Ga0116231_10015193_pt1 | contig 10026 bp, 6 predicted proteins | sample S1TSphgellanicum_2_FD_89695 | JGI IMG/M metagenome (GOLD analysis project Ga0116231, IMG submission 89695) | Host-associated microbial communities from peat moss isolated from Minnesota, USA - S1T2_Fd - Sphagnum magellanicum MG | ecosystem: Host-associated > Plants > Peat moss > Unclassified... | reverse complement strand
TTTGTTGTTTTTGTGTGAGAAAGGTAAAGTGGTGGATAAGATTGAAGTGGGGGGTGTGGGGGGGGGGGAGGGGGGGTAATGAAGGGATAAACCTTATATTGAAAACTTGAAAAGTTATTGATGTTGTTTCTGTTTAAGAGACATATGCATCAATTTGAACATTGAAGCATTAGATTTTGATGTTAATGGTCATGAAGGCAAATTAAAAAGATAGTGAGAGATTTACATGTTGATCAATGTTTTTTTTATAAATTTGTTTTTTTCAACAGAAAATTTGGTGAATTTTTAAATTAAAAATTAAAAAAAATGTAAATTCAACTAATTTGGAAAATTTTATGGGAAAAATCACAAAATTTTAATATCCCAAAATTAAATTAAAAAACCCTTAATCATGATCATTTCAAGTGAAGGAAATAATTGGTTTAAAACATTTTTTTTGTGTTTAGACTCACAATATGTAAATCATGATTTGCAAATTAAATACATTTATCAAGAGGATGGGTCCTTCCAATGTTGGACGATTTTCATTTTTTATGATAATCATTGGTTCTAGTTCTTAAAAAATAAAAAATTGTCATGATTCTCACTTGTTTTATGATACCCACCTAAGAATATTTCCTTTCCAAAGCTTGTGTGATTCAATAAAGGTATTAATCTACCCTAGATATGGGTTACAATACATAAATAAGAACTTACTGATAAACCATGTAAAAGAAATAAACTTTAATTAATAATAGTTCATGTAATTATGTCTAATATTTTTTCTCGTCTTTTGGGAATGAAAATATTTTAAAGTAATCCATATCATCATGATGAAGAATGAGAGGTAAGTCATTCCAACTTTGAGTTAAAAAAAGATGTTAAAACCTCTATTGCCCTCTTATTAATCTAGCTTTGTGGACACAAGGAATTTGTCAATTCAAGAGGCATATGAAATATGCCAAATCCACCATAAGTTGTCAATGGTGTGAGCTTTGTAGAACATTTTTCAGAAATAATTAAATAGCCAAGCATCCAACAAACCCATTTGAAATGTAAGATGGTGTCACATCACAACTTTTCTCTACCTCATAAACTTATGTCCTACTCCATTTAGGTTGTTGACCTCCTTTAAACAATTAAAGTCCTTGCCAATTATGAAATGTGAAATAATGTAATGTTAAAATCCATGATGCATTCTCACGTTATAGCACATTCATTTGGGTAACCACTATTAAACATTAATTATGATTGTGGTCTCAAATAGAGATGTTTGGATAACCACAAATTATGCCCCAACTTCCATAACAGTTTATCGGCATAATATTGTTGAGGCAAGACTAGAAGTCACAAGGATCAATGTCCTTACATTCATTCTTTCAAATCCTCTCATGGGGATAACATTGTTCCAAAATGTTACTACTTTACATAACTTAATGCTTCTTTTGCATAGGCATAGTCATTGGGTTTTAAATGACATTCTTGAATTAAAAAATTTTGGGAGGTGGGATCCAAGGGTTGAAGCCATAGCTCTATTTCTTTTATTTTTAGCCACCCCTCAATCTACCCAACCCCTTCACAATTAGGGTAGCCATTACAATTGATTTGCTCATTGTCATAAGGGACTACAAGGGCAACCTTTTAGTTAATCAATCCCTTGGTGTTTACAAATAACTTAAATTATATCACTCCTTCCACTTATTGATCAATAGCTTCTTCTTTTTTCTATTCGATAGAAGAAAAACAATTTATCCTAAAAATTGAATTGTTTACAACACATTGTTCATGGTGCCATGGAAACTATTTAACAACAATTTGTGAACAATGGCCACATGTACCATTGAGTTGCTTAGAGATGCGATGATGCTTGCTTCTCATTGTGATGTCATTGCCATTCAAGCTGAAAATTGTTACCATTGCCTAAATCGTGTTGTTGTCATAGCATGTTATTTGCTACTGAAGTAGTCCATTCTTCTTTGATCCTCCCTTGAATTATAACATTCATTAATAAGTTAGGAAATTCTATTACCTTCACAAGGAGGGTTGTGGATTATAGTGGTTTTTTATTTTTATTTATTGGTGTTGGTGTGTTATAGTTCATCATCACCTAATGGCCTTTTCTTGAATTTTTTATATACTCACCACCTTGTTGGGGTTGCCATTGAATGTTCCTCCTTTTTCTCTTCAATCATTTTTTGATTTGGAAGATTATCCCCTCTTCTAGATGCATAGTGAGGGCAAGGATGTTTGCTTATCACTTTGGAGGCCTACTACAACTACGTTTTTTGTAAGGGGCTTCTCTTGGTTTCAACTTTAAACCATTTTACCATTGGCCTACCTTTTTGCTAGTGGTGAATTCAAGATTGAAGGTCATGCCCTTGAAGTTGGCTACATGCTTGTTTCATCTATCACTATGTCCTTGCAAATTCCCATTAGATCTTGGGGATGGGTTAATTTCTTCCCTCCATCCCCTTTAACAATTGGATTGTCTTTATTTGTTTCCACCATCACAATATATTTGTTTGTAAGTTTAGAGGATTACATGAAATTTGTGCCCTTCCCCTTTTCCATCATATTGACTAAGGTCCCTAAACTTTTGATCAAATTCCTTTAGCCAAAACTCTTGGTCTTAAGCAATTTTTTGCACCTACGACCATTGTGTTTGTGACTATTTCACTCCAAGTTTGTGATCATTGTGTGAGGGTGTCTCCATGTAAAATAATGATCTCAAAGGGTAGTGTAAGGGTGAGAAAGTGTCAAAATCATCCACATTTACAACGTTGGTGCGGGAGGTCTGAATAGAAGAACCTTTGTAAGACAATTGTCCCCAATGCATCTTTTTCATCAAGGAGGGGATTTCAATGTTATTGGTCAACTATTTATGTTCACAACTACAATTTAGATCATGGGGCCCAAAAGGTGTTTGATGTTTGAGTCTATGAGTTTTATATCAATGATGTCAGCAATTTTGTTAACTAGGATAGTAAGGGTCATTGACATTGCATAATTGTTCATTCAAGTATGGTAATTATACCTTGATCATGTGGGAGAATAAACATTATGCATCCAAAACATTGAAATGTGATTGTCATTTTGAAAATTAAACATCATCCCATTCCATTCAACAATGAAGATCTTTCTTGTTTCCTTCACACATTTGTCAAAAATACAATGTTGAAAAACTATTTAGTGAGGAGTTTCAATAATAAGAAAGACTCATGAAGAGGGATTTTCATGTAGTTTATAAATGTTTGGTGTGATGGGTGCCCTTTGATCAACCTTCCAATTACCATCCGCCCAATGTGAAAAGTAGATGCCTTTCTATATTCGAATACTTAGGCATCTTGTGAAGTCCAAGAAAAGCCTTCATAACAAGCTGATTGGTGATGAACCTTGGGCTTCATCCATTGGGTTAGGAGGGATTGTCTTGATTCAATTCTTGGTGTGTTGTATTATGAAAACTTAGTATGGAGGATAAAATTATGGCATTTTACTTTCTTTGAAAAATGATGGTAATAGGGCCTATAGTGGTGATGATGGCTAGTTCATAAGGATTTGCAATAAAAATTCTACAAACTTGGTTTCCCCATCTCCACTTATGTTGCTTGGATTTGGGCAAAAGTTTACAAGGAAAAACAAAGAAGGGGTAGAAGAATCATATTTCATATACAAAAAGAGTTGATTTGTGTATGAAGACAATCTTTGTGAGAGGATTTGTCAATTTTGGTTGTGTTTAGTATAAGGACACAGGAAGGTAAGCTTCGCTCTTGTCCCTTTTTCCATCAATCCCAAATTTTGTTGAGTAATTATGACAAAAGTGGCAAAGCTTTTAGAGAAGATAGGAAATTTGATTGAATTTCTTGCAAACTCCAATGGGGTTGTGAGCTTTGGAGACTCTGGGTGTTCATTGTTGTGATGCATTATTGTTGTAGCATAAAGTTCACTTGCATGGTGCTTTCAAAACAATGCACTTCTAAAATTAGTTGAAAATCAAGATCAAATGAAGCAATCAAATTTTCAATGCCATTTTTCTTTGTTTTTTGGGCTCCCCTCATCAAATTCTTCCCACTTTTCTCTTCTTATTTTTTAAGGTGCATTCATTAAGGTTGCAAGTCCTTAGAATGCACACCCCTAACCCTTCCATAGTTCCTAGGAATGCCATTGCCTTAATGCTTGAAGCTTCAAGTTGGTAGCAACATTCCAAACCTTTTTTGCCAACAATAAATGTTGAGGTCATACATTAAATATGAACCTAGATTAAACATCATTCGATAAAATCATATTGAACAACACCAAGAGTGCTACAAAATCACATCTTCCTAAATATCCTCCTCTAATACAAGCACTAGAGAATGAGAGCTCATCACCTCAAAGCTTCTTTCCTTGGAGGTGACTCCAAACTTTAGACTTCATTTTTGAAGGGGGTTCTTGTTTTCTTGTTGAAAATATTGGTTCTAATAAAATTGGGAAATAAGACTTTGAGAGGAGAAATAAGGTCCCATAAAACATGATATCATAGTATAGGGTTAATTTCCACATGGACAATATATATATATATATGATCCCACTATTTTTCATGATACTTTCACACGAGGAATGAAATTATTCACATTGTAGCTTGCAATAATTATAATGATTTTCAACATTTCAAATTCACATTTTCTTTTAAAAAATGTTTCATTGTTTTAAAGATTATTCTAATGACGATGATTCATCATAGATGGTTTAGGTGGGACAATTTTAGGTTCCATAAGTTGTTATTTGGACAATTTTAAATTGAAATTTGTTTATCCCATTCCTAAGTAAAGAGGCATGAAAGGTAATTGTTTTTTTTAGAGATGCGTTTTTAGTAGAAGTTTTTTTATTTCAACATCATATTCACAAACAATTGCAACACCTTTTCCACCAATATTCATGTCATTTCTTTTCAATTGAATTTGAATTCAATTCGATCAAATCTTAGTCCAATTGTTGAATTCAATTCAGTTGAATAGGAATTCAATTCAATTCAATTCAAGTTGCGTGCAATGTCATTCAATATTTTCATTCAAATCGAACTTAATTTTCACAAAATCAAGTCATTTTTGTCATCAATTGATTACTATAGGTAGTGCAAAACAACACGGAGCCCAAGTTTAATAACAAAAATTGACCCTAGGGTAAAGTAGTACTAAATTTTCTTTTGTAAGAAAGGAACCATTTAGTTCCCAAACCCACACTTCGGTGATTATCTCACCAAATCTTTTCAAGTAATTTGACCTTTAGTTTATTTTTTCCAAGCATGTATTGAGACTATTGCCTACTTATGTTTCAGCAAAATAACATTGGCAATTAAAAATTACAAGTTTTCCTATACCCCATTCATCCAAAGTTGGTTACCTATGCATGGTAAAGTATTGATCTGGTATATAGGAATGGTAACCCTAAACATGGTTACCCTAAACATGTTTAAGCCTAAACATGGCAACCCTAAACATGTTCCTTTTTAATGCATTATATGCCTCCTTCCCACTTCCAACAATCCTGATTCCTGTTAGCCTTGAAGCTAATATAAGATGCTGCAAGCATAGTAAGAAAGGTTTCATGATAGAGGAACATTCAAAACCCCAAAGATCTGCTTTGGCAGAAGTTAATGCTTTTTCCAAGGGTTCTGAAGCTAGTCCACAAGTAAATAACATTGAATGGCACTGAATCAATCCAACCCCTTGCCATGATATTGATTTGGTTTTATAACATAACTTTAGCATCTATTTGCAAAAGTTGTTTCAACCCTAAACCCTAAAACCCTGTAGGATTTGCAGGTTTTCAGATTTTGCAAATTATGTTGACAATTTACTTTTCAAGCTGAACTATTGCTGCAGATGCTTCAGAATCAAATTGCCAATGCTCCATCAACATTCTAAGTTCAACTCTCCTATGCAAACATAACTGTCCACATACATCCATGCTAAATACCACACACATTAGACCAGCCTCAATATGGGCTGAGATTACCTGCAAAATGACAGGCATATTTTGTTGTATCCCATCCAATCTCAAGCGCCCCCATCTTCATCCTCTACATCAACTCCTGACCAGCACAAAGTTCACATGTTGATTAGGTCGCCTCAGGCCTAATGAACATAACAAGACATGCTTTGAATAGAAAGCACTGTTCTTCAAACAATTTGAAGAGGGAAGATGAGTTTTGATACCTGAAGAGTCTGCCTAAAAAGCCTTTTGTAGAATAAAGATCTCTGCAAGAATCCCAGGCTATAAGACCATCTGAGCATCATGAGGAAGTACTTGTTTGATGCTTGGTGTTGAAAGCACATTGGAATCTATAGGATACCCCACTGGACTACTTCCACAAGAGCAGGATTACCCACCTAACACAACTAAGCTTAACATAATTGGTGATATACCCAGGATCAGATAATGCCATCAAACCCCAGTTAGGAAACTAGGCTATGATTACAAACAGACAAAAGAGAACCAAGCTCAAATCTGGGGTATTAAGAGAAGAAATCACAAGACCAAGAACTCAATAGGTAACTCAAGAACAAATATTTCTTGCCTGAGGGCAGCACATCAAAAAATGTTACAAGAGTCAACATATTACATAAAAATGAGTACCCTCATTGCAGAACTTTGATGATTTGCATCTACTAGTCAGGTGTCAGGAGTAGCACCTATGTCACTATGAGGTTAAGAGTCAAGTTGACCCATGCAATACACTGGGATTTGGTCCTGATTCCAAGTACTCCATTTCCTGAATGCTCAACTTTGCAAGAGAATTCAAAGAATGGGGTCCGCCTCTTCATTTCAGAAAGCATTAAAAAGCCTTGAAAGTGAAATGAAGGGATTGCAAGTTGGATAAGAAAGCTCACCAACATACAGGGTTCCAATCCAAACTTACTCTGAGCTTTCCTTCTTCACACAGAGCAGGAGGAGATGATACAACAAAGCCATAATGGCAAAAAAGGATTCTCCATCTTGTCTAGTTAATGGGACCACATAACTTTTGAGTAAGGTGCCTTCAACATCTCGCCAGTTTTCCACTGAGATGAACCAAAAGTTGGTAATGGGCTTCCAAATTGAGGCCCTGCTTGAGAAGAGACAACCTCTCCATTTGCAATACCCTCCATCACTTCCATGGGCTCAATATCTGCCATTTCCTCTTCATTCCCCAACTGTGCAACACTCTTATCCATGTGTGTAGTCATCATGCCTGACACAACAGGAGACGAATTGTTGGTACTTGGTGTCGGAACTGCAGGCATGACAACCATTTGGCTGCCACTGCTGGTCTGTGGGTCACTGTCATCTTCCATAGGGAAATTATCCAAAGATGTTACAATGGGAGGCAATGATGAGCATGATGATACTCTTTGCAGCCTCCTTGAGCTAAATGCTGATGATGGTCCACCTTGAAGATCAAGAGCTGCACACACATCAGACCCCTTCAGTCAACTAAGAAGCAAAAACACTGCCAGAATGCCATGCATGTCAATGTGAGTTGCTCTGTCTAATAATCTGGTCAGACACATGAATATGATATTCTTGCCAAAGCAATACATGATTTTCACTCTTGCAAGTCACTAATGACTGCTGATCCATGCCCTTGCCACTCACTACACTATGCCTTCATGAAACCAGAGTTGGAAAGAGTCGGGGTGAAATGTACCTTCCATCAGGCAAGGTAAACTATGACAACTTCATTCAAAACATGACAAAGTTTGACACAGCAAAACCAGTAAGAACTAGAAATGTGGACCTAAGACCAAACCAAATATCATTCACTTCAACAAACTCTGAGACTTTCAGTTACAGTTTCCCACATGCACATGAGACTTGCAATACAAGCTGACTAGGGGTTGAGGTTCTGTCACAGGACATCTATTGATCCCTGGCCAAGCAATGATATATCCCTTGGACCCATCCACCCCCAACAGTTGTAAGTCTCTTTCTACCTTCTAGAAAGTGGAATGGACTACCTTCAAATAGGCCAGTCCCGCATAGTGCATTGGCAGAAGAATTAGTGAAAGCAGAAGAAGGGAGGCCTGCATTGCTGCAGAAGCCATTCTTGTCACTACCCTTGATAGTGGCCAGATATTCAGCTGAATTGACTTTGATTGGCAACTCTGAAGAAACTGTCGGAGAAGGTCCACCGGAGTAGAGAGGTGGATTTAAAGGTCTATACAGCACCAACGCTTTTTTCTCAGCTCCAGTCACAACAGTGGGTACTGGTGCTGCAGTAACAACAGGTGGATCTGGTGGTGAAACAGGTGGCTCCAAAGTTACTGGAGAATCAACATGTGCTTGTTTTGAAGGTTCAAACAAGGTTGGCTGCCAGATATTTGAAGGTGTGCAGGAATCCTGCGTGCAAAAAGAAAAAATAATCCAGAGAAATATCAAATAAAAAAATTCTTCTGAGAATGAAGAACATTCCTTCTTTACTTTAGGATGGAAAGAATTTGCTTCAGCCTTCTACTAAAACAGCCATGTCGATAACACTACAGTACCTCCCAGTGTGTTGTTCTGCGAATAAAGAATAGAGAGTAGAGTACATCTGAACAACTTGTTGTGCCATGAAATTCTCCTACACTGGTGCAATCATTAAGCACAAAACAAATCATCAGCTGTTGAATGAACCGGCCAACAGCCAGAAAAAGCATGTGGCCAAGCTAATTTTTTTGAAAGGAAAACAGTGAACTCCTCCCACATCTTCAATTGACATCTTCAATGAACTCTCAAGAAGCAAACATAATGCAAAAACTAATCCCATGAGCTGCTGGCAGCCTAACATTCAATTTTGTTCAGTCCTGCCAGGGAAAAAGAGACTGCAACAAGAATGCCTTAAAAACCTTCAAACTGCAAAAACATTCCCACACATCTCTCAAAGTTTTGCTTAGGGCGGAAACTTTGGCCATAAATTCAGGACACACTCAAACTAACCAACATGGCACAAGAGAAGACCTTGATGCTGGAAAGGGGGAAAAAAAGGGAAAAAAAGAAAGCAGGGAGGCTGTGTCTTCAGCTTTCCTACAACGGAAATTGAATATCTACTATGCTCTCAGATAGTAGGCAGAAGGCAGCCATGCAAAAGTTCCACAAAGTGAGACATGATGCAAAACGCAACGGCAATGCAAAATGACAAAGGGATAATAAGGATGCTGCGGTGACTGCCGACGGCAAGCGGACCTCACGACATGTCTCCTGGCAGCCCGCCTTCGAGACTAGCGGCCTTCCCGTTTTCCGCAAGACGACAATAGGAACGAAACCAAACGACACGAAGCAACAAGAAGGAAGGAAGAAAAGAAGGACCAGAATGTCATCACTGCCAAAAACACAGATAAGCAAAAAAAAAAAGAGGTTCCAAACTAAAACGCAAACTAGGTAGTCATCAGAAAGCCGAAAATCCAAAGTAAAGAGAGAACTTACCCCGACTCGAACTTTCTTCGTCGGAGATATGCTCACGTTTTTCAACAGATCCGTCACCAGATCGTCCGGCTCCTTCCGCTTGGCATGAAACGCTTTCATGCTCATCATGATTTCCCGTTACTTCTCCTCCTCCTCCACCACGTCCCCCTCCACCTTCTGCTTCTCCTTCTCCTCCTCAACCTCCTCCTCACGCTGAACACTTGACCTCATGCTCTACTTTAACACCACTGAAAAACCGCATCCCTCCACCAAAAGAGTCCAAATTTCTCCCAAATCCAACCACAAACCCGAGCGCCACGAAGATAGCTGAAAAACGAAGCAACAAGAGCTGGTTTTGATGAGAGGATGCGTGTAGCAGCAGCAGCTTTTTCTCTATCTCTCTCTCTCTGGCTATGGCTATGGCGCACAGTCTTCGTCCTCCTTCTAGTCCCTGACACCGTACTCGGCAGCTTAGCCTTTCTATGGAAGAGGAGAAGCGCACCCTCCCCCCCCACCCCCCTTGAAAAAAAAAGAAAAAAAAGAGTGGGGCAATTTGGGCCCCCCACTAGACCCATCAATCCTGCATTGCAATCGTTAAAAATCCCATCAAATTTGGCTTTGGGGAAGGGGGAGGGGGGGGGGGGG
>Ga0116231_10015192_pt1 | contig 10027 bp, 4 predicted proteins | sample S1TSphgellanicum_2_FD_89695 | JGI IMG/M metagenome (GOLD analysis project Ga0116231, IMG submission 89695) | Host-associated microbial communities from peat moss isolated from Minnesota, USA - S1T2_Fd - Sphagnum magellanicum MG | ecosystem: Host-associated > Plants > Peat moss > Unclassified... | reverse complement strand
TGAGCTCGAATTCTCCTATTGGAAGTAGCTAGTTCATGTAGTATCTAGGGTGTATGAGTTTTAACAATTTTTGCTAACTTCTTGATACACAAATCATGAGTAACAAGCAGCAGGATCATGTTAGGGGGAAGACCCAACAGCTCTGGCCAACTGACTAACTAATACTTGAGAGTGAAGAAGAGTAGTAGCACGTGCTTGCTAGGGCGGTCGCTGGCGCAACTTGAATCCTCTATCTCTCGTGTTCATCTCTCCAAGCTGCTCCATCTTGACTAGTGTTCAATGCTGTGTTATGTCACAATGTTGTGTGGCAATCTAACCCAGTTACCAAAAAAAAACCCAAGAGAGAGAGAGCAAATCAAGCCCCCTATGGAATGAGTCTCTCAGCCCCCAAGGTTCACAAACTACGGTACACATGAGTAGCCATCAGCTTTGTTGCTCTCTCTCTCTCTCTCTCTCTGGCCTCGGTAAGTAACGTGTTTGCTGCTTTGCTTTTGAAAGCTGCACACCCAATGCTTTGGTTTTGGCGAAATTTCGTCAAACTTTGACCTGAAAATTATGATTTTAACCTACCCAAATTCGCCTTTGAAAATGTAAAACTTTAGTACTATATGCCTGTTACATTCATTACACAATTATGGTTAACCACTCCCAAAATTTAAGAATGATGTCCTAAATTATGTTTATCACTCTTTTAGCCAAAACCCTAGCTCTCAATTGTCAACATGCTTGAAAAATTATCTCATCTAAGTTCTATATATGGTTTGGGCTATATTTGTGTTGGTCATACAATGTCTGCAGGTTACTGTAAAATGCATTACATGCACTAGCTGTTAACTCATGTGCTTTTTTGACATCAAGTTCTTTTGTAATTGATATGACAACTTCTGGATGTTGATAAAGCATATGGGATAAATGTATTTGTTCTAAGTTTACAACTAAACATTTTTAATTGCAAACTATTTATAACTAAAAAAATTTATCTCATATTGTTATCCTCATTTTAATTTTTTGTAAATTATATATTTAAGTAAATAAGTGACTAACTAACTAGATAAATAGCTAAAAAATTAACTAATAACTACATTAAAAACTAACTAATTCACTAATAAACTATCAACCTAAATAATTATTTATAATAATAATCATCAATAAATTTTGATTACAAATTAATATTGTTAACAAATTAATGATATTACTAGTTTATTAATAAATTTACTGAATTTAGTAGCTAAATAACGAATAATGTTTTTTAATTTTTAATTATATGTTCACTATAATGATTTTTCCACCAATTTAATTAACTAATAAGTAGCTAATATTGAAATAAATAGCTAAGTAATAAGAACTAATTAATTAATATTTTGTAGCCAAATAAAGTAATATAATAACCGAAATATTTAGTATTATTAACTATTAACTATCAATTATAAATAGTAAATAATCATTTTTGTAAATCTAATAATATAATTAAAACCTAGCCTAGGCTAATTATTTTCCTATAATTATTCCCATTATATTTTCATTTTTATAGTTAATAATTAATATAAATATAAATATTTAACAATAAGAATGACATTAGTTTAATCTTATTAATGATATTATTATTTCACTCATTATAGTTATTTATGAACTATTATAATAAATATTTTATATTTATAATAAGTATCCAATCATAACAATTTATTAGATTTTTTGCTATTTATTACAGTGATTTTTATAAAATAATAAAATTGAATATAAAAAATTTATTTCATTAATTGATTATAATCATTGAGTAATTAAAAATTATTACATTAAAAATAAAATTATCTATTAATATTTTTAATTATTATGATGTAGTAATGTTTCATAATTGATTTTTTGTAATCATAATTATAATGTAATTGTAGCTAGCTTAAGTTAGTTTTTTTTTATGATTACATATATTATTATATCACTTTTTTGTAACTATTAATTTTTATTATTTAGTATTTATTTATTTTTCGAGAAATATTAATTTTTTAAATAAGTACATTACCCCTTTGAATTTATAATTTTATAATAATATAAAAATTTATTAGATTTTTTTGGTAAGATTTTCAATAATTAAAAATATAAATACATAAATATTAAAATATAATAAAATTCTAGTGACGATGATTTGATTATAGTGGTTTAGGTGGGATGAATTATAGTTGTAGGTTGTACAAAAATACAATTCCAAACTACCAATTTATTAAAGGTCAAATCCAAATTAGAATCTTCAGAAAGAACATTTTACAAATTGTAATGTTTCAAAATGTCCTTATGGATTTCAAGATAATCAAAACATAAACAAATCTTTTTCTATTTTCAATGTCTACTGAAATCCTTGTGTCCTTTCAAATTTTAGTGGAATTTTTGTGTTTTTTTCCAATTTCATACACATGTAAACATGTAATTCATACGAATGTAAATATGTGTTATTTCATTTGAATATGCTAAGGTTATGTCAAGAGATTAACAAAGGAGCAAACATGTCCATGCAAAAGGTGAGTATGTATTCATGTTTTTTGCATTTAGTATGCCAAAACAATTATACTTCAATATTTTTGTTTTTATTTTGTTGTTTTTTGGCATTTTTGTCATTCCAATTTCATAAACATGTAAACATGTAGTTTAATCCCTAGTTACTTAGCTGATTTAATGTTTATCCATCCTAATTGCTTTCAAGATTTCAATGAATTAAAAAGAAAGGTGGTTAACTAAATTTTATATTTCAATTGGGTGGTATTTTGTACAATTTGAATCTTATATATATGTGAAAATAACAAAGTTTTCACATATAAATCCTTATTTCTTTTTTGTCATTTCATTGTTTTTGGTAGTTCATAGCAATGTGAACCCCAAGTTATTTTTGGTTAATTATTTTGTTATTCGTATTTTTATTGGTATGCCAACTTTATAGCTTTTGTAGATTATAAATATCGTATAATAATAATAATAATATCAGTAATCATAATGGTTTTAATTTTAGTCATTATATTATTGTTTTTCCTATCATACTAATATCATCATCATCATCATCATCATCATTATGTAGTAAAACAATCAAAGATAATATTTAATTTTAATTTCTTAGTATATGTAATTAATAAAAATACATAATATAAAATAATATATAAAATAATAAATGTCATTTGTAATAATTTTATGAAGTATAATAAAATAACTTGGATAAACTTATAATATGGTCATTCATATATATTCAAAATATACATTTGTAAATTATATATATACCCAATTATATTTTTGAGAATACATAAAATACACCTTTGTATATTAAATTGGTCACATTTGCAAGTAATGGGACATAAATTGTTCATTTTGGATGAAAACCAAACTAAATGTTGTTCACATGGAAGGATGAAACTAAAATAATTGCAAATTAATTACAAGCTAGTTGCAAATATGACCAATATAAGAAATAATTATAACAATTTTCAAAGGTGACTCCCAAATGATTAATAGTTGCATGTATAATTTCTACTATTGACATTATAATCCAAGAGCAAAACCCTTGATTTCCCTAAAACTCAAGATGATAGTCAAATTGCAGGATGGGACAATAAAGTTATCCATATAAAATAATATCGGGTTTCAGCCTCATTTTTCTCCTCACTGTCCCTTGCACCCACCTTTTTTGAATTATCCATAAAATCACTAAAAGACTATACTAGCCTTGAAAATGTAAAATAATTTTGCAAATTTAACCACCATGGTCACTTTCTATGATGCACCCCCAAGCTCCTTGATTCACTCAACTACGAGTCCAAAGGTGGAGACAACGGAAGGAGAAGGAGTTGGGGCGCACTCCTTAACTTATAGCACTTTGGGGGTAAAGGGGCATCCGCAACTTGGGAGCCGGTTTTGTCTTCATGCTAGAGCTCCAAGATGGGATTAGGAAGATTGACAAGCAATTCAATCACTCACACAGACCTGCACAAACCAAACAAAGTTGGTTAGTGCGTAATTGGAACACTTTGGTGCACGGACAAGCCACGAGCAACACAAACTCAGAAAACTCACCACGACCCGAACATGGGGGAAACCATCACCTTCCCCTTTATAGTATACTCTATGCTTGGCCATAGGACCAACAGCCAAACATCATTTTGTCTCGGGACTCCTAAATGAGAGTCCTGAAATTCTCAAAATTAGGACTTCCGTAACTTTGGAGGCCCATAATTTTGCGTGAAGACCTCCGATTGAGATGAGCTTTGAAAAAAAGTTGTATCCCTTGTCAAGAGCTTTCCAATGATATGTTGCATGTCACCTGCATGCAAGGAAATCGAACGATTCTCGACTTTTAGTGGTCAAGAGTCAAACTGCTAATTTGATTTCCGCTTTTCTTTTGGCCATAACTTGTGTTTCAAGTGTCCAAATGGGTCATGCAAGCCCATTTTAAACATTTAAGTTTTAAGAGATTTCCAATGATATAAGGAACTCCTTAATCCTATGGGTTTTGACCCCTGCAATCGCTCTTTGAAGATTCGGGAGTCCATTTAGACTCCAACTCCCAAAATGCGAACTCACTTGGGAGTGTGAAAGTTCATTCCCTCACATTATCCTACACTCCTAAAAGCATGAAATGTGACTCTTGGATTTCCCTCTTAGCCTGCACCCTTGCAAGCCCTTGCCTTGGTCGCAAATCTAAAGTTGGGGTTGTGACATTCTAACCATATGCCAATTTGCTTTCATGGCCATAGACTAATGCCCATGGGATGAAATAGGGTAAACCACCAACCTAGTTATCATTATTACAAAACTAATCCTCATTCATTAGGCCAATGAATTCACTGTGTCCCCATTAAATCTCATTCATTATGACCAATGAATTCACTCAACATTTACTGAAATCACTTGGCATATAGGGACACCTTTTGTTGTAGTACATTTATGGGTTACCTACGTACCTTACCCACCTTGTTACCTATGGGCTACCTACCTACCTACTTAAAAGTACTTATAGGCCACCTAACTATCTACTCAAAAGCTACTTATGGTCTATCTACCTATCCATGGGTTATTTAGGGACTACCTAAGGAGCTGTATAGGGACTACCTAGAGGGCATATAAAGTCTTCTTAAATTAAGGGATACCTAGGGATTGTTTGTAAGGTTATGTAGGGGTTATTTTAAAAACTCTTTTGAAAGTTATGTTGAGCTATTTTGGGGCCATTTAAAAGGCTATTTAAGGTCCATCTTAAGGATTGTTAGGGTAAATAGGTATATACATCATATAACCTTAAATGGTTATATAATTTAAAAGGTTGTACTTTGTTGTACTTATAGGGTCACATAGTGGCTTGCCTACGGGATACTTAAAAATTAAGTAAAGATTTACTTCAAGTAAAACTTAAAGTTATCCATATAATACAATTTAGAAGGCTATTTAAAAGCTACTTAAGGGGGATACACAAGGGCTTATTTAAGTTAAAGGATACTTAATTGTTACTTATAATATTATTTAAGTGAAGGGTTACCTAAGGTGCTACATAAGGCTTATCTAAGCATATATAAAGGTAGATTATATAAATGGAAACACCTCCCACATTCTACTTCTTTTCATTTTACTTGTGAAAGGTATTTCCATTTGGAGATCATGGCCTCATCTGTGAGTTATGGTTTTAGTTTTATGGGAGATGGTTTTAGCTCCTCTTCTTCAAGTGATGATGAAATCTTGGAATAATTATTTGTGAACATGGATAGGAAAAGGCAATGTGTTTTTCCATGTGTAGTTTTAATGGCCAACTCATTTCACATGTTCAATGCCAATGTATTGGAGGAAGGGGCAAGTTAATCAATGGACCCTGTGAAAGTTCAAGATGTGCTCACTACTGTGTGGGCAACATTACAATTGTTTAAGATGCTAATTAATTTCAGATTGGTAGAGTTTGAAGAGTTGGCGGCACTAGTGGTGCCCAGTATAACCCATTCAAAATCTTCATGTGGGCATTACAATCTAGCTTCAAATTAAAATTTGATCTTAAATATTTAAATTTGGGGTTTTGAATTATGCATTTCATTGTAGGGTTTGGATTAAGGAATTAAATTAGGATATTGGATTGTATGATTTGGACTAAAGTTTCAATTTTAGGGTCTTGATTATATGGTGAGGGTTTTGGTTAAAATTTTAATTTTAGGGTTTAGGTTAAGGTTTTAATTTTAGAATTTGAATTAAGGTTAGGGTTAAGGTTTTAGTTGTAGGCTTTGGATTAAGGTTTGGGTTTTAAGGTTAAGGTATAAAATTTTAAATGTTGGATTAAGGTTTTAGTTGTAGACATTGAATGAAGGTTTGGATTAAAGGTCTTACTTTTAGACTTTAGATTAAGGTTTTAATTTTAAAGCTTGGGTTTAGTAGGGATTTTGTTTAACATTTTGTAATCTAGATTAAAGGGTTTGGGTTTAAGGTTTTGATTAAGGTTTTATTTTAAACTTTGGATTGAAGTTTTAATTTTAGACTTTGAATTATAGGTTAAGGTCTAAGGTCTTAATTTTAAGGTTGGGGTTAGAGTTTGGATTATGGTTTGGGTTTAGGTTTAGCCTTTAGGTTTTAATTTTAAGTTTTGGATTTAAGTTTAAGTTTTAAGTTTTGGGTTTAAATTTTAGTTTTAGACCTTAAATTAAAGTTTGGGTTTTTAGTTTCAAACTTTTGATTAGGGTTTAGGGTGTAAATTGTTGTTTAAATTTCAAGTTTAAAGGTTAATGGACTATGTGTGTTTTGTAAATGATCACCACATTCAAAAAAGGCATTTTTCAAAACTATGCCTTGAGCAATGCCTTTTGGAATTCATTTTGTACATGAAACATGATAATGTTTACATGTATGATGTTTTTCTGTGGAATTGATCAAAAGGTGTAATTTGTGATGACACCATTTTTATTGCATTTTGCGTCGATGATGCAATTGGGGATGAGATCCCATAACCCACTTCATAGGGGAAATTTGTGTTGGGCACCACCATGCATGAGTTTAGCATTGGGTTGATTGATGGCACATTCATCAAGATCCACAAATCTTGGAACAATGCTACATACAAAATTGGGTTTAATGGGCATAAGAAGATCCACTCAATGAACAACATTATATGTTGTTCATCCTCAAAGTTTGTTCATCTACCTAAATTTTGGATATTTAATATCTTACCATGATGTCACCATATTGCACTAATTTTAAGTACATTTGAATTGGTATAAGTTTTTTGTGTATGGTGACTAATACTTTAAGTATTTATTGGGGACCTCAACTATTTGGGCGAGGAGATGTTCATCATGAAGAGGTTTAGAAGGTGTGAAGTGGCCCCTAATGTTTACTAAAATTTTATCAAAGCCAATAACATAATGCATGTTAGGTACCAAGTGCAAATGGAATGTAAGACAAGTGGTTTGAAAAGGAAATGGAAATAATTGATCAAGAGATTTGATTATGTCAAGGATAGGAAGAACGACAAGAACAAAGGCTAAAGAAAAGGTCTAAATTTAATTTTCAAACAAAGAACAAGACAAGATTATGTGATTCAAAAACAAAAACACAAGATTTGCAAAATAAATGTGAAAATGGATTTTTATTATGCAAACATCAACATGAGAAGAACATGACAAGGCTATGGTGTAAGATCATGCTTAAGATTAATGTACAATAGACTAAAAATAATGAAGAGCTCTCATTCTATAATACCCTTTTGGGGACCTAGTTCAAGGAAGTTTGCAAAGAAACTTTTATGTGTGCATCAAATAAAGAAGCTTATTTAAAACCTTCCCAACTAAATGTCAACTATGAGTTAACTAAAATTTAATTAAAATTTAATTGAGATTTAACTAAGACTTAAGTAAAAATTAACTAAGACTTATTTAAAATTTTATTAAGGCTTAATTAAGAATTAACTATGAAGTAGTTGGGAATTAATTGCCATTCAACTAAAACTTAATTGGGAATTAACCCAACCTTAATTAAGATTTAATTGGGAATTAACTCAGATTTAACTAAAATTTATTAAGAATTAACTTAGATTTCATAAGATTTAATTGAGAGTTAACTAAAAGTTAACTAGGAGTTACAGATGAACATTATGGATGAATTTCCATCCATTAGAAAATGGTGTTCAATTTTCGCATTTTTCACAAATTCCACAAAACCAAAGTACACACATTTGTTCAAAACTACAATTCTCCTTATAAACTTTTTACATAAACATTTGATGGACTTTACATTTGGAGTCATAAATAAATAAATGCTTGAACCTACTAATAATGGGTGGGATGGAGACTTTTAGTTCTACATGTTTTTAAATTTTGTTAGCCTTTGTTTTAAATTTTTCTTCACCTATAGTTTTTAAATCCCTAACTATTTTCAAGTTATTGATTTTAACTTTGTTTACCTTACAAACATTAATTTGCATTTATGTTTGCAACAAAACATTAATTTGCATTTATGTTTGCAACAAAACATAACATTGTTCTTATGAGTCCACTTTCATAATGTATGCCATTTGTTCAATGCTTCATGATTAATTTTGCAAATAATCTAAGGTCAAAGCATGATTGGGGTACCCAAAAAAATTGTCGAGCTTCTTATCCCCAATGGACCCCCTCACTTGAATACATTGTTGTAACTTAATGCCACATTCATATTGAAAGTTTGATTTGTGTAAACATACTTTATGAGTCCTTGAACGGTTTTTTTGCTCAAGAGACAAAGTCCTGGATCAAATTTTCAATGTATGATTATGACAAAATCCAAGTGCCTTATTGCAATGTAAAAATTTTCAAAAAATGAAATTTCAAAAAAATTTGGGGCATTGATAGAAAATGGCCCACATTGGATAAATTTTATTACTTTTATTTTCATAAGTGAAAATAAAATAAAATTTAGAGGCCTATATAAAATTTGGAACAAAATTTATTTATTTTTACATGAGAAAAAAGGTGAAATTTAAGACACGTCATAAGAAAAATGAAGAAAAAGGTGAATTTGAAAGTCTTCAGAGTGATTCTTTATATTTCAATGGGGGTACCCCAATCATGTTTAAACCTTCCACCTTCATCTTAGCCTTCTCAAACAAAATGGAAGTAGAGGCAACCTCTAAGTATAAGATTACAAATTAAGCCCATTTGATATAGAATCTCCAAATATGCATAAATAGAAAGAATATTAGATATAGGTGTGGATGCAAAACTGGATGGGGTTGATGGATTGGTACCATTGATCCATTATGGTTTGTCAACATTTTAAGACATTACACATGGCATGTTTGTCTATTTATTCGAGGTGTGTTAACACTTTTTCATTTTACAATACAATTTTCTTTGAAAATTCTTCATTTAATGTCCCTATTGTCAACTCCCTAAATGTTTCTTACATTCATTCTTTCAAGGTTTCCTCCTAGAACTCAAAATTTGGATAATTGGTTTTGTATCTTTCATACACAACCTTCTGCATTACAAAGGAATCAATCGTGTTACCTTGGTCTTTTCCTTGTTATAGCCAGCAAAATGATGAATGTAAACAACAAACGTGGTATTCAATTGAACATGCTCGACAATTTGCCAAATTCCTTTCTCTCCCACTAGCTTTTACCACATGAGTATGAAAAAAAAATTCATCACATTGAAAACATTCCACTCCAACATAATCAAACCCATCCTTTCTTGAATTTCACACACAAAAATCCACACAATTCCACTCTCAAACCTACCACACTATTTATCTATGTGCCTCTATCATATTTGCCATAATTTCCCTCGAGCTATCAACTATCTTTGGGAAAAATTCCTTTTTATTTCTAGCATTTTTCCTCTCTGTGTTTGTTTATGCCATATTCCAAACTTTATCCAAGCCTTTCCAAGCACCATGTGATTAAATCTTATCATGACGGTATTTGGGATTAGTTCAAAAACACCATTAAGGTTGAATAAAATTTCATCAACAAAATCTACATCAATAGGTTTTGTATTTGTGGTCTAATTTTAAGTGCTAAAACATTAAAGTGGATAAAATGAATGGAGAC
>Ga0116231_10015191_pt1 | contig 10028 bp, 9 predicted proteins | sample S1TSphgellanicum_2_FD_89695 | JGI IMG/M metagenome (GOLD analysis project Ga0116231, IMG submission 89695) | Host-associated microbial communities from peat moss isolated from Minnesota, USA - S1T2_Fd - Sphagnum magellanicum MG | ecosystem: Host-associated > Plants > Peat moss > Unclassified... | reverse complement strand
TTTCTCTTAATAAAATTGCTCAGAATTTTAGACAGTTGTAAAGCATGGCCAACATCAAGACCGAGAACAGAAGGAGAAAACTCAGACAGCAAAAAAAGCATACGAACCAAATTCTTGGTCTTATACTTGGAGAGAAAAACAATAGAAAACTTACCTTGAGACATAAGAGAAGAAAGGAATACCAGCCTTCTTTTATAATCTCTGTAGCCAAAAATTCTGTGAGGAGAAAGGTGAGGGACCCCACTATGATTCGGTTGCACATCATCAGAAGGAGAACCAATCTCCTCAGAAACTGGCAAAGAAGGAGGAGGTAAACTTTCAGCAACATTAGGAAGAACATTGACAGGAACCCAAACTTTGTTATTAGGACGAGCAAATGAAGGCTTGCTGCCCTTTCTCCACAACATTGCAGAAGCTTTATGTACCCTAGGAGAACAACAACATGGAACCCCTACAATCATTAGAGCTCGAGGCAAGTTCAAAACTCCCTCTCCCGTGATGTCCTCTTGCAGTGTCAGATCCACTTAGAACCACCATGTGAGCTTCCCATGGAAATCCACATCCACTGATGTTTTCTGACTTAAGTATGTCAGGTGCAAGTTTTGAAATTGGGACAACGATTCGAGGGCAAATCCCCCCTACTTGACCATGGCTTGATATCTGAACTTCTTCTTTAACATCCACCATGGAGAACAAGTCTCCCAGTTCAGTAGCATCATGGGCATTGTCATTGTCAAATTTTTCATCATCTTGGGCTCTAGGCATGGCTCCTTGGCCTGCAGTATCTGCTCATGGAATAGGGTCTCTTAGATTCCAAACTGGAGCTAAATTTTTCATACTTTTGAGAGAATATTGTTGGACCTCATGGAAAGATAGAATTACATAGAGTAGCCATACCCAATTGACATCCATACTACCATTGCACATTTTCTTCTCATGACAATTTTCTTACTGTACATGGCAAACTATTTGTGTTCAGCAACGAACTATATGCATGTAAGAGTGTGGTAGCATGTCAGCCTTTGCCATCACTAGCAATCCATAATTCCAAGCTTACCATAATTTTGTTGACATGATGAAGCAGGCCGAGCCAATACAATGGCACCCTTCTTGACCTTTTGACGATCATCTTGTCCAATGCCATGTGCTGCTATGTGGAAAACCACCTGCTTCACACCATTCTCTAATGGATATTTTGCCCACTTCAAAACTTCAGACGGAGTTGCTTCAGGTCCCACCAACTTCTTCACATGTTCTTTACCAAACAACTCCTCGATGAAGTTCACCTCTTCACCACTCGCCTTCAGACGCTCTTCGTATGCTGGGTCTCCAACTGCAACTATAGTTCCAGGTTTTGTATCAAGTAGGACATCTTGATCCAATTCTTTCAAATGTTGGTTACAATGTTGAAGCATCCTCAATGATGGTGTAACACTTATGGTATGGCTCTGAATAAGGTAGCCTTCTCCTACAGGAGAATTAGGCTTTTGTAGTGCGGCAAATGGAACATCACTGAGTATCTGCACACACACAAATTGCAATTTGAGAATAGTAAAGTCACATTGGCGAGTTACCTATAGGTACAAGTTTGGCAAATAGGGAAACATTGTTTTTCACTCTTGAATGTAGGCTGAACATTCACACATGTATGTCCTTAGGCAACTTTCTAGAAATAGTTGGAAAGTTCTTTTCTTTCAGATTCACTCTAGTTGCTACAGTCCCCTCTTCACCTGTAGACTATTCTAGCTGAGGCTTTTGATGTCAAAGGTTGGAGTTTTCTGGTTCAGTTTACCAGCTTTGGACTAGTCCCCTCTATGTGACACGATTGTCTTGTATCACCAAGTTTTCCTGTTCCATGTAATTGGGCATGTCTCGGCACAATTTACGACAATAAAACATGAACTAGACAGTTCCATGAACTTATCCTTCAAATTATTTAGCATAGACGAGACCACAAACTTTTCAGTCCTTGAAGTGGTTTTAGGGGAAAAGAAGGATCCACTGTTCAGAATAGGTATGTGTTTTCATATTGATGTATTCTCAATTGGACAACATGAAACTCTTGGGTATCACATGTCCTTGGTTGAAGCAAGTCAACACAAACCAAACTTTCATACCAAGATTTTGCAGTGGCATACAAAGAGCTACATACCTCAGGTGCAACGATTATTAATTTATCCTCTTGCTCCATGTCATCCAAAAGGTTCGCAACAGGGCTGATGAGCATCTCATACATCCATTCATGACTTTTCTTTCATCTTCAGTTGCCTTTGACCCTTGAGAAAACATCTTTCTCAAACATTCCAATATGTTCCGCAAAATCAATTGGAGCCGATATTCATCCTTCAGGATTTGCATGAAGACCTCATCCTCCTAACATTGCAATTTTGGGTTGAATCAAGACCATGAAATGTAGGTGTGAAATCCTAACTTTTTTATTGAACAGTGGAGTCCTAGACCTCATCCCTGACGATGAATGCCAAAAAAATTCTGATCAATAATCTCCAATCTTTGAAACTCAAATTTTTCACCCTTGAAAGGAACATTCATGACAAATGTTTATGGAATTGACAGGATCTCATCTTAACAATAAATGGTGGAAGTTGAGAACAGACCTTTGTCATAACGTAAACAAATTGGAGATCATTTCCTTCTGAGACAAAATATTCCAGAACAAAAGTTCCTGGTCCGCATGCAGCTCAACTAGACTTGAGAGTGTTCCAGGCCACATCATCCTTTAGGTCAAACTCACCAAGCTGCTCCATGGCAGATGTCAATAACATGTTCGGAGCAAGCTGAAAATAAATGATCTTGGCAAGTCACCTTTCTGCCCACACCAAAGACTGTTTCCAAATTTCTTGCGACACTGAGGACTCTGCACTTGCCCCTTCTGGCATCAAGGACTGGTTCCAAAGTTGTTGCAACCTGCCTGGAAACATGATGTCACATGTGCTATCAACAGTGCATCCATGACTTGCAATCCATAATGCAAAATTATGAAATTGCACCATGTAGTAAGTACAAATCCTTATACAACTCTTGCACAGCTATCCAATAATCATCGTGTTTTGTATGTTGAATCAATGCTTTCACATAGCACTTGATAGCCTTTTTCCTGTATTGAAGTATGGGGGCTGTCTCATTTACATCAACCAAGAGCCTGATATTTGAAGATTGCTTCAAAAACATAACTTGTCTGTCCTTCTCATGATACAATTTAACCAGCTTCATGAAGGTACAAGTTTGCCAATGGGAAAGAGGACACAGAGAATAAAAGTTTGATTCCAGCAACTTCATTGCCCATGACTTTGCATTTGAGAAGTGGCTTTCATTTGGTGAGCCACTTTCATAGCTCTGCCTATATTCATTTTTGAAGTGTGTATGCAATTGATCAAGAAAATCATGGGCTCCAGCGTAACCCCAAATAGATTGGCCCAGAGATGTTCCAAAACACTTTTCATAACAAGCCTCTGCTTCCTCCCACCCGCAACCAAGGTAGCACGAGTTCACATGAATGCCATTGCCTCTGCCCAAATACATTTGAAAATCCAGGCAACCAAGAAAATTCAAACTATGACCTTACCCTTACATGCAGCACATGCCCACACACTTTGCATAGATGTAAATAATGTCTACACTGGCAAGCATGAAGAACCAAGAGCACTGTGGACATATAAGGTATGTACTCTCCATACTTGTTGTTCACTGCATGCTCCAAGGCTTCTGCTCGACATTTTTCAATATCTCTTGAATATAAAAATATTCCCTCCAATTCCCTTTGTGCCAAAAGTGATTGACACTTATCTCTCTCCTTGTTTGCAAGTTCAATCAATTTTTTTCTCTCCTCAAATTTTCCTTCACCTGGTTGTGGTGTCATCCTCTTATAACAAATGCACTGCATCTGGTGAATAAGAAATGCATATTGAGGATTGCAATACAGTGCTGCTGGATGACCATCTGTGACCTTCGCTTTCCATGGCTTCGAATCCAAGTTATCCCTTATTTCTGCCAAAACTTTTGATGCCTCCTCGCAAGCCCCTGACATAAACAATGTGAAGGCCTCATTAAATTTGGATACATAATCCAGCTTGCCAGGATACCTTTTTGAGTAAAGCTTGTTGCCTTCATGTGCCCATCGCAAACACTCTTCTGTCTTGCTATAGTTAAAGTAATGCTTCTGGACTTCTCATATTACAGACTCAGATTTGTTGATTACAAACTCCTTGCACTGCTGCTTCAGTGTCCTCACCTCAGAATCAGACACTGAATCTCTTGGATGTAATAGTACATCAATCAAAAACTCTTTCACATCAGGGTCCAACGCCTCTTCCTCGCAATCTGATGTTGAAGCCCACAGGTACATCACCTTCCACAAAGTAGGCAGCAGATAAAATTTGAAATCTAGTGCTTCTGGCACATTTTGAAATTCAGCCCCTGCCTTCAAAGCTGCTATTGCAGCTGTTAAAGCAAGACCAAAATTCATTGAATGAAATGTCCAGAGATTGGCCGACACGAGCTTGTGACAACCCGAGAACCAACGCTGATCATCTCTATCTAACAGACCTTCCGAATGCACAATGACATCTCTGCAACTTGTCCACTCTGAATATGCTACAACCCAATCTCTTGTTTGTGTAGCTGCTTGTACATGGGCAAGATGTTCCTTGCATCCCACACCAACTTTTGCACATAAATTCTGAAAGTGCTCCCGAATGGCAACTTTGTCAAATATATTGGCAACTTTGCCACATACAAAGAAGTTGCCTAAACCCAAAAAGTCTATGTCTGAATGCAGCTCAAATTCTTGCAGACTGCCCCGCTCGCAATCTGGATGCCTGTCACCTGAAACCTGGACTTTATTTCCAGTGTCAGAATAACTTGAAACACTGAGCAGAGGGTATGACCAACATAAGCCAACACTGATCCACAACAAATCTAATTTGACAAAGCACTTTGCAACTTGTGTGATAGTCCTGGAAGTTCCTAATGCTTGAGAGAGCTACTTATACTTATACTTATCCACAAGCAAACTCATTGTGCCTCTTGTGACCAGATCTAAGAATGCTTTTACACATATGCATACACAAGGAGCTTATCTGTATCACACACTACTTACAGGTTCACATGTGGAGTTTTGTGGGGGAAATGCCCAGAAACTCTTTTCAGACCAGGGCCTGAATCAAGTGCATATTTTCAACCAGGGTATGACCAGGCAGCAGCCTATACATACCCAGTGGACGCTTAATTTGATCCCAGATGTAAGCTCCTTTTTGTTGATTCCAGGTGCTGTCAGTGCAATTGGATGAACTGCTGGCTCTAACGTGATTCTCCAAGATTTCTCAGACGTCTCTATATTATTTGAAGACCACCCAGTTTCACAACCTACATCAGCTTCTTTTCTTCACTTTTCCTTTGCATCATTCTTGGTTTTAGGACACACAGATGACATCAAAGAATCCCAGGCAAAGGTCCACTCTGTATGTAGTGAAGACAGTAGAAAGACAATAATAAGATGAGGAATCGTAGCAAGAGAATCAGAGTCGGAATCGTTGCAAGAAGTCCTTCCACCATTCCAAGACATCAATGCCAACGTTACGCACCCGTTTGCTGCAAGAAGCTCGAGTAGAGTCGAGAGCTAAAGACCTTGGAAAACTGAAAGCCGTAAGGCTACAATTCAAAATCAGTTGCGTGTGTGAGCTCTGAGGATAGTAACTTCGAGCAATACCCTTATGTACTTGTACCAACGCTACGCACCCGCTGGCTGCAAGAAGCTCAAGCGGGATTGCACCGTCCACAGATCCTTGCTTGCTGCTGGTAACCTTGATCACGTCCAGACCCAGAAGCAACACGCCCCTTTCCAATCCCCGACAGTAGAGTCGAGAGCTAAAGACCTTGGAGAGTTGACATCTTCGCAGGAGGTGCTTCGCGACCGGGTCCGCTTTACGCGTGCAAGCTCCGCAACTACGCTGAAAGAGCGCACCGACAGTCGTGAATCGTAACCTACCAAACACCCACTTTCTTACTTATCCATTTAGCTGACTACCTACCGCGTTGGGTGAACCAGCACCCACGTTGGTACTATGGTAAAAATCCCGAGATCCGTTTAAATTATTTCTAAATATTTACAAACATCCCATACACAGGTGTGCACTGTTCAAAGCCCTTGTTATGTTGGATCGAAGTACAGATAAAGATTGCATTGCAACTTCAGGTTAGTAACTTTTTGTTCAACAGCTCAGGGATATCAAATTGATGCTGGTGGTAAAATTGTCTCTTTAGAGTGCTAGCCAATATCATGACTGAGTCTTCCCCAAGTTCTTCCCAGAATTGAAATTAAAACCCAGAATGCAGATATTTTGAAACATATTGTTTGCCCAAAATTTGGGCAGATTTTATATACTTATCCACAGCTACCCATTGGGAGTTGATGAAGTCGGTGGGGAGTCAGCTAGCCACCGGTATCCATGCCAAATAGATTTGGGCAGATTATTATATATTTATTCACAGCAACCATTGGGAACTGATGAAGTCAGTAGGGGAGTCATGACAATAGCGAGTCACTGCTATGGATGGTAAAGGTGATGGTCTGATGCTTTGTGAGTCACTCTCATAATGTTATACCTTGCTCATTCTGGTTGTGTTAGTTTTGGTTTTGCTAGAACAGACACAACAGTTAGCTCAGAAATGTTACAATGGAGCTCGCTCTGCAATCTTATAGATGTATTTGTTAAAATTATGTAAAAATTATTAGAGAAGATGTGGTTTGACAATTTCCAATCAAAAAGAATTTGGTGAACTTCAGTGGCCCTGTTTCTATACCTCTGACGTGGGTGTGTACAGTAATACAATAGTTCTTTTGCAAGACTTTGTGCTCATGTGTACCTTTCCCATCCAATTTTCCACCCAAACCACATGTTGCTGTTGCAACACGTGCTGCAGAAGATTTGCCTAGGAGGGCACAGAAAAGGAAGGTAGATCAACATGAATCTAATACTTGTGTTCGTTCCCTGGCTTTCTCCTCAAGCTTTCCCCTTTCACAATGTTTTGCATCAGGTTACAGATGCAACATTGATTTGACCTTGACACTCCAAGACAGAGGTAAAAAACCATGGGATGGGAGCTGATGAAGTCAGTTGGTATGTTAATTCACCAGCTGGTACAGCCATACAGTTGGTCACTACCATACATGTTGCTGTTGTTCAAGCCACTCCCTCAGTTTTTTCTTTCGTCTTTTAGGGTTTTTAGGATCTCCCTGTTTTCTCTGTTACTTTTACTTTTTCCTGTCTGTTGATATGTTGTCAGATTGTAAATGCCTATACACTTGTTGTTGAGCCATCTCTCAATTCTAGTCAAAGTTGACTTAAATTGTAAGTGTGGAGACATTCTCAGTATTTACAAAGAGAAGTCATTCCTTGCAGATGTTGTTTGTGGTTCCTGAGATGCTGATCTGACTCTGCATTCAGGCTCTGGAAATTTCTGAGGAAGATTCCCGACAATTGAATTGACCATTTGGCGCATGATGAAGGCAATGGTCTGACACTTTGTGAGTGACTCTCCTAAGGTTATGACTGCACTCTTTGTCATGTTATCTTCAAGTTGTTGTGGAGATTTCTCTACAATCTCCTAGATTTCTTTTACAGTGGTGCAGATGTTCGGCATCCGAGTAGTGACCTATGGTATAAGCTTTGTAAGCATGAAATAAAATGGAGATTACCCTCACAAGCTTGTTGCAGCTGGAATCATGATACGATCAACTTCTTGTATTAGCTGTGTGCCTTGAACCCTAGCCAACATCATGACTGTTTCTTCCACTTGCTTCCTGAAATGAGACAGAAGCTCAGGATGGGGATTCTGTACAATGGTTTGCCTAAAATTCTGGATGGATTGTATACTTATCTACACCTGCTGCCGGGAGCTGATGAAGTCAGGGGGTAGTTGTGGCAGCTTGTCATTGCTATTTGTGATGAAGGTGATGGTCTGACACAGTGAGCTACTCTCCTACTGTTATGAGTTATGACTGCACCAATTGTTGCATTAACTTCTAAGTGTTGTTGTGTTGGTGTGGAGATTTCTCTGCAACCTTGTAAAGATGAGCAATTGGGCAATGCACAAGTCTGGGATATGCCCAGAAGCATTCATGATGGAGTGTGTGCTGGTTACCCCAATGTACAGACTCCTGATATAAAATATGTTAGTAATACTGCATCCATGAGTCTTTGTACTGTAAGTGTGCATCCCAAATCTTACACAATTACAAGTGTCCCTTCTACTGCTTTTTGGAAGATTGCTAATAAATACTGGATCTTTCTGTCTACAAACAATACTTTTGCAGAGTCCCATTCACTCAAATACAAGATCCTGACCTGATATTGTTCTGTCAAGTTGTCTAGGCATGAGGACTGGAGGTTTTGCCAGTGTTGTCTTTCTCAGCATAGGTTGCATCAATTGCCTGTGTTCTTGAATGTCAGTGTAACTGTATAGTGTTCTGTGATTCATAATCCTAAGGTATTGTATTCAGTGTCCTGGGTTTATTTGCTGTATCATCTACCGAGCTATGAATGTTCTCATTGAGGAGAACTACTTGTCCCATTGGATCATTCCATGTTAGCAAAACCATTTCATCTGCTCAGAGTCTAGGAACCTGTGTTGAGGTATCAAATTGATGTCAAACAATTGTCTAATCTCTCTGCATAGAAGTGTGTCTAGAAGTTGCATTCGGCATTTACAGATTGTTGTTGGTGTCAGAAAGGAAACAATACTGCAGACGATCACTGCCAGTTGCTGCTGCTATATGGACAATTGGGTGATGGTTCCTGTGGTGAAAAATCTTTGCTCAGCAAGACTAGTGTCCTAGGCTCACAAGTTTGCAAGGAGAAGAGATTCAATCTCTTCGACTGACCTTTTGTTTCCGCTACATTTTGTTTCACAAACAGAGCAGCAACCAAACACACCAATGTGAAGAAAGTGTAGAGGATGCCAGTTCCAAGAGTTTTCAGTAATTGCAAAAACATTAATCCCACCATGAAGTTTGCCATCTGCATTTTCACCACCACCCATCACCATTTAGACAGTGAGACCAGATGGCTGCTAGACAACAGCAGCACAATGGCAGCAGTGACAAGTCTCTTTGCCTCCATCAGAATACCCAGAACCATCATATGTGCTTGAGCATGATTCGGATGCCTCATAAAACCCCAATGCCTCTTTCTAGTGTGGGAGATAATTCTGTAGGGACTTACCCAGTGCACACACATTGCCACAGCCATGCCTTTGGCATGGATACAGTCAGGGAATATTTCAGGTAGTAAAAGCCCTGGCACAGGCCCTGCTCCTAGTGCAAACATGAAGACATACCTGCACATTGTTGCATTGTCGGGAAGTCAGTAAGTACTCACATGTCAGCTCCCTATGAGCATGTTGATACAGATGACAAACGGGTGAATAAAAAATACTCACACCAATGTTCCCAGAAGTGCTATGGATCCCCTCTGTGATGAGATTGTAGGCACTACTGCAGCAAGCACTTGCATGGCCATTGCAAAGGCCTACATCAAAACAAAAAGGATTTGTAAGCAGTTTCCTGTACTTAGTCAGTATTGATTACTCACAAGTCAATGCATATATATATATATAGCACTGCTCAACCCAAGTGCAGAAATATCTGTTTCTAGTAGGTTGGAGGTCTCACTCACCATGCCCATAAAGCTTAATATCATGAGCGTATGCCGACCAAGTCTATCCATCAGATAAGCTGCTAGACATGATGCTGTAAAATGTAGCCCACAAGAGTTCCAAAGTTAGAAATTCTACAAAACTCACCCAAATTTGTAGAATCAAACAACAGACACCATCAAAATGCCAGCTCTTCTATGTGATTGACAAACTGGTTTAGAAACAGAAGAAGAAGAAAACTGAAACCTTATACTTCACATACCAAGCAAGTTAACTGCTCCAACTGAAACACTTGCTGCAACATCAGATGTCACCCCTGCTGCCTGAAATACTGTCGATGAAAAGTAGAAAACTGC
>Ga0116231_10015190_pt1 | contig 10029 bp, 9 predicted proteins | sample S1TSphgellanicum_2_FD_89695 | JGI IMG/M metagenome (GOLD analysis project Ga0116231, IMG submission 89695) | Host-associated microbial communities from peat moss isolated from Minnesota, USA - S1T2_Fd - Sphagnum magellanicum MG | ecosystem: Host-associated > Plants > Peat moss > Unclassified... | reverse complement strand
CAGATGGCTGATCGCCACGTCGAAATCGTCGCAGACCGGGGCATTGCCGACCGGATCGGCCGGGAGGAGTGGGAGGGCGTCTGCCGGCTGATGCAGGATCATTATCGAGCGGGGCGTTTTCAAGCCGGGTCGATCGCAGGTGTCGAGGCCGTGGGCAACCTCATCGGGCGTCACTTCGCCGCTTCCGACCGACTCAGCAGTGCGCCTGTACGCAATAGATTGCCTGACCGCCCGACTTTGCTGTAGATAGTGCTCCTCATGTCTGCAATCAACTCGTTGCGACCTGCTTGGCCGGTAACATGCGCCGCGGCCATGGCGCTCGCCGGGTGCTCTTTATTCAAGCCGGCGCCCAAAGCGCCGCCCGTCGTGCAAGAGGTCGCGGCACCGAAGCCGGTTCTGCCGACGCCCAAGGCGACGCATTTCTTCACAATCGATCGCGACAGCGATTTGGTCGGTTACGTGCAGCGGGTGGTGGTCGGCAAAGAGGACACGCTGCCCGACATCGCACGGCGTTTCGATGTGGGCTACGAGGAAGTTGTCACCGCGAATCCCGGCGTCGATCCATGGCTACCCGGAGTGGGGCGAGAGGTCGTGGTGCCCACACAGTTCGTGCTGCCGGCTGCGCCCCGCGTGGGCCTGGTGGTGAACATCGCCGAGATGCGCATCTATTATTATCCGCCGCGCAAGAAGGACGAGTCGCAAACCGTCTACACGTATCCCATCGGCATCGGCAAGGTGGGCTGGAATACGCCGGAGGGCACCACCAAGATCGTTGCCCGCCAAAAGGATCCGGTGTGGATCGTGCCGAAATCGGTGCGCGACGAGCACGCGTCGGACGGCGATATCCTTCCAGCCAAGGTACCGGCAGGCCCCGATAATCCGCTCGGTCAATATGAGTTTCGATTGAGCTGGCCCAGCTATCTGATCCACGGCACCAACAAACCCTACGGGGTGGGCATGCGCTCGAGCCATGGATGCATGCGCCTGTACCCGGAGGACATTGCGATGCTCTTCGACGCAGTCCCCCTTGGCACGCGGGTGACCGTGGTCAATCAGCCTTACCTGTTCGGTTGGCGCGACGGAGTCTTGTACATGCAGGCCTATACTGTCTTGGAGGACGACTCGCGCGGCAAGTTCAAGGATCGCAAGCGGCTGCTGGCGAGCCTCGTCACCCTCAAGGCAGGTGGCTCGAGCTTGCGCCAAAGCATCGTGGCCCACAGCGACGAGATCGACTGGGATCGCGTCGCAGCGCTTGCCCGCGCGCCGCATGCGATTCCCGTCCCGGTCACGGGCGCCGTGCAAACGGGCGCCGACGCGCAAGCCGCCGTCGATGCCGTGCTCGCGAAGTCGCTGCTGGTCGATAATGTGCTGCCCGAGGGCTCCAATTGGGATGGTAAGACCGGGTTGCTGGTGGACGAAAAAACCTACAACGACCTCGTCGGCGCACGCGACAAGCCGTCAACCCAGGCCTTGGGTGCGCTGAATCCGACCCGCCAATAAAAAGGGTCGCTTATGATGCTTTTTCATGTGGTGGGCGTGGCGCTCGTCCTGTCGAGCGGCGCTGCCGCGGCCGGCGGTCAGATAGATGAGGGTGCGATCGATCCCGGCAACGACTACCACTCGTTCGCGAACGTCGATCAATTTCGCGTCACGCGCATGGAGATGGATCTTCGCGTTTGGATCGTGAACGGCGTGAGCGTAGCCAGGAGCCTCGACGGCTCCGTCGCCCTCCAGATCAAGCGGCTCGATCCCGACGCGACGGAACTGGTGCTCGACACCAATGGCCTGTTGATCAGCGACGTGAGCCAAAAAGCGGTGGACTTGTTGGGTGCCACCTCCAAGGATCAGACGACCTGGGTTTCCAGGCCCTTCCACATGGGCAAGTCGGACCCTATCCTCGGCGCACCCCTGGTCATCGAATTGCCTGCGTCGAAAAAGACGACCGAACTCATCAAGATCGATTACGAGACCGCTCAAGATGCCAGCGGCTTGACGTGGTTGGACACCAAGCGAAGCCTCGGAAGGACGGAACCTTTTCTGTATACCCGTTCGGGCGGGCTTGGGGCACGCAGCTGGATTCCGCTGCAGGACACGCCGCTGGTGCGCATGACCTACACAGTGCGGCTGCATACGCCGCCGGGGCTCAAAGCGGTCATGAGCGCAGAGAGCGATCTGACCATCAAGGGAAAGGGCGAATATCTGTTTGAGAACCTCAAGCCGATTCCCGCCTGGGAGATCGCGCTCGCCGTCGGTGACCTGAAATTCAAGGAAACCGGCCCGCGCAGCGGCGTGTATGCCGAAAAGTCCATGATAGACGCGGCTGCCAAGTCGTTTGCCAACACCGAGACGATGCTGGAGGCCGACGAGAAAATGTTTGGCAGCTACCGCTGGTCACGTTTCGACATCGTGGTGATGCCGTCCAACTATCCGGCCCTCGGTGCGGCCGCACCGAGGCTGGCATTCGTGTCTCCCACGGTCGTCGCGGAGGATGACCGTTCCAGCGCGGCGCTGGCGCGCGAGATGGCGCATGCATGGGCGGGCGAATTGGTGAGTAACGCCAACTGGCGCGACCGCTGGCTCAACGAGGGCATCGCGGCGTATATGGAGAGCCGAACCATAACCGCGCTATACGGTGCGCAGCGCGCCGCTATGGAAGAAGCGGCGGACCTCGCGGAGCTGCGTGCACGGCTTGCGGTGTTAAAGCCCGCCGACCAGCTGCTTGCCGTGGACTTGCGCGGCCGCGATCCTGACGTCGGCGGGACGTCCGTCGCCTATGAGAAGGGCAGGCTGTTCATGAACTTTCTCGACGCGAAATTCGGGCGCGAACATTTCGATGCGTTCCTGCGCGGCTACTTCGATCGCTTCGCCTTCAAGAGCATTTCCACCGATCAGTTCCTCGCGTACCTGCACGAGACTTTGCTCGACCGCTACCCGGGCCTCGTCACCTCATCCGAGGTCGACCAGTGGGTGAACGGCCCGGGCATTCCCGCGTATGCAGTACTGCCGCCGGGCAACCTTTTCCAGCCGGTGGACGAGGCGCGCAATGCATTTTTTGCAGGCCACTTGCAGCCGAAGCAATTCGGAGCCGATTGGCTGTCCGAACAATGGGAATACTTCTTCGACACCATGACGAGCCCGATATCTGCGCCGCAGCTCGCGGCGCTGGATCAGGCGCGCAACTTCTCCAAGAGCCGCGACGGCGAGATCGAGCGCAGCTGGCTCAATCAGGTGATCGTCGCCAACTACCGCCCGGCCTATCCTCGGCTCGAGGAGTTTCTGGGCACGGTCGGTGAATTGAACTTGATAACACCGCTGTATGTGCAGCTGATGAAGACGGACTCCGGTGCGACGCTCGCGAAGCGGGTCTATAAGAAAGCACGGGCCGGATATGATCCGATGGTGGTCGCAGTGCTCGACCCGATCCTCGACCTACCCGCCGAGAGCAGCGAATGACCAGCGAGTGGCTGAAAGTGATGCTCGACGAGATTGCGCGCAAGCAGGCAGAAGCCGTGCAGGCGCGAGATGAAGAAGAGCGCAGGTCCCATGAGCGCAGGTCCCATGAGCGCAGGTCCCAAGAGCGCAGCGCCGAAGAGCACCAGGCGGGCCGATCGGCGCCATCGGTTGTGGTACAGTCTGGTGACTTCGATCCTCGGAAAAAGAATGGTGACGCCGCCTAAGTTCCAGCTTCGCGTCGAGGTTGAGCCGGGTCCCAAGTTATCCATTGCCCGTCTGGCCACGGCGCGCACTGCTTTCATCGGCCGCACCCTGCGCGGGCCCGTCGGTCGGCCGCTGATCATCAAGAGCTTCGCTGAGTTTCAGCAGGCGTTCGGCGGACTATGGCAGCCGGCACCGTTGGGTTATGCGGTCGAGCAGTTTTTCGATAACGGCGGCCGCGAAGCGCTGATCGTGCGCGTCGTGAACGGTGCGCGCGCCGCCACCTTGAGCCTCCGCGCCGGAGAGTCTTTCCTCAACCTCCAGGCACTGCGCCCGGGCGCGCTCGAGTTTCTTCGCGCGAGCGTCGACTACGACGCCATCCCCGACAGCGACACGACGCATTTCAACCTCACGATTCAACGGCTGCGGTCGCAGGGAACCAACCATGTCGACGACCAGGAGATTTTCCGGAGCGTTTCCATGCGCCCGGGTTCGGCCACGTATCTTCCAGCCGTGATCGCACGATCGCAGCTCGTCAAGCTCACGGGCGGGTTGCCGCGGCGCCGGCCCGACCGGACCGTGAACCCGTCGAGCGGCGTTGCGCACGCGTATGTACAGTCCAACGCCGACGGCGATGATGGCGCACCGCTTTGCGATTACGATTTGATCGGCTCGGAAGTCGAAGGCACCGGCATCTTCGCGTTGTCGGGCGTCGACTACTTCAATTTTCTATGCATTCCGCCGCTGTCCCGCGGCCAAGACCTGGGACCCGGCGTGCTGCTGGTGGCCGAACGCTACTGCGCACTGCGTCGCGCGTTGCTGATCGTCGATCCGCCGGCGCATTGGCACACCGCGGACGACGCGCTGCGCGGCTTGAAGGATTGGCAGCTCACCAGCGAGAACGCGTTGATGTACTTCCCGCACATCCTCGCGCAAGACAAGCTCCGGGGCCAGTTCGAAAGCTTCGCACCCTGTGGCGCGGTCGCCGGCATGCTGGCGCGCAGCGATGAGATTTTTCCGCTCTGGGACCCGAAGCGCAATGAAGAGGCCGTGCCGCGGCCCGGCTACAGGCCTACTTGCGTGGTCAGCGATGAGCGTCGCAACAAGTTGACGAGGATGGGGGTGAATACCATCCAAGCCGTGCGCTCGGCCGCGCGTTCGGCCCTAAGTCCTCGCACGCTCGCGGCCGGCCGTGCGGTGAGCGCCGACTGGCAATACCTGTCCGCGCGGCGATTAGGCTTGTTCATCGTGAACTCCATCGAGCGCGGCACGCGCTGGGCTGCGAATGCGCCCGCACACGCCGAGACTGGCGAGTTGGTGGCACAGCACGTGCGGGTCTTCTTCGAAGGCTTGTACGTCGCGGGGGCATTCGGCCCTCGACGCGTGGACGACGCATACTTCGTCGTCGTCGACGAGCGGGCGCATGCCAAGGGAAGCTCGGCGGCGCAATTCCAGTTCCTCATCGGCTTCGCCGCTGCGCACGGCAACGGCTGGCACAGCTTTCGCATCTCGCACGGCCCGAACGGCACCAAGGTCCAGCCGGTGAGCACCAACCGATTGAATCTCGCACCAGACAGTCCTGCGGAGCTCGACTGGGTCGAGCGGATCGCGAAGAAGCTGCAGGACTGACGATGGCAGGACTGACGATGGTCAATCACGTGGTATTTTCGCATGGCAAGGAGAGCGGTCCGTGGGGCTCCAAGATCACCGCCATGGCGCAAGTCGCGCGCGAGCTTCAGTTCGAAGTGGTATCAGTGGATTACCGCGGCATCGATGACCCGCTCGCGAGGGTACGGAAACTCATAGGCCTCACGAACCTTGGCGCGCCGATCTTGGTCGGTTCCAGCATGGGCGGCTTCGTGTCCGCGGCGGCGGCCGCCGCGATGAAACCGCGCGCGCTATTTCTACTGGCGCCGGCCTTCTATATGCCGGGATTCGAGCAGTACACCCCTCAGGACGTCGTGGCGCCGACCACCATCGTCCACGGCTGGCACGACGATGTCGTGCCTGTCGAGAACAGCGTGCGCTGGGCGCGCGAGCATCGCGCCACGCTGCACGTGCTCGATTCGAATCATCGCTTGGAGGATCAGATCGGCACCATCTGCGTGCTGCTGCGCGAATTTCTCAAGGCTGTGGCTTGACGTCAGGCGGGGCGTCGTCGGGCTTGGCGATGCCGGGGGGCGCGGCTTCCTCGCGCTGCGTGGTGGCGAGCTGCGCCTGGGCCAGTTCGCGAAAGCTCTCGCCTAGTTGCTCGCCGCAGCGCCGCCCCATCGCATTGAAGCCGGCATCCATCGAAGCGATGTAGGCGGAAATATAGCGCTTGCCCGCCGCCGATTGCATGAATGACACGACCTGCTCGAGATCGGAGTCGCGCAGATCGCGATAGCCATAGGCCAAGTACCTGCGCAGCGGCGCGCGCATACCATCCTCCAACGCCGCACGGCTTGCCTCGCCGGCCTTCTGTGAGCGCTCCTGCACGGGACCGGGATCGGTTCCGGCGCCAACCGCCGTGCCGACCGCGACCGCAGTTCCCATGGAAAGAAAAATTTGTACGGCTGATTCGGTCGATCGGGATGCATGCTGCAGCTTGTCCAAGATGGCGTCACGTTTGAGGGTCGTCGCGACCGCGATGTCGCCGCTCATCACCTTGTCGATCTCCGCCTGATCGAGGCTCGACACCGCCACGTCCGCGGCTACCATCCGCCTGCCCACATCGCTCGACAAGAACGCCTCGGTCTTCTTAACCGTGGCCGCGTCCAGATTGCCGGCAAACGCCGAGAGGGCGGGCGCGTCGAATACGTCGATGCGAAATCCGCGCTTCGCCGCCGCGGTCACGGCCGCGAGCTGGTCCGAGTTCAGTTTCGTCTGCGAATCGCCCTCGAACAGACGCCGTATCTGCTGCGGCATGCCACCGAGCGAGGCGCGCACCTGCTCGCGAATGGCCGCGTCTCGATACACGCCGGCCGCGCTATCGATATCGACGGCCGCCACCGCGGTCTGCACAGCGGCGGCGAGAGCCAGCAACAGTACCAATCGCAGCATTTGCGAACTCCGGAGTGACGATGAGACCACGAGGATTGTACACTGCAAGCCCGTTTTGGCCGGCAGGTTTACCATGGGCTCGCTGAAAATGATGACAATGGGTGCGTTGCTTTTGTTCACGGCGAGTTGTTCTTCCAAACCCCCGCCGCCTCCCCCCAAAACCGTGTTCGATCCGCTCACGCAAGATCTCAACCGCGCACGCGATGTGCAGAAGACCGTGGACGAGAACACGGAAAAGTCCCGGCAAGCGGTGCAGGCGCAAGAGAACGGCGACGCTACACCCTGATACGCGCGTGCGGTGGAGCGCCGGCAAATTCCTGCGCCGCTGGATTCGTGCGACCGTCAAGCCGGACGATGTGTCCGTCTCACTGGCGGCCCGGCCGCGCGCCTCATGCTACGTTCTCGAATGGGAGAGCCATGCCGATCTCGCCCTATTGGGCTCGGTCTGCGCCGAGCACCATTTGCCTTCACCTGAGCGGCGGCTGTCGATGCCAGGTACGCGCGGCGACAAGGCTTATTTCGCGCTGCTGCGCCGGCCCAGCATGTTCGCATCGCGCCCGGCTGCGCGCACGCCCAAGCTGCTCAAGCAGTTGATCGCCGCCGCCGCGGCGCGGCCTGAATTCGACGTCGATCTGGTTCCGGTTGCAATTTTCTGGGGCCGTGCGCCGCACAAGGAAGCTGTTTGGTGGCGCGAATTGATTGCCGAGGACTGGGTGCTGGTGGGGCGCTTTCGCCGCTTTCTCAACGTGGTTTTCAACGGCCGCAATACGCTGGTGTATTTCGGCGAGCCTATAGCCTTGCGCGATTTCGTGAGCGACGGCATCGGAGAGCAGCGCAGCGTGCGCCGCGCATTGCGGGCGCTGCGGTCGAGCTTGCGCGCGCAGCGGGCATCGACGATAGGTCCGGATCTGTCGCATCGGCGCACGATGGTGCAGCAGATCTTGAAGACGCAAGTCGTGCGGCGCGCGGTGCGCGACGAAATGCTCGCAAAGAACCTCACGCGCCGTGCCGCGTTGCTGGTGGCGCGGAAATTTGCGCTGGAAATCGCCGCCAACTATTCGCAGAATTTCATTTCCTTCATGTCGGTGGTGTTGAGCCGGGTCTGGAATTGGCTGTACGACGGAGTCGACGTCGGGCACGCCGAGAAATTGAGCGATGTCGCGGACGGCGCGGAGGTCATCTATGTGCCATGTCATCGAAGTCACATGGACTACATCCTGCTGTCCTACGTGATCTACCACAAGGGATTCGCGGTACCGCACGTGGCCGCCGGCATCAATCTCAACATACCGCTGATCGGGCGCTTTCTGCGCAAGGGCGGCGCGTTCTTCCTGCGGCGCAGTTTCAAGGGCGACGAGCTGTATGCGGCGGTATTCAAGAAGTACATGGGATTCATGATGGCGCGCGGCCATCCGCTCGAGTACTTCATCGAGGGCGGGCGCAGCAGAACCGGAAGATTGCTGGCGCCGCGAACCGGCATGCTGTCGATGACGGTGAGGAGCTATCTGCGCGACATCAAACGGCCGGTTTTCTTCATGCCGGTGTATTTCGGCTACGAGCGCATCGTCGAGGGGAGAACCTATATCGGCGAGCTTTCGGGGAAGCCGAAAGAAAAGGAAAGCGTGTTCGTCGCGGTCAAGTCGGCCGTGTCCGTGATGCGCAGCCAGTTCGGCCGGGTGCACGTCAATTTTGGACAACCCATTGCACTCGATGATCTGCTCGCACAGCACAATCCGAACTGGCGCCGCGAAGGCGCCGCAAACGAGAATCCGGACGCTGGTTGGGTGGCGCGGGCGATTTCCGAGTTGGCGGTGCGCATCAACGTCGAGATCAACGCGGCCGCCGCGGTGACGCCCATCAACCTGGTGGCCATGGCGATGCTGGCGACCGACCGCCAGGCAATGCCTGAATCCGAACTCGAGCGGCAGATCGACCTGTACCAACAGCTGCTGCGCGAAGCGCCGTACTCGCCGCTCGTGACGGTCACGAAGGACTCGAGCCTCGAGATCGTGCATCACGCCGAATCCTTGAAGCTCCTCGAGCGGCAGAAACATGCGCTCGGCGACATCATGCGCATGAGCGAGGAGAATGCGGTGCTCGCCACCTACTACCGCAACAACATCTTGCACCTGTTTGCGCTGCCTTCATTGCTGGCCTGCGCATTCGTCAACAACGCGCGCATGCGAAGCAGCGACATCCGTCGGCTGGTGTGGCGGGTTTATCCCTACATTGCCGCCGAGTTGTTCTTGATCTGGCGCGAAGCCGACATCGGCGCGGTGACCGACGCGATGCTGGAGACCTTCCATCGCTTGAACCTGCTCGACTGCGACTCCGACCGCAGCGAGTGGCAGCGTCCGGCTCCCACCTCGCCGTTTGCGATGCGGCTCTCCTTGCTGGCGCAGGCGACCCTGCAAACCATCGAACGCTACTATCTTGCCATCGCACTGTTGCTGCAGGCGGGCAGCGGACTGATCAGCCAGTCGGCACTGGAGGAGCGCTGCCACTTGATGGCGCAGCGCATGTCGGTGCTTTATGGCTTGAATTCGCCTGAGTTCTTCGACAAGAGCCTGTTCCGCAATTTTCTGGATCTACTGCGCCGGCGCAACGTCATTCAGATCTCCGCCGATGACACATTGCTGTTCGGCGAGCCGTTGCTCGGGGTGGCCGCGGATGCTCAGCTGGTGCTGTCCGAACAAATCCGCCACAGCATCCTGCAGGTCACCCTCGGGCAGTAAACCTCCCGGGCGAGGCGCCCCCCTCAATCCCAGTGGCCGCTGCGGCCTATTTTCGTGGCGCCGCGACGCTTCTTGGAGTCGATGCGCCGCTCCTTGGAGGCCTTGGTGGGCCTGGTTTTTCTTCTCGCCTTGGGCTCGATCAGCGCGGCGCGGACCAGCGCTGCGAGACGCTCGAGCGCGGCGCGGCGATTCTGCTCCTGGCTGCGTTCGGTGCGCGCGGCAATGAGAATCGTGCCGTCGTCCAACAGCTTCTGGCCCGCGAGCCGGCGCAGCCGGTTGCGCGCCGCGACCGGGATGCTGGTATTGAAGGGCAGATTGAAGCGCAGCTGCACCGCGCTCGACACCTTGTTGACGTTTTGCCCGCCCGGCCCTCCCGCGCGGATGAACTTCCATTCGAATTCATCGTCGGCGATGGTGAGCCCCGGCGAAATCTCGAGCGGCATGGCTCAGCAGGCTCCTTCAGTCGAGCTGCGAGGAGACGTTGTGCATGATGATTTCGCGCTGCGCCACGGGGATGGTAATTCCGTGCTGCTTGAAGAGACGCCAGATGGCGCGATTGACCTCGGAGCGTACGTTATTGACGCCTTCCTGCGGATCT
>Ga0116231_10015188_pt1 | contig 10030 bp, 8 predicted proteins | sample S1TSphgellanicum_2_FD_89695 | JGI IMG/M metagenome (GOLD analysis project Ga0116231, IMG submission 89695) | Host-associated microbial communities from peat moss isolated from Minnesota, USA - S1T2_Fd - Sphagnum magellanicum MG | ecosystem: Host-associated > Plants > Peat moss > Unclassified... | reverse complement strand
TCAAAGACCAAATCAGATAAAAGCCAAAAATCATCCAAATTATGAATAAATTCCCCCCTGCCCTGAAACAACCAAAAAAAAAAAAAAAAAACCTGGTTCATCCCCAATGCTTGGCTACCAAACCTAGTGAATTCATCCTTCCTCCAAGCTCCAAGGTTTTTTGGGGATGATGGTGCCCACCACCTTTGAATAAGGCAGTCGACGATTCTCCATTGGTGGCCATTGAAATGCTAGCCAAAATCCTTCCATCCATCCATCAACATGACGAGCTCAAGAGAATACTACAAGAATTTACAAGATTTAGATCTTCCTTCTCATCTAGATGCATGCACTTTTTTTTATGAAACATGCACATTTTGTGAAAACATGCACATATTTCATGATATGCGCACATACATAGTAACTCCAAATGTCACTCACATTGGATCAAGTTTGAGCTCAAAATGTTATTATATTTTGCCCAAATCCTCCACCAATGCATCATCATCATCTCTTCCCTATGGGCAAAAACAAAGCCAATCAATGTGCCTTACCCCGCAAGATGCTTGTAAAAAGGGCTTCCCCACGAATGTTCACGAAAGTAGTGATTGATGTCTAAAGTGGTGGTGATGAGAGGTGGGGGGGGGGGCTTCTTCCTCCATTCATGCATTCACTAGTTGAATTATTCCATACCAAAACCCTTTTTGTATAAAGTCACAATGTGGTTAAATCTCTTTTGCAATTTCAAGCTCAAATTGAGTCCCCAATCAAAGAAAGAGCCCTCACAATTTTGTTCATACTCTACACACTAGTAGCCTACACTACTTTTATGTTTTTGCCTTGGCTTTGCTTCTACATAAGGTGTTAAGTAGTATTTTAATATTTTAAAAAATAATTTAATTCTGATTTCAGAAATTAGACTCAGTTTTTGATTTGATTTTTGCTAATTAGAACTAACTAGAGTCAATGATTCTAACTAGCCAAACCAAGTAACCACCCAACACTTGAAGCTCACCAATTACTGTTCTCAAGGAGCAAGTTACTTTGAACCCCTGAGATGATGTTATAAACCCAAGTGAATGTGTAATCCTTGGCTACTAAACTTGGTATGACCCAATGAGCTTGTATGGCCATGCCATTTATGGCAAGTTCAAACCATCAAGATTCAAGACTACAATGTTTAGTTGAAGTTCTCCCCCCCCCCCCAGAAATAAATAAATAAATAATTAATTAAAAATTCACACCATTAAGATTCAGGACTGCAATGTTAAGTGAAGTTCTTCCCTCCAGGAAAAAAATAAAATAAAAAAATTTACACCATCAAGATTCAAGACTACAATGTTCAATGAAGTTCTCCCCCAAAAAACAAAAAAAGCATAAAAAGAAGATTATAAAAAAAAAGAAAAAAAAGATTCACACTTTAGAATATTGTTCATATGGTGAACATTCATTAAAAAAAAAAAAAGCATTAATTTTTTTTAAAAAGCATGAATTTTTTTTTTTAAAATAAAAAATAAAATTCACACTTTAGAATATAACATATGGTGAAACATTCATCAAAATGAGGGACTGAATGAAGTCTGCCCCTTGTTGGGTGGCAATTCTCAGCATTTCACTGACAATTATAGCACACCATACAATAAATAGTGAAGGGTGATGATGCTAACCTCTTCAGCTATTTTTAGATGCTAACCAAGTTTAGAAGGCCACTAAAAAACAGCCAAACTAAGAAGAAGAAGAACAACAAGAACAACAAGAGCCAGGTGAAGAGGCTTGGCTGCCCTCCCACAATTATATAATTATATAATTAATTAAAATTTTAAATTATTTATTTAAATTAATTAATTAAAAAAGGGTGAAAAAACGCTACCTACTAACCCAATACCATGACCAGGCTGGTATGTTCAAAAGTTAATACCAAACCATCAGTGGTTAGTAACTAGTAAATTAGTATTTAAAAATGGTACATACAGTCACGTCCAAATGGTCGTATATCATGAAAATACACCGTACAAAGTTGTATGTACGTATTTTCGAAGCGCCTTTGGTTTTTCTTCGTTAGGAAGAGTTCCCCGCGATTCCCTGTTCTCGCACGCGCGTTGGTTTGCGGAAGCTGGCTGCTGCTGCTGCTGCCGCCGCCACCGCCGTTGCCTCCTCCGCCATGGCTAGTCTCGGGATTGCATTCACGCCGGGGGTTTGCGGCTCGAGAAGATTGTCATGGGGAGCAGTAGGACTGCCAGTGCTCGAAAAACGAGCATGGGCTGTTGGTGGTGCTGGTTGTGGTGATTCTCGTGTTTGTCTGGTAAGCGGTGGTGGCAATCATCAGCACCAGCAAGAGCGGTGGGGCGGGGAATCGCCTTCTTCGACTCTCGCGGTCTCTTCTTTCTTGGAACCGGGAGTGATACTCGTGCAGCAACGCTGGAGTAACCGGAGAAATTGTAGTGGCTCGCGAATTCGTGCCGCGGCGACCGAGCTTGTTGGAGAAGGTGGAGGCGATGGCGGTAATACTGGGGTTGGAGGAGGTGATGGAAATGGCGGAAGTTGGGGTGGTGAAGGAGGAGGAGGAGGAGAAGGAGGAGGTGACGAACAGGAGGGGAATAGGACAGAAGCTTTGTTGGTATTGTCGACCCTAGGTCGGTCGCTCGAGAGTTTGCCGGCAGATCTGGCGAGCGCGATCAAAGATGGACGTATTACACCAGAAATCATTCGGAGGTTCGCGGAGCTGGAGAAGTCCGCGGTCTTCCGTTGGTTGCTCAACTTCGGTGGCTTCAAGGAGCGTTTGCTGGCGGACGATCTGTTCCTCACCAAAGTAGGAATCGAGTGCGGCGTCGGCATCTTCACCAAGGTTTTCTTTATTCTCCGCTCTCTCTTTCTACAAGAAAATTGCTAGCAATTCTGTCCAAAGAAGGCAACTCTACATTCAGAGGAGAGCTTTGATAGATATCTTCTTGTCTTCGCAACATGGCATTGTGTACTGCAGAGCTTTCTTTTTCATTTTGTGGCCTGGACGACGTGAAGGGGTTTGTAGTCTTCCCTCTCAAGTGTTTTGTCACATCTGTTTTTATGTCTGTCCTCCTATAGCTGCTCTTGTTCTTCTTTGTTCTCTGTACGATTGATGATTGCTTCAGGAAGGTGGAAAGGCAGTTGGGAGACTTCAATACTGGCATTGATTTTGTGCAGACGGCAGCTGAGTTGGAGCGGCGCAGAGAAAATTTCTCTAAAGAACTGGACTTTGTGATTGCAGATGTGGTAAAATTATCATATCAGTTGTGACCTCTTGTTCACAGTTGATGAATTTTTTAAACTAGAGAGTTTTAGGGTTTTCGTAAATTTCATTTGCAGTTTTTGTTGTCTCTAGAAAGACTCTTTTGTCAAACCAGCTGCTAGAAAGCAAAGTGCATGATGATGCCATTTGAAACCCTGAGTAGGTAGATATTGCTGGAAAGATTGCCTGGTTATTGCTTTGTATTATTGCTTATGGATTCATGAGTCAAGTGAAGATGGTACAATGGCACAGGTGATGGCACTCATTGCAGATTTTATGCTAGTGTGGTTGCCTGCACCCACTGTTTCACTTCGTCCAAGGCTGGCTGTAAATGCTGGAGCAATCTCCAAGTTCTTCTATAACTGCCCAGACAATGCATTCCAGGTGTGTCATTTGTTGTAAAGCCTATCTCAACCTTTGGAAACCAATTGCATTTTCATCAAATTGTCTCCCTGCACTGTTATCCCTGCACACATGTGTGTGTATTTTTGTTTTTTCTTTCTAGTTTTGACCCCTTTGTGTTGTTCTCACTTCCCAGTTCTGTAAGTCCTGTATCTGGAAGTCTTTATTTGTCATAAAAGGAGAAGTTTTAACTTTGTTATGGCTTTCTTAATCCTGAGTATGGAGATTTCTCAATTCTCATGCGAGTTGTTTGTTTTATTGGGATGCAGGTTGCAATCAGAGGCACATCTTACACAACTTTGCAACGCTTTGGTGCCATTGTGGTATGAACAGTTTCATCCATTACACTTTTACTAATGACCATCTGTGGAAAATTGGTTTTTGGAGGCAATCAACTTTTCTTTCAGTTTGGAAGTAGAAGGTCAATTCTTAGCTGTGCATCTGGGGTTTGCTGCTTGCAGCGGAATGGAGTGAAGCTGTTAGCTGTGGGGACTTCAGCATCACTGGTAAACTTTCCACACCTCATGAGTGTCCAAAATTCAATTAGCTGTACACCAATGACTTTTCTTCTCATTACTACATGCTTTTGTGCAACCTATCGGTACTGATACTACAGAAGGTATAATCTTTTTCTGCAGGTGGGGACAGCTTCTACAAATGCTCTGACCAAATTGCGCACCAAGTTGGATAAGAACTTTGAGGGCAAGTCAGAGGATGTTCCAATTTTAGCAACCAGTCTGGCTTATGGAGTTTACATGTCTGTTTCCAGTAACCTGCGGTAAGCTTTTTGAATCCTGGATTAAATTCTTCTAGGAATTGGACAATTGGCTTGGGGTGGAATGTATAACTAGGCATAGCCGTTGAACTTTTGATGAATTAAAAGAAAGAATCTGTGGAAGTAACTTCCTGTCAGGAGTCAACCTCTACCTGGAAGTCATCCACAAGTGCAGAATGGCTATCCTGTCAAGTAGATGGGCAGAAATCTGATTTGGCCATCTCTATGGTCACAAAACCAAAGGGTAATTAAGAATGGAGGTCTAGAACCTGACTTCTGTATAAGCAATTGAAAGTCTTCAACTTGAGGGTTGTTACCACATATTCATCACAGGATCGAATTCTATTTGTTTGTCATGGATGGTTCAGATATTTTGGATGCTAGAGCCATCATGAACCACATCAGATTTCGTTGCATCTGCCTGAAAAAATGGCTTCGGAAACAGGATTCTTTTTGTCTTGTTCACAACCTGTGGGCTTCTCTGACAAGTGAGGGGAATGGTGCCAGGTACCAAGTGGTGGCTGGAGTGTTGGAACAGCGGCTATTGGAGCCAATGCTGCACAACCAGAAACTACTTCTCAGTGCACTCTGCTTTGCTGTTCGCACAGGGAATACTTTCCTTGGTTCCTTACTGTATGTGACTTTTCCTCTATGCAGGATTTTGTTATTTGCTTGGCAATGTTTCCTGTCCCCATTTATTTGCATGGGCTCACTGTTTTTTGTTCTTTCAAAAGGTCGCATCCCAATGTTATTGGACATTAATGGTGGTTACATAATGGGTTGCACATCTTTAAAACCTTGATGGTATTGGGTGAACATGTGCATTTTCCAGTTGGTTTAGTTTAGGAATCAGCAATGTTGAATTTGAAGGGATGTTGTCAGAGGTGATTGCTAAACCATGTTCAACATCATTGTACAAAATTATTAACTGTGCAACTGGTAATGGATAGTAGTGAAAGTGTACCTGATGACAGATCCATAGAAAGGATCATCTGACTGCAATTCTTAAATGTAATAACTGTGAAGATGGTTTGGTTTGCTCCATATTCAGAAGGTTAGGTGAGGTAGAATAGAAACAATTCTTTCTGATGTAAGGGGACTTCAGAGTTGGTGTAATGCAAGTAACCCATTCCTGAAAGTGAAGGAATGGCCAACCCATTATGGAGCTGGCCACTTGGGCAACTTGTCAATGCAAGTTCCGTGTGAGCTATAAAAGGTTGTAGTAATTTTGGGGGAGCATCTGAGCTACTTGCTACAGTGTGAAAGGAGTAATGGCTCCACAATGTTAAGCAAGGTGGAAATTAACACCAAATTCTGTTGGTGTTTGTGCAGGTGGGTGGATTATGCACGATGGGTAGGAGTACAATAAGAGGAGAAAGGTCTTAAGGTTGTTGGTTCTTCAGAGTGTACCAAAACTTGTGGGAGCCAGCATGCATTTCACTCTCCATTGGGAATATATTTTGGTTTTATCTCCACCAGAGAGGTGGTGGAAAACTCTCATAAACCTTGTCAGTGAGCACACTAACGATTTCATGCTGCCTTTCTGAACATAATTTTCAGATTGGGGAACTGCATTGTAATAGCTACTGCATTGATTGGTGGATTACGAATCTCTTTTTTAGATCACTCTGCTGGAACCAGTTGTCACCATTTGTATTAACCATTGGAATTTAGGATGGAATGTAATAATAATGCTTCAATAATAAATAGCTGTATGTCATTTCTTGACACTTAGTAATTTTGGCACCTGATGGTGCTAGTTTTTGGGAGGGTGCCAACAGAAAAGTGGAAATGGCGAAGGAAAGAAGTGTTAAGTCAATCTAGCATTCATGATGGTTTTTGATGATTGGTGGCAATGGGAGGGGTGGAAGTCGAGATTCAACCTAACCCATTGTTATCACTCACTATGATGACGTTTTGGTTTTTGCTTCTTTTGATCTCCTTTGTGGGAAAGTCTGTGGTGAGGATTGAAAGATGGCACTTTTTAGCCTTTCCGTACCCCAAGCAGGAAGTACCTGGTGAGGATTGAAAGAGGGGGGACCTTTTAGCCTTTATGTGCGGCCACAAGTGGGGAAGTGGTGAGGATCGAAAGAGGGCACTTTTTAGCCTTCGCATACACCAAGCTTTGTTGGCACCATGATTGTTGAAAATCTTGCTTTTCACATTTCTATTGCTAAAAAGGGAGGAATTGATCATTGAAATGTTTAATTGTGAAAGTTCTTTTCATTTGCTTTGCTTTGTGTTGTTTGAGAGGCAAGACAACTGTTCTTTTGAGGTTAAGAATATATGTACATGTGTTTCATGGGTAATGGATACGGTTACGAGGGTGCTTGAACTCCTCACGAATGATCTTGTGGGTTTGAAACATTAACAAAAAGGTTGGGACTGCATCAAATGACTTTTGAAGTTTGACATGGGCAAAGTGGGAGTTTCTTTTAGTGAAATTTTGTGGGTAATCCTTTTACACCTAAAAGAGTCCTTTGGATTATTCCTCATAAGTATAAATGGGAACATAAATTAGCCATAGTATTTCAGGTTTTGTAATATATATATGATTTTTTTAATGCTGAATTTTTTAGAAATTATGTGCCTAAAAGGTTGAAAGTCAAGGAAATGTTTGATTCACAAATGCCAAAATATTGGGAACAGAAGATGATTTTGTAAGTTGTATTTAGGGTTTATTGTTTTATTTGTTTTTCTATATTTTATACTTAATAGATAGGTAACTTATCGAGCACGCACTTACTTATGCTCAACAACAACTCCAATGTGTATGACAACTCACTTAAGTTGTTCGATAAGGTGAAATCCTTGCAAAGAAAAAAGGAACTTGTGCAATATTTGTCTTTTAATGAGATATTTTCATGAACGTGAAGTGTAATGATAAGTCATCCTTGTTGAATATTTTTATTTTGAGCATAATAATAACAAGTAAAAAAATTCATAAATTACCATTTTTAATGCCAAACTTGATTTCAAAAAAATAAAATAAAAACACATCAATGCCAAACCACATAAGATACCAAGATACTACAATATCTTAAAATGGAGTCCAACCTTAAAATCCCAACAAATTTGTCCAGATGAAGATTTTAACATGAAATCTTCATAAACCCAGCTTTCGAAAATAATCAAATTAGCAAACTTATCATTAGCAAGTATTCTAGGCAACTAACTAAGGATTGTAAGTGGTTACTATTTAGGTAGGTTTGAAGTAGGTGAAGTACTTGCTGGTTACTAAGGGGTCTCTTTTCATTAGGCGGTTGTGATCATAGCTAAACACAACATGTTATGACCAGACAGCCTCATGGAAAGCACCTGAAATGGGGCCTTGTTTCTTTTTTGCATTCACATGTGCATTTCCATTGGAGAGCTACAATTGGTAGAAAGTATTACGAAATCATTGTTAACGAATATGAGAACATTTCATATGTAAGTAACATTTTAGGGGATTTTTAAATAACAAATGTTTTCGTGAAAAATGACAAATGTTGCTTTATGGTCTCATATGTTTGAGAGCTCTTACATTTGGTCAATGCTTGAGGGATAGATTTATAAGGTCAATGTTTGACCGATAGAGTTATGAGGTCATTATGAGCACAACTTAGTTGTAAAAATCCAATGGAAACGTGCCGTTGTTGGGAGCATAATAATCTCCAATCAGAACAACCTAGTGGAAAGATGTCTTATGTAACTAAGTTAGGTTTGGATGGTTAGTAATAGCTAGTACGTAGTTAACCAAAATTGAAGTTAGGTATGGGACAAGAATTTATATAATAATAATTTTTTTGATGTCTTTACATTTGTGCTTGTCCAACCTACCTCTTCCCACCTAACTATCTCGATCCTTTCACCAAGCCAATGCCCACCTGCAAGATATGAAAAGGCAAATTCACATGGGTTTTTTTTTTATAAGAATATATCTTTAGATTGATATTTTTTTGCCTTGCCTACCAAGGCAAGCATATAGTGTTTAGATTTATTATAGAATATAGTAGCTTAATGGATTTTTGCCCCCTAGGTAGTGTAGTAGGTCTATTTTTATATGAGGATTTTTGAAAGATGATGTTTTGGCTTGTGTTGAAACTTGAGATTAGTTATCTCTAGTTATAATATCTTGATGGATTTTGGTTTCTTTGGGAGGAATTTTTTGAAGATTATATTTTTGCATGGTGAAATATTTGAATTTCCATAATTCTTCTTTTGCCTTACGATACTTGTTAATGTAAATGGCAAGGCCACAATGTGACACACGCCCTTGTTTTACATATGTATGGAAGTATTCAAATGAGACACAAGAGTTAAAAATTCATCTTTGTTAGCAAATCAAGTAGGTGGTGACTTGGGGAAACTTTGTTTTCAAATTTAATTTAATTTAATTCAATTGAATTCTAACTACCGAAAATCAATTCAATTCAATTCAATTCAAATCAAATTTGAATGATAACATTAATATGATTGAATCCTACGTTTTATAATTGCATGCAACAACGTAACACCTGAAGTTTTAGTTTATTTAAACTTCGAATAAGTGCAATTGTGAGGTTCTTGTATGGTCCTTAACTGGTCTCAAAGAGTGAAATTGCTCCTATATTATTCAAATGCTACACAACGAATTTCATCTGGTATGTGCAATTCAAAGTGTTCTATGTCGTTGTGGCACAGATGATGATGCTTGAATATGTACTGGCTCTCCAAGACTACTTACTACTCAGAGATTGCGATCAGGGTCATCATGGTAGCTCAAATGTTACAAAATGAATTTCATCTGGTGCGTGCAATTCGCAGTGTTCTATGTTGTTGTGGCACAGATGATGATGCTTGAATATGGTGCTGGCTCTCCAAGACTTACTTACTACTCAGAGATTGTGATCAGATTCATGGTAGCTCAAATGCTACACAATGAATTTCATCTGGTGCGTGCAATTCGCAGTGTTCTATGTTGTTGTGGCACAGATGATGATGCTTGAATATGTACTGGCTTTCCAAGACTACTTACTACTCAGAGATTGTGATCAGGGTCATCATGGTAGCTGAAAATGGCTCTTCTGTTATTTTTTTGCATCTTTTACCTGTTCTCTCTCTCTCTCCCAGTCTTGGTGCCTCCCACAGACTACACACCCATTCCCCATTGATGAATACCCAGGTAACAACTTCTTCAGATTATGAACCTCTGGCTGGAGAACAAGAGGTTTGCCCAGAGCTCAAGAGCAGTATCATTCCCTTTCTGTTGTTTGACTGGATGACCCCCATTGATGAGATTAGGCTATAAGAGGCTTATTGGGGAGAAGGATATTTGGCAGCTTGATAACTGGGATAAAACAGAAATTCTTTACTCAAATTTTCAGCAGTACTGGGATGAAGAACAGATGAGACCTAACCCATGGCTCCTACATGCTTTGAACAGAAGCCTGGTGGGTGTGCTCGGTTTTGGCTTGGTGGACTTTTCAAGATCAGTAATGATGCCTCTCAATTTGTTGGTCCCATTTTCTTGAGCTTTCTTTTGGAGGCAATGCAAAACCGTGAGCCTGTTTGGAAAGGCTACATGTATGCTACATGTATCTTTGTTGGACTGATGTTAGGAGTGCTTTGTGAGGGCCAGTATTTCC
>Ga0116231_10015187_pt1 | contig 10031 bp, 7 predicted proteins | sample S1TSphgellanicum_2_FD_89695 | JGI IMG/M metagenome (GOLD analysis project Ga0116231, IMG submission 89695) | Host-associated microbial communities from peat moss isolated from Minnesota, USA - S1T2_Fd - Sphagnum magellanicum MG | ecosystem: Host-associated > Plants > Peat moss > Unclassified... | reverse complement strand
CCCCCCTTACTTCCCCCACAAATTTGAAAAAAAAAACCAACATGGCCCCCCCCCCCCCCGCCCCTCCCTCCCCACACCCACCCACAACCCCAAAAGATATTACAATTTTGATACATTGCATCTACTAGATCATTCTAGTGTGTATGTAATAAACTCATGATTAGAAAAAACCATCTTTTTTTTTCTTTTTCTTTATTGGGGAACACACCAGAAGACTTGATGGACAAGCTATTCAGAGTACTCGAAGCCAGGCCAACTATGTATCCCTATGTAATCCTCTGTATCCTTTTTACTAGCGTATTCTTAAGGAAAAAAACAGCTTCAAGGAAATCTTACATGGTTAAAATTCTGGTATTGATCTTCTCAGGTAGGCTCTTTGCCTATCAATAAATAGAAAGGATCAGCAGTTTGATCATATTCCCGGACCCAACCTGACAATTTGAGGTCTAAATTTTTTTGTTGTTTTGTTGTACCAGGAATGAGCACACGACTGTTTTGATGGTGAAGAAGTACTTGGCAAAAAAGTTGGGTCTTGAGAGCGAGTCACAGGTAACTTATTATATTTCCCGAACACTTCTGCAGCTACTTTAATGCTCACAACAAAAAGTCCTGTGTTGTAATATTGCATGTTCAGACTTTACGATCAACTGTCAAAAAAGAAAGAACTCTGGAAGAGTAATAAATAGCTACGGACAGACTCTTTACATGCTTCGAATTTTAAAAGTAATCCCAAAAATGTTAGTATCGAAGTTTCACGTCTTAATTGAAAGTGACATTTGCACGGTCAATTTGTGAAGGCTTGTGTCAGTAATAAGACAACATGTAGAAACCTGAAGGTGGTACAAGTTTTTTTTGTACTGTGTTGGAGCCATGTCTTAGAGAAAACTCTTGAGTCTTGGCCATAAAACCCAACAGCAACAGAATGATGCGGATAGTTGGGATCCAAAAAACGTAGTAGGAAACCATAATTTGCTTGCAATAATAAATGTCACCATCCAAAACTCCCTGGCAACCTGACATAAAAACGGTGCACACACTGCTGCTGCTGCCTGACAGCCAGAATATAAATTTTGTTCAAACCTTCCAACAAGGGAGTCATTCGCAAGTGGTTGTTGGAAACTTATTAATTACCAAAGGGAATCCGATGAGAGTTGTACAATGTTGGTGATAACTGCATAGCCCATCTTTCTTTTTAGCTGCAATCTTTTTTGCTTATACCTACACATTTGTAAATTGTTGGTGAAACTTTTTCTAAGCAATTACTCTTCAGTCAGATGTGGGTATTTTATAATTTGGCCTAAGTTTCTGGCAATCTACAACATACAGGTGGAAATAGCATGCAATGGCCAGCAGCTGGAATGTAACTGTACACTCAAGAATGCACGAGACACTGTTTGGCAGCCTCGTAACACTGGTGTAGCTCAACACGCAGCAGCAAACACAGGTTATGGTAATGCTATGGGTGAGTCCTTAACAAACACTAGTTTCAAACTTACTGATGGAACTACTGTATTTTCTCAAGATTTAGTCATGGTCCTTACCTACTACAGCAGGCACCACCAGCCAGATCAACCTCCTCCCCCCTGCACAGAAAACTTACTCCATGGCCTAACATAGCAATAATAATATGTGACTCATGGTTTTTCTTTGATCGCTTTCTTTGTTCAATTTAAGCTTCAACTGTTTTGCTTTAGGTCATGCAAAGCACCTTCCTTGATGCCCAGAAGTTTTTATGGCACTTGTGCTAGACACTCAATCAGCAATTGCCTTGTGACAAAAACATGAAGCCCATATTTTGTTCTGTCTTTTTCTTTTCTGTCTAATTTCCCCCCTTGAAAGCAGCTTTTATCCGGACACGTGGTGAACTATACCACTTAGTTGCTCGTATACAGCTTTTCAGTCTTAGGAATAGGATCATCATTCTTCTTCATCTTAGAAAAGGTATTTGCTTTTGGGTAGATCTAGTTTGTTTTGAATAAACCCAAAGATTTACCTATCTATCTCTTTGGGGAAACTTTGAAACCGAATACGATTGTGAACTAGTGAAAGCTGCAAATCTGTCCCTTGTAACAACAAGAACAAATTGAATTCACTCATGGGCTGGTTGTATTTTCAACAAAGATAGACTGACTTCATCCATCATTACCCATCTGTGTGAGATGGCCATACGAAATCACGGGCCAGCATGTAGTAGTCATCTTGGCATTACAATTGGGTTCATTCACACATTTGGAGAAAGACTTCGCTTCCCTTCCTCATGTTTCTTAAGAAATTTTATGCTTGTTTCACATTGTTTTCTTTTTGCAAAATTGGCTTGTTATTACCGGGGAGACATATTGGGTTGTGATAGGGAGATACAGCCTATGTGGTTTGTGAAGTCTCTTTTGCAAAATCTCTTTTGTTCAACCAACCACAACATGAGCAAGTTGTATTGTTTCATGTGCAATTATCATGCCACAATTTGTAAGAGTCCAAGAATGTTTGGATTGTTTGTTGAATTTTTCTAAAAGGATTTGCCCATCTAGGTGGGTGTTGCTAAATTAAGTGTGATATGAGCATCCATGTCTTGGGTCAATGTCATCTAAGAATTGAAAAGTTAGTTTAAAAAACTTAATTTGGTCAACAATAATGCAAATTACTAAAAGGACACTCTATTATTAAAAAAGGTTCCATTCTCCAAGTCACACCAAATGACCAATTTTACAATGTCTTAACATTTTTAGCTTTGATTTTACATTTGGCAATTATCATTGTTGTGGAAATTGAGACATTGCCCCTACAGGGACAGCCACTATTGCATTGGATCCAAATTTTGGAAGTTTTACTGTATTAAGCCAGTTTCACATTAGATGAACGGGTTTCTTTGGTGAAAGTGTTTAGACTATTTAGATTGGAACAAATTGTTTTGGTGTTCAAGAGGTGGACACAGTAGGTAGATGTACAACATCTTAGCTATTGGCAGTGCCAGCGTGTCTGTGATGCCTTGTTTTCACTCCCAACACTTCAAGATACAAATCATTAAACTTGATGAGTTCATGGATTAATCCAAGGGAAAAATAAAAACATACAAGTGTGAATAAAAAGTGATGTTTTATAATTTTTTTGAAAGTTCATTTGCTTTGTATTTTAAACCTATTGAATTTTTTTTACTCTTAAATTGATTCAAACGATGTTATAGGGCCAACATCTATCTCATTCAACTATAATCATATACAATGTTATACATAATGTGTCATGACAGTTCTCATTAGTCTTGACGCTAACAAATACTCTATAATTCTCAATGGTTGCACCGCTTGTCTCTTCTTGCATCTTTTCCTACTTCCCTTCACCCCACCCTTAATAGATTATGTCTTGTATTTCACAAAATCCTTTGCATACTTGTTTAAAATGTGGTTTTTGATTGACATGATGTTAAGGGTGGGGTTATATTGGACCAACCTTTTTTGGGATTGGGTGGTGTTTTGGGAAATTCTTGAAGGTTTGATGTGGGTAACATAGGTGTTGTGGCAAACAACACATTACAACATCTACATAGCTTGAAATTTAAATGTAGCACTTTGGTTGAAAAGGGCAAAGAATGCCCAAACAACATTAGAGCAATGGTGGGGCATTAAAAAAAAATTGGTTTTCACAAGAAATGCATATTGGACCTTCAAAATGGCAAAGTCCTTTGCTACTTGGACTTCCTCAAAGCTCTCAACAAGTTGTTGCACCTTTGACATTGTGTTGTCAATCTCTTGTGGTTCAATAGTAATCCATGTATCATTTGTTTCAACTAACCACATAAAATCCTCAAACTCAAAGAAAGCCACTTTAACTCCAAGTTCAAGTAAATCAACTTGGAAACTTATAAACAAATGTATTGTGTTTCAAGGAACTTTTGATAGTTGGTAGACCATTGTAAATCATAGCTCTTACAATAAAAGTCATGAGAATAAATCACAACAGTGACACCATCCACTAGACTAAGAGGAAAATTAGAAAAACACAAGGCATCTTGGACTTTTATTTTTTTTCAAAAAAGAACAAACTTGATTCATTCTTTGTAAACACAATGCACATTTTAAAAAACAGCGTTATACAAAATAGAAACAACAAGCAATAGAAGTAACAAGTAAATGAAATGAGGCATGTACCACAAAAACAATAAATATTTGCAACCCCAAGGAGATTATTACAATAATTCATAACCAAGATTTCCTTTCATTAAAGGAGTTGTAAAGTTTTTCAAAAACATTGTTATGAAGCATGGCTAGCTTTAAAGTGTTTGCAATATTGCCACCTAGGTCCATCGCCTTTTTGCAAGCTTGGTTTTTTTTTGGTTTGTAATATCACAAAACATCTTACCCAAACATGTTCAATATGAGAGGTTTAGGTCCTAAAAACATTCCTAGCATAATATGAGTATCATGTAAATACAAGGTAAAATTCATCCCTATCTCATATGTTCTACAATACCCATGTTAAATATGATATATTGATACAAAGCTAGTTTGCACCCCTTTGCAAACAAAAGCTATGGAATCACTTTAGGTTCCCACTTTCAAAATTCTTACTAGCAAGGTTTCCTCTAAAAAATATATTCAAAATATAATAAAAGGAAAACAAATGATGTTCTTTGGGTGAAATCACGGTCAAAGGAACCAAGGGCACCAAGATAGAAGTCTTTTTCCAAGGACTACACATGACATGTGTCATTTTTGCGTTAGTTTATGATTTAAAATTTTGTATTTTAAATACCCCATTTAACATTGCATTTTAGATATAAATACATTTTTACTACAAATTAATTTCATATCATGTATATTATGCATCCATGCCTTCTATCACACACACTCACATGAACAACTTTTGTTAAAGATAAATTTTCAAAATCCATATATAATTTTTAAGGTCAAAAACACTTTTAAACCAAATGTGCTCAAATGGGTTATGAAAATAACTTTCATCAGTTCAAGTCCTTTCACCCTTCTACTCATCAATGTTAAAATCCTCTTCAATTTTCAAAAGGAATGGTGCATATTTGGTTTTAAAAAATGACATTTGAAAAAAAAAGGATTGTCCACTCTTGAGGTTTGAGTGTTTTGAACATGCAATTTTTTTATAAAAATTGTGTTAAACTTTGAACATGTAAACTTTGTAATTAATGAAATCTTCCAAAAAAATTTATGGCAATCCAAACTATTAATGCTTCCCTTGTGATCTTTCATGACGCACCCCCAAGCTCCTTAATGGATCCAAATGTGAATCCAAATTGAAGATAGCGGAAAAGCAAAAAATCGGGGCACGCTCCCTGGTTCGCAACACTTTGAAGGGTAGAAGGGCGTGTTGGAGCTCTAGGATGAGACTAGGAAGAGTGGCAAGCATCAACTACTCACACGAACCTGCATAGAATCAACACAAAGTGGTTAGTGCATAATTGGAACACTTTTGGTGCTAAGACAAGTCATGGGCAAACTCGGACTCACAAGACTCACCATGGCCCAGACTTGGGGGAAGGCATCACCTTCCCCCTTATAGTATACTCTATGCCTCTCCACAAGACCCACATCCAAATTACCAAAGTTGGGTCTTTCGCGACTTTGGGGCCCCATAACTTTATGTGCAGACCTCCGATTGAAATGAGGTTTAAAACAAAGTTGTAGCCTTCGTTGAGAGCTTTCCAACGGTATGTCGCACACCACCTACACACAAGGAAATTAGGTCGATTCCCAACTTTTAGTGGTCGGGAGTCAAATTGCCAATTTGACTCCCGGCCTTTCTTTTGGCCATAACTTGTGTTTTAGATGTCCAAATGAAAAATGAGAGCCCATTTCAAACATCTACGTTTCAATGGCTTTTCAATGATATAAAGAACTCTTCAAACCAATGGGTTTTGACCTTTGCAATCACTCCCTAAAAATTCGAGAGTCCATTGGGAGTGTGAGGGTTCATTCTCTCACACTCTCTGCACTCTCGGGAGTACAAGATGTGCCTCCCAAATCTCCCTCTTGTCTCGCACTATTGCAAGCCCTTGCTTTGATCGCGAGCCCAAGGCTAGGGTTGCGACATTTCAAACATACAAAAATATAATTTTAAAAAGTGTCGATTCATTTGGGTGACTCCTTTGATTGTGATTTTACCTTTTCACCATCCATGTTTATATTATAACATTGAACATTTTTTTTTAAAAAATTAAACAAATGAAATCTCACCAATTGGTGAGTTTTAAATTAAAAAAGAGGTGGTATTACCATGACATATTGAAAAATTATTATTATTATTATTAAATTTCAATATTAAGTTTTGATGGGTGGACAACAATATAAAAGGATGCTTAAATATTTTTACTTTCATATTTCATTTTATACCCAAATGTGGCTAAACCTCCTTAGGGATGATTGCCATTTTTGCTTCATCACAAAATTGATGAAAAAAAAACTCATGAGATGCATTTGGCTTTTCTCATGGAAAATCTTGATGTAAAAACACATGAGAGGTTTATGAAATTCCATTTCTTTTTAACATGTAAAATACACCACCTTGTTTGCAAGCTTTGGGTTGGGCTAGGCCAATCCAGTTGTGTAAATATTATTATTCATACATAGTATAACTTTTGCCACTTTGTAGGCATAGGCAAAAAAAATATGCATGAAATAATTAAAAGTACATGTTTTTTTTTTCAAGCGACATGAACATTTCCACATGATCATTAAATTATTTTCATCCTTGTGAAATGAATAAAGATAAAGAAAGGGTGTGTCACACTATGGCCTTGCCATTTTACTTTTTAAATGATTTTAAAACAAAAGAAGAATTATGGAAATTCAAATATTTCACCATGCAAAAATATAATCTTCAAAAAATCCTCTAAAACAAACCAAAATCCTTCAAGATATTATAACTCTATAATAACTAATCTCAAGTTTCAACACAAGCCAAAATATTGTTTTTCAAAAATCCTCATATAAAAATAGATCTATTACCTAGGGGCCAAAAAATCCCTTAAGCCACTATACTCTATAATGAATCTAAACACAATATCCTTGCCTTGGTAGGCAAGGCCAACAAGAAATGTTTAAATCCAAACATTATAGTTCAACAATATTTTATAAGAAGCCACAATTGTTGCAAAAAGAACTCAAAACAAAAAAGGAATAATTTACACACCTTGTGAGAGATGCACTCAAAATCTTTATATAGAAATCACATTCCACAATGACGATCAAAATCTCATGGCATGCCTTGAGAAGTGTTACAAAAAGAAAATTGCTAAATTTTGAAAACCAACGACATTGGTATAATGAAGAGAAAGGAAGATGAAGAACAAAGAACAAATTTCATCCCTTTTGCACTTGAAAAACTATTTAAAACTTAAGACTTGTAGGGGTTTTTTTTTTTCAATTTATTTTTGCATGCTTCTTCCTTCAATTTTGTTGATATAAAAAATGTTATTATCTTTGTCTCAATAATACATGAATCTTACGTGTTACATGAAGAAAAATTAATCCTTGAGCAATTCATTAGTGTTGGTAGGTTCAAGGTATTGGGTAAGTTTTCTAGCAAGTTTTTATCAAGTTTTTATGTACCCAAACTAAAAGTTTAAAATTTTGTTAAAATTGGGTTTGGATTGGGTTTATGGGATTGGTTTTTCAGTTTTCGAATCTAAATTGAACTTAAATTGAGATACTATAAGGGGAGAACACTCTTTTTAGAATTAAAAAATAATGTGAGTAAAAATATAGATCCCATATAATTTTGTTGGGTAAATATAATTCAATTGATTTTACAAATAAAGTATGAAAAATATAATTAATATATAATATGCATCAATATTAGGTATTAAAAAAAAGCCTAAATGTACAAAGGATTTAAGCATTAATTGTTGGTAGGTCAATTTATTTTGTGACTCAACTATAAAGTTTTGAATCAACTTTCAATTTTTGAACAAAAAGGGGGGAAAATAAACTTATGAAGGGGGCTAGAAAAGTTTCCCAAAAGAGTTGGTGAATATAAATACTTACAATTATTTCTCGTCTTTTTATTATTATTTTTATGTTCAATGGTTGTTGGCTTGATATATGTGAACATGTGGATAGATATTCATGAAATGTATATTAATTAAAATTAAATTTTCCATTGACATAAATATATGAAAACATAAGAAAATAATATTAAAATAATTGATTATCACTAGTAGTGCACAGCAAGCAACAAATACGGAGCTCAAATACAAATTTGTATATAAATACAAGCCTTTTAAGAGGGCAACTACCAAGTTGTGTTTTTTTAACTAAGGTTATTAGTTTTAATTTACTATAGACGACAATTAATACTCCGTCTTTTATTTTAGCCACTATACATTAATTGTGAAAAACTAATATTACAAATAGTTTTAAATTTTAGATGGGTGCAAATGAAAATGGAAACAAATTGTGTTTTTATATTATTCAACTAAGCTCCAATTTTCTTTTGAAAAGTCTCCAATTTACCAAACATTTTATAAATCCATAAAATTATTATTGTCAAAACCACACAAAAGGATATCTCAAGCCACCCCCAAAAATAATCAAATTAATTAAATTTTATAAATTTTATAAATTATCTAGAATCAAAGCTCAATGGACAACACTTGATAATATAAGTGTTTTTTTTTTAAATAATTAAATTTTTGTTTGTAACCAAAGAGGCAATCATCATCCATAGGATGAAGATGATGAAAAACTGGTGAGCATCCATTCCTATGAAGATTTAGCCAAATCTGGCTATAAGCTAGAAATAAAATAAAAATCTGGCCAAATTTGTGTTTTCCCCTACTTGTGACGAATGAAAATATCCAAAATCACTTCTTTTTCGATTTTTAAATTTTTAATTTCGCTTTTTGGCGAAATTTCGCCAGTGAAAAAAAAAAGGGGGGCTTGGGGCAGGTATTAAAAATTGCACCAAACCAAACCCCTGCCAGGTATCAATCCGGGTATCAAAGTTGATAACCATGATCATAAAAACCCGGTCTATATAACCATGGTTATCACACAAATAAGATACCCGGATTATTATACCTAACTACAGTTCTCAAGTTTTTTAGAAAAATCAAATATCCGCCAACACCGCCGGGTCTTTCTCGGTTCTTTCATGAAACCCAGCTGGTCTTTGAGACACCCAATACCGGCAGTTCTTTGGATCTGAGGTTTTTAATACCCCGGACCCGACGGTTCTTCTATTCTGAACATGTTCAAATACCCGGACCCAGCTGGTCTTTGAAACGCCCAAAACCGCCAGTCCTTTGGATCTGAGGGTTTTTAATACCCGGACCAACGGTTGTTCTGTTCCGAGCCTGTTCAAATACCCGGAACCGGTGGTTGTTCTCTTCCGCATGTTCGAATACCAGGAACCGGAGGGTATCATCCCAAACCCCCTAAACCCTAAATTAAATACCCGGACCACCCCCCCAACCCGGGTATGCTCCTCCTGTTGTTGTGTTGGGGAACAAGCGCAGTAAGTTGCTTGTGTGCGAGGAGAGTGCGATCCAGGAAAGCTGCCACTTGGCCCGAATTGAGCTTGTCTTGGGCAACAAGAAGCTGCAACATAGTCAATGTGTGTCTGTCTCTCTCTCGATTGCCTTCATTGCTGCCCACCCACCCACCCATCCACCCATCGTCTCTTCTTCTTCTTCATCATCATCATCTTGTGTTTGTTGTCTTGTGGGCATGATTTTTGTAAATTGAAGCACTGCAATTGCTCTGCTCTAATCTGTATTTTGGAGCTTCGAAATTCAGCCCTTTTCCTTGCTGGAGTAGTTGGTAGCAGCAGCAGTATCAGCACCAGCATCATGTTGAAGAAGGTGTTCGGCAAGCCCAAGTCGGTGGACACCTCCTCCACCCTCACCACCCTCAACCAGCTGAATGAGGTTTTTCCTCTCTCTCTCTCTCTCTCTCTCTCTCTCTCTCTCTCTCTCTCTGTGTGTGGGGCGTGAGAGATAAGTAGGGGGGGGTTTTTTTTTTTTTTGTGTGTCTTTTGTGTATCTTGCACATATCGCATTTTGTTGTGTT
>Ga0116231_10015186_pt1 | contig 10031 bp, 13 predicted proteins | sample S1TSphgellanicum_2_FD_89695 | JGI IMG/M metagenome (GOLD analysis project Ga0116231, IMG submission 89695) | Host-associated microbial communities from peat moss isolated from Minnesota, USA - S1T2_Fd - Sphagnum magellanicum MG | ecosystem: Host-associated > Plants > Peat moss > Unclassified... | reverse complement strand
AACCCTAAACCCAGACACACCCAAGAGGATACCCATTACACTGAGTGATACCCATTACGGACACACCCAAGAGGATACCCATTACACTTAGTGACACCCTGACACTAAGTGATACCCATTACATTGAGTGATACCGATACCCTGAGTGACTTTTCCTCTCATCGAAAGTTCTCACAACCCACCCAAGAGTTTACCCATTGCACTGAGGACCCTGTTTTCTTGACACGGAGTGATACCCATCACACTGAGTGATACCCATTACCCTGCGTTTTCCAGCCAACAGGATATCGGACTGAGTTCCAGCCATATCCGGACAGACGGACACACACTGATTCTTTTATATAGTTAGATTGTCCTATCCCACTAGTGGTGGGTAGATGATCAAAAACACAGGAGCCCCATTTGTTGGCAGGCCCTATACAACACGAACGAGTTTAAGATTGAAATTACTTATGATTATTATATAACTATGAAATTTATGTTCTTAGTTATAAAATTATTTTTTCATCCTTTTATTGGTTATACAAGTCTCATCATTCTTTTACCATGAATTAAACACAAATAACATCAAAACCATTTAAAACCAAAAGTTTTTTCAAATCAAAACTTCAATTCTCACAAACTTTGTATTCATATCATAACTTTATACAAATGAAGATGTTTCTCAAAGTCACAAACATCCCCTTATATATTAACCAAAAAAAAACTAGTCAAAAAAACTTCTTAAAACTTATAATAATCTCACTCTTTTTCCCTATCCACCAGCATGAATATGAAAAAATAAATTATCATGTGTTTTCTCATATCCATGAAAGATATATTAATTAAAATTAAACTTTACATTGACATAAATAACAATGAATTATTGAAAACCATATGAAAACATAAGGAAAAAATAAAATAATTGATGGTGACTGGGAGTGTGGAGCAGCGCAAAGCTCAAATTTGTCAATGTACTTGGTGGATTTGTCCTTGTGTGCCCATGCCTACTCAAAAGAATGTGTGGTCCACTTCCACCCATTTGTGGCAAGCATTGAAATTGCTCAAGGGGCTAACAGTGAGCAAATTTGTCAATGTACTTAGTCATAGGCCTAAGGTTTCCCTGGTGCTTTTCAAGAATTAAGGCTTCAATGGATGAGGAACATGTTCTGAAAATGTGGGGTCCCATGCGCTCATCTTAGTTCGTTTATTTGGGAAATCCTTTCATCTGAAGGCCTTACCATACACCGTTTCAAGTTTCAACCTTGCCCTAGGGATAGCACATTTCTGAAATAATGGGCCCTGAGGCCAGATCAAGGGCCTGTAATTTGGCAAACATCTCAGCCCGAAGCAAAAAAATAAATGAACAATTTGTATGTTAAATTCCTTTTTAGCATGATACCCGATGGGTACTGGCTGGGTAACCACAAAATTTTAAAAACTGATGGGCACTTTGTTGCAAGAAAGTGAAACAATGAGGAGTGGAAAATATTTTATTTTATTTTATTTTTAGAACATAACATGACCCCCAACTAACAAAATGTTGACAAGGTGCTGAAATCAGGCCTAATGTCAGACAGAAAGAGATTATAAATTGGAAACCTTTCTTGCTTCTTGATCAAAGCATGTTGTTTTCATTGACAAAATCGGCCATGGTGGCCTAAGGTGAACCTGCATCAATACAGGTACCTTCACCCTTTTTGAACAAGGCCACTTAGTGGGTAAGCACAGGCCTATTTGCCCAGCACATGTTAAATTAAAAATTTAATTGGCACCCCGAGTCAGCCTTATGAAGGCCCCACAAAATTATAAGAGAGAGGAGGGAGGGAGGGAGGGAGGGAGTGTGGGACATAAGTGGTTAGTTTTTACAGATTGTTTGGGCAGCCATATATTTTCAAGCATGCCCAAAAACATGGCATTAGAAAAAAACCTAAGTCAAGCCTGGAGGACCCGGCCCCGTTATATATTTCTCAAGGTTAAGTCCTCCCAAAGTTCCAACATGGGTATAGATTTGTTCACCTTTTACATAAGACATGACATGTGAATAAGTGACATGCCTCCCAAACTCAATTAGGGCATGTCATTGATGAGCATATTCACAATCTATTTATTAAGTTATTAGGTATGGTAGATTGTTTGTTTGTTGGTCACATTGAGATCTCTCAAACCATGACACTCTTCATTAGGCTCTTGGTCTGGTTGGGCAGCCCTCCACGAGGGGTGCACCCAGGTGATTTCATACTGTTTAGACCTATGGTGCAAGAGTTATTGAATATCGAACTATTTTGTCAAAGAAAGTTTTTTAAAAAAAAATTTAATTTTTAATGAAATTATGACAAGCTCTTGATATTATTGGAAAGCCTTTGATGAACCGGATTGCTTGGAGATGATTTGATAATTGTTAGACCTAATTTGGGGGACATATTAAATTTTAAGTAATTTTAGTGACTGTAAAATAAATTAAAACAATATTTTCACAATTGAGCTTTATAGTCAGTGTCTTGGTCACACTTGAAAAACTTGCATAACATGTTCACAATTGGGCTATCAGCACAAGCCATCTCCATAAGCCTTACTAAAAAAGAAAAAACACATGGATGATTCAAATGGCCAAAGTTTCAATCCCGGACTTAGTTATTTACGACCTGAATTTTTTTAGCTTTCTTGATCATGTTTCAATGGAGCCATATTTTTATGTTTGTAAAGACCAGTGGTGGCCGAGTTGGGGCTTTTTAGAGGGATTGTCAAGGTTGGGTCTTTTTTTTTGTAAAATGGATGACCCATTTAAGGTATATGTTCAAAGGCTAAAAACCCATCAGTTTTGGGGGCCATATCCAATCTTTTTTGACGGCTGGCTCTGGGGTTTGGGGGTTAATGGTTCTAAACTTTATATAATCCATTGATTTCAATGTCAAGCCAAAGTGTGTTCTAGACCTTTTGTGGAATTTAGCGACGTTCAAAAGAAAGTTTCCCCCTTGTCAAGAGTGACGGTGGAAGGAATGTTAATGCCTATTCTATTGCTATTCAATTTATATCTCATGATATACTTAAATTTGTACCCTACCAGGGCGATATTGGAACTCCAAAGATTTACAATAGCAATATATATATGTATATTTGCATTATTAGGGAGAATTATTCTGGCAACTCCCTCAAAGCAGTTGTTTTTTTTGGACAAATATTTGCTACTTTGCAATGTTTTTGAGAAAAGACTTGAACAGCGTGTTTTGAAGTGTAAAATGTGTGTGTTCTGCCACTTTTGTGAAATCAAAATTTTATTATAAAAAACTCTGCCCCTATTTAAGTGTGGAGTGACATCTATTAGGTAGTAGTTGCCAACTCTTTTCATTCAATGTTCTGTTTTGCACATATATATCATGAAAGACACATTTTTAGAGCTTAAAAAAATGAACATTTCCATCTCACAAGATTTGTTATTGCTCACTCCTCAATATACTTCAAACTGGACTTGGAATGAGAATTTCTTACCATTATGCATACATGCTTAATATGATGAAGTCACTACATGAATGATTACAATATTTTAATTACAAGAGAAATTTAAAAAGGTTCTATACTTGGGACCTGACCAGTGTTGGGCATATATCTCAAAAATTTGGATATCATACCAGATATCTTATTTGATATCTATTGAATATCACAAATTGTGATATCTGGGGGTGATATCTTGAGTGTCAAATCTAAAGTTTATGAGATTCAGACATGTAGTATTTGAATTTCAATCCTGATATCAATTTCTTGCCCATATCTAGATATCATGTGAGATGGTTAGGTTTGAGTTTATTTATTTATTTATTTAAATCCAATTAAGAGTTAGGTGTTTAATTTTTCAAACCTTATACATCATGCTATTGCTTTACAAAGGGGCCCAAGGTCATGCTTGGGCCAAATTTTTTTTAATAATTTTTTTTGTTGTGTTGTGTGTTTTTGCATGTTTGTCTCTCTCTCTTTGTTGTTTGCTTGTCTTTGCACATGGTGTTAATGCTTAGTACCATTTCCTTCGCATTGCTACAATTTCCCTCCATGCTATTGTTACCGTTCTTTTGTGCAATTATTGTTACATGCTTCAGGTACTTGCTTTTTCACACTAGTATTGTTATTGTGGTTTTCCTTTAAGTTATTAGCATTTGTATTGTCTTTACTTTTTGCATTTTGTAGGTTGGGTTTTAGAATTTGGAGCTGTCCTTGGTGATAATGAATAACATCTTTTTGTGACATAGCTTTTTTTTCATTTTGTGTGTGTTTTTCTTTTTTACTTTTTTAAAAATAAAATAATTAGTTTGTTGTCATGATTTTATTTAGTTTAATTTTATTCTGTAGGTTTTGTGCAAGAATTTTGTGCATTAAAATTTTTTTTTTAACATCATTCTTATAATGAAAAGTGAGTAATAATTTTGCTTGTAAATGTTGTAGATTTTTGCATTAGTGTTTTTCAGGCATTCATATTTCACTCTAAACCCTAAACCAAGACATTTTCCTTACTTGAGTTTTTCCACCATTAGCCTTATTGAATGTAATGTGAAAAATGGAAGGTTCTAGTCAAAATAAAAATATATTAATCCAAAATGAAGGATGTGCAATGTTTTTGAATGAAGTTAAATGTGAAAATGAAATAATGAAAGAAACTCAAGAAAACCAAAATTTGGAAACTAAAGAAAGTAGAATTCCAAAAAATATGAAAAAAATGAATAATTTGGAATTATTGCAAATTTCTTCAAAGGAAAATTTGAAGTCCTCATAACAGAAATGCCTTTTGTTTGCCACTTTTTTTGTGTGAATGACAATTCAAAAGTCATAGTTGAAGTGCTTCAAATCATGCATTGTATATCAATGTATTATATTCCAATTCTATGCTTTCTTTTAATCCAAGAACAAAATTAATATTACATATATTTTCATATTATGTTAACGAAACATCTAATATCTTGTTATAGGACTAGTGGAATAACATGTTTTTAAAAACACGTTGCTACATATCATTTAGAAATTTTGAATTTTTTTGAAAAAAAGGTCAATTTTTTAATGAAAGGAAGTTTTTAAAAAAAACTTGTTTAGAAAAACATAAATATATCAAGTTCATTCATTTCTACTTTTTTTACCTTTAAAAACCCTTTCAAAAAGGATAATGCAGAGCACAAAAAATTTGGAGAATCTTGCATTCTTGCTTGTAAAAAATCATTTTCCCTTACAATTTTTGGAAAGTGTATGGTTAAAGTGTTTGATCTTGAATTTTTATATTCAAATTTAATTCTCTTCATGAAAGTTTTTTTTGCACGATGTTTTGCATAACACAGTGGAAAAAAAACCAAACAAACATATGTTTTGCCTTTGTTTCAAAAATGTTATTTTAGCATGACTACTAATTTTGATCTCTAGATGTCAAAAGGTGTTCATAGTGTATTTGCCCCAATTATAGGTTTTTAAGAATATGATTGTAACTATTGATTTATTTGAGGCTTTTAAGATTCCATGACATTCATTAGCAAAAAACTTAATTGATCTTTTGAATGAATATGGCTTGAGAAATAAAATTATAGCATCTATTCAAGTTGAAGGTTTCAATTTGAATATAATAACAAGTGTTTTCATATATATTGTGAAATATTAACCTTTAGGTTTAGAAGACAACTTTCATGAGACATGTTTCGAACGTGTTTTTTTCAAAGCTTGTCAATACTTATGCCACCAATGTTGAAAAAGTTTATAATAGTTTTAAATATGTTTTTATATAGTCCACACAAGGAAATTTATGGAAGTGCATCACTTGGCCAAAAAAAATTAATAAAAACTAGCAATAGTGGAACAAAGCTTGCATTGAAATTGGTTTCAAGTTAAAAAAATTAAACATTCTAATGAAAACTATGTCAATTTTGTTTTCAAACATTGTGTGTTTTGTCTTTATGTGTGTGATTTTTTCCTTGTGGAATTTGCAAATTATTTTGTTGATACTTTATTTGTTCCTATAAGTTTGCAAATAAAATCATATTGTTTTAGGAATTATTACAATTCGAAACAACAATTGTTTTATGTTTCAATTGCCAAACACTAGTGAGGATTACTGGTCATGTGTTTTCACCTCTAATTTGGAATTTTTTCAAATCATTGTTCATATTTTTTTTCTAGTTATGAATATTTATGTGTTTAACCAATCCCATGGGCATTGTTTACTTTCTGATGCCTTGCATGTAACAATTACCATGGCTTTGAAACTAAAAACAAAGTTGGAATGGCACCCTATATGACTAATTTCATGGAAGATGATATACCTATGGCTTCAAAGTTGTCCATGTAATGTTTTAGATGGTTTTCTTTCAACTTTAACAAAATATGAAAAGAAAAAAACCTACAACATGTTATCTCTAATGTTAGACCCAACATTCAAGAATTTTAGGTTGTTTTTTCCTTTTATTGGTTGAAAACAAGTTGTTTTTATGGTGAAAGATTATGATAGACGATCTTTGTTTTGAATGTTGTTGAAATGCAATCATGTAGTTCACCCTATATTAGAATTTAAAATTACTATAAACTAGTCAAATGATGGTATTTTTGTCTTGAAATTTTAGAGATGATTGTTAAAACAAGTGAGCTACCTTAAAAGGTTGTGAATAGAGAATTGCAAATGTTTTAAAACTACCAAGTTGATAAAAAAACATTGAATGTCCTTGGGAGTGGTGAGGAAAACATAAACCTTTATTTCCAACTATTATTTTCCTCACATGTTAGATCTTGAAGATTATGGGACCACAAATTGAAATTGAAAGGAATTTTTCCTTGGTTAAGATACTGATGAATTTGAAAATATGTAGGCTGCAAATAGGTAATTTAGATAAGTTAATATTTACAAGCAAGAATTGGCCAAATGATCCTAAGGTGGGTTGTTTTTCGCCCTCTAAGTCCTTCATAGAGTTGATTGCATCACCTTTGAATGAAATAAGCTTTTGCACATGTAATTTGTAATTTGTAATTTATAATTTCATCCTTTTGTATATAGGTATTGTAATAAAAAATTTAAACATTGTCATCCAGGTTGTGAAAGTCATTTTGAATATTCAATGAATGTTAGTTATTAGGCTATTCAAATGTGTGAATCCAGAAATTGATACCCTTGACAAATATTATAATTGAAAAAAATAAAATTAAGATCCAACCCAATTCTTAAAAATCATTTAAAAGACTAGAACCGCAAAATATTTTTAAAAAATTAATATTTGGGAAACATTAAGCCTGACCAATGCTTTTTTTCCAAAACTCTCTTCGGTAAAATTGAAAAATAAAAATGTGAAAACGTTATTCTTGGCAATGTTATTTTTTCAATTTTGTGATGTTGCCACAATAACCATCATCCGTAAGGAGATATAACCATGGTTCATTATTGACCTCCTACGAAAGTAGAAATTTACTAAAATCCTTTTATATCCTAGCTGCTTGCTGGAACAATGTGTAGAAACAAGGCAATTTTAAAGATTTTAGTTTTCATTTTTGGCAATGTTTATTGAATTTTTGGGAGTATTCAACACGATATTAAGTTTTTGAAAAAAGATTCTGCAAATGACGAAAAATTTTCCACCAAAAAGAACTCTGAAATTTCTTGGTGGTTTCAATTATCAAAGTTTGAGAAATAAATCAATATACCATTAGATTTCTATCAGGGTTTTATGTTTAAATTATGTCATATAACAACCCGTTATGGTGTGTAATTGAGCTGCTTTTTCAATAGGGTTTCTCAGGTAGGATAGGTAACTACTTGCTGTTCCACTTTTGGTGTAGTCAATTTGCCAAGGGCAGCACCGAATTCTGATAATCTGCCCATCCAAGGGTCTTACCATGTGTAATGACCATGTCCAGTGAAAAAGAAACAATAGCAGGCTGTTACGAAATGTAAGAGCCTGCCCAAAAATGTAAGATGACCTCCCCTTATGGATTTAAGGTGCCCTCCAACTACACTATAAAATCTCTTACATTGACATAAATAACAATGAATTATTGAAAACCATATGAAAACATAAGAAAATAAAATAAAATGGATCGTGACTGGTAGTGTGCAGCAGCGCGAAGCTCAAATTTGTCAATGTACTTGGTGGATTTGTCCTTATGTGCCCATGCCTACTCAAGAAAATGTGTGGTCCACTTCCACCCATTTGCGGCAAGCATTGAAATTGCTCAAGGGGCTAACACTGGGCAAATTTGTCAATGTACTTTGTCATAGGCCTAAAAGCACCCCCAACTAACAAAATGTTGACAATGTGTTGAAATCAGGCCTAATGTCAGACAGAAAGAGATTATAAATTGGAAACCTTTCTTGCTTGTGGGTCCAAGTATGTTGTTTTGGTGGACAAAATGGGCCATGGTGGCCTCCAGTGAACCTGCATCAATACACGTACCTTCACCCTTTTGGAATGGGTCCTCTTAGTCCGTAACTACACACCTCTTTGCCCAGCACATTTTACATTTAAAATTTGATTGGTACAGCAATTTAACCTTATGGAGGCCTCACAAAAATATAAGAGAGATGAGGGAGGGAGGGACATAAGTGGTTAGTTTTTACAGAGTGTTTTGGGCAGCCATATATTTTCAAGCATGCCCAACAAACATGGCATTAAAAAAAACCTTAAGTCAAGCCTGGAGGACCTGGCCCTGTTATATATTTCTCAAGTGTAAGCCCTCCTGAGTTCCCACATGGGTATAGATTTGTTTACCATGACATCTGAATAAGTGACATGCCTCCCAAACTCTATTAGGGCATGTCATTGATGAGCATATTCACAGTCTATTTATTAAGTATGGTTTTTTTTTTTGGTTTGTTGGTCACATTGAGATCTCTCAAACCATGACACTCCTCATTAGGCTCTTGGTCTCATTGGACAGCCCTCCACAAGTAGGGGTGCACCAAGGTGATTTCATAATGTTTAGACCTATGGCACAAGAGTTATTGAATATTGAACTATTTTGTCAGAGAAAATTCTCTAAATTATTTTTTATTTTTTATGAAAATTGTGACAAGCTCTTGATACTATTGGAAAGCGCTTGATGAATGAGATTTCTTGGAGATAGTTTGATAATTGTTAGACCTAATTTGGGGGACATATTGAATTTAAAATAATTTTCATAACCATAAAATAATTTAAAATAATATTCTCACAAGTGAGCTTTATAGTCAGGGTCTTGGTCACACTTGAAAAAGTTACATAATCATGTTCACACTTGGGCTATGGGCAAAAGCCATATGTATAATCCTTACTCTCCAAGAAAAAACACATGGATGATTCAAGTGGCCAAAGTCTCAATCCCTGACTTAGTTATTTATGAACTGAATTTTTATTAGCTTTCTTGATCACCTTTAAATGGAGCTATATTTATGTTTGTAAACACCTGTGTTGGCTGTCAAGGCTGGGTCTTAAGTTTTTTCTAAAATGGATGACCAATTTAAGGAATATTTTCAAAGACTAAAAGCCCATCAGTTTCGGGTTCATGTCCAATCGTTTTTTCACCGTGGGTTCTGGGGTTGGGGGGTTAATGGTTCTAAACTTTATATAATCCACTAGTGAGTACCCGTGACCTTCGGACACGGTGAAGTCCCATGTTTCTTTGATTCATGTTTTAGTTTTTTTTTTTTTGAAACTTTTATCAAGGCCTGTGGCTCTTCATGTTTTTCCGAAGCTCACACGCTGAAGCATGTCTTACATGTGCCGTTTTCGCTGATTTGAACAAAATTCCAGACTCAACACCTTTTTCTATACATGGCTCAGGTGCTGATTTTATGTTATTTTGCAAAAAATCGTCGAATGTTCGTCTTTTTTTTGAATGGTGAAATTTGGATTTCTGATTGCTCGGATTTTCACCCAATATTCTCCAATTTTTTTTTAAAAATTGCCAAACCATTTTCAAAATTCTGGTTATGCTGTAAAAGAAGGCTTAATCGCCAAATTTGGAACCTAAATAATTTAGGTATGATGGCCACCTTACTTATGTATCAAATTTGAAAAACAAAACATTAGGCTATAGTAGGTGGCTCCAAACATAGAAGGATGTTT
>Ga0116231_10015185_pt1 | contig 10032 bp, 13 predicted proteins | sample S1TSphgellanicum_2_FD_89695 | JGI IMG/M metagenome (GOLD analysis project Ga0116231, IMG submission 89695) | Host-associated microbial communities from peat moss isolated from Minnesota, USA - S1T2_Fd - Sphagnum magellanicum MG | ecosystem: Host-associated > Plants > Peat moss > Unclassified... | reverse complement strand
ATGGATTTTTCCATTTTTATACCATACTTGTGCTCCATTTGTGTCAATAACCGCTGGACCATCAACTCTATGTAATTTGTCATTCAAATACCATTCTTTTGTTCCATTTGCGTAAACAATTGCCGGTCCATCAATTCTATGTCTTTTTCCATTTAACCACCATTGTTGAGTACCATTTGTGTAAATAACAGCAGGTCCATCTTTCCGATGCAATTTTCCATCAAAATACCAATGATGATTTTCATCTTTAATAACTAATCCGTTTTTCATTTTAACAAAACTCCATCTTTGTGAGATGCTATCAACTCGATGCAATTCTCCATTTAAATACCATTCTTGTATTCCATCTAGCTGGATGATTAATCCGTTTTTCATTTTTTTTTATTATTAAGAAAAGAACTGCAATTTGAATAACATTTTATGTTTTTGATTCCAATTTTCATAATTAATTGGAATATTATATTGCTCTTGCCATTTTTATTATATCTTCATCGGATATTTTATTGCCATTTATCCACCATTCTTTTGTTCCATCTGCCCAAATTTGTGCAGGTCCATCTTCGCGATGTAATTTGTTATTTTGCCACCATACCTGAGTTCCATCTGGATAAATAACAGCAGGTCCATCTTCGCGATGCCTTTTACCACTTAAATACCAATGATGATTTTTGTCTGCATCAATCATTTTTCATTTAAAAGAACCTTAACTTGAATAACATTTTATGTTGAGTATTCCATTCTAGATAATTTTCTGGAATATTGTATTGTTCTTGCCATTCTTTTATTTCTGCATCGGATATTGCATTTCCATTTATAAACCATTTTTGAGTTCCATCTGCAAGAATAAATGCTGGTCCATCTTCCCGATGTTTTTTTCCATTTATAAACCATGCTTTGTCACCATTTGCGAAAATAATTGCTGGTCCATCTTCCCGATGTTTTTTTCCATTTATAAACCATGCTTTGTCACCATTTGCGAAAATAATTGCTGGTCCATCAACTCGATGCAATTTGTCATTCAAATACCATTCTTGACTTCCATCTGCATGTATTATTGCCGGTCCACCACCACGATGTCTTTTTCCATTTAACCACCATTCTTGACTTCCATCTGCATGTATTATTGCCGGTCCATCAACTCGATGTAATTTTTCATGTAATTTTTCACCTAAGTACCATCTTTTAGTTCCATCTTCTACATAGATAATTCTAACCAATCCTTTTTTCACAATTTCACCTTCATTTTTGGAAATACTTCATCAGAACGCCAAATAAGACGTGCCGGACGTTCGCCTTCTCTCCAAAAATTCCAAGCCTTGATAAACAAAGCAAATCTTTCAACCACATGAGAGCGATTTCCTCGTGAACTGGTAATATCATCTAATATCTTTTCACGAAGCAAACGCGGAGAATCATTTTTTGATTTTGTCAAACCAGATTCAACCAATTCAAGAAATTGACTGACTGTTTCGTCATCAGTTTGCTTCAAAGCCATCAAAGTAAAAGCATTTGATGCCGCTGTAATAAAACCTTTCCTCTTCAGCCATTGATGATTCATATTCACTGCCTGTTCAATTTCTGGCCACCTTCTAAATCCCGCCAGAATTTGATCATTGCCAATTTTCATAGATCCAACATATGATGTCGGCAATCCCGCTTCATAAGCCAAAAGCAACTTTACAGCAGCCGCCGAAGCAAATGGACTTGTTGAACCACTAATCGAGAGTACATCACCAGCAAGTCTTTTTGCTCCTGTATCAGTCACAGAAAATGCTTCTCTTGGAATACCAAATCGAATATCCATCAAAGCAGATATGCCAGAACGTACAATACCTTCCAGGCGATGTTGCCCGTTATTCAATACACCTTCTTTGGCAAAAATTACCGCTTCACCCGTGTTTTCCCATCCACCCCTGGAAAGAGTTTGCGCAAAGAAATTGGCATGCCCAACCCGCAAACGTCTATTACCGTTATTATAATTTTTGAGAATATATGATGCCATCGCAGGCGTCATAAGAACATTATTCATGGTTCCATTATGCTCTTTGATAAGGCGATCTAACTCTTGCTGGCTAATTGTCCAATCATTGTTTTTAACCAGTTTAATCGCGGCTTTGGGCATTTTATGACCTTTCAAAAACACTATGAAGGCAAATAACACATTTTATTTTTTATGCAAGACCTTATTTCGATATTTTTCGAAAATATGAAAAATAAGTTTGACAAAACTGTTTTATGTGATAGGTTTTTTATATGAAGGAACATATGATTGATAAAAACGGATTAATCAAAAAAATAGTCGATCCGCGTCTTTTGGAAACTGTTGCTGCATCTTTGTGCTGGGCAGAATTTACAGATACATTTAAACGCACGGATGATCCCATGAAATATTGGGCTAATGTGAAAAATCGCGAAGTTTATTATGTAGATGCTGAAAAAATCTGTCGGGCGATGATGAATGATGAATATGTTGTTGTTCCTGTTGAACTCACACTAGATATGATAAATGCGGGTTTTGAGGCTAAAAGTGGAATTCGCTCTGAGAAAGGGCTTCGTCGTCTTTGGCGAAAAATGATTGGAAAATGAAAAATAATTGGAAGATAAGACCTACTTGGAAAATGAGACGCGCTCTTTTAAATGTGCAAACCGAACTTTTTTATTCGAAAGAAACAAAATCATTTTCGAGTAATGAACCTATATTATATAGTAATAATGAAATAAACCATTTACGAAAATCAAATCCGAATTATTCTAAGTACGTTATAGATAGTCTTACGAATAAAAATTTAATAAAACACACATGCATATTTATGCGCCTTGATATCTTTTTGAATGATATTTTTCCTTATAGTTGTGTTGGATTATCAGATTTTATTCTTAAAAATCTTGATAACATACAATTTCTATATTTTATTTTAAAATAATAAAGATGTTACGAAAATTTATTTTCATTTATATGGAATAAAATCAAAAATTCATGCAACACTTATTACTCTTGTTGGATATAAAGTGGTATCCGTGGAAGATATCAGAGAAGCATGCAAAAAGAAATTCATAAATAATGAATGAAAATTCACGAAATAATTTCTCTTGAAGAATATATTAAAATTCCAGATCCTGGTTTTCTTCCCTTCGATATGTCTAAAGGTGAAAAAATCGGTCTTATTGGAACATCAGCCGGTCCATTCGGTGTTTGGGTTTTTGATACAGAATTTGAAATAATTTTTGGCGCAGTAAAATATAAACCAGGACAAGATTATTCCGATGACTCGCAACATCCGGTTTGTAACCTTGGTTTTTTGCATTATGGAAATAAACTACTTATTGCAAAAAATGCATGGACCGAACCAAAATATCAAAATAAAGGAATTGCTACATCTTTAATGCATTTTATTAATAAAGTTCAAAAATATAAAATATTAAGTGATACAAAGTTATCAAATCAAGGAGAACGATTAATCAATGCAATGATTCAATCAAATGATTTTACATCTAAAATTTTTGATAATGTAACCGGTGAAATTTTTGATTTTAGCGATATTGGAAATACAAAAACAACTGACGGAGTGACCGTTATATCACCCAAAGATGATAACAAATCTGACAAAAGATCAGATGAAATAAAAAATGGACAACGTTTCTTTTATATTTTTGAAGGAATACGCAATGCCACTTATGCTAATAATAATCCCAATTCTATTCTTCAGCCTTATAAGATAACAGAATCAAACGAATAATTTTTTTATATATTTAATCAAGTTATTTTTTGAACTTGGTCCAATATGATTACCAAGAACATATGCTGTATATGATGTTCCAGAAGCAAGTTGACTACCAGATCCAAACGATTTTGCTTTCGTAAATTTAGATTCAGCAGTACCAATTTTTCTATCATTATAAATAATGTCCCACATATTTTTGCCCATGGATTTTCCAGTTGATATGAATTTCACTGTATCTTCTGGTGCTCCATTATGACCAATATTTTCATCTATTTGTTTTAATGCGTATTTTTTCATTATTTCTGCACTTTTTGGATCATTAAACAAACTAATCAATCCAAAATGTAATGGTTTGGGCCATTTTCCATATTCACACCATTTATAACCTTGGGATTCCCAATCCAATCTTGGCGTAAATTCTTTTTCTATAACAGCAAGAAAATTATAATATCGAAAATTACCTTTTGAAAAAACAAAAAGCGGAACCAATTTTAAATCACCAGAATATCCAACTTCTTCATAGGCTTCGCGTTTTACGGCTTTTTGAGGATCTTCTTTACTATCAATAGCACCGCCGACATTTCCCCAATCTCCGGGTTGTTCAACCATTCTAGAACGATGCATTATTAAAAAACGACAAGTATCTTTGGCAAAAAATATACATCCGGCTCCTTTATTTCCAAAAAAACCAGTTTTTTCAAGAGCATCAAAATGTTCGGCATCATCTTTGCCTTCGGTAATTTCACTTACAAACATTAGTCTTGCTCATTAACAATGAAATCATGCGCTATTTTTTCAATCTGCAATTTCATACCAGAATTGATTTGCATAACATTTCCCTCGGAATCGCGAACACTTAAAAGATGCACAATCATATCATCTCCATCAAATTTATATTTTGCTGTTCCTGTTCCATGTTTCATACCAACTTTCCAAGGAAAATTAAAAGTACCACTATTTTGTTTCATCTCGCGAATATAATCATCTGGATCATCGGATTCATCGATGATACCACCCTCCATAAGGGATTCTAAGCCGCTTAGAATGCTTTGTTCGGCATCCGGGTCTTGCTCTAGCTTATTCAATAAATCAGTCGCCTCAGAGCCTTGTAAATAGATTGATTTGCCTGTTTGAGAGTCACGTACTGTCACATTTCCCATACCATCTTTCTCATAACCAAATCTTTCATCATCTTCATTCATAATGCTTTCATAAGCACTTTCAATCGCACTTTCTTCGCGATTTTCATCGTCTCGTAAACGCGTTGTCAATGATGCAATTAACATTGGAACTTCAGAAGCCGAAACTCCCAATTGTGCAGCAACTTTATGTGTACCAGCATCAGTCAATGCAAGACTTGCACAAATCTCATCATCTGATACGCCCGCTTTGTTTAAAATATCTTGTAAACGATCAATGATACCGGTTTTATCAAGTTCGTCTAACTTAGCAATATCTTTCATGGCATTATCGCCATATCGAGCATTCATTTTACGTGTGGCGGTATCAGCGCGTCCATTCAAAGTTGTTTCAAAATCACCTTTCTTTCCACCCAAACTAAAAGTATCAGAAATATCTCCATGACCGTGATCGAAATTTGTTGTTTCTACAATACGGCGAAATTTACGCATCTCTTTTGATGAAACTCTCATTGGTCTTTTCCCATCATAAATGAGGCAACAACGCGATTGCCGTCTTTGTCTTTATATAATTTTGTGATTTTAGTACGATCATCAATATTTCCCAATATATTGCGATCCTCAATTGATTTTGGAACTTTTACATTTGGATTTATTTTTGGCGCATCTTTTATAGATGCATTAAAATCTTCATCAGATTGAAATGGTTCTTGATCCCGGCGATCCGGAATGTCCATCCAAGAAAATGGTAAATTTTCAACTTTAACTTTTGCATCTTCGCGTTCTTTGCGAACAGTAGCAAGATAACTTAAAAATGCACTATTATATTCATTTCCAGCTAATTCATTACTATCAAAATCATTTGCTTCTGGATAATCCTTGTCTGTGTCTAAAATAGCTCCGTAACGCATTCCTTTTTTCTTGCGTTCGTTTTCTAGTTCCCAAGAAGCATGTTTACGTTCACCCTCAATTTCAATAGCATCATTTGGATAACGAACAACCACAAAAGTTTCAGGCGCTTTTAACGCTTTACGAATATCATCACGTAATACCATTGCATTGACAGGCAATCCAAAAGTCATATCAACAATATAAACTTCCGCAGCCGTAACATTCACAAAATCAACCGGATGCGATTGAATAATTGTCTTTTTTGGATTTGATAATTCAAGTGGTTGATATTTTGCTACCGCAAATTCAATAGAATCCATGGCAGTATCATCCAAAGGTACAACAGATTTAAGACGAAGTTTGTATTTTTTTTCTGATTCTATAATATAACGCTTAATATCCATTTATGGAAGACCTTAAATATATCTCCCAATATTTATCTTTTTTATATTAATTATTGTTTTCTTTGAAATTTGGAGAAGGGGGACTGAATTGAACAGTCGTATTCGCCTTTGCAAGGCGACCCCTAGCACTCGGGCACCCCTTCATAAAGAGCAATATAATCACTTATGAATGTAATTTCAATATATTTTTTTAGTTGACGAATTTTAAATTCGTGATATTTTAAATTCATTAAATAGGAGTCTGAAAAATGAAATCAGATAATGTACCAATATTTATTGAACGAGATGGAGATAAAATTTGGCATTTGAATGGAAAATACCATCGCGAAGATGGACCTGCTATTATCCGCACAGATGGATATCAAGCATGGTATTTGAATGGAAAAAGGCATCGAGAAGATGGACCTGCCGCTATTGAAGCGGATGGAACAAAATTCTGGTATATAAATGGTGAATGTCATCGCAAAGATGGACCTGCTGTTATTTTGGCAAATGGCGGTCAAGCATGGCGGATAAATGGTAAATTGCACCGTGAAGACGGACCAGCGGTTATTTGGGCAGATGGTAGACAAGAATGGTGGATAAATGGTAAATTGCACCGCGAAGATGGACCAGCTATTATTTACCCAAATGGCAGACAAGAATGGTGGCAAAATGGAGAAGTACATCGTGTTGGTGGACCTGCTGTTATTTATGCAGATGGAACACAACAATGGTGGCAAAATGGTGGATTGCATCGAGAGGATGGACCAGCATATATTAGTCCAGATGGCACTCAAGAATGGTGGATAAATGGTGGACAGGTAGATCGAGAAATGTTTCCATTGAAGTATTAATAAAGCATGGAAGGGACGATAATTTAGTTTGTTTTTTTCTGTGCTTGTTCACGCAAACGTTTAATAATTTCGTTGCGGTCTTCTCTCACAATCGTTGCCTCACCAGGAATCGTATTGGCTTCTGTTTCACCAAGCTGAGCTTTGATGCGTTTTTCATCAAGGTCTAGCTTGCGTTGGTCCAATGCCAATTTCATGGCTTTTAATTGTGCTTCTCTTTTTGAATTTTTGGCTTCAATCGCACGACCATACATTGCAGCGGCTACTTCAAAAATTCCACGAGCCCGAGAAACATCAATATTAAATCCAAAATCCATCAAATCTTGTGCATGTTTTAACGTTTCTTTGTGAAGATTGTCCATTGCATCAGAATGATCTTTACCTTCAACCATATCAATGCGATTCTGTGCCATTTCCAAAGTATGCATTAATTCTGGATCTGGTTCTCCATCACATTCAAATTCATCACTTGGTGTTTCATCAATCGGTTCTTCGGGGAGAACACCTTTTTCTTTTAAAATATCTTCCATAGATGGAAGATTAAATATTTTTTCAATACCTTGCGTCATGATTTTCTCTGAAATGCAAATAATTGTTTTTCATTTATCACACGAAACATCCAATTTCTTTTTGCACAATATGCCAATGCCGCTTGCCATTTAGCCGCATTAATCGCTTGTTGTAATTTTTCCTTGGTAGATGTTTTTCCTTGATATCCTGGCATTTGTTTTTCTGGTTTTATTTCTATAAGTTCACAATGTTTTTTATTATTTTTATCCATATAACCAATAAGAAAATCTGGAATATATATTGAAAACTTACCTTTTAATGGATTTTTATAAGGTATTTCTATTGTTTCTGATGCCCAAAATAAAATATATGGATTTGATTGATCAACAAATCTAATAAAAGCAAATTCCCAACTACTACGATAGATAATAGGATATTTACCAATATATTTTTCTGGATGTTTTGGCACATATGTGCCTTTTGCATAATTTGCCATTAATCATCATCACTTGTATCAACACCACTATTTGGGTCGATTGGATTGGTAATACTGAAATCTATTTCTGGACCACTTTCATCCGAAGACGATGTTGAATTGGCAGGATCCGGTAATGGAGTTGCTGTAACAGGTGTTACCGTAGAAGTAGTTGTACCAACTGTTGGTGATTGTATAATTTGTGCATCAGGAGTTGTTTGCGCACTTGTGGCATCTATGGTCGGTACAGTACTTGTACCAAGTCCACTACCAACACTTGGTCCCGTGACACCAGTTGCTCCTTGATATCCATAAAGCGTTCCAAATGGTGTTGTATTGCCGTTATATCCATATTGTACCGCACCTGGATTTTGTGCATTGATCACACTCAAAGCAGCCGGGGATAAAGTCAATCCCGAACCATTTAAAAAACTATTTGCACCGGCACCATTAATTAAATTAGCTCCAACAATACCACCCGCAATTTGACTGCCAATATTTCCATAATTTCCAGTCATTGAAGAAACAACAGATGCGCCCACGCTTTGTAATTGTGGCGGAGCACCAACATAACCAGCGGTTGTTCCATAAACATTCAATGGCGCATTAACTGCCAATGGATTACCAGTATTAGAACCAAGTCCAAGTGTTGCTGCTAATGCGGGATTGGATTGTGCTAAAGAAGACAATGCTGTCGCGGATGTGCTTCCACTTATTGAATTTGGATTATTTGTTCCATAAATAAAATTTCCAAATACACCAAGACCACCTGTTGCAGCCGATGAATAATATCTATAATCAGGAAGTGATGTTGAGGATGGATATAATCCACTTGTTCCACCAAATAATTGTTCAACAGATGAATATGCGGTTTGTAAAATAGATGTTGAAGTCGGTGATGTATTTCCCGGTTCACTGGTATAATCCGCTTGTGTTCCAGATGTATTTCCATTGTATTGTGCAGAAAATTCTGGCGCACTAGAAGCCGTACCATAATTTGGTGTAAAAATAATTGCTTCATAAACAAATTGTGTATTAATCATTGATATACCAGATTGTTCAAAATCTAAATCATCTGGTTCAAAAGCAATTATTTTTGGATTTACAAGAGTATATAAATCATAAATTGTATTGTGAAAATGTAAAATATTAATACTTGTAAAATACCATTGAGAACCCGGAGATGGATTTCCACCATTAAAAGATGTAAAACCAAAATCACTTCCGTTATTTGCAAATGTACTTCCGGTTATATCATCAAAAAATGGTCCTCCATCATTACCTGTGGCAAAATCTCCAAAATAATAACGAGAATAATCTGCCCACATTGATTGCGCACTTCCTTGAGCATCATCATAAAATGTACATTTTATTGGGGATTTCTTATATCCAGTAAAAACTTGTCTTTTTTTATTATATTGATTTAATTCTTCGGATGTTGGTTGTATGGAAGGTCTATCAACAGACTTAATGGCATAAGTCATAAGAGTGGCAGAAGTACTAATACTGCCACTCTTATTAAATCGAACAAGGAAAACATTTTTTTGTTTCGGAAAGCCTTGGCTATTCGAGTAGATATCAGCCGCTTGAGTCGGCGTAATTAATGTCGTTGTTAAAGATCCACTCATTTAATTTGCCAAATTATTAGAACTGCATTCCGCCTGTAGTAGATGACAAAATTGGTGTCAATGGCATCAATCCACCAGCTTGTGTCGCGTTATCAAAACGAATACTCATTTCAATTGTCATAGGATCCGAAGATGAATAATCAAAACTTTCATAATTCACAGATGCCAAGAAACAACCTTCTAAATTCCATGTTTCAAGAATAGTATCGTCTCCACCATCAAGTGTATCGATTTCCATTTGAAATTTATAGTTTCCTCCAGCAAGTGGTGATGTCTGTTGAAAGAAATTCATTTGCTTCTGAATCTGTGCGCCAACAAGCTGATTAACAGAATTTGTTACATCATCACGAACAGTAAGACTCAATGCTTCCCATTCAGCCTTGCCAGCGTAATAAGCGGTACTATTATAAGAATGAACGGTTACCGGACT
>Ga0116231_10015184_pt1 | contig 10033 bp, 12 predicted proteins | sample S1TSphgellanicum_2_FD_89695 | JGI IMG/M metagenome (GOLD analysis project Ga0116231, IMG submission 89695) | Host-associated microbial communities from peat moss isolated from Minnesota, USA - S1T2_Fd - Sphagnum magellanicum MG | ecosystem: Host-associated > Plants > Peat moss > Unclassified... | reverse complement strand
TATAAATTTAAAAAAAAAAAAAAGCCCTGTCTCATTTCTGAGGTTAAATATAACCACTAAGGCCTCATTGAAGAAGGTGATGGTACCAGTGGAGGTTTTTTAAATTAAATAATAATAATTCTGTGACACTGATTGGAAAAAAAAAAATTCCAAAAAATTATTAGTAAAATTAGTTAAATTTACACTAGAAAACCAGAAAATTTTGGTTGAAAAGTAAATAGTATCAGAAGATCTTTTTTCTTTTTTTTAAATGTATTCTGAAACTCTTCAAATTCAAAAAATTCCAAAATTTGGGCTGTCAAACTCTAATTCTTTAGACTCTAGAGTTTATGTTAATTCTTGGGAAATTTAAAAATTAATTTTTTAAAAAATTTAAGTGATTTTGGAGGTTCTCAATCGCCAGAAAGTGATTTTAAATGCAGTAAAAGAATCGCCAGATTTTTATAATTTTTTTCAAATATGTAGCCAAAATTATAGAAAGATGACTATAATAACTTTTATTTCGTATGTGATCTATAGCCAGATTTGGCTAAATCTTCCTAGGCACGAATGTCACTTTTTTCAAACATCTTCCTTCCTATGGATAATCCCAAGAGGGATTTAGCATTAAATGGCGACAGTTTTTAGACAATTAAAAATAATAATTAATTTTTTTTCTACCTAAAATCAGAGTTCAAAATTATTTGTATTATTTTCGAAATTTGGCAAATATTCAGAAAAACGAGAATTTTGTGACAGAATATTGGTCCTTTTTTGTTTTTTTAATGTTTCTCATTTTGAAAAAAATAATAATTCTAGTTCCGGTTCCACTTTGGCGAATCAGTCTCCATTCTTCGGATCCGGTTCTTTTACACTCGGAACTGGAACGGACCGTTGTGGGAAAGCGGGCGGAGAGCGACCTCCGCACGAGCGAGGAGAAGCACTGAAGAGGGCGACGCCGAAGAGATCTACTTCCCGGCAAAGGACACGTCCTGCGGTTGCAGGTCCTTGTGGAACTCAGCAGCAAGGACGGGATCACAGATCTCTCTCTCGCTGGCTGGCAAGCAGAGAGAAAGGGAGGGAAGAACGGGGGTGAAAGAACGGCAGGTTTTGTGAAACAAAATCTGAAGCTTTTTGGTTAGGTTTCCAACCAACCTTTTGAAAGCTCCTTTGGCTGACTTGCTTGTAAAGCAAAGGGTAATTTTTGTTGGGGTTTTGTCTCTTACCCGGAACGAACGGAGAGCAACATGCAGGGAGGAAGAAGGAGAAGAAGAAGAAGAAGAAAATGTTAGAGATTGTTGAGACGATGATGTTGTGATGCGAGGAAACGTTTTGTAGTCGGTAGTAGCTGTTGGAAATGATCAAGAGTCGCGCGGCTGGATTTGATCTGGTGGCAAATCAAATTCAGGAGGCCATTGAATCGAAGAAGGTTTTGCCGGGACGGGCGGGGGACGCGGGAGTCGATAACATTCAACTTTTCTGTAAGACACGTTTCTGAGGGTTTCTTTCTTCACAAATTGGGGAGGAAAAAAAGAAGAAAAAATGGAAGAGATGTGCGCCTAGGGTTTGATGTTTTTTAAGACACATTTGTTCTTGTGCACTATAGTTTCTTCTTCTTCTTCTTCTTCTTCTTCGGATGTGAGATTTGTATGTATGTATGTGTGTGTGATGCACACATGTGTGTGTTCTGGAGGTTTTGGAATGAAAAGCTTGGAATATAATTTTTTTGGTATTTGTGCTTTGATAACGAGGTTTCAGTGTGTTCCTGTTGTTGTTGGCAGTGGAGAGATACCTATGACATCATTGATATCAAGGCCAACTGAAATCTGATTCTTCTTTTGTGGAAGAGGAAGCAATTGAGCACCTCACCAGAGGAATTGAAAGGGAGGTTCTGATGAGATAGGCAAGGACAATCACGCGGTAGCGATTGAGGGTTTCTAAAGTACTTGTAGTGCCATATTGGAGTCACTTTTGAGAACTGTGATGATGTGTAATTTGGCTGCTATTCCATCCCCGGCCACAACACACATGCGACAGTTGCTGCTATGATTGCTCCACAGAGGACCTTAGTGTTGTGAGAGATAGAAGGGGTAGGGACAGAAAATGGTGTAGGTGGATTCTAGGGCATGTGAGATCCTCCATAGTATTCTTCTTCCTGATTGGTAGGTCTGAGGCATCCAGACAATGGATTGACACAGCAACAGGCTTGCTAAGAGATGTCTGAGAGAGAAGTGGAATGAAGGGTTTCTTTGCAACAGCAGAACTGGCCACATATCTGTAGCTTCAGGCAAGACAGTTGCCAAGTGCACAAGAAATCAATCAAGCACAGAAGCTTTGCAGAGTCCAGACATCATTTTTCTGAGATCAATCAAACTCTAAACAGCTTTCTTGCTTGCTTCATAGGGGATGATGGACCATCTTCCTCAGCATTGTGTTGAGATTATTGTGGAAAAGGTTGCACAGTCAGAGGATGTGATTGATGCAGCCGTCTCTCTCGCCCGTCTTTCATGTGCATCCAAGAGCCTTCATGATGCAGCTATGGATGCTGGAGGTTGGAAGGCATCTGTTCAGCTGCACTTTGGGGTTAGCTTCTCCACAAGTAAAAGGGCAGCTGTCATGTTCAAACAATGGTACAGCTTTGCCAGAGAAGAGCTTGCTATCATTGAGTCAAAGAATCAGGAGCTGAATGACCAGAATCTGACAGCCCTTGATGAACTCAGAAGAGAAGAACTGCTTTCAATTCACCTTCGGGTGAAAAATGATGAGTTCACAGTGGCAGAGGCAAACAGGAGGTTTGGCTTGATGGATGCAGATCTAAAATTTCTCAACCAATTGAGGAAAGAGGAGCTGAATGTCTTTGATCGTCTACGAGAAGAACAGCTTACTTTGGCTGAGGTAGAACAGATTTATCATCTCTGTGAAGCTGACCTTAAGCACAAGCACCGGGAGGCATGGTTGGATACTCGGTACAGACCACCAGCTCTAATTCGTCTCTTCCGCTTATTAGATGTTCTGCAAACAGTGCAGCGCAAGCATGGATCTATGGTTGCCTTCCAAGCTCACAGGCTGAAAAACTGGAACAGAAAGCTGAAATACTGGCATCGAGATATGCACGAACAGAAGGAGGTTCAATCAAGGCTGTTGCAAAACTAGAATTTTGCTTCTGGAAGTTGGTCTCTTCTTTCTTCTCCACTCCATCTTCCCACAATAAAGCACTGACCTGATGCAACAATTTATTAGGTCAGTTTCTTTATCCTTCTCCTGTCTACCTCACTGAAGCGCTGAACAAATATATTACATGAGGTTAAGTTTCTTCCTTGCTTTAATGATGAATGCCAGTGCCCAGGGCTCTGTATGATATGAGTTCATATCGTGTTGCTTTCTTCCTTGAGATCTGAGGGAGAGACAACTGGGTGGGAATGTGAAACCCATCTGAAATTGTTTTTCTATCGAGATCAATTGAAATCTGTTCTGGCTTTCTTTCCCTAATCAGTTGTTCCTACTGGAAGTAGTGTTGACATGCTTATAACATGCTTGTCAGTGGTATGTGCGTTCTTTTTCATGCCTGTGGAATTCTCTGCACAACTACATTGAGATTCTTTCTGTCCTTGTACTGTTCTAGAATAGTGAATTGCAGAATAGGATTGTGATCAGTGGGTCATCCAGTTTCAGGATTTAATTCAAATTAGTTTGGGTTGCCCAGTGGCATAAATCCAGGGTGACTCATTAAAAGCCAGATTTTAAGTATTTTTTTTCTTTCTGAAATTGCCATATGTAGACAAGAGGTTTCATGTGAAAAAAATGCACCAAAGTCTCCAAATTTTGAGGATTTTTTTTTTCCTGAAATCACCATATTTAGAGACAATAGGTTCCAGCACAGCAAAATATAGCAGGATTCTTTCAAATTTGGCTAATTCCTCTTTTGGATGATTGCCAGTGTGCCTACATCACAAAATTGGAAAAAAAGAAAACCCTAACTAGAACACAAGGTTAGTAAGAGGGATTCGGCTTCAGTCCCTTGTAATTCTTCTTTCTTGCAACAAAGGGGGTACTTCCAAATGATACATCATAGTAACTAGTCAAGCAAGAACATTGCCACAAATCAAGTCACACCAAGCTTTGAAAATTTTGAGAATGAACGTAAAATTATCAAAGAATTGATTGAGGGAACATCAAGTTTTTGCATAACTCCTGTGCAAGCGGCTTGTGTAGTTGTTGATTTCAACAATAAGTGTAGCCTGTGCTGTTGCCTGGAGTGTTACCACGTCCTCAACTGATTTTTCCTTCCAAAAAATCTTGCTCATCAGGGTCTTTCCAACAGCACAAAGGCACATTCCAATTCCTCCGAATTTTCAGTTACAATTTAATTTAATTTCAGTGAAGAAATCATTCAATATTCAAGAACTTTTGCACCACAAGTTCAAATGTCATGGAACCAAGCCCATGCACCCTCCTCATCAAGAGCTTTCCAAAGACACCAAGAACAAGATCTGTAGCATCCCAGTTTGGTGGATCTCATAACTACAAAACAAAACAAACTACCTTCCTTCATAGATAGATATGCGGGACTAGCAACAAAAACCATGGCCAACCATTTAGAACAATCACAATTGTATTGGGTCAGCTTTGATCCATTCTGTGTTTTCGTGTGCACAAAAATGTAACACATGTTTGGTACATTCTATGTTTCCTGCAGCAAAGAAATTGACATGACCACAAACTTGCAATTCCATGTTGAAATGTTCAACTTGGACGAAGTCAAGTACCAAAACGTGGTAGTTGTACAACTAAATGTTCTTCTTTCCATGGCATAAAACACACAAGAAGTTTTCATAACTTGAAATGTTACAATTTTTTTCAATATCAAGTAACAATGTGCTCCTCCCCCCTTGGAACAATTTTTTCTTCAACAAGCTGTTCACCTGCTTTTTACTTCTGCACACATTTCAATTTGAAAGCTTTTCTCATACCATCATCCCAAGTTTGGTTCAATGTGCTTACAAAGGAGTTCAAAGTGCGGATGTTTGGATCTGGTGTAAACAGGCACCCAAGCCAAAGAGTCATCATCAGATGTAGAAATCAAATGGCTGGTCTTTTCTTGCCAATTACACTTTGGGCTACGCATTGCTTCACACTACCAAGTGATGATCAATTGACATAAGGTCAAAATATTAATATACTTAAAAATTATTTAAATCAATTACTTGAAAAAAATAAATTATTAAACATGGATAATCCATAATCATATAGATTGTCTCTGAAATCATTTTTGTCTTTTGTTGCCACTTACACTTGGGCTTCACATTGCTTCGCACTACCAGTGACGACCAACTAACATAATGTCAAAATATTAATGTATTTAAATTTTACTCAAATAAATTATCTGAAAAAAAATTAGTTATTAAACATTGGCCATCCATAATCATAGAGATTGTGCATGAAATGGGTTTTGTCTTTACTTGTGAATTACATTATTGTTATGAACCATGTAGGGTGGTAGTCAATAAAAATTGTAGCACTTCTAGAGGTTTTATCTTACCTGCCTCTTTTTAAATTCTCCTATGACCCATATGGGCAAAAGCATGCACCTGAAGAAATTGGGAGTTTTGTTGTCAAACCCAAACTTATGCCAATCCAACTCCTATAGATATGACTTCTTAGATAGGCCTAAATAATGACAAATTTCATTCTCATGATAAATATCTGAAGGAAATTGCAGATTAAAATGTCATGAATTCAACCCAAATTTCATTAAATGTTAATATTTAATTTAAATGATCGACAATATCATGTGTGAAATGAATTGCGAGTATTTGATTACAAGGTGCCAAATGCTTGTGATAATTCTAAAGCAACGGTGATGACAAGATTCTTAAATACCATTCTAGAGGTCAAATGTTTTTTTTTTTTTTTGATTGGAATAGTGTCATGGTGATGTGACAATGGTGCAAAACAATGTCAAATGTGTCCAAAAACAAAAAGAGATCAAAATAATCCACTTACGACAACATGAAATAACAAACCCTTTGAAAAATTTGCTCAAATGACATGAAAATCCTCTTCTACAACAAGATTTATAAATTTTAGAAGGATCAGTGAAGGACCCTTCATGGCATTGATCTGCACAATAAAAGAAGAAAATTACATGCAATTTGAAACTCCGTCTCATCTCATGAAGCCAATTGAAATTCCTTCTCATCACATGAAGGAAACGACATTCAGAATGGACTGCACTCTGTGAGAGCACAGACTACAGATCACGCAGCCACCCTTATTCAATGCAGCTTTCAAACTTGACAAGGTAGATATTCATTCCTGATTTAGAGGAGTCTTTCTAATCTTTGCAGTCTTTGCAACAATCCTTCCAATGTTTAATTGATGTTATTCTGCAGCCTTCTTTCTACTTCGCTACTATTTATTTGTGTTTAAGATTGGGTTCAAAATCCTTTGCTCATCAGCTTTTGGTGCCTTTTGCCTGAATTTGGACCTTCTTCTACAAGGCCGCAAGCTTGTATTGAATTCAAAATAAGCTCTTCAGTGTGAATCCTTATTTTATCCATTTAGCAAGCAGGGCTGCTTCTTTGTTGCAAGTAATGGATGCAGTGAGCTGCCAAATAAAAGACACAGAACACAGAACACTCCATATCCCTGATCGGAGGACTAACCATGTGCTACTGACCATCAACCGAAGTTGACAGACAGCTTACCAAAAAAACCCAACAAGCAAACACATACAACAAGGACTCTGAAACAATAAAAATGAAACGATGGCTGGAAGACAAGATGTCTTCTGCAAACTGCTGCAGATGTAAAACGTCATAAAAGTACACAGTTTCTTCCAAGTGCAAGAAGAAGTGCTTCTTGCAATTGAAAGGATGGGGTGGTGGTGGGTTTGTACAAGAAAGTAAGTGCTCATGCATGATCTGCTCTCACATGCCTCCTCTTCTTCTGATCATTGTTTCCAAAAATCCTCTCTCCTCTCATAGTGCTGAATTCCTTGGTCTTGTGCTTGACTTCCCAGTCGTGGTTGGAAGGCTTCCATCTTGACAAGATTTCTAGTGATGGGTGTGCCAACCTTCTTCAATCTGCTTAGAGACATTGTCATTGGCTTTTTCCTGACAATGGCCCTAAGCAAAATGTCAGAGCATGGGGCAGGGATTGTGGCGGTGGTGCAAACCAGGCAGCCAGGAGTGATGGGCTTGTTTAGGGCATCAGTCTTGTTTTCAGAGCCTTCTCCTGCTGCTGCTGCTGCTGCTGTTGTTCCTCTTTGTCTTCTTCCTCTTCACGCCACAGCTCTGCTTAGAGTCATTGTCATTGGCTTTTTCCTGACAATGACACTAAGCAAGGCCTATGTCACATTCCTCCCATGAATCCCACTTCGCAGCTATCCATCTTTGTCATCATCATCATCATCTGCTGCTGCGTGCAGCAAGCTCTCTCCACAGCTAGGGCACAAAGGGGAAGAGAGTGATAGCATGACAAACATGGAACAATGGCGACAACCCAGTGCCACCATCCCTGTTGTCTCTCTGCTGCTGCTGCCGCCACTGCTCTCATCAGATTCTCTCTTCTTTTTCTCTTTGCAGTCTGCTGCAGGTTCCACCACCACCACCACCTGCCCATTGGCAAGTAGAGAAGAAGAGCTTGCTTCCGAGCATGCACTATCCGTCGTTTCGGAAGTGGTAGTTAGGGCCGCTGCAGCCGCACTGGTATCCCAGTCTGATGATGATGCGGCAGACGACGACGTCTCAGGCTCCTCCTCGGGCAGACAATCAGCATTTGGGTCGAAGCGAAACTGCGCTCTCCGCACGAGAGCTCGCACGGATTCGTCCGCTTGCCGAACAAGCTCTCGGGGATCGCGCTTTGCTCGTTTGCCCGTACCCGAGTGGAGATAGTAAAGCTCGTGCGTCTGCCACAAACAAACAAAAGGTTCATAGAGAGCAGCAGTTGAGGCAGCAGACATGAATGGATCGTCTTCTTCAGAAACAACAGCAGTAATTACTGATGGGTAAACGACCGTCCCTTACCCTGAGATCCAAGAACTGCTCCCACTCGTCCGGAAGAGGCGATTGCGCATGAAGCTCCACATCGAGCTCCACATCGTTTCCGGCAGCAACAGCACCCGCTTCATATGGATCCTGGGGTAGTCCTTCTTGGTCATGATGATCCGCTGCTGCTGCGTAGCAGTGTTTCCGTTTGGTGCAACCAGCAGCAGTACTACCGCCGTCGTCGTCGTCGTCGTGAGAGTTCAGCATCTCCAACTGCTGCTGCATTAGTTGCAACAGTGCTAGCGGCCAGGCCTGCTGCTGCTGCCGCGGCTTGACGCTCGCTGGAGGCAGGGTTTGTCCCGGCGTATCTGGAGACATTGGAGGAGGAAGAGGGGAACATGATACAGTAGTAGATTTGGTAAGAGGAGCTGGAGCTGCAGCTGCAGCTGCAGCAGCAACGACCGTTGTGGTACTAGAGGGAGGTGGTGGAAGTGTAAGCGCCATAGAAGAAGTTGGTGGGTGGGTTCGGATCTCGAGTGTAGAACAAATGCGAGGCGCTACTCTTCCTGACCTCCCCATTAGGTACTTCTCTCCACCACAACAACAACGTCTCAAAAGAACTCCCCTCGAGAATCTATCTTCTTCTTCACCCCAGAATGAACACCTGCTGCTCTGCTGTTATTGTTTCCAGGTAAACCCGCTGAGACCTCAGGGATCCTTCTAACAACACCTCCTCCTCTTGCTAATCTCCTTCATTCTGGACACAACTGCCACTCCTCAATTCCCTGAAAAACAAACAACCCACAAACTCCCAACTCCTCCAACTCACTTAAGAGAAAGAAAGAGAGAGAGGGACACATACACAAACACGGCGCAACAACAAACACAACTGTGACGACACCCACAAAAACTAACTTCAAAAAAACCGACGGTTGCAACAAACAAACAAATAAAACACAAATGAGAACCAGAGTAGCAACAACAACAACAACGGCCAGCACGAGACCTGAATCCCGAACCACGGAGCTTCTTCTCCAAGCACAACACACTTCACTTCAGTCCAGCAATGCACTATTCCCGGGAAACATAAAATACACACACACACACACACACACACACAACACTTCCGCAACTCCTGCAACAACCAAACAGGAGAGAGACCCCACCAAAAACAAAAAGAATAATCTAAACAAAGAAAAGCTTGCAGACAAATGCAGCACTTAAAAATCCAAACAAACAGACAAAAGAAAAAAAAAAACTGAAATGCGAAGAAGACGAAGAAGAATCGAACTACCCCCAAGTTCCAACAACAAGAAGCTTCAACAATAACAACAGGCAAGCACAACGAGATAGAGAGAGAGAGAGAGAGAGAGAAGACCACTTGGACAAAAACCAAACCCAACCAGACTAGACCAAACCAGACCAGACTAGACTAGACTAGACTAGACTAGACCAGACAAACAAACAAATGCAGAAAGTGGGATTTTCTTTAGGAGAGAAAGATGGAAAGAAATGGGAACACACAAAATTGGAAAGAAAGAAAGAAAGAAAATTGGGAAGCAAGAAAGGAAATTGGAAGAAAGAAAGAAAGAAATAAGAAAGAGAGTAAGAGAGAGTAAGTAGGTAGCTAAGAGAGTAGGGTAGTGGGTTGGAAAATTTAATAGGAATTTGGGGGGGGGGAAATAATGACATATTTTCAGTTTATATTTTATACTTTCTACTTCCAACAACCAACCCAACTACAACAACCAACCACCCAACCCAACCCAACATAACCCAACCCAACCAACCAACCACCCAACCCAACATAACCCAACCCAACCAACCAACCACCCAACCCAACATAACCCAACCAACCAACCAACCAACCAACCAACAAAACCAACTAACCAGCAAACCAATCAACATGAACAAGTTCTTCTAATGAGCTTATTTAAAAACAACATTACTTACAAACATAGGTCCTTACAAAGTAGCTACCTACCTAGTAGGTCTCTACAAGCCCCCCCCCCCCCCCCCCCCCCCCCCCCCCCCCCCCCCCCCCCCCCCCCCCCCCCCCCCCCTAC
>Ga0116231_10015183_pt1 | contig 10034 bp, 3 predicted proteins | sample S1TSphgellanicum_2_FD_89695 | JGI IMG/M metagenome (GOLD analysis project Ga0116231, IMG submission 89695) | Host-associated microbial communities from peat moss isolated from Minnesota, USA - S1T2_Fd - Sphagnum magellanicum MG | ecosystem: Host-associated > Plants > Peat moss > Unclassified... | reverse complement strand
TTTTCCCCCCCTTCACTTACTTCAAGGCTACCCATAAAAAAAATTTGTTCGACTGCCCAAGCATTTCAAACCCCAACTACGTACCTGACTTTGCAACTACCTACCTCCACCCCACCAAAAACCTTAAACCTTGTCACCATTCAAACCTTATTGTGTAGTTTGTAGGAGGTGAGGAACATTGTTGTAGTCAAAACTTTAACATAGCCAAAGGAGCAAAGGAGTTATCAAGTGATTAGGAATGATTAGAATTGTGTGTGAAGCATTCTGAAGCTCCTTGATAGATTCAAATGTGAGTTTAAGTTGAAACAACAAAAGAGTAAGGAGTCGAGGCATGTTCCCTAGCTCGCAACACTTCGGGGGTAGAAGGGCGTGCTGGAGCTTCGAAATGATGACTAGGAAGATTGATAAACAACTCAATTACTCACATGGACGATGCACAAACCAAACAACAAGTTGGTTAGTGCATAACTAGAACACTTTTGGTGCACAGACAAACTACGGGTAAACATGAACTCACAAGATTCACCATGGTTCGAACTTGGGGGAAGCCACCACCTTCCCCCTTATAGTATTTTTTTGCCTAGCCACGGGGCTAGCACCCAAATGGCATTTTGTCTCGGGACTCTCAAGTGTGAGTCTCGAAATTCTCGAAATTAAGACTCTCACAACTTTGAAGGTGCATAATTTTGTGTGCAGACCTCCGATTGAGATGATGTCTAAAGCAAAGTTATAGCCCACGTCGAGAGTTTTCCAAAGGTATGTGCCATGCAACCTAAATGCAAGGAAATTGGGGCGATTCTTGACTTTTAATGGTCGGGAGTCAAATTGGCCATTTGACTCCCGACCCTTCTTTTGACCAGAACTTATGTTTTAAGTATTCAAATGGGTGATGTAAGCCTATTTTAGACATCTATGTTTCAAAATCTTTTCAATGATATAAGGAACTTCTCAATCCAATGAGTTTTGACCCTTGCAATCACCCTCTAAAAATTTGAGAGTCCATTGGGACTCCAATTCCCAAAGTGAGAGCTCATTTGGGAGTGTGGGGGTTCATTCCTTCACTCTTTTGCATTCCTGGGAGTATGAAATGTGACTCCCGGGCTCACTTTTGGCCCACACTTTCACAAGCCCTTACTTTGGTTGCAAGCCCAAAGTTAGGGTTGCAACATTTTCTCCCACTAAATCTTTGTACCGTTTATGCGCATTTTCAAGATTGGCCTTAGCCATTTCCCATAAATGCCACCTTTCTTCATCAAGTTGTGTGACCATGGGCACTTCCTCATTTGCATCATTTGGGAGTTGCCCATGTACAACCCAAGTTGCAAGCACAATTGGCGACTTGTGTCGCAACCCTTGCATTCAGGTTGCGTGCCACATACCGTTGGAAATTTCTAAACGTGGGCTACAACTTTGCTTTAAACCTCACCTCAATCGAAGGTTTGCACACAAAGTTATGGGCCTTTAAAGTTGCAAGAATCTCAATTTCGAAAATTACAAGACTTCCACTTAGGAATCTCGAGACAAAATGCCATTTGGGTGTTGGCCTTGTGGCTAGGCTAAAAATATAATATAAGGGGGAAGGTGGTGGCTTCCCCCAAGTCCAAGCCATGGTGAATCTTGTGAATTTGTGTTTGCCCGTGGCTCATCCATGCACCAAAAGTGTTCCAACTATGCACTAACCAACTTGTTGTTTGGTTTGTGCAAGTCCATGTGAGTAATTGAGTTGCTTGTCAATCTTGTTAGTCCCCATCGTGGAACTCTAGCACGCCCCTTTACCCCCGAAATGGTGCGAACCAAAGAATGTGCTTCGACTCCTTACTCTTCTATTATTTCATTTTATATTCACATTTGAGTCTATCAAGGAACTTGGGAGCACATCACACACAATCCTAACCATGCATAAAATACCAATTTATTATCATTTCAACTAATAACATTGTTTACAATGGAAAATATGAAATGAAATTTTGGAATGGTTGCATATACATAAAAGCTCAAGAAAGGTAAAATGAAAATAAAACTCATCGCAATGCTTGTAAATCTTGTGAAACATCATCAATGATGACACATGAAGGTTTCCATTTATGGTTTTTCATTAGAAACTTTATTTTCAAAAGAATTAACCATTCCACCAAATCATCACATGTTTAGCAACTTGTAATGATCCATGCAACTGGCATTCTTATGCAACGTGCATCAAACACCATCAATGGAACAAGAGAAATTTCATGTCATTAGTGCCAACAGTGGCATCCATTGAAATTACCCCATTATCACTTAATGAAACATGGCTTACAATTGAGATGGGGTTTGTATCCATATTGTGAATGGGACATGAATTTCATTATCTTCATTTGCATCTTGAAAATAAAACACATCATCTAAATGACTAAATATCCATGTGCAAAAGGAAATGGCTTAATTTTTGTGTAAACGCCAACTCTTTTTTTTGTGTTTACGATCCAAATAAGCAATGTCTTATTGTCTAATGAAATCATCCCTTGTCATTGTTTTTCCTGCATTGATTCTAGCCCACCATATTGCCTTATGGTTGTCATATATTTGTTTGACAATGTAGCTAAATTTAATTGGGTCCAAATGTGGTCCTTGAAGGCTTATGAAATTCATGGGGCAAAAAAACATGGTCGCTCAATGGAATCAAGGTCATGTTTGCCATGTGTAGACTCACGAATGGCTCGTGTATGAGGTCAATGGTAGAAAATTATCTCCACCACCTTGGGTCATGTGTACAATCGCCTAATTAAAAATTGAGTTACACCTCATTTAAAGGATTGATGGTGGTTTAGGTTTCCACGATTGTCTTCCAGTCCATACCCATATGCATACTTACAAAATGTGCAATCAATTTAGGCTATTGGTTATTAGTTATTTGTCATTGGTTATGGTTTTTGGCTATTGGTTATTTACCATTGACTATGGTTTTTGGCTATTAATATTTACACTAAAGCTATGATTAAAGCTTATATAACATTTAGAGCCATGGGGTTTTGGTTTGTTTGTTTATGCCATAGGGTTTGGTTTTGTAAATTAAAGGATGATTTTTAAAGAATGAAAGTTTTTGAGATTAGGGCACTAGTTATGATGAATAGTTTTGAGCTAGGGTTTAGGGTGGGCAACATGGATGCAAGCTTAAAATTTAGGTCTGATTTTTGTAAAAAAAATTAGTCCTACATCTAAGGTTTATGGTTTAGGGTTTTTAGGTTTATTTTTAAGGATAGGGTTTAGGGTTAAGGTGTGATTTCCTTTTTGGTTTTTAGTTTCTTCATCTAGGGTTGAAGGTTTACTGTTTTTAAGGCTTAATTTTAGGGGTAGGGTTTAGGTTTAAAGTTTCATTTCTTTTTTGCTTTGAGTTTTTTCATCTAGGGTTGAAGGTTTAGAGTTTTTAGGTAATAATTTTAGGGGTAGGATTTAGGTTTAAAGTTTCATTTCCTTTTGGCTTTTAGTTTTTTCATCTAGGGTTGAAGATTTAGAGTTTTTAGGGTCTAATTTTAGGGGTAGGGTTTAGGTTTAAAGTTTCATTTCCTTTTTGCTTTTAGTTTTTTCATCAAGGGTTGAAGGTATAATCTTTTTTGGGCCTATTTTAAGGGTTAGGGTTTAGGTTTAAGGTTTCATTTCTTTTTTGCTTTTAGTTTTTATTCTAATGTTGAGACTTTAGGGTGTTAAGGGCTTATTTTTAGGGTTAGGGTTTAGGGTTTAGGTTTAAAATCTCATTTCCTTTTTGCTTTTAGTTCTTTTATCTAAGGTTGAAGGTTTAGGTTTGTTTAATTTCCTTTTTCTTTTTAGTTCTTTCATCTAGGGTTGAAGGTTTAATGTTTTTAAGGTTTGATTTTAAGGTAGGTTTTAGGTTTAAGATCTGATTTATTTTCTTGCTTTCAAGGATTACTTTTAAATATGGAACCTAACATGACATTTGAACAAAATAGGGGAAACACCAATTGTGTTAAGTAAACCGTGCAAATTGACACCCAAACAATGTTTCATGAACTTCAAATTGTATGTGAAACATGATAATGTCACAAAGTATGATGTTTTTGTGTGGATTTGGTCGAAAGCTACCATGTGTGATAATGCATTTTTCTATTGCATCATGCATTAATGATGCACTTGCTCTTGAGATCTATTAGTTGATGCCCAAAGAGCAAGGTGCCTTTGGTACACAACTACATGAATTTGCCAAGATGTATTGGGTTGATAGATAACACTTTGGTTGAGATTTGGAATCCTTATAATAATGAGATGCATAGGACTTGGTTCAATGGCTAGAATACCTATGCAATGAACAACATAGATATTTTGGACCATCATGGACTATTCATGTACATAGATGGAGGCTACTTTGGTCTTATCATATGTGAACATCTTATGATTTTTTTCATCTATTGAAATTAATGCCACATTTCAATCGTGGAGATGATTATTTTAAGTATCTCTTGGAAGGATCAAGGATACATGGGTGAGGAAATGTTGTCATGTGCAAGATAGGATAGTGGAAACTTGTTCAAAATGCTAACCATGATGCAATGCGAACATTCAACAAAATGCATGCAAATGGAGCGGGGGGTTTAATGGGGTAAAAAGAAAATGGAAATGCTCATGAAGAGGTTCAATTCAACAAAACCCAAGTATGTAGATTTTTTCCAAGCCATAATTATGTTAACTAATTTCCTACATAAGAGGTGTATGGACCTCACATATGAGGTGGTTGGGGACCAAAATTTTGATCTAGTTGCACATGGTTAGCATGGACACTTTTAACTACAAGTTCAAAATTGTCCTAACTTTTTATCCTTGGGTTCAACGGAACTAGAGCTAGGAGTTGTTGCCCTAAAGATGGGTATGCACCATTCATCATATTTTGAGATCTTTTCAAAACTGTTCTTAAAGCATGACCATTAGTAACTAGTTGAATAGTTTGTTTTTTATCCATGTTATATGTTGCAAAATGTACATTGTAAGAGGCAAACATGGTGTCAAGATGAAGAGATTCCATTATTTGCTTAAGTGTTTTTTTTGAAGTGTTTTCATTTTGTGCAAACATTGCAAGGAATTTGCGAATCAACAATTAGACTAATGATGGTTTTCTAGTCATTTTAGACAAATTGCATAAAATTTTAATTGCAAAAGACAATATGTAATAGCAAGTTGCAATGGTAGTCACATGAAGATGTAACTAAAAACATGATTTTTCATCCATCCAAACTAGCTTATGTGACATTGTCATTTTGTGACTGATTTTATGACAAAACAATGTAATCACATTATTTATATTTATTTACATATATATTATTTAGATATTAAAATAAATATTTCTATTCATATTATTGATAATTCCATTAATTTCAACCTATACCATGTTGACAGGTGTCATTACTTAAGTTAGGCTTTAAAAATTAATTTAGTTTGTTAAGAAACCCACCTATTGTGTTTACCTAAGCCCACATAGTATGCACCTAGCCTAAGTTGGTTATGTAAGTAAAGAATATTCAATCAACATCCATTGTTGACCATAGCCCATGTCATTTGTGGGAATACTTGATTATTGAACCCCAATAATGTAGTAAGTTGTAAGTTGTAAGGTAGTAAGTAATATGCAATATGTATGTGTGTTAAGTAGTAGGTTTTTATTATGTTAATATGTGATAAAGTTCATTGCAAAAACTTCAATTCAAGACCACATATGCATAAGATACATCATTAGACCCCCCCCTAATTAGAATTGTAGATCTACCTAAATGTTTGACCATAAAAATATAAATGTGGGATTTCATTATGTCATAAAAGAGTTCATAAAATGAACAATAGACTACCCAAGCCTTTTCAAGTCAAATGATTAAATAACAACATAAAGCTGCCAAAACTTATAGACTTATCAAACATGTTTAAAGCTCAAATCTAAGTTCCCTACAAATCCAAAATACATGTACAATCATAATAATATATATATAAGTTGTAGACTTGCCAATCTATGGTATTGAAGTTCAAATTGAATAACCCCTTTAATCTTCCAAGGCCAAAATCAAGATGTAATATAGAAAATGAAATATAGATTGGTGTAACTTGTTGAAGCTCCCTTAAATGTCCAAATAGTTAATTGGGTCATGGTTAAATTGCTCAATGAGTTGCAAATTTGTACACATTTATTGAAGTTGAAACAATCACCCATGTAAGGGTTTTGGATCATAACTAAGGTGACATCTAGGTTGTGGACCCTTAGACCCATTTTAATAACATTTTGAGCCATAAACATTAAGAATCAAGGTATTAAATGGGCTATAGACCTACAAACATTGAAATCAAGAATAAATGCATGGCCATTTAGGCTTTCAAAATAGAATTAAAGTTTGATTTAGGTTGTAAACCTTCAAAGCCATCTTGAAGATGAATTAATTAGTAGAAGAAGCATGATCAATAAGAATCAAAGTGTTAAGCAAGTTGTAGATCTCAAAAACGTTCAATTTCAAGTTGGGGCATGGTCAATTATAATTTTAAAAGGCCACCAAGGTTTGATTTAGGTTGCAAACCCCTAAAACCATTTTCAAGATGAATTAATTAGTCTAGGAGGCATGATCAATAAGAATCAAGGTGCCAAACAAGTTGCAAATTTCAAAAACATTCAATCAAGAGCTAGGGCATGGCCATTTTAGCTTTTAGAATATCGCCAAGGTTTTATTTAAGCTAAAAACCCCTAGAAGATGAATTAGTTCATCAATGAGGCATAATAAAGAAGAATCAAGGTGCCAAACAAGTTTTAGATCTCAAAAACATCTCAATAGTTAAGGCATGGCCTTTTAGGGTTTCAAAACACCACCAATGTTTGATTAAGGCTATTGACCCCTAGACACAATTGGAAGATGAATTAATTCATCAATGAAGCATAATAAAAAGGAGTCAAACTAGTGCCAAACAAGTTGCAGATATGAAAAACATTCAATCAAAAACTAAGGCATGACCATTTAGGGTTTCAAAGCACCACCAAGCTCTAATTAAGGCTACAAACCTCTAGACACAATTGGAAGATAAACTAATTCATTAATGAATTTACAACCAAAATTTTAATTCATGTCCTCTGCATTTAACAAATAAAGTTTTAAACAATTTATTTCAAATTGCAAATGTTGTTTAAAAGATTACTTTGGAAGTCCTTGGGTTGCAATGTTGCGATAGTAATAGACATTGTGATATTTCATAATTTTGCACACTTGCCATTCCATGGATTCACCCACAACTTTATGCCAATGTTAGTTTATTTGATGGAAACACCACATCATGGATGGGTCCATACACAATTTTTTGAAAATATGCTTGACCATGAATGCATCTAATAGAGGAAGGAATGGATGGCTTCAGTTTTTAAAAAATTGTTTATGGCTATGTGTTCATGTTTTGGAGGGTGTCAATTTCAAGCTAAAGTAAACAAAGTAGTTTGCCTAAGTCTAGTTTTTAAATGATTTTTAAAAATAATATAAACACAAGAAAGTAGATTCATAATATTTTTAAGTAGATTCATTGCATTTATTTTATGGTAAGTTATATATAGAATTTGAACAACTTTGAAGAACAAGGTTAAGGTAGGTAGGCTAAATTATATAAGGTATGTTACTAGTTTAGGTTAAGTAAATTAAGTTAGGCTACCACCTACCTATTTGCCTTTTTTGACCTACCTAGATCTATTACCTACCTACCTACCTATCAAAATTATATTTATGACAATCCAAAAAAATGATTTTAATCTAGTTATAAAATTATAAATTCAACTAGTCAATTGGTCCATTGTTTGTTAATCATATTCTAATCATTCATTATTGTGACACTCAATCAATAGCATATTTTTCCTTTATGATTTGTCCTATATTACTTGACAAATTGTCCTTTATGATTATAAGATGGAAAATGCCACATTGAACATTCAATGATTTCTTGTCCTAAACACCTTGTTTGACATGACTAAGGGCCTTTTAATCATATAATGTCCAATATGACTACAAAATTAGTCATAAATGGAGTCATAAATTAAAAAAATTCTTTTAGTGTTTAGGATAGGAGGTAACACAAGTTCAAAACTTTTAGGAGGCAAGTCTTGATTATGATTTTTTTTGTTTTTAAAGGCAAAACAACATCTTTTATTTTTGGTTTAGACTTCAAGCTCAATATTATTCTTCAAATATTTTTTCAACTTGATTAGTTAACATTTGAAGAAAATCACATAACTTTTACAACATATCAAGATTGACCATAAGAATAGTAGGGCAACTTGAAATGTTAGGTGTTTAGTGAGATAATCAAAGAACTTTTCATCCTTTTGCAAGGGCCAAACAACTAAAACCATGGTACCTTAAACTCACCTTAAAAAAAGTTGGAAACGTGAAGTGTTGCTATAGCAAAATCCTTTTCTTTTAGGCTTAGTACATTCCTTTAAAAATAATGGTCATTCTAATCAAGCCAAGGACTGTGCCAAAGTAAAAGTCCCTTTTCAAGGATTGCATGTGATATGTGGCATTTAGGGTAAAGACAAACTATAATGGAATCTTTTGGGTGTCACAAAGCCAAAATTTTATGGGTTGGACACATATTATTGTATGAAACCCATATGCAAATTTTGAATACAAAATGGACTCAAACAAGTGAAACTTATTTCTTGAACACCTAACTTGGGAATAATTACACTTTGAAAACATTAATATTCAATGAAGGATGGACTTTGCAATCTAAGCAATACCTAAGTCATGGTTCATAGGAAAAATGTGTTATGAATTCATTATTTATAATGAAATTGAAGATTGTTCTCATAATTTTGGGACATGAGACTTTCAAGGGTTATGAAATTTAACCTAAAAAAATTAGAAAAACTAAAATCTGTGATTGGTGAAAACATGGTTAATGAACTCAACTTCCAATTTTAAACATGACATTTTTTCAACATAAACACAAGAAAGTATATTCAAAATTTCTTAAGCTTCATTAAGAAAACATCAATTCTTCCATTACATGTTGATGACAAGTTGAATACAATATTTGAAAAACATTGGTATAATAAAAGTAATAAACAAATATGTTTGAAATTGATTATGGTGTTCAAAAAATAATTTTACATTATAATTGAATATATTTTGATTATAATATGGAAAAGTTGAGTGTTCACAAATACATTTCAATATGTCATTGACTTAAAAATTTGTGAAATCTAATATTTCACCTACTTTCATCTATTTAAACATACTTGAAACAAATGATTCTTAAATATAGTTGTAAATAACATGTTAATATTGATAATTGAACTAAATAATTTTAAAAGTTGAATTATGAAGGCTTACTGGATGGTTACTTTCCATTGATATTGGTTAAGTAATTTGACTATTCATTTTACCATGCTTTCCCCCTAAAAGACTTTATAATTGTTATTATGTGCAATAAAAGTCCATAGTTTAAAATTTCACCTTCTCCATTTTTGCTTTTAAGGTCTTTTTCAACATCCATCACATATCCATAAGGATGTTTTTCATCCTTAATATTTAATAAAAGTGTGCAAAAAGGTTAAATGTTGAACAATGTGTTAAAAGATATCAACTTTAACATCATTTGAAGGATTTTTTTCCGATGTTTTGCATTTTCAACTACACTAAGAAAACTCCCAAAATGGACTTTGCAATGGATGCTTTTGGCACAATCTTAGTGTGCTTTCAATCTTCATGTGTTGGAACTTATTATTTCAAACTTTGCACTTTTCACACCTAATTTTCAATTATGTTGCTAGATTTATATATATATGTGACTACACCTTGATCATACATCATGTATGTTCATGTTTTTTATCACATAAAAATGAATAATTTTGTTAAAAACATCTTCAAAATTCATGATTTTCAAGGCCAAAACATATTTAAATAAAAAGTGTTGTGTTTTAAAAATCTAGATATCATCGATTTCAGGTACTTTTTTTTTTTTTTATGATCAATATTAGGACCTTGTGTTATCATAAGGAATGGTGCACATGTGATAAACAAAACAAATGTTTG
>Ga0116231_10015181_pt1 | contig 10035 bp, 10 predicted proteins | sample S1TSphgellanicum_2_FD_89695 | JGI IMG/M metagenome (GOLD analysis project Ga0116231, IMG submission 89695) | Host-associated microbial communities from peat moss isolated from Minnesota, USA - S1T2_Fd - Sphagnum magellanicum MG | ecosystem: Host-associated > Plants > Peat moss > Unclassified... | reverse complement strand
GGCGAGAATGGGCCTCATGGGAAGTACAATCCGCCTACCATTGATCGATCTGGCGCCGGTGCACCAGGAAACGGTGCTACGCGCCATGCGTGCCGCCGGCGTCACATTTGAGGACCAAGCTGCATGAGTTTCGAGCGAATTGTGACGGTGATGGGGGCGGCCTCGCTGCTGTGCGGCTGCCACATCGTCAGCCGTCTGAACCCGGATTGCCATACCAAACAGGAGTATCAGCACGCGACGGAAGTCGCGCCCCTGAAGGTCCCCGAGGGTCTGGATAATCCGAACACCCAGGGAGCACTGGTCATTCCGACTGTGGAATTGGCGCCGCCGCCGCCCGGACCCAAGGACGCCTGTCTGGATCTGCCGCCCAAATACAAGCCGGCACCGCAGAATAAGGCAGCGAGCGGTTCCAGCGGGTAGATTTGATCGCTCGAGCCGCCTCCGGTACCCTTGCGAGCCCGCGTAAGTGTGGAGTCTTGGATTTCGTGTGGACAGGTGGCCGAGTGGTCGAAGGCGCTCGCCTGGAAAGTGAGTAACATCCCAAAAGGTGTTCGTGGGTTCGAATCCCACCCTGTCCGCCAATATCCAACCCTCGTGTTTATGGCGGCTCGCGTTTGCATCTTCGCGACGACTGGCCACGAACCCCGTCAGGCCCGGAAGGGAGCAGCGGTAGAGGCTTTAAGTCGGGCGCCGAAGTCCTGCTGGCGCGGGCCGCCTCCTTCACACGCGACCGTCCCGTCAAGCTAAACTCGAACACATGAGCTACATCGTATTGGCGCGTAAATGGCGCCCCAAGCGCTTCGCCGAAATGGTAGGGCAGGAACATGTGCTGCGTGCCCTCGGCAACGCTCTCGACAGCGGCAAGGTACACCACGCTTTTTTGTTCACGGGCACGCGTGGCGTGGGCAAGACCACCGTCGCGCGCATCCTTGCGAAGTCGCTCAATTGTGAAAAGGGCGTCAGTGCGAATCCGTGCGGCGCCTGCGCCGCATGCCGCGAGATCGACGAAGGCCGATTCGTGGACCTCATCGAGGTCGACGCCGCGTCGCGGACCAAGGTCGACGACACGCGTGAAATGCTCGACAACGTCCAGTACGCGCCGACTCGCGGGCGCTACAAGGTGTACTTGATCGACGAAGTGCACATGCTCTCGAACCATTCGTTCAATGCTCTGCTGAAGACCTTCGAGGAACCGCCGCCGCACGTTAAATTCCTGCTGGCCACGACCGATCCTCAGAAGCTGCCGGTGACGGTGTTGTCCCGCTGCCTGCAATTCAGCCTCAAACGCCTTTCCACGCACTTGATCGCGGAGCGCTTGAAATTCATCGCCGCCGCCGAGACGCTGGAGTTCGAGCCGGCGGCCGCGGCATTGGTCGCCCGCGCCGCCGAGGGCAGCATGCGTGATGCACTGAGTCTGATGGACCAGCTCATCGCGTTCGGCGGTGGCGCGCTCAACGAGGCGAATGCGCGCTCGATGCTGGGCACGATCGACCGGGGCCATGTGACCCGCATACTCGATGCCTTGGCCGTGCAAGATGGACCGGGCCTGCTCGCTCATGTGCAGGAGCTCGACCGCGATGCGCCCGACTATGACCGAGCGCTGATCGAACTCGCCGCTTTCCTGCAGCGTATTGCCATCGTGCAGATCGTTCCCGACGCGGCGCAAGATGACGAGGAATTCGATGCGGAGGCGCTGTCGCGGCTCGCGCGCGCCATCTCACCGGAGGATGTGCAGCTCTATTATCAGATCGCACTCGGCGGCCGTCGCGATCTGGCCATGGCACCGGAACCGCGCGCCGGTTTCGAAATGAGCTTGCTGCGCATGCTGGCATTTCGACCTGATTCCGCCGCCGCGCATTCCGCCTCGCCGGCGCCGGCGCACGCGACGGCCGCGCCCGGCAAATCCCTGACCGTGAATGCCGCGAATTGGACGGACGTGGTCGACTCTGCCGGCTTGAGCGGCATGGTGCGACAATTTGCGCTTAACTGCGTCCCTGCCTCATTCGACAACGATGTGCTGCGTCTGCACGTCGACCCGGCCGCGAGCGACCGCCGCACGAAGCAGACTGACGAAAAATTGGCTCAGTGCCTGTCGGCCTATCTCGGCCGGGAGGTCGCCATCAAGTTCGAAACGGCCGAATCGTCGCTCATCACCCCGGCCCGGCGCCGTGTGATGGCCGAACAAGACAAGGCTTTGCGGGCGGCCGCGGCGTTCGAGGAAGATGCCGCGGTCAAGGGCTTGCGTGAACGTTTCGGGGCTGAAATCGACGCAGCCTCCGTGAAACCGACGAGTTGAAACCGACGAATTGAAAATGACGAGTTGACGAGGTGTGCGGCGCTATCTGGCGCCGTTGGAATCGGCGCAAAGCGCCTAGGAGAATGCATGTTCAAAGGCGGACTCGGAAACTTGATGCGTCAAGCGCAGCAGATGCAGGAGACCATGCAGAAGGCTCAGGCAGAGCTCGCGGATCTGGAAGTCAACGGTGAGTCGGGCGCCGGGATGGTGAAGATCGTGCTCAATGGCCGCCATGAAGCAAAGTCCATCAAAATCGACCCGAAGTTGCTCGCGGAGGATCGCGAGATGCACGAGGACTTGGTCGTCGCGGCGATCAACGACGCGGTTCACAAACTCGCTTCGCGCACCCAGGAGAAGTACGCCGGACTCATGTCAGGACTGAACCTGCCGGCCGGCATGAAGCTGCCTTTCTGAGGCTGCGAACCGGATGAAGTACACGCCGACTCTGGCCCGGCTGATCGAATCACTGCGATGTCTACCGGGCGTGGGTCCGAAATCTGCCCAGCGCATGGCGTTTTATCTGCTCGAACGCGACCGCGACGGCGGCCGGGTGCTCGCGCAATCACTGGCCGAGGCGCTGGCGCAGGTGGGCCACTGTAAGCGCTGCCGCATGCTGACCGAGAGTGAGTTGTGCACGACGTGCGCATCCGATCATCGCGACGCGGCCCAGCTTTGTGTCGTGGAATCGCCGGCCGACGTGGTGGCCATCGAGCAATCGGGTGGTTTTCGCGGCCGCTATTTCGTGTTGATGGGCCATTTGTCGCCGCTCGACGGTATCGGGCCCGCCGAATTAGGATTGGATGAATTCGAAGCGCTGATCGGCGCCGGCGAGGTGCGCGAGGTCATCCTCGCGACGAATCCAACGGTCGAAGGGGAGGCCACCGCGCACTATCTGGGTGAATTGGCGTTGCGCATGGGATTGAAGGTATCCCGGATCGCGCATGGCGTTCCGGTGGGAGGCGAACTCGAGTACGTCGATGGCGGTACCTTGGCGCACGCGCTGGCGGGACGCACCGCGGTATCCTGAGTCAGGACTCCTCGAATTTTTCGTAGAGCCGGAAGAGCCGGCGGTAGCTCTCGTAGCGACGCGCCGCAATCGCGCCGTCGCCCACGGCGGCGCGCACGGCGCATCCGGGCTCCTCCAAATGCCGGCAGTCATTGAACCTGCAAGCCGCGGCGCGCGCATGAATCTCGACGAATCCCCGCTCGGCAGCCCGCACCAAGCTCGCGGGCGGTGCGAAATCGCGGACACCGGGCGCATCGACGACCGCTGCATTGCCCAACCGGTACCAACGGGCAGTCGTGGTGGTGTGCCGCCCTTCCGCATCGCGGGTGAGTTCCGAGGTTTGCGCGGCGGCCTCCGGCACGAGCGCATTGACCAAGGATGATTTGCCGACGCCGGATTGGCCCACGAGCATCGTGACGCCGTTCTCGAGCAGCGCGCGCAATTCGGCAAGGCCGCGGCCCGAGTTCGAAGAAAGCTCATGGCACCGCAATCCCAAGCGGGCGTAGGTTTGCATGTCCGCGCGCAGCGCATCGACACCCAGATCCAGCTTGTTGATGACGAGCAGCGTTTCAATGTCCTTCAGTTCGGCTCCGGCCCAGTAGCGATCCACCAGGAACCAGTCGGGGGCAGGTTCGGGTGCCACGACGATGCATAAACGATCGATGTTCGCGGCGACCGGCTCGGGGCGCCCGCGCGAATCGATCCGCTCGATGAGATTGCGTCGCGGTGCAATCGAATCCACCGACGCGCCGTCGTTGGCAGGTTCGTGCGTCCAGCTCACGCGATCACCGCAGACGATGCGTTGCTTACGCCCCTTCAGGGAGCAGCGCAGCGTACCGGTGGCGGTTTGGACCAGGACGCCGCGGCCATAACTGGCGAGCACGACGCCGCTTCCGGTCGTGTCCTTCACGTCGGCCGCTCTGCTACCATGGGCCTTTCAACTGCGCAATGACACGATGAAATCTCCCGATAATCTCGTCTGGATAGATCTCGAAATGACCGGTCTCAAACCGGAATCTGACCTCATCATCGAGATCGCCACCATCGTAACCGACAACCGACTCGAGATACTGGCGGAGGGTCCGGTGCTTGCCATCCGTCAGAGCGAGGAGGCGCTCAGCGGAATGGACGAGTGGAATCGCCGTCAGCATGGCGACTCGGGCCTGACCGCGCGCGTGCTGGCCAGCGGTACGGACACCGCGGCCGCCGAAGTTGCAACGTTGCAATTTCTCGATTCGTGGGTCGAGGCCGGTCGATCACCGATGTGCGGCAACAGCATCTGCCAGGATCGTCGTTTCCTGGCGCGGCTGATGCCGAAGCTCGAGCGGTTCTTCCACTATCGCAATCTCGACGTGAGCACGCTCAAGGAATTGGCGCGGCGCTGGTCTCCGCAGGTGGCACAGGCCTTTCAAAAGTCATCCACGCATCTCGCGCTCGACGACGTTCGTGAATCGATCCGCGAACTTAAGTTCTACCGGGACCATTTCATAGGCGCCACGCGCCGCGTCTAAACCTTGTCGCCGGCGAGGAACATCCAGGTCTCGACGACGGTGTCGGGATTGAGCGATATGCTGTCGATCCCTTGTTCCAACAACCACAGCGCGAGCTCCGGGTGATCCGACGGGCCCTGGCCGCAGATGCCGACGTATTTCCCGCGAGCCTTGCAGGCCTTGATGGCCAGCGACATGAGCGATTTGACCGCATCGTCGCGCTCGTCGAACAGCTTCGCGATCACGCCGGAATCGCGATCGAGGCCCAAGGTCAGCTGCGTCATGTCGTTCGAACCGATCGACATCCCGTCGAAGTACTCCAAATACCGATCCGCCAGCACGGCATTCGTCGGCAGTTCGCACATCATGATGTGCTTCAGGCCGTTTTCCGCGCGCCGCAGGCCGTTCTCGGCGAGCAGTTCGGTGACGATTCTCGCCTCTTCGAGCGTTCGCACGAATGGCACCATGACCTGCACGTTCGTCAGGCCCATCTCATCGCGGACCCGCTTCAGTGCCCGGCACTCGAGCTCGAAACAGGGCCGGAAAACTTTGTCGATGTAGCGCGATGCGCCGCGAAACCCGAGCATCGGATTCTCTTCGTGCGGTTCGTAATGCTTGCCGCCGATCAAATTCGCATACTCGTTCGATTTGAAATCCGACAGCCGTACGATGACTGGTTCAGGTGCGAATGCGGCCGCAATTTGCGCGATGCCTTCGGTGAGTTTGTCCACATAGAAGCTCACCGGATCCGCATAGCCGGCCATCTGCTTGGTGATGGTGTCCTTGAGTTCGGCGCTAAGGCTTGCGAACTCGAGCAAGGCGCGCGGATGCACACCGATCATGCGGTTGATGATGAACTCGAGCCGCGCAAGGCCCACGCCCCTGTGTGGAATGCCGGCGAAATCGAAGGCGCGGTCGGGATTGCCGACGTTCATCATGATTTTGATCGGAATCGCCGGCAACGAATCCAGTTCTATGCTGCGTTCGTCATACTCCAACATGCCGTCATACACGTAACCCGTATCACCCTCGGCGCAGGAAACCGTCACGGCCTGATTCTCCTTGATCGCGGAGGTGGCGGTACCGCAGCCCACGACCGCCGGTATGCCGAGTTCGCGCGCGATGATCGCGGCATGACAAGTGCGCCCGCCGCGATTGGTCACGATCGCCGAAGCGCGCTTCATCACCGGTTCCCAGTCCGGGTCCGTCATGTCGGCGACGAGCACGTCGCCCGCGCGTACCCGGGACATTTCCTTCACGTCCTTGATGATGCGCGCACGACCCGCGCCGATGCGCTGGCCGATGCTCCGTCCGGTGATCACGGTGGTCGAGCGCGCCTTCAGCGTGAATCGCTGGATGGTCCGCCCCGCACGACTCTGCACGGTCTCGGGCCGCGCCTGAAGGATGTAAATCTTGCCGGTGGATCCGTCCTTGCCCCATTCGATGTCCATCGGAGTGCCGTAATGTTTCTCGATGATCAACGCCTGCTGCGAGAGGCTGACGATGTCCGCTTCGTCGAGCGAAAAGCGGTTGCGGTCGGCGGCAGGCACGTCTACGGTACGCACGCGCTCCGCCGATCCGGGTGGCGCGTACACCATCTTGATCGCTTTACCACCCAAGTTCTTGCGAAGCACGGCCTTCTTGCCCGCCCGCAATGCCGGCTTGTATACATAGAACTCGTCGGGATTGACCGCACCCTGCACGACGGTTTCGCCGAGACCGTAGGCCGACGTGATGAACACCACATCGCGAAACCCGGAGTCGGTGTCGAGCGTGAACATCACACCGGCGGACCCCAAGTCGCTGCGGACCATGTGCTGAACGCCCACCGAGAGGGCGACGGCGTTATGATCGAAATTGCTGTGCACGCGATAGGCGATGGCGCGATCGTTGAACAGCGACGCATATACCTCGTGCATCGAGGACAGCAGGTGCTCCTCGCCGCGCACGTTGAGAAACGTTTCCTGTTGACCGGCGAACGAGGCTTCCGGCAAATCTTCGGCGGTGGCCGATGAGCGCACCGCCACCGCAAACTCGCTTCCTTGACCCATCTTGCGCCAGGCCTCGAGCACCTCTTCGTTGAGTCGCGCCGGAAAAGGGGTGTCCAACATCCACCCACGGATCTCCTTTCCGACCACGGCGAGCCGCTCCACGTCGTCGACGTCGAGCGTGGCCAATGCGGTACGAATCCGCTCGTCGAGACCGCCTTGCGACAGAAAATCCCGATATGCGTGGGCAGTCGTCGCAAAGCCGCCGGGCACCGACACCCCAAGGTTCGCCAAGCCGGAAATCATTTCGCCTATGGACGCGTTCTTCCCGCCGACCAGTTCGACGTCTTTGTTGGTCAATTTTTCAAACGGGATAATGTAAGGCTTCATAACTGATTGCTTGTCCGGCGATTGGTTAAGTGAAACACTTCCGCGGCGAGGACGAGCCGACAAAAGGGGCTACCGTGATAAAGCGAACCGTATTTTTTGTCTCAGACCAGACGGGCATTACAGCGGAAACGATGGGTCACAGCCTTATGACACAATTCGACGGTATCGAATTTCGACAGGTGACTGTGCCATTTATCTCAACCGTTGACAAGGCGATCGAAGCGGTCCGAAAGATCGATTTGGTGGGGAAACACGAGGGCATCCGGCCCATCGTATTCAGCACTCTGGTGCAGGAAGACGTGCGCAATGTGGTGCGGGGAAGCAGCGGCTTTTTCCTCGATTTTTTTGATCCTTTCCTGGCGCCGCTGGAGGACGAGCTGAAGACGCAATCCTCGCATTTGACCAGCCGCACACACCGGATGGCGGATACTCATGCCTACGCCATGCGCATCGACGCGACCAACTTTGCGCTGGCCAACGATGATGGTTCCGTGGTCCGCGACTACGAGCGGGCCGACGTCGTGCTGGTCGGTGTGTCCCGATCGGGAAAGACGCCCACGTGTTTATACCTGGCCATGCAATACGGGATTTTCGCCGCCAACTACCCGTTGACCGAAGATGATCTCGAATCACGCAAACTGCCGGTCGCACTGGAGCACCACGCATCGAAGCTGTTCGGCCTGACCATCAAGCCGGATCGACTGCAACAAATACGCAACGAACGTCGGCCCGACAGCCGCTATTCTTCGGCGCGCCAGGTGGCTTTCGAAGTGCGGGCGGCCGAGTCGCTGTTCGAGCGCAACGGGATCCCCTGCATCGATGCCACCGAATGTTCGATCGAGGAGATTTCGAGCAGAATACTCGACCGCACCGGAATCGAGCGCCGTCTGTGGCCCTGACAAGCTTCTGCTGCGTGGTATAGTCCGACGATGATCGCGGATCAATGGTGCGAAACATCCTGGCGGGCCCGGCCCGGCAGCTTCGTCAGTCTGATGACTTTGTACGAAAGCAACTTCGTGCGTCTCGGATGGCTGGTGCCGGATCTGCGCGCGGTGACGGGCGGCGTGGTGTCCCGGGTCGACGGTGATTGTGACCTGCATCTCACGCCCGTCGAGCTTTCGCGCTATACCAGCGTGTTCCGGCTGACCTATGAGTTTGGCGAGGTACTGGCATCTATCCGGGATCCGGATCTCGAAGTGTGCGTGTACCATGACGCCCGGCTTGCGGAAGTTCGGAGTTTCAGGGGTTTCCAGCGGCATCCCGGCCTCGTGAAGCTGCAATCCGGCCTCAATCGTGAACTGGATCAGCGTTGGACCCGCAACATGATGTTAATAAATGGTTGGAATATTGTTCCGAGCGGGGGCATCACTTCTAGCGGATAAAACCGGCTGGTTTCTCCTGCGTTCATTGAAGGGTGAGGCGGGACATTGATCGACAAGCTGAGTTTTCTCAAAGGCGGTCCGGAAGGCGGCAGCGTGAGCGCCGACGAAGAGCGCCTGATGCAGCTCTTCCAGAATCGCGCCGGCCTGAAGAAGGCCTACGCCGATCTCAAGGACGAATTCCACCTGCTGCGCGACCGCCTGAAACAGCAGGAGGGCGCAACCATCCGCGTCCAGGAACAGTTGGATGCGCTCGGTGAGCTGCTGGCGGATGCCAACACCGGTTTCGGCGCCCTCGTCTTTTATCAACTGCGCGGGCTTTGGAAGACCTGTCATCAGCAACTGTCGCAATTTGCCGCGGACCTGACGCGCACGCAGGAATCGCGCGAAACGACCAAACATAATGTCGATTGCGAGGCGGCGAAAGCGGCTCGTCTGGCAGACGTCGACCGTCGGATCGAGGCGGCGTACGAACGCGCCGACGCACAGCGTCAGAGCCTTGGCCAGGCGCAGAACGACCTTTCGCGGCTGACCGCGTTTTGGCATTACTTCGAACGGCGCCGGCGCAACAAGGCGCTGGTCACGCTGCGTCAGGCGGCGGCGGCGGCCGACGGCGAGGTGCGTGAACTGCGGGCCGAACGGGCCGCCACCGCCGCCGAGGCGCTGCCGGCGTTTCCCGGCATCTCCCTCGGTGCACGCCGCAACATCAATCTTGCAATCATCAGCTATGCGGAGCTGCTGTGCGAGAACGTCGATGCCTTCGGGCTCGCCGCCAAGGCCAAGGAGGCGGTCGCGCGGCGCGTGCATGAAATGAGCTTCGGCAGCCGCTCCGATTGCGAGGGTTACATGCAGCGCGTGCAGAAGGCGCAAACCGCCGTCGCGAATCAGAAACAGATCACGGCGACGCTGAAGTCGAAGTTGGAGCGGCTGCGCGCAACCTGTGACTACCGAAATGCCGCCGACACCGTGCCTACGGCGGATTCGCTGGCACCCACGCCCGCCGCCGGGTGGAACGTGCTGGCCGAGGATTACTGGGACCTGTACACCGTCCTTCTGCGGTAGCGCGCCGGCTCAGTTGCTACGCCGCGCCTGAACCGGCTTCGCGGTGCGGGGAGCCTGCGCGACCGCCAGGTCCGCCGCAATCTGCGAAGCCTCGTCCAAGAGGATGCCGGCCGCGGCATCGTCCTTGATATCCTCGAGGGACTTGACCGGCTTGACGTCATGGGCCGCGCGCCACGCGTTTTCCCGGTCGAGCCGCTCGCTTTCGAGCCGCTTGCGCTCGGCTTCACGGGTCTTGAGGTTCAACGACAGTGTCTTCTGGCTGCGCATCGCATCCATCGCGGCGATGTCGTCGTGCAGGTAGCGGAAGTCGGCGGAGTTCGCCGTGCGCTCGTCATGTAATTTTTGCAGGGTTGCCGTCAAGGGCTTGAGGTCACCCTCGACCTTGAAGGCCGCGGGATCGATGTGATCCCACGGCAGCGCGCGG
>Ga0116231_10015180_pt1 | contig 10036 bp, 6 predicted proteins | sample S1TSphgellanicum_2_FD_89695 | JGI IMG/M metagenome (GOLD analysis project Ga0116231, IMG submission 89695) | Host-associated microbial communities from peat moss isolated from Minnesota, USA - S1T2_Fd - Sphagnum magellanicum MG | ecosystem: Host-associated > Plants > Peat moss > Unclassified... | reverse complement strand
TGTGGTGGATAGGTTTTAGGAAGTTTCTTGAGTTGTTTCCTTTTGGTTAGTATATAAGGAGGTGTTTGTGACCTTGAGAAACACCTTCATTTTTGTACAAAGTTATGATATGAATACCAAGTTGTAAGAATTAAAGTTTTGATTTTGGAAAAAGCTTTTGGTTTTTGAATAGTTTTGGGTATAGTTTGTGTGTAGTTCATGGACGGATAATGGTGAGGTTTGCATAATCAAAAGTAAGGTGGGATGATAGTTTTACAACCCAAAAACATAGACTTCATAATTATGTAAGTAATTATACATAGTTTCGGTCCTAAACCCGTTCATGTAGTACAGTCTCATTAAAAAAAGACCTCTTTTGCAATCTCAAGGTCTCAGAATGGGCTATTCCAATGAGCCATCACACCTCCAGGATTTTTCTGGGATTTTTTTCCCATACCTTTTTTGCTGTATTTAGAGCATTTTAAGGGATCTCTTTGTTTTTTGGAGGTTATTTTCGCATGCCATTTTTGCTGCATTTCAAGCATTTAGAGGGATCTTCTTTTGTGTTTTTGGGGGTTCAATTTCTGCATACCATTTTTTGCTGTTGTAAAAAGCACTTTTGTTTGGTGGTATTAATATATACCATTTTGCCTGTTTTTTAATGTAACTCTTTCTATGAGTGTTTTGTTCCCTTCTTGTTGAAGTTTTTTTATATACCATTTTTGCTGTTGTTGTAGCTTTCTAATTTTTGATGGATATGTATTTATTTATTTATTTATTTGGTGCGTTTCTTGGGGGAGGGGTGAGTGGGGTTTGTGCATGTTTTCTCTTTGGGACCTTGCTTCCTGCGTTGGGTAGAAGAAGAGGAAGGGAGCTTGTATTTTAAATTTGTGAAAAGCCTGCAACAAATGCAGAATTAGAAATGTCATAATTGAAGCATACTCAATTTGCTCATTTTGCAAGAGCTGCTGCTATTGAATTTGGGTCTGCCAGAATTCCTCAACAAGAAAGGTGATATGCCACAAAAGACATTTGGGGCTTATACATTGGGCAAGACATCAGTTTGTACCTTTTGCAGAAACAACAATGTTCCTATCTGGAAATAACTGAGAACATCCAAAACAACTAAAGACATTACCCAGAAGCAATAACTGATTGGCCTACAAATTGGCTTTGGAGTAGCCATTTGACTGAAGATGATGCAGATCCTGTTAGATCTAATGTCAAATTAGCCTCCACAAAGAGAACACAAACATTCTATACCGATGGTCAATTTTTTTTTGGTAAAGCCCAAAATGCACTCTGTGGAAGAGTGAAATAGAATGCACATATAATGGTGCCCAACAAGTTCTGCACACTATTGCAACGATGGATTGAAGAAGCAAGTGTCAAAAGGTAAGCTGATCTTTCACTTGAAATTACCCACCATAACAACATTGAAAGAAAGTTGTGGAGAAACTTGCCATGGTTGGTCTTATTGAAGGTCAAGTGCATGCATGACATTAAGATGAAGCAACCCATGACAGTGCATTGATTGTATAGTGATGAAGAGCAGGACATGAGAGGTGGAAGATGTGTTGAGCCATTCTGAGAAAAGAATAGTAAACCAAAGTGCAAGCAACAAAATATTGCACACAGTTTTTACACCTCATCGGAAACTTGTTTCCAATCCAAGTGGTTTTGATACCACTATTAGACTAGATTGTAGCTCTTCCCTGCATGGAATTGCAGAGATGGTATAACTCTAAATTGAATCCTGAATTTTCAGACTTAGGGTTTGATACAACCGTAAAGTCTGTGACAACATTCAAGTCCCAATGCCAATGAATCCCATGTTTATTACATTCATAGCTGCAATATTCTTTGTCTGCAAGGCCACTCGTTCCTTTGTGTCATCCACAAATTCTTTTCCACATAGTCAAGGATTCTTAGAGTTAACAAATCATCAAGTTTGATTTGTTTTTTGTGAATATGATATCTCCCATTTGTTAAAGCTATGTGATGAACTACTTTGAGAAATAGAAATTTTGTTACAATTTGATATTATGGAAGGAGTATGATATAAGATCTTACCTTTGGATTAAATCTGAAATCAAAAAAATAAAATCTATGATAGTGAATGAATATTAAAGGCATTCTTCATATCCAAATTTAGTAAGGAATCCAAGGAGGAATCCAAGGAGATTTTTGAATACAATGTAAAGGATAATTGAATTTTAATAAACAATTATTTGGAATTCCATTGAATGGAATTCAGATTCAACTGAACTCAATTCGAATTCAATTGGATTAATTTCAAGTTCAATTGAATTTGAATTAAATTGGACTAGATCAAATTTGCCCATATTTGGACCCATCTTTAGACATCACCAGATAAATCTACTACATCCCAAAAAAGGAGAGAGAGAGAGAGAGAGAGAGAGAGAGAGAGCTCATCCATTACACCAATAGTCCCATTCATTCTTCACCTCTCTTTAGTTCATCCCATATAACAATGAATAAATAAATGTGAATTAGGATATAGTAATGAAGCATAAATGATTCCAATTGTTTAACAAAAGACAAATACTTTCTCATAAGTATGAAATCCAAAAGTGAGTTCTTTTCTTTTTTGTCAGAAAGTTTTGGGCTGCAATTTTGTATCCCTAAAGTTTTCACCCTAAGTAAATGGACGAGAAAAACAATCTTAATAATTTTTATGACTATTTGAAGAAATATTTAATGGAAAGATGGAAGATGCCTTGATTGTTTGGTTGAAACTTCTGATTAATTTTGGTTTTTTAAACTTCAATTTGCTATACTTCAAACATCCATAAGCCAATTAAAAAATGAGAGAAGAAGATTTCAATTAATATTTTGTTCCTATCAACTTGAAAACCTCATTGGAAATTAAGCTTTAACTTAGGATCTTAAAGATGATAACAGAAAAAATCAAGGTTAAGAAAAGTGCATGTTTGGGATCATGCCTTCTTGAACCTTAATTTTGGTGACACAGAACTGAAATGGATCAATAACATTGGTTGTTTTGGCAATAATCAAAAACCAAAAATAGAGAACCCAAGAATGTTTATAGGATTTCCTTTCAAAAAGTACAACTATCTTGCTAAATTTTTAACATGTTGGATTTGATCAGAAGGATGTTATTGATGTCAAAAGTATTGAATTCATCATCTAAACATCCCAACAAAACCACCATAATTTTCACCAAGACCTAAACTAGTATCCTACTACTACCTAGTATAATACCTAGGCAACTTTGACACATGTTTGTTGAATAATTTAATTAATTTTGAAATTTTCCTTTCAACAAATAAAATATTCCTGACTTGACTCAATATTTCCTCCAAAAATTTGTTTATTTGGAAAAAAAAACTTCCAAAAGTTTCAACAATTTTGAAAATAATATAATCAGTGTTGAAGCTACCAAGGTAGTAAGGTAGTCATTTATAAATATCCATTATATCAAACATTTGCAAAATAGACAACCAAGCTAGACACAACTTTTAAAATCCCTCAACAACTACATATTTTAAAATAATGTCCAAGTGAATCAGAACCCAAGCTCCAACATGTTGCATATAACAACCCTTCTTGAAATATTGTGCTATAGGAAATTGAACATTAACCCTTGTGAACTTGGATGTTTCTTTCTTCTTCAGCTTCACACCTCTTCTTTACATTTTGGGCTCAATTCTTTTTTTATAACCTAGGTTTTAGGCATGCTATGTATATAACTAAGCTATGTAGGTACGCCATGTAAATAGGTAGGCTAGGTAGGTAGGTAAATAGGTTAGGTAGCTAAGTAGTTAACTAGCCTAAAAGGATTAGGCTATGAAAGTAGTTACACTAGGTAAGTAGCTAGGTAGGCTAGACTAGGTGGCAACTAAGCCTATGGCTATCCAAGACAAAAGATGAAAAACCCTAGTTGAGTCACATGGAGGATTTGATTCATTGTAGTTGCAATTCATGACAACATATTGTACCATGTATTGTTTTTTTGTGACTATTTTTTTGGGTGATTTGTTTAAGGTGATTCGACATTGTAATAATTGCATGTGGTATTAATGACTTAAATCTAGTTGTAAATCTAATCATTAAAACACAAATTCCTCATAATGAAAATTTCTTAAATATATATTCATTGGTAGCATTGAAAGAAATTATCAAATTTTGACACATTGTTGTTTTTGGGAAATTGTAAATTGTATAAAATAATGTGTGCAAACAAGAGGAGAAAGATATTGAAGGTAACTGTTTTGAATGTTAATTTGGAGGGAATGATATAGGTCTATGAAAGGGAAAAGTAAAGGTACATGAAAACCAACCTAGTAGGAAAGAAGGTTTGCAAAGGGAGGAGAAAGGTAGATATGTATGCCTCAAATATATATCTGTACATCTATCTACAACAATCATTTTCATCCATGTTTGAATTTTCATCAATTTCATCCATGCAATAGTTTTTTAACCATGTAGTCAACTTGGTTAATATTGTGATTTTCATTCATGGAATTCATTGTCATCCATGCTACATATTTCATGAACATTAAACCTAGGTTCATTTGTGTATTAATAACATTAATTTGTTACTATTGTGGTCAAGGCAAGTTTAGAATTTCATCTAATCCATTTGATAAATTTGATCCATGATCACATTTCAAACTATCATCAAGTTTCCATGTAGTCAAATTATATGTGTGATAGGGTACATTTGTGAACATTAAAATATTCATGCATAGTAGAATCAATTTGTATTGAAAATTTCATCAAAATTTTAATTTTGCTAGTGTTTTTGCATGTTATCAACTTCTGGACAATGGTATATTTGTGGTCAATTTTATCCATGAACATTATTTCATGCATGTGGTATGCTTCATTGTTGACATTCGTATGAGGTCTTTCATTCAAGTTGTCAACCTTTTTTTCATCAATTTTAATTTTTTCTTCATATTTACAACCCCACCCCCCCCACCCCCCCCCCACTTCACTTTTTGGACCTTTTTTCTTTCTTCATGCTACCTTGCCTCCAATTTTTTCACCAACCATTGAAAAATAACCCATCTCACATTCATTTAGATTTTCCATATAATTTCAAATACCACTATTTATCTTATAATATTTCTAAAATATTTCATTATGTTTACATAGATACCATGGATATGAAATGGCACATAACTTGTGCCTTTTGATATCCAAATAGGTGGGTAGGGGAAGAGAGGTAGGTAGTTATTTTCACATAAATAACTTGAATATGAAGTGGTTCATAACTTGTGCTTTTTCATATCCCAATAAGTGGGTAGGGGAAGGGATGGAAATAGGTAATTTATTTTTACATATATAATTTGAACATGAAATGGTTAATAAGTTGTGGCTTTTGATATCCAAATAGTTGGGTAAGGGAAGGGAGGTAGGTAGTTATCTTCATATAGATAACTTGAATATAAAATGGCACATAACTTGTGTCTTTTCATATTTGAATGTGGGTAGGGGAAGGGAAGTTGTTAGTTATTTTCACATACATAACTTGAATATGAAATGGCACATACCTTGTGCCTTTTCATATCCAAAGAGGTGGGTGGGTAGGCAAAAAGAGGTAGGTGGAAAGGCCTCAAGCATATAAATATTGTTTTTTTTTATGATACACATTCATATTGATTCATTCACAACAAATTTTCTCAAAACTTGGAACATAAAGAGCAAGTTCAATGTTTTGGGAGTCAAGAGTTCTTGAATGCAACATCACAAGACATTAGTACCATTAAAGACCAAAAGTTGTTATTGTCACTATGAATCATATTGCTACTAAGAAAAACTATTTGAGCCAAAGAAAATAATTCAAAGGATGAAAACATTTCCCTTTTGAATGTGTGATGTTGTAAAACCTCAAATGACTAGAATTGTTTTTTACAACTTGTGGAAATTGTTGAAGTTGAACAAATTTGATTAGTGGAGATTGGGTATGGAATAGCTTGTTATTTTAGCCTTGTTTTTATCTTTTTATCTTTTTATCTTTTGAATCTTTGAATAGGTTTTCATGCTTGAATTGGACATGGACTTGAATAGATTTTCAATAGATTTTCAACTCTAATAACTTACAACCTCACATTGAAATTTGAACACAAATCACTCCCACACACCTTTTGTCATATTTGCATGTGTATAATGATGAAAGAGTCAAGTTTCAAATTCAGCAAACCTATCCTTCCTTTCATATTATCATCTTACCAAAACAAAAATTTCAAGAACAATTTGACCTCTTTCATCATCATTGAAGCAATAAGCTTCTTGACATGTTATACCAAAAAAACTTGTTATACAACACAATTCCATCTTGATTTTCCATGTGTGGAAGTCATGATTAGAAAGCTTCTTGATCCTAACATCAAAAGACGATAGCATAATCATATAGAAAATCAAATGTTCATTGAATTATACATAAGATCCTATTTCATTTGCCATTCATGCACATAAACTTTTCAAGAAAATTCAATCATTTTTTATTTCATAAGCTTCGATAGCATGTTGAAATCTTGCAAAGCATGAAAATAATAACAAGACATAAAAAAATAAGGATAAAAACCATAGACCATATGGCAAGCTATCCACCTAGTCTAGGGTCCACACAAGTTGCTTCAAACTTGTGGACATTATTGAACTCTTATAATAATCCAAATAAAATCCCAACCATTACAAATATTGTCAAAGTGTGCAATTGTCAATCTCCAAAATATCACCCCCATAAAATTTTGTGGCATCATATTCATGTACAAGCATCACTATGATGACAATATATCAATTGCATGTCAACATTACATATCACAAAAATTGTAAACAAATAATAACAACATAATTATAATAACTAGATTATAAAAATAATAACACAAAATATTTTCTATCTTGCAAATCATCAAATTGTCAACAAGTTGACAAAGTATATACATAATGTAATATGTATAATATGACCACATTGACATAATTGTGAATGCCTAATTCAAGTGATGTGTATTGATTGATTTTGTAGTCATATTGTAGGTCACAAACAAAGAGGGTTCAATTGAGCTCTTCACATGAAGGCCACAAACAAAGTCTTTAACCATTGATCACAAATCAGAGCTTTAATTATTACCACAACTATAATTATAGTTCAAGTTATAGTTGTAGTTATAATTAAAGTTTTGGTCTGTTATTTATTTGGTCTGACCAAGTAATTAAAATTATAGTTTAATCAATAACCCAATAAATTGGAAAATTTGATGTCATCACATATATGTAAACATGTCTATTTTCGAATTTCACTTACTACAGTTATATCATTTAATAATTTCACATGTATTTTATTTCATCAATACATTGAATTCTATAATTCTTTTATATCACATGTTTAAGAATATTCATTTAAAATATTTAAATAAAAATGAAATGAATTTGTGATATAAAATCAAATACATAAATTTAATTTCAAATGTGAAGACATTTAAAATGTGCTGAATTAAACCATACATTCTTGAATATGATGTCTTAAAATGAAATTGAGTTCACTTTTCCTTAAGCTCATAATTACATGGAATTTTGTAACATCTTTTGTTTCCAATTCAAAAAATACATTGATTCAAAATATTTACTTTCAAAACTTTTGTTAAAGTTAGCTGGAAAAAGGCATTGTGGTTATTTTGGAGCTAATTTAACCTCCAAAAATGGTTGGAGGTATGGCAGGAGGCATCATTCAAGCAAAGATTTGCTTTGATTCAAAAGCATGTACACATACCTACCACAAACTATGCATGCAACAAAATTGTACCCAAATTAAAACCACAAAAATGGGTTGGAGGGCAAGAAACAATTGTGGGAAATAATCCTCCTACACTACAAGAAGGCTAGTTTGGAAAATAATTTGGGCATGCCAAGTCGATGGTTTTGTTTTGAAATCAATAAGATACAAAGGATCGAAGTCCTTCACAAAATACTTAGTTGAATGGTCTAGTTTAAAGCCATAATATAAGACATACTATTAAAGCTTTAGACCATGCTATAAACTTTCCCCATGATAATATTGTGGACCTTTGAAAGGAACGGAAAATTGGATGTAACATTTATAAAAAAACAATTCCTTAAGTGAGTACTCTAAGGAAGTTAATAATTCCAAATTGACATGATGCACATTTGTACTCTATTATTGTCCCATTGGTGTCTTGAAAAAACATTGGATTGTCAATTAATCTTTCATGTGAAAACTAATTCAATTTATCAAGTTTGATTGCTTACAAGAAATTTGATTTTGGTCACGCATTTAATTTACTTGCTACTCAAACATGTGCATGGAAGTTCATAAGAATTAAAATGTAACATTTGCAATAAAATAATTATTCAACATCTTTGACAAGACAAAGAGGTGAAGTGAATGTCAAAATAACAAATGACAATTGAAGTTGGAGATAACATCCTTAAAGAATTGCTTTTATTTGTTAGAAACTTAAATGTGTTATTTCATAAAATGAAAAAGGAAAGAGAAATATAAAGGAATTAGAATGAGATAATTTCCGAAAGTTTAGTAATTTTCAATCTACCTTAAAATTAGTTTGGAATTTGGGTAGGAAAAATAAAAAAGAATCAGGAAGAAAAATTCCTAAATTTTCTTGTATGCATTCTAAGTGACTTTTAAAGTGGCAAGAAATTTATTTTAAAAATATGGTAACAAATACAAATTTTATATGGACCATGACATGTGATACCAAATTATGATAAGTTAGATGCATACATTTTCTTTCAGCAGAAAATTGAAATACTTTATGATTAAAAAATGTTTTAATCTATGTGGGTGGGAATTGGTTGCACAATGAGTTGTGATAGAAGTCTAATACATCCTAGGCCTATGTTTAAGGGTTTTGAGTATGTGCCTTAAAAGATGATTTTTCGTTAGAACAATTACTAAATTTGTGGGGAAAAAGCTAAGAATTTATATTGCAAAATAGATAAGTGTTTCTAGTTAAGAAATAAATGGGAATTTTAAGGTTGTTCAGATAGTGGCAAATAATGCAACGACTTGTAATTGAATTGGATATCTACTAGAGGAAATATATTTTCACATTGTGTAAAATGGATGTGCAGCCCTTGGGAAAGACCTTATTTAAAAAAACATGAACTGTTAGAATAAGTGAAACTTGATACTTTAAGAATTTAAGTCAATTCATAACTAATCATCACCAATGCCAAATATTATTGAGGGAATTTTGTATGAATTTTTTTTTTTGTTTTGGACATATTAAAGACTGATGAAACAAAATTTAACACTAATTCATCATGTTGGAAAGGCTTTTGAAAATAAAGTCTCCATTTAAGCAAATGGTGGTAAATTTAGAGTGGAAAGAATGGGTTGTATCGAATGAGAATGTGTATAATGAGTATCTTTATGTAGTCTAATATGTTAGAAAAATTAAAATGCTAATTTTTGACAATTTCCACAAGAAAAACAATCGGGATGATAATAATCATATTGATACATTGAAATTGTTTCACCGAAAACGAAATGTTTACCACATTTTTTACATTGATCATTTAAAAATTGAGAAGATTTTAATGTCATTATACATGGTTCGATTTCATTCATACATTGTTGACAATATAAAAAATTATTTTTCGAATAAAATATTTTATTTCGTAAGATCAATCGACATTTCGAACAAATAAAACTATAAGAAAAATTCTTACGAGGGAAAGGTCATTAACTGTTCAATCGCTTTTGACCCGGAAATACCCCGAAAAAATTCCGGACCGCTAGCTTATTGCTACGGGATATGGCACTTTTACAGTATTTTTAAATAAATGCCGTGGTCCCCCTCAGGAATACAGAAAAACTGATTTTCGAATTTCGACTTGAAACTTGCAAAGAGACAGATTTAATGAGAATAGTTTATTGTGAATGTTTCAGATTTTTTTGCCGTTCCTACCCTAGGATATCTTGTCTATATAAACTGGCAGATTTGATGTTCTCATTTTAAGATAGAACCAAATGAAAAAATCTGAAACATTCACAATAAACTATTTCTCATTGAGATCTGTCTCT
>Ga0116231_10015179_pt1 | contig 10037 bp, 8 predicted proteins | sample S1TSphgellanicum_2_FD_89695 | JGI IMG/M metagenome (GOLD analysis project Ga0116231, IMG submission 89695) | Host-associated microbial communities from peat moss isolated from Minnesota, USA - S1T2_Fd - Sphagnum magellanicum MG | ecosystem: Host-associated > Plants > Peat moss > Unclassified... | reverse complement strand
TTGGGGCCAATGTTTCAGCATTTATTAATAACTTTGGGCCAATTTGCAACCCAAGAAATGCTCAAAGTCGGCCCCAAGTTTTTTGGGCCTTAACTCCCAGTGTAAAGCAGGCCTTAAAAGGGGTATCCAAGTCCCAATTTGAGATTTTCCATGTTAAATATAACCACCAAAGAGGGTCACTCCAGAAGCTGAAGAAGGGACTAAAAGTGAGTGGAGGTTTCACCCTGGCGACCTACTTTACCAAAAATGAAGGCATGTTGGACATAAAGTGTATCATGCTATTTTTCATCGAAAATGTAATGGTGCATTTCTTTTAGGGTTCAGGATCTAGGGTCGAATACATCAAAATTTGGGTTCCATCAATATGTGATGTGCATTAGAATAGTTATTTGAAAACTAAACCAGTGCAATCTTGTATCTCATTCTAAACCCTAAAAACAATAGTTTTTAGAAAAATCAATCTATGACATAATAATGTCTTGAGGTACGTGTTGAAGGTAGTATTTAAGCTCCTCTCGCCACTTAAACACATAATTATGGACAGTAAAATCACCCAACTGTGGTTTCAAGTAGGCTATCAATTCACTAGGGTGTGATTCTTTGTATTCAACCTTAGACATTTTTTTGTTTTGACCAACATTGTTTTTGCCAACAACCACATAACCAATGCAACACCACTAAACAAACCTTTTTTTTTATGTTTCCATTCAAGCACAACTTCATTTTTTCAACCTTACAATCTAGACATTCATCCATCAAACACACCTTTTTGTGGAACATGTCCAACTCCCCTTTTGAACAAAGAATAGATGTCCATAAGGTAGTAACCCCACAAAATTGACTTAAATGAACACCATAGGATTATAGACTTGCACTCTCCACGTTAGGTTTACATATCTCACATGAACACACACAACTCCATGTACACCTTTGCCAAGACTCTGCACACTATCCAACCCTAACATCAATTCCTTCTACTCAATGTGATCCTTGTAATAGCAAGTATTCCATTGTTTTAGTCATTTAACAAACCACGGCTTCAAAGATTGGAAGCAAGTGAATTGAAATTGGACATTTGGGTTTGCTAGTTTCAATGCAATGAAAAATTCTAACTACACAAATCACCAAAAAAAAATAGAATCAAACAATCATGTGCCATCACAATATTTGAAAGAATCCAATTCAAACTATTTATGAACATTTTAAACCCTACAATGTACATGAAAAGCAAATTTAGCATCTAAAATACCTTATTATCATTAGTATGACCTTGCAAAAAAACTAAATCATTTGATATTAGTCACCAACTTGTGTTTATAAAATCATGAAAAGGTTGTTAAGAATCACAATTTCATGACATCAATATACCATTGCTAAAATCACCACTTGGGGTCCTTGAAACCATGATAACATTATTGACCTTAGCAAAACCTTCTTAAAATAAGGACAACATTGCTGAAATCACCACACGGTGCTTAAGTCCATGACAATATTATTGACCTTAGCAAAACCTTTTTAAAATAAGGACAACATTGCTGAAATCACCATAGGGTGCTTGAGACCATAATAATATTACTGACCTTAGCACAACCTTGTTGAAATTAAGACAACATTCACTAAAATCACCAAAATGTGTTTCTTGAACCATGACAACACTACTAAAATTAACACACATTTCTTGAGTTCAATGCAATCCAAAAAAATGAAAAAACCTAACATATCTTTTAAATAATGTGTTAGGTGTTTTTCAAAGGTCTTTGTTGCAATTTGCCTCCTTGATACATCCTTCCAATTAAGAGACATTGTTGTCTTAGTAATCCACCACAATATTACCAATTCTTTCACTTCCTCAAAAATGATGTAAGATCTTTTTGTTCATTGTTGAACTGTCCAAAATGCAAACCCAAATGTGTCAAGTAAAATTCTTATTTGGGTGGCCTTCTTCACATTCCTCCTATCCACCCCTAAGACTTTTACTACTTTTCTAGAACTTCCAATAGATTGAGAGGTAGCCAATGTTCAACCAATGTCTTTTGCCATGGTAATTTTAATTGGTTTTTTACCAACTAAATGGGAAGACAAACCATTCTTGAAATTTTCCATAATTTTGTGGTTTGTTTTCAATTTCTACAAATCTCAGAGGTATTCAAGCATGGATTCACTCAAAAGAGGGTGACTAAAAACTTTCTCCAAAACCCCTTGTTTGAAAGACATGTTTGTCTCACCAAGGTATTCAATAATAAACCTAACAATGGTCCCTGCAAATGTAGCACTATCCCTCCAAGAGTGCCTAAGGCTTCTATTCAACTCCATGTAAGAGGGGCATCAAAGCCACTGAACAAGTTGTTTGGTAACGGTATCATTTGTTATTACTTATTCTGTGATAGATGTTTCAGCATTTTTGTGCCTAAATTCACATTGCCAATTGCGACAATACAACTTTATCTTTTGTTGCATATGAGTGCGAGCTGTTGCACCTTCCTCGCCATCGTTTGTGCAATTTTCAAAATCACTTCACCTATTTAGCAACCACTAATTAGGAGATTAAACTAGTAGAGGGTATGCGTTTGTTTTTCTTATTTCCCATAAAGATTCAAACTTTTGAACTAATAATATTGCATTTGCTTGATTGTAAAACCTACAAAACCAACAACAACTAATATTTCACACTTGAATTTGAACATGAAACTATAAGTTGCAACAACACTTCCAATGCATTAACATTAAACCCCTAGAAGAACTTACCTTCAAACAAACATGACATTGCAACATTGTTGTATAATTGGTGTGGATGCTGCCCACTTACGCACAACACCAAGACATCTTGTAGGGCCTCTTTTTCACCAACTTCAAAACCAATGTAAGGTTACATGCAGTAGGTTAAAAGCTTAAAATAGACAACCCTCAAACAAAATCAACAAGACAAACACAACAAAATTAAAAAGGTCACATGGCTATAGCCTTTAAACACAAAGCTCAAGAAATGAAGAACTTGTGTCACATTAGTAGATTAAGGAACCTTAACTAGTGATCCATAGTTACAACTTGATTGCGCTAATTCAAAAGTTGTCGTGAAATGCATGGATGAAATTATCACGTTACATCCATTGTTCATCATCTATATCCAATGGATATATTTATATTTTATGATGCATCAATAAGAATTAATTTAACAACATTAAGTTGAAGCAATTTTTGGTTTTTATCTTTAAAACAATGTTAAATAACTTAGGATAAAGGTATATGATAGGATAATATTTGTTTTAACACACCAAATGTTGTTTGTAAAGTGAAAATTTTGGTGATCATTCATCCAATCTATTAGACTGAATACTGATATTGAAGTCAAACATGACCATTAATGCAATCAAAGTTTCAAACTTTTGCACCAAGCCTCACATTATGACCAAATGTACATTTTTCTTTTAAGCATGATCACAAATTTTTAATTATTTTAATCATTAAGGACGTTTGAAAATTATAATGTTAAACACACATCTAGAAATATTTTTGAATGATTCAACATATGTGACCCTTTTATGTAGCATATTAAAACCCCCCTTAAAATTTGAAAACATTTAGTGAAGATCTAAGTAGCAAAAAACACATTCAAAATTCAAAACAATAGTTAACAAGTCCTTAGCGTATAACACATGACTTTAATAACATAGTGAAATGATTCCAAATTTGTAGATTATCAATTTCATGAATGAACAAACAAAACCCCCAAACATGAACAACCAATTCATTATATATAATTATTGGTGATTTTTCAAAATAATAGAAGTTTTTTTTTTACTATAATCAACAAGTGTTTTAGCTCCTTTTACTATGATTGCACCCTTTTATTTTGGTTTGCTATGATAAAGATTAAGTGTTTGTTCACTAGATTAATAAAAAAGAAACAAAGCATATATGTTTGGTGGGTCTAAAATGTTTTGATTAAAAAATTACAGAATATGTGCAAGGGAGGAGGCTATTTAGAAATGGAGGATATGCAAGGGGACTCGTAGGGTGTCTAAAAAAACTATGGACTAGCATATGTAGGAAATGGTTGATTCAATGGCAAGACCATCAACCTCTTGAGATGGAATGTCAAACTTTGAAAGTTGGCCGGGATTGCAAAATATAATCACATTATCAAGCTTTGGAAAGCCTTCAATGAAGAAGGTTGTTATTTTGAGAAGGTTGTTATTTTGCGTGGATTAGATGATACACTAGTAGATATGTCCTCTAGCTCATCTTCACATGACCAACATCCAAGGTTACAACCTTGACAAAAGCCTTAACGAACAAAATTGTGGAACTTCAAAATAAATGGGATGAAAACCATGTGCCAATCACCCTTCAAAATTACATGTTACACTAATTGTTTAGTTCATTATAGGAAGAACCATGAGTTATTAAGGATGGGAGTTTTAACTATGGTGCCCTACCAATTGGTAGATTGCTAACAATGGTTGGTTCAGAAGAGCTAAGGGGGTTGTCATTGCCAACATCGTGAAAAAGATTTCATCACTTATACAGTGAGTTGGGGTTTATAACATAGAAAATGGCATTTATGCATTGGGTCTTCACAAACAATGCAGGCTCCCCATCTCATGTCCCTTGGTGTTGTGGATTTTTATGAGGGCTTCAAGACTATGTAATGTGAATGTGGGCCTACCTTAGGAAAGAATTATAAGAAGGATTATGTTGGATGTTCTTATAGATGCCCAATTTGTTTACAAATGGGGAAACATGTATTAAAACCTTTGATTACATGCCTATCCGACCATTTTTAACCAACCTTTGTAGAAGTAGGACCATTTGTGAAAGGATGTTGATAACATGGAGAGCTAGAAATAGGTGGTTGGGAAAATATCCCAATGTTTGCCAAATGTTATATCAGACCATTTTGATGGCAGCAAATTTCGTGAATACCAAGTGTTTTGGAACCTTAAAGTGGAATGGGAGGCCCTTGTAATTTATCCCAACAACAAGTGTTCTCAATCTTTTCAAACATTTCTTCTAGGTCAAAAATGTGAAGAATTAATTCAGCACTGGAATTCAAAAACAGAACATTACATGTTTCCATGCCTAAAATGTTCTAGTTTAATCCATGTTCCAATGCACATGTTGAAGATTGGTCCTTTTAAAAACTTCTATAGCCCAATTAGGCCCACATAGCTTTTGATATGGATGAAATAAAAACCTAAGTTCGAATTCAATCTTTTTTAAACTAATTGTTTAATTTATTTTGTGTGCATGTATAGGGTGATCCATGCAATTTTGGGTTGATGTTCCATTGGGATGGATCTTCCTTTGCAAAAACAAGCTTCAAAAATTGTTGGACATTGGATTTGAGCACATTGAATTGTGGAAGAATAAACATATTATATCTTTTTCTTGTAATGTTCATTCCATCTTGAGTTTAGAAAAATTATCAAACAAGCTAACTCCCATGTTTTACAACATTTTTAAAACCTTTCATGATTGATTTAGAAAGGTTGTTTGTAAATGGCATCCAAGTTTAATATGCATATCCTTCAAAATGAATTAGTGAGTACCTTGTTGATTTGACTACCTTGCATGGCATGGTGATGGTATGAACCAGTGAGCATCCTACCCAATGTAAGTGGGGGGAATGAAAGTGGTGGGTATTCAACGTGTTGACATCTATTACATCAAGATGGCATGGTAGATTTAGGAACCAAGGCTTGTTGGAATACCATGACAACTGGAAATAAAAGAGGCACCCATCTACCTTGCGACATGTGAAAAGCATGGCACTATCATTGAAACGATGGGAGGAACTACCAATTGGTAGGGAAAAGGATATTTGGTTACTCATGAAGCAGGCATTTCAGGGCATTCATGTCTTTGGGGGTTGTACAGCTTGTATGGCTTTGATATCTCTCATGGCTTGACCTACAATGTGATGCACACTTTGGCACTATGTGTTTTTAAAAAGTAAGTTCACATGTTAACAAAACTTACCAAAGGAAATGGGAAGATTAAAAAACTAAATGGTGCATTACAAACTATGAAAAGTTGAGTCTTACAAGACTTGGAGCAAGCCTGGTGGCCTAGGGGTTAAAAATCTTTGGGGCTCTATAAAGTGGAAAAACACCAAATTTTTATCATGTGGTGTTTATGTACATGTCTTAACCTGTCTAGATTTGGGATTGGACTCAATTTTGGGTGGGATACATGCGATGCTTATCGAGGTTGGAAGGTTATTTTATAACCATAACCAAAGTTATGGATGGAGTACTCAAGGCAGGTAGAATGCATGAAAGCTACTAACAGGATGGCGTATTCGCTTGGAAGAAAATGTGGGCCAAATTCCTTTCCACTTAAACATGTTGACAAATGATTAAAAAAAATTTATATGGCAGCTACAAAACCATTTGAAGACCAATTTGAAAACCAATTTTAGGTGAAGGAAAATGGTAGAGTGTCCTTTGATATAAATAAATCAATCTTTGTGTTGAGTCGCACAAAATTATGATTCCTTGCAATGAGGTCCAATTCTAAGGTATTGCTAGGGTGCCAAGATTATTTTCTTAACCAATATATAAATTTCTTCATGTTCCATTGAAAAGCTCATGGCATTTTTTATTTTATCAAATATATATTTTTTATTTATTTATTTATTTATTTATTACTTTTTTTTAAATTCTTGTTTGGGGATTTGATAAATTGCTTATATGAGTTTAGTGTTTGGGAAAGAGCTTGTGGGATTTAATGGTTTTGTAGTTAATGAATTCAAAGATGAAAAGTGCTCTTGAACTCATCCAATGAAGTTGGTATAATTTGTAACATATGATGAATGTAAAAAAGAAACGCTTGTGAATTTGTGAATTGCAACAAATGAGGAACTCACAAAAGAAAATGTTTAATGTTCAACTTTTTTGCAACTAATGAATCTAGAGGAGAAGAGCTTGTAGATTTGTTGCATTATAAAATCATGAATTCAATGAAGATCTTATGGGTTCGATGATTTATAGATGACACATTCATCAAATCAACAAAAGATGCTATTGTTCGATTTTTTGCAACTATAGAATTATGAAAAGAAGAAGAACAATTGCGGATTTAATGATTTGCCCATGAGAAATTTAAAGAAATGTTTCTTAAGTTTGGTGATTTGCACCTAATGAATTCAAACAATAATTTGTTGGGAGTGATGATTCGTAGGTTGGAAAAGAATAATTTGTTGCAAAAGAATTGTTGGGTTGCCCAAACAAAAGAGACAAACAAACACAAACAAATCCTCAATGTTAAACTATGAATATTTTTGTTTATGGGTGGGAGATTTTTTTATTTGAATATTTAAACCCTAGACCTTGTTTCATTCAAGCTTCCACATGGGGGTATACAATATTATGACAAATGTGGAAAAGTTCACACCATTCACCGAAATTATTACATATGTGGAGAAATTCACATTATTCCCCTTCCTTCTCCTTAGAAAGGTGCAATCACATCCAAATGAACCAAAAACCATGTTAGATGGTTGAAAAACTATCAATTTTATCAAACATGTTTATGTAATGTCATTTTGATCAAGGAAATTTGTGTTAAATGATTTATATGAGTGTTGAAGAATTCCAAAAAAATCATTTAATTTAATAAATTCACTTTTGGTTTTAGTATAGGACATTTGAACTTTAACACCAAAAAATCAGTTTTATAAAACAATAAGCTAAAGATTCTTTTAGTAAAAAACAATTGATGGGAAAACAATTGAAATGATGATAACCTACTATCCACGTACAAAAACATTCATAATTTTAAAATTATGATATGTGATTTTTTTATAAATTCAAAATATAATTTCAAAATGTTCAAATTTCAAAACTGCTTTGTTAAATGTAAGTGGATCATAATTTGTATGACATATAAATAAAGTTGTGGCTGATAATTTTTTTAAAAACCTAAAGTTTAAAGTAGTTATCATATTTTAACATGATTTGAAATTATCATGACAAAATATATAATTCAATAAAAGTTTTACAATTTTAAACAATTTATGTATTTATTCAAAAAAATTAACACAAATAATGAAATTATTGATAAAATTGTACATATTTTTAAAAATATGTTGAAAAAAAATCTTTCAAAAAATCCTTTCTATGAAAAAGTCAAAATATTCACAAAAGGCCAATTTATGGTTGAATCCTTTGTCATCATTAACTTGTTTTGTTATGATTACATGTTCAGATGAATGTAAGGAAAATCATTTGTGGAATACCCCTTGCCCTTTACATTGTTGCTTCCAATGCAACCAAAACCACAAAAAAAAGTTATTGCCACCATTAATCAATTTCTTCTTTTAACAATTGAAATATTTGGATATCTACACAAATAGGCTTATGTGTTTTTACACGATTGTGCCAATGCCATTTGGAGCTTAAAAGGGCTAGAGGACCCTCATTTTTATGTCTTGGTTACTTATCTTCATCAAAAAATTTCAATCACATTGCAAAAGATACAAGCATTTTTCATCTTAAGTTGTGCAATAACCATAGGCCTAGCTATTTCCTAACATCCAACCTTTTAGGACACACCTCCCATCACCACTACCAACCTCTTGCAAGCGGTTGATTTTTGACATGGAGAAATACAATCATACCTACTCCTATAGACGATCAGTTTGTGACATCGAAATATTTTGACAAATAGTTTGAACTAACTTGACATCTTGTAAATTCTCTCTTTTCCTCTTTCTTATTCCCTTGTACATTTTTCAGATCTATTATGTGTTTATAAATAAAGTTATGCAAGGTTGCATCATTTGTCACTGGTGGCTCCTTTGATTATGATTTCACCCTCAGGTGAAATGTAAAGGTAATCTCTCACGGACTACCCCTTTCAAGGGTTTTTTTTATAAAAATTCCCAAGTAGGTGTACTGGTGAGATCCTCGGCATTAATTAGCAATAAATGATGACTATCCTGGGAACTAGTAGATTTTTTTGGGATCTTGCATAGTTTTGGCAACCGAATGGAACACACTGTCTAAATCTGGCAACTTCTAACCTTTTTTTCCTCTAGATATGGCGAATTTTTTTTTTAAATTCTCAAAAATCCCTTTGTTGGATTAGCCAGCCCTTTTTCTTTGTCGCCAAGTGGCGAAAATTCGCCAAAAAAAAGAAAACCCTGCCCGTTTCCCCTCATTGCAATATCTTTCAGACCCTGAACAGGGACTTTTCCGCTTAAAGGCCATATGGGCTTCCTCATAAGCCCCTTGTATTCATAGAACGCTCATCTTGTTGATATGATCTGAAGGAGCTGCTGTGTGTTTAGAATTCTCGGGAGTTTTTTATCATGGCACCCGCTTCATTGCTGTTAAGGGAAGAAGTTTCCTGCAGGACAGCAGCTCGGATCAGCGACATGAGTGATGATCCTGGCGTCGATAGCTGCAGCCGATCAGCTGCATCACCCCGGCGGCGATTTCCTTCGAGATGGGTCGATGGCCCATTGATTGTGGGCGCCGGACCTTCAGGTATGGCAACAGCAGCATGTTTGCGAGTAAAGGGTGTGCCATGCACGATCATCGAGCGCAATGATCAAGTGGGTTCTCTTTGGAAGAGTAAGACTTACGATCGCTTGCACCTTCATCTTCCCAAGCGGTTCTGCCAGTTGCCAATGTTTCCCTTCCCAGATTCCTACCCGACGTACCCGACGCGCGACCAATTCGTCTCGTACCTTGATGACTACGCGGAGCGGTTCGACATCAAGCCGGAGTTCAATACTGCTGTCTCCAAAGCTGAGTTTGTCGCAGAGTTTGGTATATGGGCTGTGAGCGTTGTGGTGCGCCCAGCGGCAGCTGTGGAGCTCGACAGATCAGGTCCGCGTGCAGCTGCGGCCACACAACAATATGTTTTCTTTGCTCAGTGGCTCGTGGTGGCAACTGGAGAGAACGCGGAGCCGTTCATGCCCAGCTTTCAGGGACACGAGGACTACAAAGGCAATATCATGCACGGCAGTTTGTATCGAAATGGCAAAGACTTCTGTGCTAAGAAGGTGCTCGTGGTCGGATGCGGAAACA
>Ga0116231_10015178_pt1 | contig 10037 bp, 8 predicted proteins | sample S1TSphgellanicum_2_FD_89695 | JGI IMG/M metagenome (GOLD analysis project Ga0116231, IMG submission 89695) | Host-associated microbial communities from peat moss isolated from Minnesota, USA - S1T2_Fd - Sphagnum magellanicum MG | ecosystem: Host-associated > Plants > Peat moss > Unclassified... | reverse complement strand
GACCCACAAGTACCCCATGTAGGTCGCGAGGCCCAGCGGAACGAGCAGCTGGCCGACGATTGGGCGCACGAGATAATCGAGCGGCCAACGGAAGATTTCGCGCCGGTTCTCGACCAGCACGGTGACCCACTCGATGAAGAACGGCAGCGCAAGCAGCACGCCCTCGACGCGGGTCAGCGCCGCGAAGTAGCCGACCGCGCCCGCGATCAGCCACTTCCGCTCGCGGATGTAGTAAAACGACGCGACGGTCAACGCAAAGAAGAGCGACTCGGTATAGACGGCCGAGAAGAAGATCGCGGTTGGAAAGATCGACACGTAAAAGGTCGCGCGCTGCGCGACTTGCCGGTTGTACTGGTGCTCGACGAGCTTGTAGAAGAACAGCAAGCCGAAAAAGCTCGCGATGTTCGAGATCAGGAGTCCCGCGATCAAATGGCTGCCGGTGAACGTCGCGAGGATACGGATCAGCAGCGGATAGAGCGGGAAGAAGGCGGGTTCGGTCCCCGAGTAGCCGTCGTTCGCGATCCCGATGTAGTGCTCGGCGTCCCAGCGCCCCCAGACCGCGAGCGCGTGGCTGGTTGAAGCCGCGTAATGCTGTCCCGGCCGTTGGCCGACGACGACCGCCGCGAGTTCCGCGATCACGATGATCGAAACGCGCGTCGTAACGAAGGTGATGAGCACGTCGCGGACCGTGCGGTTGAACCGTGCGGCGATCAGGATCTTCGCGAGGCCCCAGAGCCCGATCGCAAGCGCGACGGCGCGGCCGTCCGCGTTCGAGCCGAACGACGGGACGAACGCCGACCACATCACGACGAGCGTCGCCCACGAAATCGCGTCCCAGCGCAGCGCTTGGACGTAGCTCAAGTTACTCCGCCGGGCGAAGTAAGCGGCGTAGGCTTGCCAGAGGCCGAGGACGCCGAGGGTGCCGGCCACGACCAAACTGAGGAACGAGATGTCGAGGAAGCCGTCGCCACGGGGCCCGCGCGAGATCAGGGCGTACCACCCGAAGAATCCGGCGGTTGCTCCGCCGCATGCCACGGCCACGATCGCGGGCCACCCGGCAGCAGCAAGCGCAGATGAGGGACGAGACGTGGTGAGACCCGCGCTAGCCATCGGCCGTTTCGATTCCACTCGTGCGGCCCGCTACGCCTGCATGAGAGTGACCCGTCGCTGGGAAAGGAGCACCGAATGGCAACGATGATCCCGCAAACCGTTACCGAGCGCACGCCCGTCGATACGCTCGACTTCGTGAAAGTCACGGAGGCCGCGGCGCTGGCCGCATCCCGCTGGATGGGCCGTGGCGAGCGGAATATCGCCGACGGCGCGGCGGTCGAGAAGATGCGCGACGCGCTCAACGAGATGGAGATTTCCGGCCGGATCGTGATCGGCGAGGGCGAGCGCGACGAGGCGCCGATGCTCTTCATCGGTGAGGAGCTTGGCCTGGGGGGCTACGCGGTCGATATCGCGGTCGACCCAGTCGAGGGCACGAACCTGGTGGCCAACGGCCTGCCGAATTCGATCGCGGTCATGGCGCTGGCCGAGCGCGGCGGCCTCCTGCACGCCCCGGATTCGTACATGCAGAAGTTGGCGGTCGGCCCGAAAGCCGCGCCCTACGTGCACATCGACGCCTCGGTCGCCGACAACCTCGAAGCCGTTGCGAACGCGCTCGAGCGCCCGGTCAACGACATCACCGTCGTGATTCTCGAGCGCCCGCGTCACAAGGACATCATCGCGGAGTGCCGCGAGGCCGGCGCGCGGATCAAACTGATCTCCGACGGCGACGTCGACGCGGCGATCGCGACCTGCATCGAGGGCACGGGCATCCATGTGGCGATGGGCATCGGCGGCGCGCCCGAAGGCGTCCTCGCGGCCGCCGCGATCAAATGCCTGGGCGGCGGCTTCATGGGCCGGCTCAAGCCGCGCAGCGACGAAGAGGCCGAGCGCGCGAAGAAGATGGGCTTCGGCGATCTCAACCGCGTCTTGACGATGGACGACCTTGCGTCGGGCGACAATGTCGCCTTCGTCGCCACCGGCATCACCGACGGTGATCTCGTGCGCGGCGTCCGTTTCATGGGGAATCAGGCGCGCACGCACTCGATCCTCATCCATAGCGCGACCGGCACCGTCCGCTTCATCGAGAGCGTCCATCGCCTCGGGGCCAAGCCCTTCCGCCTGCGCTCCTGACCGGCCGGTAGCGCTCGACCGGAGCTGGAACCACCCGGGCTGTGGCCCGTGTCTGGAGCCTACGGGATAAGGAGTTCATCATCGCGGCCTCGGTTCAAGCGTTCGACCTCATCGTCATCGGTGCCGGTTCCGGCGGGTACGCGGCAGCGCGGACGGCGCGGGAGCTCGGCGCGAGCGTGGCGCTGGTCGACCGCGGACCGCTCGGCGGCCTGTGCATCTTGCGCGGGTGCATGCCCTCGAAGACGTTGATCGCCAGCGGGGATCTCGCACACGAGATCCGCCACGGCGCCGAACTCGGCGTGACGGCCGGCGAGCCGCAGATCGATTTCGGTGCGATCATCCGCCGCAAACGGACGGTGATTCAAGAATTCGCCGACTACCGGATCGCGGGGATCGACACGTATCCGACGTTCATCGGCGAGGCGCAGTTCGAATCGCCGACCCGCGTGCGGGTCGGCGAGGCGATCTTGGAAGCGCCGCGCATCGTGATCGCAACCGGTTCGTCGATCGCGCCGCCGGCGTTGACGGGCCTTACCGACGTCGGCTACATCGATAGTGACGAGGCGCTCGATCTCGAGACGCCGCCGAAATCGCTGATCGTGCTCGGCGGCGGCTACGTCGCCTCCGAACTCGGACAGTTCTACGCGCGCATCGGCGTGCCGGTGACGATGGTGATGCGCGCGCCGCACGTCCTCTCGACCGAAGACGACGACGTCGGCGAAGCGCTTACCGAGTACCTGCGCGAGGAGGGCATGCGCGTCGAGGTGCGCGCCCACATGACGGCGGCGACCCTGCGCGAAGACGGCATGAAAGTCGTTCATTTCACGCGTGACGGGGAAGAGCACGAGGTCGCGGCCGACGAGATCTTCTACGCGCTGGGCCGCACGCCGAACATCGCCGGGCTCGGCCTCGAGGAGATCGGCGTGGAGGCGCACGCGATCACCGGCATCCGGGTCGATGCGACGATGCGCACCACGCAGCCGAATATCTACGCGGTCGGCGACGTCACGGCGGATTTCTTGCTCGTGCACGTCGCGATTCAGCAAGGTGAGCTCGCCGCGCGCAATGCGCTCGCGGACGGTCACGAGCAGATCGACTATTCACTCTCGCGCGCGCACGCGGTCTTTACGGATCCGCAAGTCGGTATCGTCGGCAAGAACGAGAAAGAATTGATCGCCGAAGGTGTTCCATACGTGAAGGCAACCTATCCGTTCAACGATCTCGGCAAAGCGATCTCGATCGGCAAAACCAAAGGGTTCGTGAAGATGCTGGCCGCGCCGGAAGACGGCCGCATCTTGGGCGTTGCGATCCTCGGTAGCGGCGCCTCGGATATGATTCACATTCCGATCGCCGCGATGGCGTTCAATGCGACGGTGTACGACTATCTGAAGATTCCGCACTTGCACCCGACGATGGCGGAGATCCTGACCTACCCCGCTGAGGAATTGATCGCCGCGATCGAAGCAGCGAAGCGCGAACCGTCGCTTGCGATCGCCACGTGACCAACGTCGCGCTCGTTCAATTCAAACCGCGTAAAGGGGAATACGCGGCCAATCTCGCCGCGCTCGGCGCCGTCTTCGCGCAGCTGCACGGCGCGCCGACGGATCTCATCGTGTTGCCCGAGGCAGCGCTGACGGGATATTTTCTCGAAGGTGCCGTGTACGAGCTCGCGCTCGCGGCGCCGGTGTTTGCCGCGGACGTGAATCGCATCTGGCGCGAGAGCGGCGGCGGGGCGGCCGACGTCGTGTGCGGATTTTTCGAGAACGACGGCGGCACGTTTTACAATAGCGCCCTCTACGTCCGGCTCGGCGGGATCGAGCCGCAGATCGTGCACGTCCATCGCAAGCTCTTCTTGCCGACCTACGGCGTGTTCGACGAAGAGCGCTTTCACACGCGGGGCCGCAAACTCGGCGTCTTTGCGGGTGCGTTCGGCCCGACGGCGATCCTGATTTGCGAAGATGCATGGCATGCGATCACCTCGACCGTGGCGGCGCTCAAAGGCGCGCGCGTCATCATCGTGCCGAGCGCATCGCCGGGGCGCGGCCTGGGCGCCGGGCGCGAACTCGAAAACGTGGTGCATTGGAAGTCGATGCTCGCGAACGTCGCGCAAGAGCACGGCGTCTACGTGCTGTATGCGGGTCTCACGGGCTTCGAGGGCGGCAAAGGCATGTCGGGCTCCACGTGCGCGTTTTCGCCGCGCGGCGAGTTGATGGCCGAGGCGCCCGCGCTCGGCGAATGCGTTCTGCGCGTCACGCTTGACGATGCGGAAGTCGATGTCGCACGCTCGACGCTCCCGCTGCTCGGCGATCTGCAGAGCGCACTCCCGGACCTGTGGTTCGATCCCGATCTACCGCTGCCGCGCGCTGCCCGCGAACCGGTGGAATCGTGATCCCTGAAATCGTCGCGCCGCGCTACGATCCGCACGCCGCGCTCGCGATCGACGGTGCGACGACGGCGAGTTGGCTCGAAGGGTTCCTGCGCGACGAGTTGGTCGGCCGGCGCAACATTACGCGCGCCGTTCTCGGCCTCTCGGGCGGGATCGACTCGGCGGTCGTCGCGTACCTCTGTGCACGCGCGCTCGGACCGCAAAACGTCTACGCGATCCGCATGCCGTATCGCACGTCGAGCCCGGATAGCCTGAACGACGCGCAGAGCGTGATCGACGCGCTCGGTATCAACGCCGAGACGATCGAGATCAGCGACGCCGTTGACGGATACTTGCGCTTCGCTCCCGATGCCGATGGCCGCCGGCGCGGCAACGTGATGGCGCGCATGCGCATGCTCGTGCTCTTCGATCAATCCGCGCGCCTCGGCGCGCTGCCGATCGGCACCGGCAACAAGACGGAACGCCTGATGGGCTACTTCACCTGGCACGCCGACGACACGCCGCCGGTGAATCCGATCGGCGATCTCTTCAAGACGCAGGTCTGGGCGCTCGCGCGCTACCTCGGTGTCCCGGTCGCCGTGATCGACAAGCCCCCGAGCGCCGATCTCGAAGCGAACCAAACCGACGAAGGCGATCTCGGCATCACGTATGCAAAAGCCGACCAGATCTTGCACTTGATCCTCTCCGGCTACCGCGATACGAACATCGTCGAGCGCGGCTTCACGCCGTCCGACGTGGCCCTCGTGCGCCGCCGCGTCGACACAACGCACTGGAAGCGCCATCTGCCGACGACGGCGCTCGTGAGCGCGACCGCAATCAACGAATTTTATTTGCGACCGGTGGACTACTAGATCGTGAGCAAACGATGACACTCGAACCGGGCGACAAGCGAGACGAAGGCCGGCAGCGATGATCGATGATCCCTTACCGCCAAACGGTTTCTTTCCGGTGAGCCTTAACCTCGTAGGCCGTCGTTGCGTGGTGATCGGGCGGCCGGACGATCGCGAGGCCGTCGAGAAAGTCCAAGCGTTGCGCGCCGTCGACGCCGATGTCGTTTGGATCGGCGATCCATCGTCGCTGCGCGACGAAGACGTCATCGACGCGTTCTTTGTCATTTCTACACCGCACGATGCCGAACTCTCCGGCCGCCTGCGCGCACTCTCCGATCAGCATCGGTTCATGCTTTGCACGATCGACCAGCCACGATTCGGCTTCGTCGCAATGCAAGCGATTGTAACGGCGGGTCCGGTGAGACTCGGGATCTCCACCGGCGGCGTGGCGCCGCGCGTGGGGAAAATCCTAAAAACGACGCTCGAGCGCGTGCTGGACGGGAAATTCGTCCGGTTTATCGACTGTCTCGCGACGCAGAAGCGTCGCGGTCGCGCACGTATCGCCGATGGCGGCGCACGCCGGTCGGCAATGATCGCGGCTGCCGATGGCTTCGACGTCGATATGCAGGTCAGATATCCCGATTGGTTCGAGCGCGAATGGCAACGTCTCGGACCCGCCGTCGAACCGCGGAGCGCGGCTCGATGAGCGACTCACCTGAGGTGCGGGGAACCGTTTCGGTCGAAATCGTGACGATCGGTACCGAGATTCTGCTCGGGCACTTGGTCGATACGAACGCACCGCACATCGCTCGCGCGTTGGCCGACGTCGGGGTAAATGTCTATGCGAAGCACTCCGTCGGGGATAACACCGAACGCTTGCGGCAGATGCTCGAGGCTGCACTCGGGCGCGCCGACGGTGTTATCACGACGGGTGGCCTCGGACCGACCGTTGACGATCTGACTAAAGATGCGGTCGCGAGCGCGGTCGGGCACGGCATGGAACTCCACGAGCCGTCGCTGCGCGCGATCGAAGAGCGCTTTGCGCGCCTGGGGCGCACGATGACGGAGAACAACCGCCGCCAGGCGATCTTACCGCAAGGCAGCATCGTGCTCGAGAATCCGCACGGCACGGCACCCGGCTTCGTCGCGCTGCGTGCGGATGGGAAATTCATCGCCTGCATGCCGGGCGTTCCGCGCGAGATGAAGCCGATGCTCGCCGAGCGGCTCATCCCGTGGCTGATCGAGCGCTTTCAGCTGCGCGGCGCGATCTTCACGAAGACGCTGCACACGGTCGGGATCGGCGAGTCGGAACTCGACCGGCGCGTTGAAGACCTCTTCCGGACGCTCGAAAACCCGAAGATCGCGATGCTCGCCCACGGCTGGCGCGTCGACGTGAAAGTGATGGCGAAAGCCGACGACCGCGCCGCCGCGGATGCGATGATCGCGCCGGTGGTGGAAGAACTGCGCGCGCGGATCGGGACGGGCATTTTCGGCGAAGACGAGATGACGCTGCCGGGCGCGATCATCGCCGAACTTGCTCGCCGCGGTGAGACGATCGGTACGGCCGAATCGTGCACGGGCGGCGCGATTGCGGACGCACTCGTCAGCGTCGCCGGCGCCTCGAAGGCCTATCGGGGCTCGGTCGTTGCGTACGCGAACGACGTCAAAACCTCGCTGCTCGGCGTCCCGGAAGCAACGCTCGCGAGCGTCGGCGCGGTCAGCGAAGAGACGGCCCGGGCGATGGCACTAGGCGTCCGCGAGCGGCTCGGTGTGGACGTCGGCATCTCGACGACGGGCATCGCCGGCCCCGACGGCGGCACGCCGGAGAAACCCGTCGGCCTCGTCTGGTTCGGCTTTGCCTTTGCGAACGGCGAGGTCCACGCGCAAGCGCTGACGATCCCCGGTTCGCGCGACGACATTCGCGGCCGCTCGACGACGATGGCGCTCGGCATGCTCTGGCGTCATCTCGAGCGCCTGCGTGAGGTCGAAGCGCCCGCCTGATCTAGCTGCCGTATCCGCAGGCGAGCAGCACACGCTGCGTCGCGAGGCCGTCGGCAAAGGTCGGCGCATTGCCGCCGCCGTTCTCGATCCGCTTCGCGAAATCGTCGAGCAGCGAGAGAAACGGCGGCACGTTCGCATGGATCGATGCGAACTTCGCGTACGGCGACGGACGCAATTCCAATTCGCTTTGCTCGTCGGGTTCGACCGCGAAGAGGCTCATGGTCGTCAGCCACTCGCCGCTTGCGACCGCGGTCCGGCTTTCGGCGTGCAGGCCGATCGTCGCCTGGTTCATGCTGAGGGTTGCATCGACGCTGATGCGCGCGACGAGCCCCTCGCCGAAATCCAACACGGCGAACACGCCGTCGGCGACCGAGCTGTCGAAGGTCCCGCCGTCGTCGGTGCGTTTCGGCACGGCCGTGCGCGAAAACCCTATCGCGCGTGCCGGTGCGCGGCCGGCGAACCAGTTCGCGAGATCGACGAGATGGGGCATGAACGCGTTCCCGATCCCGCCGCCCTGCGCGCGCGAATACCACCACGGCGAACGCGGCCGCATCGAATCCGAGCGCAGTTCGCTGCCGAAGCGGGTGATTTCGATCTCGCGCAGCGCCGCGAGATGGCCGTTATCGATGAGCTCCTTGAGCGCGACCTGGGCCGGCGCGTAGCGGAACTCGTGCGCGATCGCGCAAGCGGTTCCGGCGGCATCGGCGGCCGCTACCATCTCCTCGGCTTCTTTCACGCTGAGCGCGAACGGTTTCTCGCAGAGGACGTGTTTGCGGGCCGCGAGCGCGGCGAGCACGCTGCGGTGATGATCGAACGGCGGCGAAGCGATCGAGACGACATCGAGCTCCACCTCGCGCAGCATCGTCTCGAGCGAGTCGAAGGCGTAGGGGATGTTCCGGCCCTTGGCAACGGTCGCCGCGTTCGTCGGCGAGCAGATCGCGACCGGTTCGAATTTCGGATGCAAGGCGTAGGCCGGCGCGTGAACCGCACCGCCGAAGCCACTGCCGACGATGCCGACTTTCCAGGTCATACGTTCTCCTCGCGAACGATCCGCTCGATGATGTCGAGCGCCCGTTCGAGCTGCGCGTCCTCGATGACGAGCGGCGGGGTGATGGTGATCGACGTTCCCGCCGGTCCCGATTGCAAGATGATCACGCCCGCGGCGAGCGCGCGTACGACGATGCGATTCGCGACCGCGCCGTCGCCGAACTCCAGGCCCCAGAAAAACCCGCGTCCGCGCAGATCACGGACGGCCGGCAGCGCCGCGATGCGCTCGAGCCGTTCGCGCAGACGCCCCGCACCGCGCCCGACGCGGCCGATCACGTCGAGGCGCTCCATTTCGGCGAGGTTCGCGAGCGCCGCGGCGCAGGCGAGCGGATTGCCCAGAAAGGTCGCGGTGTGCAGCGCTTCGCCGGTGTTCTCCGGCCACGCGCGCATCACGGCGGGCCGTCCGATGACCGCCGCAATCGGAACGCCGCCCGCGAGCGCTTTTCCGACGCAGAGCAGATCGGGGACAACGCCCTCGCGTTCGCAGGCGAAGCGCGTGCCGGTGCGCCCGAAGCCGGTGAAGATCTCGTCGAGGACGAGTACGACGCCGCGCGCATCGCAGATCGTGCGCAGCCCGCGCAAGAACCCGTCGGGCGGGACGATCACGCCGCCGCGGCCCTGGATCGGCTCGAGTAGCAATGTCCCGATCAGTGGATCGCGGTCGAGCGCTGACGTGACATCGGCGAGTGCATCGACGAGCGGAGTCGTCGCGCCCGGATAGTCGAGGAAGGTCGCGCGCGCACCGACGAGCGCCGCGAAGGGATCGCGAAATTTCGGGATGCCGATGACGTCGAGCGTGCCGAGCGTGAGGCCGTGATACGCGCCGCCGTAGGCGAGCACGTGCGGTTTCCCGGTGGCGAGATAGGCGGTCTTCAGCGCGACCTCGACCGCTTCGGCGCCGCCGGTCGCGAGATAGACCAGGTCGAGATCGCCCGGTGCCAGTGCCGCGAGGCGTTCGACGAGCTGCGCACGCGCAGCGGTCGGAAAGACATCGCCCATGCCATGGATCAACCGGTGCGCTTGCGTGGCGATTGCGTCGGCGACGGCAGGATTGGTGTGCCCGGTCGCAGCGACCGCGAACGCGGAGGTGAGGTCGATATACCGATTGCCGTCGACGTCGGTGACGGTTGCGCCGCGTGCTGATTCCCAGAAGACCGGATACTCCGGCGAGAGATAGGTGATGGCGTGCGACTCGTACTGCGCGAGTTTCCTGGCCAGCGCAAGCGACTCGGGACCCGGTATCGCGGTAATGAGCGACTCGAATTCCACGCCGCTCACTCGGCGTCGATCCAGCGAACGAAATCGCCGATGCGCGGGCGGCCGCCGTGACGCCCGGCCAGCGGCGGGTCCTGCATCGTGCCGAAACGCGCGAGGCGCACGGCGCCGATCGTTTCGGCGAGTGCGCGCGCCGCGGAATCGGCGGGATCGGCGACCCCCAGCGCCTGCACCGGGAGGCGATGACGTTCGACAAACCGCGCGACATCGTCCGGGCCGCCGACCGGATAGATCGGCAACACGCGCGGCAGAAGCGCCGGCGGCGCATCGGCGGGCGGCGCGAGATCGAGCATCGGCGAGGGCGCCGGCGCGTCGTG
>Ga0116231_10015177_pt1 | contig 10038 bp, 8 predicted proteins | sample S1TSphgellanicum_2_FD_89695 | JGI IMG/M metagenome (GOLD analysis project Ga0116231, IMG submission 89695) | Host-associated microbial communities from peat moss isolated from Minnesota, USA - S1T2_Fd - Sphagnum magellanicum MG | ecosystem: Host-associated > Plants > Peat moss > Unclassified... | reverse complement strand
GGCATCACGTCGCTCGCCGAGACGATCGGCGAACGCATGGGCAAGTCGGTCACCGTCGACGCACGCGGTTTCTCCGACGACGGCCTCTCGGACGAGATGCGCCGCGCGGTCAAAGACGTGCTCATCCAACTCACCCGCAACGCCGTCTCGCACGGCATCGAATCGCCCGAAGAACGCGAACTCATCGGCAAGCCCGCGGTCGCGACGATCACCGTGCGCACGCGCCGAACGGAAAACGGCCTGGCATACACGTTCCGCGACGACGGTCGCGGCCTCGACCCGACGTTCATTCGCGAGAAAGCCGTCGAGCGCAAGCTCGTCTCGCCCAAGACCGCAGCCGCGATGAGCGATCAGCAAGTCGTCGCGCTGATCTTCCGCTCCGGCTTTTCGACCGCTCACGACACGACGACCGACGCGGGACGCGGGGTCGGCATGAACGTCGTCAAAGATATCGTCGTCGATCGCCACGGCGGCCGTCTCACGCTCAACTCGGATCCCGGAAAATTCACGGAGTTCGGCTTCGAGATCCCGCTTTCGGCAAAAGCACAACCGGCACCGCCGGTCGCCGAACTCTCCTATACGTAAACGGACGTGCAGACCATGCGACTCCTCATCGTCGATGACTCCAACTTAATTCGCCGCTCGATCCAGCGCGAAATCGGGATGGAGGGCCACGAAATTCGCACCGCCTCGGACGGCGTCGAAGCCCTGCGCGTCTACGAAGAGTTCCGCCCCGACATCGTCACGATGGATATCACGATGCCCAAGATGGACGGACTCACGTGCGTTGATGAAATTTTGTCACGCGACGAAAACGCGCGCATTCTCATCATCTCGGCGCTCGCGGATAAGGGCACGGCCGTCGAAGCCGTCCGCCGCGGCGCGCACGGCTTTCTGCTCAAGCCGTTCACGAGCGAAACGCTGGCAACCGAAATCACGGAGATGTTCGTCGAGTAATGGCTACCGCAAACGCAACCGTCGCGATGCCCGAGGACGATCTCAAGGTCTTCGTCAAAGGGACCGAGCATTTTTTTCTGCACATCACGCAGCTCTCGGCCGAGATCAGCACGCCGTTCATTAAAGAACAGAGCGATCGCGTTATCCTCGATTTCTCGGCCGTCATCGGCATCTCGGGCTCGCAGCGCGGCTGCGTCTACTACACCGCGTCGCGCGAGATGATCGTCGATCTGTTGCCGCACTTCGGCGAGAGCGACGTGAGCGACGACCTCCTCGCCGATTGCGTCGGCGAGATCGCGAACACGATCTCGGGAAACGCGCGCGAATTCCTCGGGCCCAACTTCATGATCTCCGTCCCGGTCGTCTTCTGCGGACGCCCGGACGACGTGCGTTTTCCGCAAGACGCACCGGTGTTCGTACTACCGATCGAGTGGAACGGACATCGCTCGTCGCTGATTCTGTGCCTCAAGAAAGACGACGATCTCACGCCGGAATTCAACGAAGCGGTTCTCAAGGAGGTCTCGTAACATGAACGTCTGTGCACTAGACGTCGTCGCTCGCTCGGCCGACTTCGAAACCGTCGCCGCGACCATGGAGATGCGCGCGTGGGAGTGGAATTTCTTACACGACATCGACGGCGAAACCGCGCTCGGTGAGATCGCGCGCCAACGCGGAGTCGATCTGGATTCCGCGATCGGACTCATCAACGACGCGATGCAACGCGGGCTCGTCGTTATCCCGACCGTGACCCTCCAAGCGTATCGCTCGCACACGGCACCGCAGACCTCGCTACGCGGGACGAGCCCGGCCGTCGCGCTCGGCTCCTCGGCGCTCGCCGACGCGCCGTTCGATTTCGCGGTCGCGCCGTCGACCGGCAAGATTTCGTTCTCATCCGATGCGTTCGATTGGAACGCGCCCGAGCCCGCGTTCGAAGAAGCCGAAGACGCACCCGAGGTCGCGAGCGCGCCGGAGAAGATCGGTAGCGTTCACTACGACGACCGCTTCGGCGTCGAACATCCCGGCGGTCCATTCGCCGCGACAGAAACGCACGACGAACCGTTCTCCGTCGTATCGCATCACGACGCCGCTGCGGCGCACGCCGCGCCGGTCACGCACGACGAGGAAGAACCCGTCGCCGACGTCGCGCCGTTTGCGGACGTCGCGCCCGCGCTCGTCGATCGACTCCCCTCGTACGCGCCGCTCGACGATCCGTTCGCTCCGGCCGCGCACGTCGACGATCCGTTCGCCGAGGCCGCACACGTCGACGATCCCTTTGCCGAGGTCGCTCCGCACGGCGTCGACGATCCCTTCGCCGCAGCTCCGAGCGAGAACGGCAAAGCCCTCACCAACGGCCTCTCGCGCAACGGACACAACCCCGTCCGCTTCGACGACATCTTCGCCGAGACGACGCCGAGCGCACCGCCGCACGACGAGCCCGCGGCTTCGTTCCCACCGGACCCGACGCCCACGCCCGCGCCGGCTCCATCGACGATCCATTTCGATGCCGCGTCGTTCGACGACGTACCCTTCGAATCGCTCGCGGAGACGCCCGCACCCGCACCCGCGCCCACGCCGGTCCCTGCCCACGTCGAACCGCCGGCGACCGTCCTGCACGCCGTCCAACAACCCGTCCACGAAACGGCACACGACACCGCCCGCGACGCGCACGACGCGATCGAAGCCGAACCGCAAGCCGAGACGGGCAGCATATCGTTTTCGTTCTCGGCCGACGAACCGGCGGGCTCGCTCGAGACCTTCGAAGATTCCGGCGTGCACGAATCGCCCGAGGTCTGGACGCCGCCCACCCGCGAGCAATTGCAAGCCGCGGCAGCTCCCGCCGCTTCGACGGCCCCCGCCCCGGCCGTAGAGCCGGCGAGCGCCGCCGCTGCCGAACCCGCCGCGGCGCCACGTGCGCCGGGCACGACGCAGTCGCTCTACTACGAGCGCGAAGCGATCGACACCGATGCGGGCCGCGAGCTCGATGAAAAGGTGAAAAACTGGAAAGATTCTCTCTCGTGGCGCGAGCAGCAGCAGATCAACGAAGCCCTGGGAACCGGTGAAAAACCGGGCGTCATCGGCTCGCTCTTGCGGGCGCTCGGCGTCAGGTAGTGTGAACCACCTCGCGCGGCTGCTTGTAGCCGTCGCGTTGCTGACCGGTGCCACGCGTGTCGCGCAAGCCGCCGCCGTGCCGCCGTGGCTGCAGCTGCATGCCGGAACGCTCGCACGCGTGGATATCGCGCCGTGGCGCGTGGACGACGAACCCGAAGCCGCCCTCACGGAGACGGCCGGGTCGTTGCAGCGCGATTTCACGAGCGATGCATCGCGCCCGCCCGATATCGTTTTCCGACCCGTCGGCATACCGGTGCGCATCGTCCGCGTACTGCCCGGCGGCACCGTCGCCCTCGTGCATAGCGTTGGCGGATCCGCGGCGTGGGAAGCGTACACGCGCATCGACCGGCTCGCGCCGGAAGTCCCGCGCGGGACGCCGCTCATCGCGGCCGGCGGCTTCGAGGGCTTCAGCGATTTCTTTCCGAGCCTCGCGACGCCCGAGCACGACGCCGATCGCTTACCGACGCGCAGCAAGATGATCGCGCTCGGCATGGGCGCGGCGCCGTACGATCCGGATTCATCCGATCTCGTTCGCGTCCACGTCCGGGTCGTCTCCGGAGCGCTCGCCGGGCGCACCGGCTGGGTCCCGGTCTCCTACACGGGCTTGCCGGCGGACGCGGCAAGCGTCGCCTCACAACCGGAGAAGACGTGCTCTTGTCGCGTCGTTACGTTCGATGATACGTTTTGACCGTAATGTCGGGAACGCAATTTTTCCGCCGATAACGACTCTACAGTGGTAGACGAAGAACTCGGCCAGGGCGAGTTCGTGATGCGCGACGCCGTGCCCACGAGCGACGTCATTCGGATTCGCTTCGGCGACGTGGACGGTTTGCGGGCGATCGCGATTCTGCTGGTCGCAGCAGCGGCGATCTTGCGCCTGACGACCCACGGGCTGCCGCCCGCCCTCGAAGCCCTCGCGCGCGTGGGAAGCCAGGGCCTCGCGCTCTTCCTCGTGCTCTCGGGCTTCACGCTCGCGTTCCCGGTGATGGCGGTCCTGCGCCAAGACGGCCGCACGTACATCGATGTGGGGCGCTACGCGATCCGCCGGTTCATGCGCATCTATCCCGCCTACGTCGCCGGACTCATCCTCACCGCACTGCTCGCGCCGTTCGCCGTGAAATACGCCGCGACTGGGTTCGCTCACGTCACCCCGGCCGGGTTCATCGCGAACCTCTTCTTTGCCGGCGACGGCTTCGGGAACGACGGCTTCCGCGCGCTCGGCATGTTCGCGCGGGCGTACCTCTTCTTTCCGGCGCTGGTCTTACTCTGGAGCCGTAAACCGCTCGTCTTTACCGGGCTCATCGCGGCACTCGCGCTCATCGACGTCGCGACGCCCGCACACGAACTTGCCATCGGCGCGTTCGTGCCGTTCATGCTCGGCATCGTCGCGGCGGACTTTCGCGCGCAAGCCCATCGTCTGCGGCGCCTGGGACCGGTCTTCTTGGGCGCGGGCGTCGTGCTCGCGCTGCTACTCGATCCGCTGCTGCGCGCGCTACCCGGAGCACGGTTTGCGCCGCACGCACTGGGCGTGGACCCGTTCTGGTCGCTCGCGGCATTCGGCCTCGTCGTCACGGCCGCGACGTATCGGCCGCTCGAACACGCGTGCAGTTTCTGGATGTTGCGCGTCGTCGGCGCGTCGTCGTACGCGCTCTCGCTCGTCGTCATACCGACTGCGGCGCTGCTCGCGGGCCTCTCGCCGAACTTTGCGGTCGCGATCGCCGTGCCGGTCTGTTTCGTGGTCGGCTTCGCGTATTGGCAACTCGTCGATCGCTGGTTCAACGACGGCGATTTCCGCCGCAACGTCGCCGCGTCCGCCGCAGGCCCGATCGACGACGTGCTCGCGCAAGTTCGGGCCGACCGCGTATTCTTGGGCGCCGCGGTCGAGGGCGACGCGGCCCACGACCATCAAGAAGAATTCGTCCCCGATTTCTACGCTCCACCGCCACGCCCGACCGTCGCCGACCTCGCGATCGTCTCGCGCCGCACGGGTTCGCCCGACGAACTCGCCGCCGAAATCCTCGAGACCAAGGCACGCCTGCAAGAGCGCTCGGCCGAGATCTTCGGCGAGATCGCGACCCCGCCGCAAGTCTACGCGAAGCCGGGCTTCTACCGGAAGCAAGCCGCCGAATCGAACCTCCCGTTCGAAGACGTCGAAGACCCCTTCGAATCGGCGAGTGCCGGCAAACCGCGCGGCCACGATCCGTCCCCCGCGAGCCAAACGCCGCCGCCGAGCCCGGGCCAACCGGGTGGCCAAGCGATCCGTATTCGGATCACCGGGGCAGGAGACGGAGGCTTCAATGGTTGAGCGCGACGAAGTCTCCCTCATCGAACGCCAGATCCGCGAACTCAGCGATAGCACGGCCGGAGCCCAGCGGGAACGAGCCGCACTCGAACGCGCCGTCGAAGAAGCGAAAAAGACCCTCGAAGCCGCCAAAGCCGAATTGCCGGTTGCCGAACGTGCTTCCAAGGAACGGCGCGCGGCGCAAGTCGATGCCGTTCGCGGCCGGGCCGAACTCGAACGGCGCCTCGCCGACCTCGTCGAAGCGGAGGCGCTCGCACGCGCACGGCGTCAACAAGCCGAACAGCGTGCCCAAGGATTCAAAGCCGCCGCCGCCTTCTCGGCGATGGCGCGCGCCGAAGCGGAAGCCGCCGGCGACGCGATCCGCGCCGATCGCGAACGCTTAGTCGAAGAGCGCGCGCTGCGCGAAAGTTCGACCGCGGAAGCGCGCGCGGCCGAAGAGCTTGCCGAAGAAAATCGCATCGGGAAGTTGCGGCTCGAAGTCGCGGGCCACGTCAAAGCCGAACGCGAGATCGAGAGCGCGATCGCGAGCGAACGCGAGGATTGCGAAAATCGGGTCGCCGCGCTGCGAACGAAAATCGAACGCGCCGGCATGGAACTCCACGAGGCCGAAGCCAACCTCGCGCGCATCGACGCCGATCGCGACCGGCTCTCCATCGAGCGAAGCGCCGCGGGCGAACGCCTTCGCGAAGTCAGCAAGAGCGCGCGCGCCCAAGTCGAGGCGCGCATCCGGGAGATTCGCGCGGCCGAAGCGGATCTCGCGCGCGAACGCGCGGAGCAAGAGCAGCTGCTCGCATCGATCGTAGAAAACGAAAAACGCGTCGAATCCGAGCGCCTCGCCGCCGAAAAGGCGGAATCGCAGCGACTCGAAGCCGAGCGCGTCGCCTTCCAAGCGCAGCAGCAACGCGAAGCGACCGAGGCCGCAGCCGCCGCGCAGGCTCAGGCGCATGCGGACGCCCAGGCGCATGCGGACACCCAGGCGCATGCCGATACGCAGACGCACGCGAGCAACGGCTCCGCGCCGAAGGGCACCGCGAACCTGCGCGCCGTCCCGTCAAGCAACGGTAAGTCGGTAAGCGACGCGCCGCCGGGCGTAAGCGAGCACGTCATTCCCCCGGCCCCCGGCGCGATTTTGGATTTCTCGGCGCTGGGCGACTATTGCGATGAAGCGATTCAAGCCCAGGTCGACGCGCAGGCGGATTCGGAGCCGATCACGGCGATCGAACCGCCCAAAGCCAAGAACGTCGTGCCCGACAGTTACGCGATTCGAGACGACGATTCTGAATCGGTCGCGAACTATAAGCGTGCGCTCGCAGCGGGTGCCGCGAGCCGTGCGTCGAGCGATCCCGAGATGGACGAGCAACTCATTCCGGGCTTCAAGTCGTTCATCGGCAACATCTTTACGCGCGCGAAACCGGCCCACCACGAAGAAGAAGAGATCGTCCCCGACGAACCGCCCGAAAGCTCCTCAATCGCCGATCGCATCGCCCGCGACTTCGGCCTCCTCGGCGGCGAATAGCTTTCGTACGCAGACGCGCATTACTCTCGATGCGTACCCTGCCGCCCCGTTATTACACTAAGAGATCGCTGATCTCGAAACTCAAAGCTTCGGCGGTAAAGGGCTTAAGTAAAAAGCCCTGAGCGCCACGGCGGACGGCTTCGACGGCCGTCGGCTTATCTTTAAGCGCCGAGATGACCAGGATGCGCGTTCCCGGCCGGATGCGCAGAATACCCTCGATGCACGTGAGCCCGTCCATCTGCGGCATCGAGATATCCATCGTGACGGCTTCGGGTTCGAAGCGTTCGATCACGCGTAAGGCCTCGACGCCGTTGCTCGCCATCTCGATCTGATCGTGCGGTTTTTCGAGCGTGCGTTTGATCGCGCGCCGGATCATATCCGAGTCGTCGACGATGAGGAGTTTCACGCGCTTCCCACGCCGCTTGCGACGCGCGGCGTCATCGGCACGACGAACGAAAACTCGCAGTAGAGGCCGGGTTCGGAGCCGATCCCGATCTCGCCGCCGCAATCGTCGACGACGCGCTGCTTCACGACGTTCATCCCCATGCCGCGGCCCGCGTCGACGCTCGTGGTATCGGCGGTCGAAAATCCCGGTGCGAAGATGAAGCCCGCCATGTCGCTATCGGAGATCCCGGCGGCGCGCTTTGCATCGACGAGGCCCGACGCGATCGCACGCGAGCGAATCTTAGCCATGTCGAGACCGCGGCCGTCGTCCCGGAACGTGAACGCGAACGAGCCCGGGGCCGAGCCGATCATCGGATGGAGATCGATCGTCGCGACCGTCGGTTTGCCGGACGCGCGGCGTTCGTCGCGCGGTTCGATGCCGTGCACGAGACTGTTGCGCGTGAGTTGGATCAGCACGTCCTTGACGACGAGCCGCTGTTCGGCCGGAAGCTTGCGCGAATCGAAGCCGTCCGCATCGATCTTGACGGGCTTGCCGTATTTTTTGCTCAGCGTCTGGGCGAGTTCGGTGACGCTCTGAACCAGCGGGTCGCCCGACTCTTCGTAGGTCGCCACGCTCTTTTGGATGCCGACGAGCTTCGCGCGCAAGGTTTGGAGATCGTCGAGGTCGCTACGAAATTCGGCGAGTTCGATGACGACCGTGAGGAAGTCGTCGCCGCCGAGCGCCGCGCGGTGCTTGAGATCCATGATGCGCTGCTCGAACTCTTGCGCTTGGCGCTCGAAGTGTTCGAGGCGTAAGAGCGACGCGTTGCCTTTGATGTTATGGATGCGCTGCATGACGATATCGAGCCGCTGGCGCAAAAGTGCCGTCTGGCCCGATTGTGCGCTCGAGAAATCCGACGCGCGCAAGGCTTCGTCGACGAACGCGAGCTGCTCGTTCGCGAGCGCGACGAAACCGCTGAGCGCGGTCGGCTCCACGTGCAAGATGCCGAGCAAGAGTTCGAACTGCTTGACCTTCTTCTGCTCGGACTCGCGCAACTGGCGTTCGAGGATCGTGCGATCCGTGGTGTCTTCGACCGACACGAGCACTTTGACGATCTGGCCCGCGTCGAGAATACGACGGAACGAGAAGTTGAGATACCGGAGGCCCGCGCTGCCGTCGGGGTTGGTGACGGTGACCTCGACTTCGTCGAGCGGATTGACCTTCGCGACCGTGCGCTCTTTCTTCGACGAATCGAAGAGCAGCGCGAGATAATCGCGCGAGGTCTTGAAGAGCCGTTCGCTGAGCAGACGCTGGAAGATGTTGAGCAAGTTCTCGTTGCCGAGCGCGCCTTGATGGAAAACGTTCTCGAGCTCGGTCGAGTAGCGGCTCTGAATCCGGTACGATGCGTCGATCACCATGAGGTGTGCGCGAACCGCGCTCAGGATCTGGTCGCTTTCGTTCTTGGACGATTGCAGAATCGCGTTCTGCTCGCGCATCCGCGCCGCTTCGCGCTGCGCGCTGCTCACGAGGGCTTTCCCGCGCTCTTTCTCCGCGATGACCGCAAAGGGGCTCATCAGTGCCGCGAGGCCGAGGCCGGCGATCCCGATGCCGACGAGCGGCCAGACGACCGATCCCTTAGCGGCAAATCCGAGGATCAGGAAGACGAGCGCGGCGAGGCCGAGCCCGCCGAAGGCGCCGAAGCGCTTGAGGCTCACGACGGCGGGGGATCGGGAAAGTGAAAGGTTGCGCGTCCAGTCGAGCATCGTCATCTCTATTGTCGGCAAAAATGGGGTACGCGACTACTGCCAAGGCGCACCCGGCTCGTGCGCGGAAAATGAAACGGGCCTCGCGACTTCACGGAGATTCGATTAGAACTTGTCCGACCGTACGATCGTCACCGGTGGCGCCGGCTTTATCGGCAGCAACCTCGTCCGCGCACTCAACGCGCGCGGGATCGACGATATCCTGGTCGTCGATCGGCTCGGGCGCTCGACGAAGTGGAGCAATCTCGTGCCATTGCGCTTCGCGGACTACGTCGAGGCGGACGATTTCCTCGCCGCGTTCGAAGCGGATCCCGGCGCCTTCGGGCGCGTCCGGCGCATCTTCCACCTCGGGGCGTGTTCCGCGACGACCGAGCCGGACGCGACGTACTTGGTCCATAACAACTACGAGTACTCCAAGCGCATCGCACGCGTCGCGCTCGAGCGCGGCGCGCGCTTCGTCTACGCGAGTTCCGCCGCGACGTACGGCGCGCGCGAACGCGGCCTCTCCGAATCGATCCCGACGCACGAATTACGGCCGCTCAACATGTACGGCTACTCGAAGACCCTTTTCGATGCGTATGCCGAGCGCAACGGCTGGCTCGACCGGATCGTCGGCTTGAAGTTCTTCAACATCTTCGGCCCGGGCGAAGCGCACAAGGGCGATATGCGTAGTCTCGTCCACAAGGCGTTCGGGGAGATCCGGGCGACCGGTCGCGTACGGCTCTTCAAGAGTTACAAGCCCGAGTTCGCCGACGGCGGTCAGAAGCGCGATTTTCTCTACGTCGACGATGCCGTTGCGATGGCGCTGCATCTGTGCGAGACCGAGACCGCCTGCGGGCTCTACAACATCGGCTCGGGCGAAGCGCACACCTGGGTCGAACTCGTGACGCCGATCTTCGAGACGCTCGGCGTCCCCGTCGCGATCGAGTACGTCGACATGCCGGATTCGATCCGTGACAAATATCAATACTTCACGCAAGCCGAACTCGATCGGCTGCGCGCGAGC
>Ga0116231_10015176_pt1 | contig 10039 bp, 6 predicted proteins | sample S1TSphgellanicum_2_FD_89695 | JGI IMG/M metagenome (GOLD analysis project Ga0116231, IMG submission 89695) | Host-associated microbial communities from peat moss isolated from Minnesota, USA - S1T2_Fd - Sphagnum magellanicum MG | ecosystem: Host-associated > Plants > Peat moss > Unclassified... | reverse complement strand
TCATGGCGAGTTTGGCGCCGGGTCTCGGATCGACATAATAAAGACCGCGCCCGGTGATCTCATCCAACATCTTGCTCATCTGCACATCAGATGTGGGAAAACGCTCGCCCCGCATGCCGTCCAATGCCCCAGTGGCACCGGCATACCCCGCAAAACGAGACAGCGACCATTGCAAATTTCCCATCATTTCTGTGATGGTTGCCCCAGTGAGCAGCGAGTGCGGCCCTTCATCGTTCAGCGGAAACCCTTGTGCCTCCATCGGAATAGAGGCCAGAAACTCATGTCCGCGCTCCCGGGCGTGCTGCAGCAGCGGCTCCGGATTCGCCGCATACGGGGAGACCGCGAGAGTCACCCCAGCGGGAAGCAGACGGATGGCATCGTCACTATCCGGGTCAGAGAGACCAATACCCGAAAGAATGAGCCCAATTCGTGGCCGGCGGTCCTGTGGATCAACCCCGCCCGCATACATCTGCATGGGCGGCTTCATGCCAGACACAACCCGCGGCAGGCCAACGCCGCCCATGCCTCCCGTTGTCGGTTCCAGCATAGCTGCGACCGGCGCAACGATAGGGCTTCCCGGCCGCGACACAGGAAAAGAAACGGGCGAGGGTTTTGGCGCAACCACCGTGACCGGAGAATCCCCGGCCGCTTTTGGTGGCGCGGTGGTGGCGGCCGTCGGAGAAACGATAACAGGCTTTCTCTCGCTGCCGGTCGGTGCATCAGCATCTGAATCAACAGAACGTGCCAATGTTTTATTCACGGGCCCCAAATATTCGAGCCATCCGGCGCCAACGCCGCCCATGACCAAGAGCGCGATCCAAAAAAACGCCAATAAGCGCCAACCCCTCGCACTTCTGCCCGGTCCTGCATGCGGGGCGTGGTCAAAGGTCATGGCGCTCATGGTTCGCTCAGTGGGTCTGTCTAATGACGATCATTCAGTTGGCCGCAGCGCGTTTCATATTCGCCATGGCGTGCACCAAAACCAGCCCCTGCTGAAGCTGGAAATCAGTCTCAGGCTTGGCGGGATCAAACGCTGGAAAGCTTTCTGGCGGGACACGTGGAATATCTTTGGCCACCGGTGGGATGTCTGTTCGTGGTGTCGCCGCCGGTGGAGTGGTGCCGCCCTGATTGCGCAACACGTGGTTCAGATCAGCCTCCCGCTCAGGGCCAAAATGCGGCGTATCTGTGCGAGTCTCATCAACAGTAACGTCTGGGGTAATGCCCAAACCCTGAATCGAACGCCCAGACGGTGTATAATACCGAGCAGTGGTCAGCCGCATGGCACCATTACCCGGAAGCGGAATCACCGTCTGCACCGAGCCCTTCCCGAAACTACGTGTCCCCAGTAATATCGCCCGATGATGATCCTGCAGAGCGCCAGCAACAATCTCGCTTGCCGAAGCAGACCCGCCATTAATTAACACAACGACCGGCAGACCGTGGGTAATATCCCCCCCGGCTTTTGCATCCCACCGCTGACTATCATCCGGGTGCCGCGCCCGCGTCGCGACAACTTCCCCCTGATCGAGAAAATCATCAGATACGGCGACGGCTTGGTCGAGCAAACCACCAGGATTGTTGCGCAGATCGATCACGAATCCCTTTAGCTTGTCACCAGCTTGTTGATGCAATGCCTGTATCGCCTTGCGCAAGCCGCTATCGGTCTGCTCATTAAACTGAGTGAGACGAATATAGCCAATATCGCCCTCTAGGTGAGACCGCACCACCTGGATATGAATCACCTCTCGCTGCATGGAGAGTTCGATTGGCTTATCGACGCCGTCGCGCTTGAGCGTCAGCTTAATCGTGCTGCCTTGCGGACCACGCATTTTATCGACAGCATCGTTGAGCGTAAGACCCTGCACAGTTTGACCATCCAACGCCAAAATCAAATCCCCGGCTTTAACCCCAGCGCGCGAGGCCGGCGTGTCATCAATCGGGCTGATAACTTTAATAAAGCCACTGTCTTGCGTCACCTCGATCCCAAGACCGCCGAACTCGCCACGCGTCTGCACTTGCATGTCGCGAAAGGCTTTCGCGTTCATATAATTGCTGTGCGGGTCAAGACCGGTCAGCATCCCATTAATGGCATTCTCAATGAGATCGCGATCGCTCACAGGTTCAACATATTCCGCCCGCACGCGCTCAAACACGTCGCCAAACAGGCTCAAAAGTCGATAAGTCTCAGCATTGTCGGAAGATTGCGCAAAAGCAGCAGAGATACCAAAATAATGTCCAAGCTTTTGCGAAAGCACTCCAGACGCAGGTGCCGCGACCACTCCCGCCATGAAAGCGGCGCCTAGCAGCAACCCATTGCGTAGCTTCATACGATTGATCCCCCGGCGCCCACGGCGCTCCTACCTAACACACAAACGTAACCTGGATATTGCCACGGCAGGAAGTCCGGCGAGAGCACAACCTGTCAGCAACTCAGCAAAACCACATCCGGTCGCTCTCACTGCTGCTTTCCGAACACCAGCACAATACCCAGCTCCACAGTTTCGTTTAACTCTTCGCATCTAGCCAAGGCGTTGGGTTGACCGGCACGCCGTCATGCCTGAGCTCGACATAAAGGGCCGGCCGGTCCCCATCTCGGTTCGCTTCCCGGCCAGGATCCCACCCGGGCATGACACCCACCGGTTCACCCGGCTGCACCGGCCGCCCGACCTGCACATCCAGCCGATCGAACCCCGCAAGAACAAAATGGTAGCCGCCTCCGCAGTCTATGATCAATAACAACCCAAAGCTGCGGAAGGGGCCAGCAAAAACAATCCTACCTCCACAGGGCGAAACCACGCGGGCGTTCGGAGGGGCATGGTAAGAGAGCCCATTTGCAGGCCCGGAATCGCTGACATCGCCAAATCCGCGCGCAACGGTTCCAGCCACCGGCACGATCAACTGGCCGCGCAGACTGGCCAACCCGGGGCCTGCCGGCGCTGCAATAGCCGTCGCGCGGCGCTTGGCTTCCGTCGCCTCAGCGTCCCGCTTCTGCTGGGCCGCACGCGCCGCCTCCTGCTGGGCGCGCAACGCCTCGGCTTGGCGCTCAGCTTCAATCGTCACGATGGCATTGCGCACATTGGCGGCATGCGCCGCTTGGTCAGCAGCGCGTTCAGACATGCGCAAGGAAGGGTCAGCATCGACCGCCGAAGCCGCATCAATAATATGTTGCGCCGCAGCAATTTGTTGATCAAGCAACGCCGCTTGCGCAGCTTGATCGGCCTGAGCCGCTTTCAGACGGGCCGCCGCGGCTTCTTGTTCCGTCGCCAGGGCCGCGAGTTGCGCTTGATCAATTTTGACCGCTTCCGCGTCTCGCTCAATTTGCCGCGAAATACCCCGCAGCACCAGAACGCCGCGCAGAGCCTCCATTGGTGTTCCGGGTACTGCGAGCAAGGTCTCGGCGGGATAGGCTGAAAGGCGTTCGATCAGCGGCAGAAGTGGCGCCAAATCCTCACTGCGGCTTGTCATGCGCTGTTCGGCGGCCCGCCTGCGAAGGGCAATGGCGTCAAGCTTGCCGAGCGCCTCGACAGTGGCAGCTTCCGCCAATCGCAAATGCGCCGCAGCCACAACCCGTTGCGCAGCAAGACGCGCCGCGTCAGCCTGCGCCGCCTCAACCGCGCGCGCCTTTTCGGCTGGGCGAAGAGAGTAAGGCTCAGGCCCGGCGCCAATACACAAAAATGCCGAACATGTCCCGAGCAAGAGAAGAACTTGGCGTTTTTTATCGCCCCGCACGTTGCTGTTACCGGAACTTAAAAAAACGTCATGGCGGCGAAGCCACGCGCAACAGGGAGTGGCCCGTCATTTCAGCCGGCTGCGGCAGCCCCATCAATGCCAGCAAGGTGGGCGCAACATCGGCCAAGCGGCCGGCGGCCAGCCCGGCACCGTTGCCGCCAACCAGAATCATCGGAACAGGATTGGTCGTGTGAGCCGTGTGCGGCGCGCCAGTCTCGGGATCACGCATGACTTCGCAATTGCCGTGATCGGCAATAACCAACAAAGACCCGCCTGCTCTCCCAATCGCTTCCATAATGCGCCCTAACCCGGCATCGACAGTCTCCACCGCCTTAATCGCGGCCGCCAGCTTGCCCGTATGTCCAACCATATCGGGATTAGCATAATTCAGTATAATAAGGTCAAACGCACCACTGCCAATAGCCCCCACCGCACGCTCAGTGAGTTCCGGCGCCGACATCTCTGGCTGAAGATCATACGTCGCCACTTTGGGAGAGGCGACCATAATCCGCTCCTCCCCCGGATTGGGGGTCTCCTCCCCGCCATTGAGAAAATAGGTAACATGCGGATATTTTTCGGTTTCCGCCATGCGAAGTTGCGTCCGACCAGCGGCCGCCACCGTTTGGCCGAGTAAATTGTCCATCGTTTGGGGGGGAAAGATCGCCGCCAGATAAGTATCAAGTTCAGCGCTATAGCGGGTCATTGATACGGCGTAGCAAAGAGCCGGAACGCGCGGCCGCTGAAAACCACAAAATTCCGGATCAACCAGCGAAGAAAGCAATTCCCGCACCCGATCAGCCCGGAAATTCCAGCATAACACCGCGTCCCCGTCTGCTATGCCGCGATAGGTGCCAACGACAGCCGGAACCACGAATTCGTCTGTAATCTCATGAGCGTAAGCATCATCAACCACCGACGCGGCATCAGCAAAATGGGCACCTTCTGCCTGCACGATAGCGTTCCAGGCTTTGGCGACCCGCTCCCACCGGTTGTCCCGGTCCATGGCATAATAGCGGCCGCTCACAGTAGCGATACTCGCCCCACCCGGAAGCGCTGCACGAAATTCCGCCAAATATCTCGCAGCGGAGCGCGGCGGCGTGTCTCGTCCGTCCACAATTGCGTGCACCAGCACGCGAATACCAGCACGCGTCAGAAGAGTCGCCAAAGCCACCGCATGGTCTTGATGCGCGTGCACGCCGCCGGGCGATACCAGGCCAATCAGGTGACAAACCCCGCCGGTCCCCCGCAAGCTCTCGATCACTCCGGTCATCGCTGGCGCCCGCTCAAGGCTGGCGTCTTCGATGGCGGTGGCAATTCTCGGCAGGGCCTGCATAACAACCCGCCCGGCGCCAATATTGAGATGACCCACTTCAGAATTGCCCATCTGCCCATCGGGCAGCCCAACATCACGGCCGGATGTGCGCAGGAAGTTATGCGGGCATTCCGCCCAAAGCCGATCAAACGTTGGAGTACGGGCCTGCTGCACGGCGTTATCGGCCGTGTCCTCACGCCAACCCCACCCGTCGAGGATCACCAGCATGACCGGTCGCCGCATGTTCTTCCTTCCAGCCGAACCTTAAGTCTTCGTCTCCGGTAATAAGACAGAATGAACAGTTTCCCAAGACTTTCCGGTTTTTGAAGGCATTTCCACGTCGTGTTACAGCGCTGCTTTTGCCGAGATCGCCCTTTTGATCGCTTGGGTTGCTTGATCAACGACCTGTTCAATCGAATCAGAAATCTCTACCACAATAGCGTGTTCCGCGGGCGCCGGTTCCTCGAGGGCCTCAAACTGGCTGTCCAGCAAGCCGGGCGGCATGAAATGCCCATGGCGATGCGACATATGCTCAGCAATGAGGCTCTTCTCCCCGTGCAAGTACAGCAGCCAAACATCTGCGCGTTCCCCGATCACAATCTGCCGATACGCCCGCTTGAGCAAAGAACACGTGACGATTCCCGCTCGCCCGGCTTCCCTTTGCGCATCAACCCAAGCCGCAACGCGCTGAAGCCAAGGCCAGCGATCAGCATCATTCAGCGGCACGCCAGACTTCATCTTTGCAACATTCTCGGGTGGATGAAGATCGTCACCTTCCTGGAACACGGCGCCAAAGCGTTCCGCCAGTGCCTTGGCGATGGTGGTTTTCCCGGCACCAGACACACCCATCACCGCAATGATCACCGTCTCAGTTCCCGTACACCACCCGCGCCGGCCACCAAAACCGACGATGTCATCCCAATAAATAAACCTGTCTCCACCACGCCAACAATCTCACGCAGTGACCGGTCCAACGCCGCCGCATCCGCAATCGCGCCGAATGCACAATCCAGAATGTACCCGCCGCCATCCGTGACGAAGGCCTCCCCTGACCCCAACACCCGCCGCATCGCAACGCCGCCAAGTCGCGCGATATGACCCGATGTCGCTTCCCAACCGAAGGGCGTCACCTCCACCGGCACGGCCAAATTTAATGTATCAGCCAGCTTCGCTTCATCGACAATAATCAATAATCGCTCACTGGCCGCGGCAACGATCTTCTCCCGCAACAAAGCCCCACCCATGCCTTTAATCAGGTTAAGGTTGCTCACATCAACCTGGTCTGCCCCGTCAATCGTCAAATCAATCCGTGGATGCACGGCAAACTCGGTCAAGCGTATGCCGCCAGTGCTGGCCTGCGCCGCACTTCGTTTTGAGGTGGGAATGGCGGTGATATCGAGCCCTCCTGCAACCCGGCGGATCAGCGCGTCAATAGCGAAGGCGGCTGTGGAGCCGGTGCCAAGACCGACCACCATGCCATCCCTCACCTGCGCCGCCGCCGCTTCTGCGGCCGCCTGCTTCAATCTGTCTCTGTTATCTGTCATGGTAATGTGGTTCCCTGTGAAGCCTTGAGCGTCTATGAACAATCCACCCCCTAAAGCCTAGCGCGACAAAACACGTGGTGTTGCGTTGGTTAATGACTTCGTGGGTGTGCGAGAGATATTAAAAGCGTCTCGCGGACCCATCTCTCGGCAGAGGTTACCGAGTGACACCATTGGTTGGTAGAGGAGAATGAGCGATGAAACAGGGCAACCCAAATGACCCGAGCGCGTTAATAGCCGGGCTGGAGCGCGTCTGATGGACACCGCCATAACCATGAATATCGACCAGCTTTGTATCAACACAATCCGCACCTTGTCGATGGATGCGGTGCAGCAGGCCAATTCTGGGCATCCCGGCACGCCCATGGCGCTTGCCCCGGTTGCCTATACGTTGTGGCAGAAGCATCTGCGTTTTGACCCGGCCGACCCGACTTGGCCGAATCGAGACCGGTTTGTCCTCTCCGCCGGCCATGCATCTATGCTACTTTATTCTCTGTTGCATCTGACGCACGTGCAACAAGTCGACAACCAATACAATTCTTCCGGCCATCCAGCGGTTTCGCTCGACGACATCAAAGCCTTCCGCCAGCTTGATAGTAAATGCCCCGGGCACCCCGAATATCATCTTACATCTGGGGTGGAAACCACAACAGGCCCGTTGGGGCAAGGCGTCGCAACCAGCGTCGGAATGGCGATCGCCGAACGCTGGATGGCGGCGTATTTCAACACGGGCGACGAGGAGCTGATCAATTACAACGTCTACGCGATCTGCGGTGACGGCGATATGATGGAGGGCGTTTCGGGGGAGGCTGCATCCCTGGCTGGCCATTTAAAGCTGTCCAATTTATGTTGGATTTATGACAGCAATCGCATCACGATTGAGGGTCACACAGATCTTGCGTTTTCGGAGGATGTCGGCGCGCGGTTCCAAGCCTATGGGTGGCACGTTGAACATGTGGGCGACGCCAACGATTGCGCCACGCTCGACCAATACTTGACAGAATTTGCCGCCGGGCGCGATCGCCCGACCATAATAATTGTACGTAGCCTCATCGGTTACGGCGCACCCAAAAAGCAAGATACCAAAGAGGCCCATGGCGAACCGCTCGGCGAAGAAGAGATCAAAGGCGCCAAGCGGTTTTACGGCTGGCCGGAGGATGCAAAATTTCTCGTGCCCGATGGCGTTTACGATCATTTCGCGCAAGGACTCGGCGCCCGTGGAGCCGGCCTAAACGCGGCTTGGCGGGAGTATTTCGCAAAGTATAGCAAAATACACCCCAATCGCGCCAAAGAACTGCATCAGATGGAGCATCGTGAACTACCCGAAGGCTGGGATCGCGATATTCCAATTTTTCCAGCCGATCCCAAGGGCATCGCCAGCCGCGACTCCTCGGCGAAGGTGCAAAACGCCATCGCACCGAATCTTCCGTGGCTGGTGGGCGGGGCGGCTGATCTCGCGCCGTCGACCAAAACGCGTCTCACCTTCAAGGATGCTGGGGATTTAGAGGCCGGCCACTATGGCGGCAGAAACATGCATTTTGGTATACGCGAGCATGCGATGGGGGCGGCATGTAACGGCATGGCGCTCTCAAAGGTGCGCTCCTACGGCTCCGGCTTTCTGATTTTCAGTGACTATATGAAACCGGCCATTCGGCTGGCCGCGTTGATGGAGTTGCCCACCGTCTTCATTTTCACCCATGACAGTATTGGGGTCGGTGAAGACGGGCCAACGCATCAACCGGTCGAGCAATTGTTAGCGCTTCGTTCTATTCCCGGCTTAATCACCCTTCGTCCCGCTGACGCCAATGAGGTGGCGGAGAGCTGGCGGGTTATGATGCATCTGAAGCACGAACCCGCGTGCCTTATCCTCTCCCGCCAACCATTACCTACACTTGATCGGGATGTGTACCATTCCGCGTCTGGCGTGGCACATGGCGCCTATATTTTGGCAGACCCAAAAGATGGCCCGCCCGAGGTCATTCTCATTGGCACGGGAAGTGAAGTGCAGCTTTGTGTCGCCGCCCATGAAACGCTGGCAAAAGAGGGCATCCGCAGCCGCGTGGTTTCTATGCCGAGCTGGGAGTTGTTTGAAAAGCAAGACGCAGCCTATCGGGAAAAAGTGCTGCCAGACGCTATAAACGCTCGCGTGGCGGTTGAGCAGGCCGCCACCATCGGGTGGGACCGCTACGCCGGGCGTCATGGCGCCGTGATCGGTATGCACACGTTCGGGGCCTCTGCGCCCATGAAAGCGCTGTTGACCAAGTTTGGTTTCACGCCAGACGCCGTCGCCGCGGCGGCGCGGGCGCAGATTAAACGCGCATCTTAATTCCCGTCTTGAGCACCATACCTCGAAGGTTGACATCATGAATCCTTTGACCCAACTCGCCAAACATGGCCAGTCTGTCTGGCTGGATTTCGTCACACGCTCGTTGATTGACTCCGGCGAGTTGGCCCGCATGATCGCCGAAGACGACGTGCGGGGGGTAACCTCAAACCCGGCGATTTTCGAAAAAGCCATCGGCCACAGTGCCGAATATGATGACGATTTGATCGCTTTCGAAAAAGCCGGGGATCACGACGTCGGCACGTTGTTTGAGCATTTGGCGGTAGGGGACATCCGCGGCGCGGCGGATGTGCTGAAGACAGTCTACGACCGAACCAAGGGGGTAGACGGTTATATAAGCTTGGAAGTATCGCCCTATCTCGCCAACGACACCCACGGCACAATCCATGAGGCACGTCGGCTATGGAAAGATGTCGGCAAACCTAACCTTATGGTGAAAGTACCCGGCACAAAAGCCGGTGTTCCCGCTATTCGCACGCTGATTTCCGAGGGTCTCAACATCAACGTCACCTTGCTGTTCGGGGTGGCCGCCTATGACGCGGTGTCTGATGCGTATATGTCGGGCTTGGAAGATCGGGTGGCAGCCGGCAAACCCATTGACGGCATCGGCTGCGTCGCAAGTTTCTTCGTCAGCCGCATTGATGTGCTACTCGAAAAGCAAGTTGATGAAAAACTCAAGACCGCCACCCCCGCTCAAGCGGAAGAACTGAAATCACTGCTAGGCGGCGTTGCCATCGCTAACGCAAAACTCGCTTATGAACACTACAAAATCATGATCGCCAGCCCGCGTTGGCAAGCGCTGGCTGCAAAAGGGGCGATGCCGCAGCGGCTGCTTTGGGCTTCCACCGGGGTAAAGAGCAAAGCCTATAAAGATACGCTTTATGTCGAAGAATTGGTCGGCCCCGAGACCGTCAATACCATGCCCCCAGCAACCATGGACGCTGTTCGCGACCACGGCAAAATAACCGCCACCATTGAGAGTGACTTGGCCGGCGCCAAAGCGCTCCTGGCCAAAATGCCCAAGCTTGGCCTCTCGCTCGACGCTATTACCGACGCGCTAGTGATCGACGGGGTGCAGCAATTTGCCGATGCGGCTGACAAGCTCTACGGCGC
>Ga0116231_10015175_pt1 | contig 10039 bp, 6 predicted proteins | sample S1TSphgellanicum_2_FD_89695 | JGI IMG/M metagenome (GOLD analysis project Ga0116231, IMG submission 89695) | Host-associated microbial communities from peat moss isolated from Minnesota, USA - S1T2_Fd - Sphagnum magellanicum MG | ecosystem: Host-associated > Plants > Peat moss > Unclassified... | reverse complement strand
TTGTTTTTTTTTTTTTTGTTTTTTTTTTTTTTTTTTTTTTTTTTTTCTATTTTTGTGTGGTTTTTTTTTTTTTTTTTTTTTTTTTTTTTTGTAAATCAATATATCCTAATGAAGTGCATACTTAGAAGGGCATGTAAATCTGAAAATTTTATAAATTTTTCATAACCTTAGGAATATGTTCAAAAGTACATGTATGCAAAACTGGATATGTTTTGGCATTGGAGTAAAAAAGAAGTGGGGGGGTGGGGGGGAACAGGCTGGGGATAATATGATCCAAACCCCAAATTTTGTTAGTTCCATTAGTTAGATGAAGTGCTTCCCAAGCTCTTTTTCTTTTTTCTGCAACAAGCCATTTTGACCGTTCCATCACAAGACCAAAGTAATAATAAATAATAATATAAATCATTGCAAAAAAAAACTGAAACTTTGGATGTAAAGGTATCAATGTCCCAAAATAAAGGTTTCTATGTCTAGGAGTAGTGTCTTCCTTTTGGCCCAGCTATATAGGTGAGAAGAGGAGAACTTTGGGCAAACCATATGGGATAAGATTAAGGTGCCAAGAGAGGGAGGATCAAAAGAAAAAGATCCAAAGATACATTCTCAGAGGTTGTTCATATTTGTAATTAAGGACTAATCAAACACTTTGTTTCTTACATTATTACATTGAATTTGACCTCTACAGTTTGTCTTTTAAATTCCAAAACATGTGAATATTTTGCTCCATTTTAATTTATTGAAAAATACATAGCTTTTTTACCTCAAAAATTAGGGGTACCTAGACCCTACACATCTATCAAAAAATTTAAATTTTATATACTCAAACCCCATTCTAATGATGATTTTTGGATGCAAATATACCCTTAGTTGATTGGTAAATAAATTGAAAAAATCTATATTTTCACCTAAGGATATATCCAAAACAACATACCCACACAACACCGAATATGACACCTTTAGACGGGAATTCCTTGTGTGGGTCCCTTTTTCAACTTGTACCCTGGTGCTCATACTTTGGAAACACCCTTGTGTTCGAGTGTCATACTACATATAATCTTCCTCCTAGCATCCTAGACAATTTATGTGCAGGATAAAGACCAACAATGAAGTTGTTCTCAAAATGACGGCCTAGCATACTGTAAGGAATTGAACGTGGGACTTGAATTCTAAGAATTGCCTTGTTTGATGTCCTTACCCAACCTAAAAAATTGGTATCATTTTGCTTCAAAATAGATGATTATGATTTTACTTGGGAGGACAAGAAATACGTTATACACAAGGTTTTTCATTTTTAAGGAATCTACATGTAAGGTGCCATCCTTTATTGAGGCAAAATTTTACCAAAGGTAAAACACCATCCACATCAACCTTTTTATTAAAGTTTTTGACTCTTACATACACAACATTGGTGTATATTTGACAATATTGCAAATGTTGAAATGGGAAACTTTTAGCTAAACAAAGCTTGAATAAATAAAAAACTAGTTATCTATGTGCAAGAAAGAAATTTCACTTCAAGTTGGTGAGATATCTTTATTTACAACAACAAAAGTTGACAAAATTTACAAAGGGAAATCTAGAACATGCCTATGGAGTCTATGTACTATGGAGTTTTATGACGATGCATTATGGAACTATCTATGTGCTGAAACCTTTCAAGGATACATGAAAAGATGCCTTGTTCATCTCTAAGTGAATTTTTTAAAACAAAAAAAAAGATTCAAATACACATACATTTAAATACATATAGACTCAATGATGCATAAATATTAGATGTATATGCAACCTTACACATGCATAGACCATGGATGTTCACATATTACATAAACTCAAACACACACATTTAGACACACATTCAACATTCAAACTATAAGCAATGTATAATGGACATTCAAACAATGGACAATGGATGGACACTCAAATAAAGGACAAACACTTAGACACACGAAACATTCAAATACTTGAACAATCAACCTTAGACACACAAAGCATTCAAACACAACATCCTCCAAGGCACTTAAAACAACCATGGTCCACAAAGCAACATTTTAAAACTTCTAAATGATGTTTAATGTAACTTCCTTAGTAAATAAATCACATAGCTTTGGCCAAAAGTTTCCATCATCAAGCTATGGCACCCCAACACATTGCCATTATAATCTAATTCAAACCTTGCCTAGGTTTATAATCCTTATAATCATCAAAGCAACATCATGTACATAAAGGTATTCAAAGTGTAGAAAGTTTAGAAATACATCCCAACAATAATTTACTTAGGTGTGAATTCAGTGACACAATTTTTCATCTTTGATTTCATTAAAAAGAAGGTGGAAAAGGTTTGTTCATCCTCCATTGACCTTAGCATTTGCAACATTGTAATCTTATCTATTTGAAAATTTTAAGAAATGAATGTTTTAAGATGCAAAAAGCCTATAACGGGCATGAAAACAACCAAGTCTATTGGATTTCCTAAACCAAGACAAAAAAACAAGTAGTCCTAGTTCCAAATCCAAAGTGTGAAACAAAAAAAACAAGAATAAGAATATGGCATGTGCAAGACAAGAATCCAAAAAGACTTTATTGTAAGAATTAAATAAAAACAAAACTATGACAAAATAACGTTCCCAAAACTAGTGTTTGAACATACTAAATGTAATTAAAGGTCCTACTTCTATTTATACCCCTTGAGGACCTAATTCAAGGAAGCCTCCATAGAAGCCTTGTCCCCATGTGTGGCCCATGACTACCCATGTGTGGTTGATGTCTACCCACATGGCCCATGATTGGATTAAAAGTGAATTAGGAATGAACTAATAATTAATTATGAATGAACTGAATTAACAATTAATAATTAACTAAGAATGAACTAATAGTGTGATGTTAGCAATGATGCTACAGATGATGTTGAAAATGTTGTTTGTAATGTCATTCATGACAAAGCCTCCAACATGTGCCAATGTTTCATTAAAAGATTGACATGAAATAGAGCCTCCATTGTAACATCATGATTCAAAAATAAAGACCTCAATAAAATGTTTTAACATCATCCACAAGATTAATGAAAATCTCCCAAATCATTTGGACCTTTTCACCATTGAGATCTAAATTCATAGCCTAAAAAGTGAAACACGAGGAATCAAAGCACAAATAGTCAACACTTGGGGTGTTGTGAAGGTTGAATGAAATCACCTTCCATTTCATATGCATTAGGTTTAATTACAATCAATTAAATCTTGAAATTATTTGAAAACATTGAACATTTATTAATTTGTTGCAAGTTCTAATTAATGAAAATAAAGTTGTATTTGGCAAATCTTGATGGTTACAACATAATTACCAAACAAAATATGCTTCACCTTTATGCAAATTTTATCAATGCATGGGTGAAAACATAATATAAGGAAACACAAGGGGTGTGGATAGTGTTTAAAATTGGATGATCTTGAGTTTCAAAAAATCATAAAGGGAGCATAATAATTTGGACCATCAAAAAACATTTGGGAGCATTTGCAAAATTTCAAATTTGATACAAATTATTGATGTTTCAAGAGTTATTTTGCATGTTTAGAGCTCTCAAAATTCACTAAATTTTTCTTTTGTATTTTTTCACTACCCAAATTCACTAGGTTTTTAGTGAAATAGGACAAAACTAACTAACATGCAACTTGTATGGTTTTGGTAAAAAAAAGAACTAGTTAATTAGGACATTTTTAATGAAATGTTTTTTAATTATTTTGGATAATCACATGTTGCACTAGATAATTTTTAATTTTTAAATTATGACATGGATATATGAGGTCCAAAATTAATATGACATGGAATAATGTGCCATGTTATCGTACTAAAAATTTTCCTCTTTTTGGATCATGGAATCATGGATTGCATTTTTGTCACAACATATTGTGACAAAATTATATGTTGTAAAAAAGGATTAATTTTAAGTTTTTCTTCTAATTTTGTCAACAACAAGATTTTGATGCCTCGCCATGATGTGCATGTTTGTAAATTGCATTTATACAAAATACACTAATGCACACATCCATCAAAGATTGAACCCAAGACCTTATGGAAACACATGAAGGTCTTAATCACCAAACCACTTCAAGACTTTATAAAATAATAATAATAATAATTTTCTTGTGTTTAACATGAAATTGTTTAAGAAATTTAAATTTTACATACATTTTTTTTTCAAAATTTATTCAAATGCTACAAATGAAAACATGATCTTGAAGTTTATTCAATAATGTAAATTTTAAAAACTTATAACTTACATAAATTAAATTTAAAGGGTAAAAAAAACTTGAAATTGCATGTGGGCTTAACCACACTACAAAAAGTGACACGTGCCCCCTTAGACCATTGTTTTTTCATTATTTTTTTAACAATATTCTTTTCAAAGAATTAATACGTTTTTCAAAAGGTATTAATTTTTTAAAAGGTTTATTGATACTATCATGTTAAGTTCTATATTTTTTAAATCCCAAAATATGTCAAAAAAAATTTCAAATTGTGATTTTAGTGTCAAAACTATTTTTAACAATGGTTATGAGTTTTTAAAATGTAAATTACATTTTTTTCACTCGTTGGATTGGTTCCAAATTTTTATGATATGTATATAATGTATTCATAATAAAATTTTATAAGAAACTATTCTATTTATTATTTTATTTTATTTTCCAATCTAAAATTCAAAAAATTAAATAGTGGTTACAATTGCTAATGGTACATGTCAGTATGACTATACACATGTCATAAATAAATTTCCACTAACCTAATGTAATTCTAATAGTCAAGTTCTATAACTAGTTAGGTTCTGTCATAGGTTAAGTTAAACTGTAGGTTAGGTTAAATAACATGTTACATATAACAACTTGCTAAGTCCAATAACCTATTAGGTTACCTATTACAAAATATGGGTAACAACTTCCCAAGTTTTTATACATCCATTTTTTAAAAATGTGATGAGTGCAAAATGTAATTCATGAGTAATGAATTTAACAACATTTAAAGTGAATGATTCAATTCATGTGCAAATGTTAATAGTTCAAGAAATGTGAAAAAATTCACCAACCCATTCAAGTATAAATGTGAAGCTTTAAGTTGTTATGCGTGTTTCAATATATACTAATAAATGCAATATGCAACGTTTGAATAGTGACCTTTCGATAAGCTCAAAGTGGATGATTTGACTCATGTAAAAATGTTGATAGTTCAAAAAATATGAAAAATTTCACTAAACCATTGAAATATAATTGTAACATATTGAATTGCAGATGTTTTAATATATTATAATAAGTGCGGAATGAAATTTATTAAAAGTGAATGGTTCAACTCTAATAGTTGAAAACATGTCCAAAAATTTACTAACTCATTATAATGCATTTTGTAAATAAAGTTAAATGTTACTTCAATTTGCATGTTAATAATTTGAAATTATTAAAAAATTAAATAAGGTTCAAATTATACTCATAAATGAACAACATAATGAACGTAACAACTATGAACAATATTAACCATAAATTATTACAACAAACCACTTGCAAATTTAAGATGGCCAAATGTAATTGAAATGTAGTCAAATTGGATAATAGTCACAATGTGTGGGGGTGAAAAAAACAAGATTTTTTTTTGTGATTTGAATGTGAGCAATCATTTAATATTGATAATTAAAATAACAATGTATATCCATGGACTCAATAGTCCCAAATCCATACTAAGAAAAGGCGACAAGGTGTGAAATTTTTTAGAATTGTTTAAAAAATCTTACTTTGTGACTACCTTTCACTAGGTAGTATTGCTTTCCAAAAAATAAGAAGGAATTTGATAACCATAACAAACAATTCAAATTTTCAATATTGTGGCAAAAAGGTAATTACCTTCTTGCTCCAAATTCAACTTTGATGTAAGCTATCCCAAGAATGACAAACTTATCCTTGGGTGGTACCACTACGAATATCACACCCCAAATTTTTGTGACCCATCCAACTTTAGGACAACATAGGACTCACATAAAAAAATGATTTCCATTCCAAATTATTTATCAAAAGGTTACCCAAGTTATGTAGAATTCAAAACTCTAATTAAACTTACAAAAAAATGTGTTTTGATGTGGAGAATGAATGCATAAGGAAAAAAATTTAGAAATGTCACACAAAGGATTTTTTTTATTAGGAACACACCAAAAAAAAAAAAAAAAATTGGGAATTTTTCTTGGATATTAATTTTTCAAAATACTTCAAATGCCAGCCTATTTGATGTCTTTTGTAGATAATTGATTGAATCAATTTTGATTTAGTTATGAATTTTTGAAATCAAGATCATGAAACCCTAAAGGGCCATTGATGTCAAGAACACAAATGATAAATTTTTCACCATTTGTTGTTTTAATGAATAGTTTGGATCATTCCCTTGTGCATGTACAATATATATAATGTGTAAATGTAAGGACATTTTTAAAAAACAAGTCAAGAATTGGGTCAGGTATGGGTTAGGAATGGTTCAAGCATCAAAATGTTAATGCATATTATACATTTTTGGGTGTTCATTATTTTTCATGAGTGTGTGCATTAGTGGGGAACACATAGCCCACCTAGTCCAATCAAATAAATCAATGTATAAGTAAATGGAATTTTATTTCTTAAATTGGGTCCAATTTTCCTAAAATTTTGGTAAGGTGGTTCCTAGTGGTACCACCCAAGGAAAAGTTTGCCAAGAAGGAGAAACCACCTTCAGCATTTCGAGTTGTTGCCTTCCACTATAACTACCTTCCATGTTGTTTTAGCTATTGTCAAATGGCTACTTACTAAAAAACTGGAAAAACAAAAAATTGATAATTATAATTTTCTACATCAAACAAAAACTAACTACATATACTTGCAAGTAGGAAAACAAGGCAAATCATAAAGAAAAAATACAATGCTCCAATTGTCCCTGGAACATCCATATCTTGTATTCCCATCACAAAAGTACATATTTTCTTTCACAAAACTCCTTCCAACTCCAATAAAATCACAAGAAAAAATGAAGAATCAACCAAATTCCCCAACACCTATTAGCCACAAGGGGACCTCATCCTCTCTTACAAAATAAGGAGCTCAAGCAAATTTCCTTCACAAGTCTTTAAATAATAATTATAAGCCATTTGCCAACCACCCTATCCTTAAGTACTAATTAACTTAGTAGTTTCATCCCTTAGAGTAACTAGGAAATGATAACTTTACACCTACCAATAATAGCTAAATACATTGTTAAAAGGCCCTTTAAGCTAGTAGACCAGGAAATTTATCCATTAACAAACAACATGAGTTGAAAATTATGAAATTCATGTTTATGAAACATTTTTGCATTTTTGGATCAAACATGATTTTGGCCTTGAAAATTATGAATTTTGAGAATGTGTGTTTAACAAAAGTTATTCACTTCCATGTGGCAAAGAACATAAATGCATAATATATAATATAAAATCAAAATATAGTAAAAATATATGTATACCTAGCACATATTTGTAAATTGTGTATGAAACACGCAAAAATTGAGATAATAGGAAAAAATATAAAGGCCACATGTCAAATGCAATCCTTGGAAATAACTTTTATTTTGGTTCCCCTTTTTTTGGAGCTACATGGAATATTTCAAGCATGGGAAAAAAACAAAAAAAAGAAATGGTTAAATTCACCTCACAAATAAACTTAAAGTTAACTTTGGTAACCATGAGAAATGTATTCTCTTCAACCATTTTTGCAATTAATTTGACATATAAATGGACATGACCTATTTTGTTTAATTGAACTTGTTGATCCAACATATTTTGACATTCAACAAAATCTTGTTCCCTTTTGCTTTCATTAAATCTAACATCTTCAAAAAGTCAATGTGCATTTTTGAATTACAAGAAAAGAATGAATCAAGTCCTCTATGCATTTCACAACATGAATTTGAGACAAAATTCTCATAGATAAATTGGTGTGATATGCCATGTAATGAATGCCTTCCAAATGGGGAGCAAACTTATTTGGATTTAATTGTAACTCCACTTCCAACCCCTAGAATTTACATTGACATAATCAACCCCAAATGACATCAATTTTGCAATAACAACATTAGGAACGCCTTTATGTTTTTTTTAAAACACCCATAATAGGTTAGATAATTTGAATCCCCTCTGGCTTGATGTCCTATTTTAAGGAAATGAATGTAAGTGACATTAATCTTAAACAACGTACCAATGGTTTGAAAACCAAGATTGGTTATCGTGTGATGACTTTGTCACTTGATGTGACGATATACTTTGAACATAATTTCTTAATCATTTGCTTGTGCAAACATTTAGCCATTGCTTAATTAACATGATCATTCTAGTGATTTTTAGGGTTCATGAGGACATTGAAGGGAAAAAAAAATGGCTTCATAGCTTTGAGTTGTAGCATAGGTTGGCTACATTGTAAAAAGTACAAGATCATGGCAAACTATTGCCTCTTTCTTCCCCTTCCCCCATTAAACCTCCTTGAACAACTTGTTCAAAAATTGTGATGTGGTTTAATTAATAATATGTTACCTCATTCTTTGTATAAATACATGTTTTGTTCACATAAAATTCTCCTTCCTTTTTTCCCAAATGTGACTTGTCATGAATTGTTTAGGTTTTTTCCATGTGTTTTTCAAGCATGTCAATCTCTGGCCCCAAAATCACATCCTTGCCTTTCACATTCAAGCAAACAATGCACTTCATGCAATGATTTTCTCTAGAATTTTTGTTTACCATCTCTACCCATGGAAATTGTTGCAATATTTTTTAAATTTTTTAAAGAGGGGTTAACCTCCTTCTTCTTTTGTAAAGCACAGATCTTAACAACTTCAAATGCAAGAGGAAGGAAGGTGGGCAATCCATTGGGGCACACCAACTAAAAGCATGATTGCTACACTTCAAATAAAAATTTATTCCACCTTGCTTTCATTTGAGCTATAAGAGGCCATGGTCAGAGTTTAAAGGAATCACCAAAGCAAACAATGTCAAGATTTCTATTGCACTTGAAAAAATATGACAACACATTATTTACTTTGAACTTCTTAGTTAATGTCATGGCATTTGCACAATAGATGCACAACAAAAAATTCCAATTTACACCAATCCATTGATAATGCACAATAAATTTATGGAACACACGTGAGAACAAAGCTTGAAAGTTGCAATGAGTTAACTTCCAACACTCATTGTTTGAACTAGTGATGGGTCCATTGTAACGAACACATGCAATGATGACAAAATAAGGAAAAGTTTCATGTTGCACTAATTAAACCTCCAAAGTTTATGGAATTAGTGAGCAATTGACCTAAATTTAACAACACAATTCCTTTGTGGAAGTTGATCATCATAGGCGATTTAATTAAGGTTTATAGTGGAATATGATGATTTTGCTCAATGCCACTAATGGGATATAACAATATTTTCTTTTATATTTATTTTTTTCCTTAAACAAAAATTGCAACAAGACTTTTCCCTTTATGGGAAAAAAAGGGCTACTCCACATACACTAGGGGGAAATATATCCCCATTATGCTTGATAATATGCCCTACCAAGCCTATCAACACAAGAAAGGCAACACACCCAACATTACAAGCAACTAGAAGCCCATTCCATCACATTAACATCTTTGGTGAATGATTATGCAATGTCATAAAATGATGGTGGGTGCTCCATGGAAACATTAGGAACATCATGAAATTGTGAAAATAAAACATGAAACATATTTCATAATATATATATTTTTTAATCTTTCACCCTTGAAGATTATGAACCATTATCTCTTTGTCATATGAAAAGTTAGGGAATATGAATGTCACCCAACCAACTACATTTTTCTAACATGAACAAGGGGGGAAAAAATGTCAAAATTATTCACCAAACATGTTAACAAATTAATAAGGTGCCTCAAGGATGATGAATTCAAATTGTTGAAGAAAGGCAAGATAGATCTGGGGTTACATTGTTCTTGGGCTTGGGAAATTCTCCTTGTCATCCCCTCAAACAACCTAACACCC
>Ga0116231_10015173_pt1 | contig 10041 bp, 7 predicted proteins | sample S1TSphgellanicum_2_FD_89695 | JGI IMG/M metagenome (GOLD analysis project Ga0116231, IMG submission 89695) | Host-associated microbial communities from peat moss isolated from Minnesota, USA - S1T2_Fd - Sphagnum magellanicum MG | ecosystem: Host-associated > Plants > Peat moss > Unclassified... | reverse complement strand
GCACGGGCGATAACATCCTGTTGGCGGGTCTGACCTATTCGGCGGGTGCAAGTGCCAGCTTCGCGGGCGGCGTCATCACCGTGACGGACGGGACCACAAGCGTGACGTTCGACGATCCGTCGGGCCTCGCGTCCACGCCGTTCTCGATCGCCGATGTCGGTGGCGCGCCGGACCTGATGCCGTGCTTCGCCGCCGGCACGCGGCTGCTGACACCGCGCGGCGAGGTGGCGGTGGAGGCGCTCAGCGTGGGCGACCTGCTCGTGACGGTGCGCGAGGGCGGCGCGCCGACGGCGCGGATCATCTGGACCGGGCGGCGTACGCTCGACCTGCGGTGCCATGCCCAGCCGGCGCGGGTGCGACCGGTGCGCATCATGGCCGGGGCGCTCGGCAACGGGGTGCCGGAACGTGATGTGCGGGTCTCGCCGAACCATGCGATCTATCTCGACGGCGCGCTGTTCGAGGCGATCGCGTTGGTCAACGGGTTGACGATCATCCAGGACTCGACTGCAGGGTTCGTGACCTATCACCATGTCGAGCTGGCGCAGCACGATATCGTGCTGGCCGAAGGCATGGCGACGGAAAGCTTCCTCGATACCGGCAGCAAGCACATGTTCGAGGCGCCGGGCCAGCCGATGGCGTTGCACCCGGTATGGCACACGCCGGCGGGGGCGGCGACCTGCGCGCCGCTGCACCGCGAGGGCGCGAAGCTGGCAGAGGTGCAGGCGCGGTTGCTCGGCCTGGCACAAGCGTACGCGGCTGTGGCGCGGCGAAGCCGTTTGGCCGGCTGACGCCGCGAACAACCAGTCAGAGCGCCCGCTGAGTGCTTATCCACGAAATAACTGCCGCACTGAACGTCAGCTCCCGGGAAGCAGCCCGATGGTGCTGAATGTCCGAGATGAGGCGCCTTGCGGTCGATGGAGGCGTTACGATAAACATCCTCTCGGGGATGACTCCGTACCGCAAATGCACTTGCGCGCGTCGCCTCGAACTGACGACGACCTTCTCTTTGATTTTATATCGGCCACGCCGGATCAGCGCCAGCCGCCGCCGAGCGCGCGCACCAGATCGACGCTGGCCTGCAGCCGCCTCGTGGCGATCGAGAGGGCGGTGCGCTGCGCATCGAGATCGGCGGTCTGCGCCGTGACGACATCGAGATAGGTGACGGCGCCGAGATTATAAAGGCTGAGCGACAGCGCGGCGGTGTGGTCGGCGGCCCGCACGGCCTGCTGTTGCTGGCTGGCCTCCTGCGCCAGCCGGTTGGCGAGCACGAGATTGTCCTGCACCTGCTGGAAGGCTGTCAGCGCCGTCGATTTATAAGTCTCACTCGCCTGATTGAAATTATCGATGGCGATGCGATCAGCGGCGCTGCGCGCACCACCGTCGAACACGGTCAGCGCGACCGAGGGACCGAGCGACCAAAGGCTGTTGGCGAGCGTGAACAGCGACGCGCCGCCGCCGGCATCGTTGAAGCCGCCGGAGGCGTTGAGCGTGATGTTGGGGAAGAAGGCGGCGCGCGCCACGCCGATCTGGCGGTTGGCGGCGGCGGCGCGGCGCTCCGCGGCGGCGATGTCAGGCCGGCGCTGCAGCAGCAGTGACGGCGTGCCGAGCGGCACCGGCGGCGGCGGCGGCAAAACGGGGTTGGCGGCGAGCGCAAAAGACGGCGCCGGCACACCGATGAGGCTGGCGATCTCGTCCTGATAGAGCGCGCGCTGCGCCTCGACATCTGTCTGTTGCGCCGCCGCGTCGTCATACTGCGTCTGCGCGCGCCCAACATCGAGGCCGGAGACGATGCCGCCGGCGTGCTGGACCTCGGTCAGCGACAAGGCCCGCCCATAGGCCGCCGTCGTCTGCGCCAGCAGCGCGTCCTGCGCATCCAGCCCGCGCATCGAGAAATAGGCGTCGGCGAGCTGGGCCTCGAGGCTAAGGCGGATGGAGGCAGCGTCTTCCTGCGTCGCCAGCGCCGTATCCTTGCCAGCCGCGACCGTGTTGCGCACCGCCCCCCACAGATCGAGCTCATAGGAAAACGATCCCTGCAGCAGATCATCGGCATAGACGTCGGGTCCGCCATTGCGCAGCGGCCTTGTGTCCGACTGGCGGTTCTGTGTCGCCGTCCCCCCGAGTGCGACCACCGGCAGCAGATTGGCGTCGGCCTGCACCACGACCTGCTGTGCCTGGTCGTAGCGCGAGAGGGCGACGGCGAGATCCGGATTGCCGGTTTCGATATCCCGTTCGAGACCGTCCAGAATGGGATCGTGGAAGATCAGCCACCAGGCGCCGCGCGGCGCCGCGTCGAGGGGCGTCGCCGGTGTCCACGGACCGATATCGTTGTAGGCCACGGGCGCGGTCAGCCGCGGCGGCTCGTACGGAGGTGCGAGGTTACAGCCGGCGAGCAGCAGCAGCGCGGGCAGACAGTTAATGCGATGCATGACTGCTTGCAGCGCCGGGCGTCGGCCCGCTGGAGACTTTCACCGTATCACCAGGCTCAAGCACGTCCGGCGGGTTGTTGATGACGCGATCCTGGGCGGTAAGGCCGGAGGCGAGTTCGACGGTGGTGCCGAAATCGCGGGCGATCGTCACGGGGTGAAACTGCACGTGCCCGTCCTGGCCGACGGTCGCGACCGACATGCCGCTATCGCGAAACATCAGGGCGCTGGAGGGAATGATGGTCGCGTTGCTGGTGGCCGGCAGATCGATATGCACCTGCGCGTAGTCGCCGGGGTGCAGACGCAGATCGTCATTCTCGACCTGGAATTGGATCAGCAGCGTGCCGGTCGCGGGCGCGATGGCATCGGCGGTGGTCACCAGTGCGGCGTGAAAATTCTGGCCCGGATATTCCGGCACCGTGAAGACGGCGGACATGCCGGGCTGAATGCGCCCGGCATAGACCTGCGGCACGCTGACATAGATGCGCAGGCGGTGCTCGTCGTCGACCGTGAACAACGGCACCTGGTTGGCGCCGCCGACATCGATCAGCGCGCCGATGTCGGTCGAGCGGCTGGTCACCACGCCGGCGAACGGCGCCGTGATCCGCTTGAAGGTTTCCATCGCTTGCAGGCGCTGCACGCTCGCCTGGGCAGCGGCGACCTGCGCGCGCTGGGCGGCGAGCTGGCCATTCTTGTCGTCATCGTCCTGCTGGCTGACGGCGTCCTGCGCGCGCAACGCATTCCAGCGCGCCGCGGTGGTGGCGGCGAGCCGTTCGTTCGCTTGGGCGAGCTGCAGATCGGCCTGCTCCTGCGCGAGCTGCTGGTCGATGTCCGGGGTGTCGATCACCGCCATCAGCTGCCCGGCCTGCACATGCGCGCCGATATCGACGTACCAGCCCTTGAGATAGCCCGAGACCTGCGCGTAGATCGGCGCCTCGTCATAGGCCTGGATATTGCCGGGCAGCACGAGCGTGCTTTTGGCAGCACCCTGGGGCGAGACGACGCTGACGGTCTGCACCGCCTGCGCGTCCGACGTGCTCGCCAGTTTATGGGCGGCCAGGCTGCGGCCGATCAGGCCGAAGATCGTGATGCAGATGAAGATGCCGGCGAGAATGAGCCCGGCCAGCCAGAGCCAGCGCGGCCGCTCGAAGCGCAGCATGTCGTTATCCTCAGGCATGTTGCTCATCTTTTTGTCTCGGCCGCTCCTGGGCTTGTTGTTTCGGCCGCTCCCCGGCATGGACGATGGAGAACACCGTCGGCACGAACAGCAGGGTCGCACAGGTTGCGAACAGCAGCCCGCCGATCACGGCGCGTCCGAGCGGCGCGTTCTGTTCGCCGCCTTCGCCGAGACCCAGCGCCATCGGCGCCATGCCGATGATCATCGCCAGGGCCGTCATCAGCACCGGGCGAAAGCGCGTGACACCGGCCTCGACCGCGGCGACCGCCGCCGAGCTGCCGGCGGCCAGGCGCTCGCGCGCGAAGCTGACGACCAGAATCGAGTTGGCGGTCGCGACGCCCATACACATGATCGCGCCGGTCAGCGCCGGCACCGACAGCGTGGTGCCGGTGGCGAACAGCATCCAGACGATACCGGCCAGCGCCGCCGGCAGGGCGGTGATGATCACGAACGGATCGAGCCAGGACTGGAAATTCACGACGATCAGCAGATAGATCATGACGATCGCGGCGAGCAGGCCCAGCAGCAGGCCGGTGAAGGCGGTGTTCATCGTCGTCACCTGACCGCGGATGGTCACACTCGCACCCGGCGGGAGCTGGTTGTGCGTCTTGTCGATCACCCTCTGCACGGCGGCGGCGACGCTCCCGAGATCGCGGTCCTGCGTGGTCGCGAAAATATCGATCACCGGCTTTACGTTATAATGGCTGACCACCGCGTTGGCGTCGCTGCGGGAAATTTTTGCGATCCCGCCGAGGACTTGCAGGCCCGCCATGGTGGCGCCGGTGATCGGCGTGTTTTCCAGATCCGACAGGCTGTCGACCTGGTATTCCGGCGTCTGCACGACCAGCGGATAAGACACACCGTTCGACGGATCGAGCCAATAGGCGGGTGCTGTCTGCGAGCTGCCGGCGAGCGAGGTGGACAGGCTGTCGGTGATATTGGCCTCGCTCAGCCCGAACTGCGCGATGCGTGAGCGATCGACATCGACATTGAGCTGCGGATTGTCGGGCGCCTGCTGCACGCGCGCATCGGCGATGCCGGGGATGGTGCGGAGCTGGCGCAGCAGCTGCAAGGCATAGCGGAAATCCGCCGGCTGTTTCTGACCGGTGATCTGCACATCGATCGGCGAAGGCGAGCCGAAATTCAGGATCTGGCTGACGATATCGGCCGGCAGGAACGAAAAGGTCGTGCCCGGGAACGCCCGCGGCAGCACCTGGCGCAGCCGGCGCACATCGTCGGCGGTTGGGTGGTGGTCTTCGGTCAGGCTGACGAAGATGTCGCCGTCCTGGTAGCCGATCAGGCCGGAGTTGTTATAGGTCATGTTGATCGAGCTGGTCGGCAGGCCGATATTGTCGACGATCGAACTCACCTCGCCGGCAGGGATGGTGCGCCTGATCTGCGCCTCGATCTGGCCGAACAGCGTGGCGGAATCCTCGATGCGGGTGCCGATCGGCGGGCGGACATGGATCGCGATCTGCCCGGCGTCGACGGCGGGGAAGAAATTTTCGCCGAGGAACGGCGCCAGCCCGAACGACGCCACGACGAAGGCCAGAAAGCCGATGATGAAGATCCGCCGGCGCGCGAGCGCCATCGCCAAAAGGTTGCGATAGCCGGACCGCACGTCCTCGAACCGCCGCTCAAAACCCTGTTGAAACCGCACCAGCGGGTTGCGCGACCGCGGCGGCGGCGCATCGCCGTGATCGGCGTGCGCCTTGAGCAGATACATCGCCAGCGTCGGCACCAGCGTGCGCGAGAGAATGAAGGAGGCGATCATCGCATAGACCACCGCCTCGGCGAGCGGCCGGAACAGGAATCCGGCGACACCGTTCAGCAGAAACATCGGCACGAACACGATGCAGATGCAGAGCAGGCTGACGAAGGCCGGTGTGACGATCTGCTGGGCGCCGTCGAGGATCGCCCGATTGACCTCCTTGCCGCCCTCCAGATGGTAGTTGATGTTCTCGATCGTCACGGTGCCGTCGTCGACGAGGATGCCGACGGCGAGCGCGAGGCCGCCGAGCGTCATGATGTTGAGCGTCTGTCCGGTGACCGAGAGGGCGATGACCGAACAGAGGATCGAAAGCGGGATCGAGGTCGCGATGATCAGCGTCGATCGCCAGCTGCCGAGGAACAGCAGGATCATCAGGCTGGTCAGCGCGGCGGCGATGACGCCTTCCCTGATCACGCCGAACACCGCCGCCTTCACGAACACCGACTGGTCGTTCAGCGTCGTCACCTTGAAGCCCGCCGGCATGGTCTGCTCGAAACCGGGCAGCAGGTCCTTCACCCCCTGCACGACCGCGAGCGTGGAGCCGTTGCCGGTCTTGAGGATCGAGGTGAGCACGGCCCGCCTGCCATCGACATGCACGATGCTCTGCTGCGGCGGCGAGCCGTCCCGCACATTGCCGACGTCATGGATGTAAATGGTCGCACCGTTCACGGTCTTGATCGGCAGATCGTTGAGGGCGGCGATCGTGTCCGGCGCGTCGTTCAGATTGATCGTGTATTGCGTGGCGCCGATCTTCGCCGTGCCGGCAGGGATGATCTGGTTCTGCGCGGTGATCGTGTTCTCGACATCCTGCGCGGAAAGACCGCGCGCCTGCAACGCCTGCGCGTTGAGATCGACCTGGATCTGCCGCACCTTGCCGCCATAGGAATAGGGAATGGCGGTTCCCGCCACGGTGCTCAGCGTCGGGCGCATGAAGTTTTGCGTGAGGTCGAGCACACGTTGCTCGTTGAGGCTCGTGCTGGAGGTGACGACCTGCAGCACCGGCACGGTCGAGGCGTCGTAATTCAGGATCAACGGCGGCGTCGTGCCGGGCGGCAGCTGCTTCAGCACTGTCTGTGAGATCGAGGTGACCTGCGCGGTCGCCGTGCGGATATCGACATCGGGCTGGAAATACACCTTCACGATGCCGATACCGGGCAGCGACTGGCTCTCGATATGCGCCACGTCGTTGACGGTGGTGGAGAGCGACCGTTCATAGGGTGTGATGATGCGCCCCGCCATCTGGTCGGGCGAGAGACCGGTATATTGCCACGCCACACCGATGACCGGCACGCGGATGGCGGGAAAAATATCGGTCGGCGTGGTCAAGGCGGCGAGCGGGCCGGCGATCAGAATGGCGATCGCCAACACCAGGAATGTATAGGGCCGCGCCAGGGCGATACGGACAAACCAGGTCATGATGGCGGCGCGATCTGCGCGCACATGCCACCGGCGGCGTCAACCGGTGATGCGATGTTTGAGATGTTTTCCGAAGGACGGCGGAAATGACTTAAATTTACAGGCAGAGGAAGCGTCCTTTGCAATCGCCACGAAACCTAGGCTGACTTGGCCTGCAGCGGCAAGACGCCAAGCGCCCGAAAATAGAACCGGCAACGGCGTTTCTCGAGGTACCAGACACCCAACGTTTTGGCTTCCCGTGTGTGCACAAACAGGTGTCACACGCGCGGGACGGCACGAACAATATCTAGCGATATCAATGGATTTAAAAATATGGCATCCCGTAGGGGATTCGAACCCCTGTCGCCGCCGTGAAAGGGCAGTGTCCTGGGCCTCTAGACGAACGGGACGAGGCTCGCTGGCAATAGGGGAGATGCGCCGGGATATCAACCCTGCGCCGGTGGCGGGGTTTTCGCGCGGCCATAGGCGCCGGTGCGGCAGGCGTCCGAGCAGTATTTCACGCGCTCCCAGTCGCGCGCCCATTTCTTGCGCCAGGTGAACGGCCGGCCACAGGCGGCGCAGAGCTTGCTCGGCAACTCGCTCTTCTTCATCGCGCCGGGCCGAGCGCCTGCGTCAGCCGCCCCGTCTGCGGGTCGAGCAGCAGCACCCGGTCGCCGGCCGGGCCGCTCACCCAGATCGCCAGATCGGGCCCGGCCGCGGCGATCGCGCCGACATGCTCGCCGGCACCCAGCACCGCACCCGCCGCCACCGGCGCCGCCCCCACCGCCGCCAGATGCGGCGCCATCATCCGGTGCAGCACGACGCCGATGACAAGCGCGGTGCCGAAGACGATAAGCACCCCCATGACCGAAACCAGAATCTTCAACCCGCGCAGATCGCCCTGTGCCTGAGCCGCCACCGCCCCTCCTCCTCACCCCCGGCGAGGCCGATGCCGGCGCCCGCCTCGACAGCTATCTCGCCGCCCACATCGATATCTCGCGCTCGCGCCTGAAAAGCTTCATCCTCGACGGGCGCGTCGCCAAGGACGGCGCGCCGCTCACCGACCCATCGCATGCCGTGCAGCCCGGCGCCAGCTATCTGGTCCACCCGCCCGCCCCGGCCGCCGCCACCCCCCGGGGCGAGGCGATCGCGCTCACCATCCTCTACGAGGACGCGCATCTGATCGTGCTCGACAAGCCGGTCGGCCTCGTCGTCCACCCGGCACCCGGCCATGCCGACGGCACCCTCGTCAACGCCCTGATCGCGCATTGCGGCGACAGCCTCACCGGCATCGGCGCCGAGCGGCGGCCCGGCATCGTCCACCGCCTGGACAAGGACACCTCCGGCGTCATGGTCGCCGCCAAGACCGAGCGCGCCCACACCAGGCTGAGCGCCGCCTTCGCCGCGCATGATCTGGACCGCGCCTATCTCGCCCTCTGCTGGGGCCTGCCGAACCCGGCGCAGGGCCGCCTCGAGGGCGCGATCGGCCGCGACCCGCGCGACCGCAAGCGCATGGCCGTGGTGGCGACGCATGGCAAACCGGCGGTAACCAATTACCGAATTTTGAGTCATGTCGGGATGGCCGCCGCCCTGCTGTCATGCCGGCTGGAAACCGGACGCACGCACCAGATCAGGGTGCATCTGGCGCATGGCGGGCATCCGATCATCGGCGATCCGGTGTATCTGAAGCGCCGGCCGGCGGCCGCGAAGCTGCTGCCGCCCGCCCTCGCCGGCCTGGCACTCGATTTTCCGCGCCAGGCGCTGCATGCTGAAATCCTTGGGTTTTCTCACCCCGTCACCGGCCAGAACCTGCATTTCCAAACCGCCCCGCCGGCGGATTTCAACGCCCTGGCGGAAGCCCTCGGCCTCTCCCGCTAAACCGGACCGGCTGCGTCCTTTTATAATTGACGGGTCATTTGCGTTGACGTAATATTATGTCGTGTCACAAACCATGCTCGTGGGACTGAAAGTTTCGTTACCGCCTTTTAAGGGGTGCAAACGCCTCTCGGTTGCTAAAGAGTGTGGGCAACGACGCGCGACGAGATCGGCATAAGGAACCTGCCGATCGCATCGCCGGTCTCGATGCCCGCGCCACGCGGGCGTGGGGGCAAGACACATGTGTTAGAAAACGCGTGACGACATAACGAGTGCAACTCTTCCGCCACGAGGCGTGCCGAACTGACCGGGCGCCGAACCGACGGGTAACAAACAGGAGCTTCCAACGATGGCCTCCACAATGTCCACCATGGCGCCGGACGCCAGCCTGACCCGCTATATGCAGGAAATCCGCAAATACCCGATGCTCTCCCACGAAGAGGAAGAGCGCCTGGCCCGCGCCTGGCGCGACAGCGGCGACCACAAGGCCGCCCATACCCTCGTCAACTCGCATCTGCGCCTCGTCGCCAAGATCGCCATGGGTTATCGCGGCTACGGCCTGCCCGTCGGCGAGCTGATCTCCGAAGGCAATGTCGGCATGATGCAGGCGGTCAAGCGGTTCGATCCGGACCGCGGCTTCCGCCTCTCCACCTACGCCATGTGGTGGATCCGCGCCGCCATCCAAGAATATATCCTGCATAGCTGGTCCCTCGTGAAAATGGGCACCACCGCCGCGCAGAAGAAACTGTTCTTCAACCTGCGCCGCCTCAAAGGCCAGATGCAGGCGATCGACGACGGCGACCTCAAGCCCGAACAGGTCGCCCGCATCGCCCACCTGCTCGACGTCCCCGAGCAGGACGTGGTGAACATGAACCGCCGCCTGTCCTCTCCGGACAACAGCCTCAACGCCCCCATCAAAATGGACGGCGAAGGTGAGTGGCAGGACTGGCTGGTCGACGACAGCGACAGCCAGGAAACCGAAATGGCCGACCGCGAGGAGCTCACCGGCCGCAAGGCCCTGCTCGCCACCGCGCTGAAAACCCTCTCGGACCGCGAACGCCACATCCTCATCGAACGCCGCCTGAAAGACAACCCGACCACGCTCGAAGACCTGTCCCAGCAATACAACATCAGCCGCGAACGCGTCCGCCAGATCGAAGTCCGCGGCTTCGAAAAGCTCCAGAAGTCCATGAAAGCCCAGGTCGCCGAGCAACGGCAGGCCGTGCAGGCCGTTCAGGCGCGGATGGCTTGAAGTAAGTAAGCAAGTAAGGCCAGGGGGCTCTGCCCCCTGGACCCCCGCCAGGGCCGCGCCCTGGAGCGCGTAAGTTTTAGAGGGTCAACGATAAGGGCGGAGGGGTGGAAGGCGCCGGCATCGACCTGGTCATATGACCAGGTCGGTG
>Ga0116231_10015171_pt1 | contig 10043 bp, 12 predicted proteins | sample S1TSphgellanicum_2_FD_89695 | JGI IMG/M metagenome (GOLD analysis project Ga0116231, IMG submission 89695) | Host-associated microbial communities from peat moss isolated from Minnesota, USA - S1T2_Fd - Sphagnum magellanicum MG | ecosystem: Host-associated > Plants > Peat moss > Unclassified... | reverse complement strand
GGCAAATCGGGTGATGGCAAAGTCTGGATCTTAGAGTTGGAACAAGCCTTACGAGTGCGGACCGGCGAAACCGGTCCGGATGCGATTTGAATCGAAGCGAACATGAACCCAAGACCTGTGACATTAGATCTGCGGATGAGGATTTCAGAGGCCTCGCCCGTCTTCGAGCGAGGCCAAAACTTCTGACGATTTAGGAGCATCTCGCGCCGGCAAGCCAGCCAACTCCCCCGTCGGTGCGATATCCCGGCGGCGCGGCTCTCTCATAGAGATCCGCGCCGTTTTTTATATTCGCGCGCCCGACGCAAGACGCTAGCGGGTTATACATGAGTTCCTTTGAAATCTCCATGCTGTAATGCAGCAATAGGTCAAGCGGTTATGGGCCTGCTAAATTAACGTTCATCGTAGGAGTTGCCAGAATGAAAATGGTCGTCGCCATCATCAAACCCTTCAAACTCGATGACGTCCGGTCCGCTTTGGCGGAGGTCGGGGTTCAAGGCATTACCGTGACGGAGGTCAAGGGTTTTGGCCGGCAAAAGGGCCACACTGAGTTGTATCGAGGTGCGGAATACGTAGTCGACTTCTTGCCCAAGGTCAAACTCGAACTTGCGGTTGACGATGCCCAAGTCGACCGAGTGGTTGAGGCCATCATAGAGACGGCGCGAACCGGCAAAATCGGCGACGGCAAGATTTTTGTCTCCGAACTGGGGGCTGCCGTGAGAATTCGTACCGGCGAAGCGGGTTCCCGCGCTTTGTAGCCTTCAGAGTTCGAGGATGCCCATGAAACGCGTTCTGATATGCGCCCTGTTGATGGCCTGGTCGGGAATGTCATTGGCGGTGGTCTACAAGTGGGTGGACGCCAAGGGCGACGTACATTACGGCGATCATCCGCCGGACGGCGTCAATGCCGAAGTCGTCGAAGGTTTGGGTGCCCATTCCCAGCGGGCGCATGATACGCCGCCGGCCGCGGCAGCGGCAGCGGCTCCAGCGAAGCCCGCCGCCAAGCCGCCGCAGGATCCGAACGTCAAGCAGGCAGTGGATGCGGACGTCCAGGCAACTCGTGAAAAACAATGTGCCGATGCCCAGCAACGTTATCAGCAGCTTATCAACGGTCGTAAAATCTACACCACCGGCGATGACGGCCAACGTCAATATTTGACTTCTGAGCAGATCGACGCCGCGCGGCTGGCCGCCAAGAGCGACGTCGATTCTTTGTGCAGCGACGCCTCCTAGCAGGCCGTCCGACTCATCCGCGGGACCGCCCAAGCTCAATCTTTGCCGCTTAGGCCGCAAAGCCTTAAGATTCCGCGCTCTTCAAACCTAGGGTTAAGGTGGCGTATGCAAACGGGCTTTGTTGGACTTGGGTCGATGGGGGCACACATGGCGCGCAATCTACACAAGGCCGGCTTGCTGACCGGCGTGTGGAACCGCACCGCCTCGAAAGCCACGTCTCTCGCCGCTGAACTCAAGTGCCACGCCTTCAAGGACTTGGGCGAGCTCGCGGGTAACTGCGAAGCGGTCGTGATCTGCGTGTCGGCCGATGATGATTTACGCGCCGTGGTGGCGGGCCTCGACCAAGCCTTGAGTCCCAACATGATCGTGATCGACTGTTCCACGGTGGGAGCGGACACCGCTCGCGAACTGCATGCCCATCTGGCTGAAATCAATGTTGGCTTTCTCGATTGCCCCGTGAGCGGCGGAGTCGAGGGGGCCCGACTCGGAACCCTCGCGATCATGGCCGGCGGCGATGAAGAAGTTTTCGAACGCGCCCGAGCAATCCTCGAGAAGCTCGGCAAGACCATCACCTACTTCGGTCCGAGTGGTGCTGGTCAGGCCGCCAAAGCCACCAATCAAATCATGTGTGCCGGCATCATTCAGGCGGTGGGCGAGGCCATGGCCTTCGCCCGGGCCGAGGGCTTGCCACTCGATCGCCTCATCGAGACATTGGGCCAGGGTGCGGGCTCCAGCTGGTACTTCGTCAACCGCGCGCCCTACATGGCAAGAAACGAGTTCCCCGCCGGTTTTCGCGTCCGGCTGCATGCCAAGGATCTCAAGATCTGCCGTGAGATGGCGGCCAAACACGGCGCTGTGCTGCCGGTGGTCGAGTCCACCTTGCAGGAATATGACACATTGACCGAGCGCGGATTTGCCGACGAGGACATCTCGTCGATTTACCGGTTGAAGTCGGCATTGTTCCCGGAGTCGACATGAGTGACGACTCCAGCGCGCCGCTGCCCATTGCCACCCGCAAGAGCCCATTGGCGCTTTGGCAGGCCGAACACGTGGCCGCCCTGCTGCGGCAGGCCCATCCCGGTCTCGCCGTCGAGCTCGTGCCGATCTCCACCAAGGGGGACCGTATCCAGGACCGAAGCTTGGCGGCCATTGGCGGCAAGGGACTGTTTATCAAGGAACTCGAAGTCGCCATCGAAGAAGGCCGCGCCGATATCGCGGTCCATTCGATGAAAGACGTGCCGAGTGAACTGCCTGCCGGCTTCCAGATCGCGGCGGTGCTGCCGCGCGCGGATCCGCGCGACGCCTTCCTGTCGCCCAAGGCGGGCCACATCTCCGATCTACCCGAGGGTGCGCGTGTCGGCACCTCGAGCCTGCGCCGGCAGGCACAGCTCCTGGCCACGCGCCCTGATCTCAAGGTTTCGGCCCTGCGCGGCAACGTCGACACTCGCCTGCGGCGGCTCGATGAGGGTGACCTGGACGCCATCATCCTCGCCTGTGCCGGCCTCGTTCGCATGGGGTGGGAAGCGCGGATCACGGCACGGCTGGACCCTCACGACTGCCTTCCGGCGGTGAGCCAGGGAATCATCGGCATCGAGTGTCTCGACGAAGCAGCGCACACCCGCGCGCTGCTCACCGTCTTGAACCATGAATTGACACGGGTGGCGATGGATGCCGAGCGTGCATTTGCAAGACGTCTTGGCGGCAGCTGCCAGTCACCGATCGCCGCCTATGCGCTGGTCGATGGCGATCGCCTGAGGCTCGAGGGCTTGGTCGCGGAGCCCGACGGTTCATGGCTGCTGCGCGAAGCCATGTCCGGACCGGTCGGCCAACCAGGGACTCTCGGCGAACGCCTTGCCGATCGCCTTCTCGCCGCCGGCGCCGCGCCATTGCTCGAGCGACTGCGCGCCGATTGATGGCCGTATTGTCAGGCGTTGGAGTTCTGGTCACCCGCCCGGAGCCGCAATCGCTGCCGCTATGCCGGCTGTTCGAGGGCCTCGGCGCCACGACGGTGCGATTTCCCGCCATTGACATCAAACCCTGCGGCAGTGCGCAGGAATTTGCCCGTCTGACCGAACCCGGCGACCGATTTGATCTCATCGTGTTCACGAGCGCCAACGCCGTGCGCTTCGGACGGGACATCCTCCGCGCCATTCCCACTGCGACCTTGTCGGCGATTGGTCCAGCCACGGCACGAGCGCTGGAGGACTTCGGTCACCGCGTTTCGGTGGTGCCTGAAGGCGGTTTCGATTCCGAAAGCCTGCTGCGCCATCCGATGCTCACCAACCTCGAAGGCAGGCGGGTGTTGATCGTCAAAGGGATGCACGGCCGCGAGCTTCTCGCCGCCGAAATTGCCCGTCGCGGCGCGCAGCTCACCCAGGTAGAGGTGTACCGGCGCGAATGGGCCTCTCACGATGCAGCCGACATCGCTGCGGTGGAGACACGCGTATCAGCCGGCGAATTGCAATTCATCACCGCGACCAGCGCCGACATCGGCGCCGGCCTGCTCGCGACCGCCACCCCCGGCCTGCGCAGCTCCCTCGACCGATTGCATTGGTTGGTGCCCGGAGCCCGCGTAGCCGCCGCGCTGCGCGAACAGGGGGTGCTCGGCCCCATCGTCCAGGCCCGATCGGCCGAGGATCACGATTTGGTCGAGGCAGTCGTCCGCTTCAAGACGCAGACCCCTGTCTCGAGTATTCCCCAAACAGGCGCCTAGGGATCCTTCGCATAGTCGAACGAGTCAACAAAGAGCCGCGCCGGATCCGCGCCGTCGCGAATGAATTCCCGATTCACGGCATCGATCATTTCAGGAGGACCACTGGCATAAATGTCGGGCACATCGAGCGGTACGGCGTCGCTTCGCACTGCTTCATGGACCCAGCCGGTGAGCCCGTTCCAAGCAGCATCCGGCTCCGATAATACGGGTCGATAGGAAAAATTCGGATGACACCGCGCGAGTGCCTCGAGTTCAACGTGAGCATATAGATCGCGCTGTGTGCGCACCCCCCAATACAGCGTCATCTCACGCCCCAGACGGTTGTGAAGGACATGCCGCACGATGCTCTTGAGCGGCGCCAAGCCGGTACCCCCGCCGACCAGCAACATCGGTGCTGCGCTGTCACTCCGATAGCCGAAGTGTCCCAACGGCCCTTCGATGGTGATGAGCGCGTGGAGCGGATCCTGGGTGAACAGTCCATCCGTAAACGCGCCTCCAGCCACTCGCCGGATGTGCAATTCGAGCGGCCGCGCATCATGCGGCGGCGAAGCGATCGAGAAACTGCGGCGGCGTCCTCCCGGGAGGAGGATGTCGACGTATTGCCCCGCTTCGAAGCTGAAGATTTCCGCCGGCGGCAGCCGCAGGAATATGCCGAGGACGTCTTCGGACCAACGTTCGACCCGTTCGATGCGGCTCGGCAATCGTTTCACCGCCGACTGCCCCGCCGGCCAGACCTCGATCGTTTCGATCGACAGATCCGTCAGGGCACGAGCCTGACACAACAGCACGAAGCCCTCGGCGATTTGCTCGGCCGACAAACCCAACGGCGTACCGCGAGGATAGGTCACCTCGCCACTTCGCAACCGCGTCCGGCACGCGCCGCAATTGCCTACCTTGCAGCCCTGCGGCAGGTTGAGCCCTGCCTGGAGTGCGGCTTCGAGCAACGATTGGCCCGGAGCCACACTGAAACCGCGATCGGAGTTGGCTAAACTGACATGCACCGCCTTTCCTCCAAGCGAGCACCATAGCATGCACTCGGTTTCCATCATCGGTTGCGGCTATACCGGCCTCAGGCTCGCGCGCCGCTGGCGCCAGCTTGAAGTGTCGGTGCGCGGCTTTGCGACCCGGCCTCAGAGCCTCGCCGACATCGCCGCCGCAGGGGCCACCGCACAGGTTCTCAACCTGGATGTGGCGCCGGCACGCTCGGACTTGCCGCCGGCGCGCCTTCGTTTCCACGATGAATTGGTCTATTACGCCGTTCCGCCGGCGCCGGCAGGCACCCGTGATACTCGATTGGAACGCCTGTTCGAGATCATGGATGGTGACCCGCGGCGGTTCGTGTATCTCAGCACCACCGGCGTTTACGGCGACCATGGTGGCGGCGCGGTGGACGAAGACACGCCGCCCTCGCCTCGATCGCAACGCGCCGAACGCCGGCTTTCCGCCGAATTGAGCTTGCGTCGCTGGGCCGGGGCGCGGGCGGTCTCCTGGTGCATTTTGCGCGTTCCCGGCATCTACGGTCCCGGACGGCTCCCCTTGGAAAGGCTCAAGCGAGGCGAGCCGGCGATCGATCCCGCCGAGGCTAGCCCAAGCAACAGAATTCATGTGGACGATCTGGTGACGGTCTGCATTGCCGCCGGCCTGTCGCCGCGCGCCGATGGACGCATCTACAACGTCACCGACGGCAGCGATGACAGCCAGACCGCCTATCTGCAGCGCGTGGCCCGCATCACCGGCTTGCCCCCACCCCCGCTCGTCAGCCGGAGCGAAGTGCAACGCATTTCATCGCCGATGGCGTGGTCCTTCTTGAGCGAATCCCGCCGCGCTCTGAATCAACGCATGCTGGATGAACTCAGTGTCGCGCTCGAATACCGCGACTTGGATGCCGGCATCCGGGCGAGTCTCTAGTCGGCGCATTCTAGGGCTGGCTGCGTTTGCTCAAGAGCCAATCACCGATGGGCTTCCACTGGACCCAGTCCGGCGTTGCCAGATATTCCGGCAACTCCAGCACGCCCATGCCGCGAGCATAGGCGCGAACATAGTTCTGCGCCTCGCGCAAACTGCCGAGATACGGGACCTTGAGCTTGCCAAGATAGGCGTCGAGTTCTTCGAAGATCCGCGTGTTCTCCCGTACCCGGTTCGCAATCAACCCGAGGCGCGCTTGTTTGCGGGACACCTTGCCGATCTCGAGGAGTTCATTCATGAAGTGTGCGCAGGCGTTCATGTCGATGCTCGACGGCAGCACCGGTATCAGGATCGTTTCCGCCCGCCGGACGAGTTCATTGAGTTCCAGGCCGCGCACCCGGGCGGGAGCATCGATAATCAACACCTCGGTGGAGCGCGGCACGTTGCGCAAGCCCTCGTCAAAGGCGGCGACACCGCTGATCGCGGGCAACTCAGCGGGTCGGTGGGTGAGCCAATCGAGACTCGATCGCTGCGGGTCGTAATCGGCGATGCAGACGCTCCGTCCCTGCTTGGCAAAATAAACGGCGCAATTCGTGGATAAGGTGCTCTTGCCGCATCCGCCCTTTGCGTTCAAGACCATGATATGGCGCATTCGGCTACTCCCCCTTCAGCCCGCTAAAATAAAACTCGAACGCGTATTGCGCAACCCCTCAAGCCCAATGATCGGGTTCCGGTAGTGTTATGATCAATGCTTATGCGCATCGAGTTCTGGAAGATGCAGGGATTGGGGAACGACTTCATCGTTTTCGATGCCCCTCGGGGTGCCGGCGCGGCGGCCATCAACCCAGAGACGGTGCGTGCACTCGGCGACCGTCACACCGGCATCGGTTTCGATCAGGCCCTCATGCTGGAGCCACCCCGCGATTCGCAGACACGGATCTTCTATCGGATCTTCAATTCCGATGGCAGCGAGGTGGAACAATGCGGCAACGGCGCACGCTGTGTGGCCGCGCTGCTGTACTCCCGGCACCCGGAGCTGGGACGCGAATTGACGCTTGACAGCGCCGGCGGCATCGTCCGGGCCCGGATCCAAATTGACGGGTCGGTGGCGGTGGACATGGGTGTTCCAAATTTCGAACCCTGCGCCCTGCCGATGAAGGCTGCTTCGATGAGGCCCACCTACGCGCTTAAAGTCGAGGGCAGCGTCGTCGAATTCAGTGCCGTATCGATGGGTAATCCCCATGCCGTTCTGCTCGTGCCCGACGTGACGACCGCCCCCGTCGAGCGTTTGGGTCCCGCCATCGAAAGCCATCCATGGTTTGCGAAGCGCACGAACGTGGGATTCATGCAGATCTTGGATCGCACCGAGATCCACCTTCGGGTTTTCGAACGCGGGGTCGGTGAAACCCGCGCCTGTGGCACGGGAGCCTGCGCCGCAGTGGCGGTTGGTGGCTCGCGTGGACTGCTCGATGCCGAGGTGCGAGTACACTTGCCGGGCGGAACGGCGCTGGTGAGCTGGGCCGGCCCAGGGAAGTCGATCTGGCTGACCGGACCGGCCGTCAGCGTATTTTCCGGATCCATCGACATTTAACGCGGCGTATGGAGTTAGATTGATGACAACGAATCAGGCACGCGATACCAAAAAGAACGCTCTCGACGACGCGAGCGTCGGCGAATATCTGCAGACCTTTCCCGACTTCTTCGAGCGCAATGGTTCCTTGCTCGCCAAATTGCGCCTGCCGCATCTGCGCGATGCCGGTGCCACGGTGAGCCTGGTGGAGAGACAGGTCGAGGTGCTCCGGGAGCGCAATCAATCGCTCGAGCGCAAATTGAAGGAACTGGTGGATGTGGCCCGCGCGAACGACGCACTGGCAGACCGGATCCACCGGTTGAGCCAACGCCTGATAAGGGCAGGCACCCTCCAAGCGACGATCAACGCGGTCGAGACCTCGTTGCGCGAGGATTTCGGCGCCATGCATTCCGTGCTGGTGTTGTTTCTCGAAGAAGCCAAGCCGCTCGACGTCGGCCGCTTCCTCAGAACCGATGACCTCGACAGCGACGATATCAAGACCTTCGACTCGCTTCTGCAGGCCGGCAAGCCGCGATGTGGACAGATCCGCGATGCCCAACGGGATTATCTGTTCGGCAAGGATTCGATTGAAATCGGTTCCGTTGCCCTGACGCCCTTGGGCCCGAAAGGGGCCTTCGGCATCCTCGCCATTGGCGCGAGCGATGCGGATCGATTCCATCCAGCCATGAGTACCGAGTTCCTGTCGCGGATCGGCGAACTCGTAACGTACGCACTGATTCGCTGATCTCGCACCGGTGACCGCTGAACAGCGCACCTGGATCGAGCGGTTCATGGCCCATTTGACACTCGAGCGGCGCGTCAGCGCCCACACCGGCCAGGCGTATCGCCGTGATCTTGAGCGACTGGCGATATTTTGTGAGCGCCGCGGGATCACCGCCTGGAACACTCTCGACAACCGACAACTGCGCGCCTTTGCGGCCGCTGAACACTTGGGCGGCCTCGCGCCGCGCAGCATTCAACGGCGCCTTTCCGCTGTTCGGACCTTTTTTGGATTCATGCAGCGTGAGGGGGCGGCCGCACAAAACCCGGCATACGAAGTGCGTGCACCAAAATCGAGGAAGCGCTTGCCGACCACCTTGGACGCAGACCAGATGGGCCGTCTCTTGGACGGGCGTGCGCTCGAGATGCTGGCCGTGCGCGACAAGGCCATCATGGAGCTGTTCTATTCGTCCGGACTGCGCTTGAGCGAACTCGTGGGCTTGAAATTGGCTGCGGTCGACCTCGCCGACCGTACCGTGCGGGTGGACGGCAAGGGCGGGAAGACGCGGATCGTACCGGTCGGTCGACAGGCGGCGGCCGCGCTCGAGGCATGGTTCAAAGAGCGCGCTGCGTTGCCCGTTCCGATCCAAGGTGCGGTTTTCGTCAGCCGCAGCGGTCGAGCCCTGACCCCGCGCGCGGTGCAGCTCCGCGTGACGGCGTGGGCTCGCCGCATGGGACTGCCGATCCGCATGCATCCGCACATGTTCCGACACTCCTTTGCGTCGCACTTGCTGGAGTCCAGCGCCGATCTGCGCGGGGTGCAGGAATTACTCGGGCATGCCGACATCAGCACCACCCAAATCTACACCCACCTGGACTTTCAGCATCTGGCCAAGGTCTACGATGCCGCACATCCGCGCGCCAGGCGGCGCAAGGCATGAGAGCCCGGTTCCGCACGTCTTGAAAGGGGCCGCATCCGCCCCACATCAACAGGGTTCATGAATCACGATCCAAAGCGCATTTACGGGACCACCATTCTCGCCGTTCGGCGCAATGGCAGGGTCGCCGTGGGTGGAGACGGACAGGTCACCCTCGGCCAAAGCGTCATGAAAGGCAATGCGCGCAAGGTGCGTCGCTTGTATGGCGACAAGGTGTTGGCAGGTTTTGCCGGCGGCACCGCTGACGCATTTACCCTGTTTGAGCGCTTTGAAGGGAAACTCGAGAAGTTCGGCAATTTGACGCGCGCCGCCATCGAATTGGCCAAGGACTGGCGCAGTGATCGGAGCCTGCGGCGGCTCGAAGCGCTGCTTTGCGTCGCTGATCCGTCCAGCACCTATGTCATCTCCGGAACCGGCGATGTGATCGAACCGGAGCACGATCTCATCGCCATCGGCTCGGGCGGGGGCTATGCGCAGGCCGCAGCCCTGGCGCTGTTACGGTCGAGCGAACTCGCGGCGCGCGAAATCGTCGAACGCTCGCTCAATATCGCCGCCGACATCTGCATCTATACCAACCGCAATTTGACGATCGAGGAGCTGTAAAGCCGCATGTCGCAGATGACACCCCGCGAAATCGTCGAAGAATTGGACAAGCACATCGTGGGCCAAAAGGCTGCGAAGCGTGCGGTTGCCATCGCTCTGCGCAATCGATGGCGGCGCCAACAGGTGGCGGTGAGCTTGCGCCCCGAAATCACCCCGAAGAACATTTTGATGATTGGCCCAACGGGGGTGGGTAAGACGGAGATCGCCCGTCGACTCGCACGTCTCGCGAAGGCGCCCTTCATCAAGGTGGAAGCCACCAAATTCACTGAAGTGGGCTATGTCGGCCGCGAAGTTGATTCGATCGTGCGCGACCTCGTCGATGTTTCCGTCAAAATGACCCGCGAAGAGGAAGTGACGAAAGTGC
>Ga0116231_10015170_pt1 | contig 10044 bp, 5 predicted proteins | sample S1TSphgellanicum_2_FD_89695 | JGI IMG/M metagenome (GOLD analysis project Ga0116231, IMG submission 89695) | Host-associated microbial communities from peat moss isolated from Minnesota, USA - S1T2_Fd - Sphagnum magellanicum MG | ecosystem: Host-associated > Plants > Peat moss > Unclassified... | reverse complement strand
AGGAGATATTGAATGTTGATAAGTGATTTAAATGGAATTGAAAACCCTTTTAATTTAACTTAATTTAAATCCACCTATTCATATAAATTACATAAATATCCATGTTTGTATGTTGCTTTAGTTGGTATTATGTTATGGAGTCATTATCAAGGTTTTAATTTTGAAAATTGAAAATTCTAATTACAATATTACATTTTTATTAGTAAATGTTAAATTTTGCATGGCAATGGAAATATAGGGGATGTACATTGTAGTTTGCGAATGATGCGAGACTTTTTGTAAATGATATAAAATATATTTATCTATTGAACAAAACATCAATCATTATTTCAAACTTTCATTCATTTTTACATATATCTGCATGCACATTGCAAAGGATTGAATCAAACATGTAAATATCACAATCATTTTATTGAACTCCAAGATACATAAATCCATTAGGTGTTAAAGAATAAAGGTGTGATAATCGACTTAAAGAATTCACAGAAAAAAAAAAGAATATTGGAGTTTGTTTATTGGAGGAAAGCAAAATCAAAGTAAACAAATTACATATTTTCCAAATCTCTTGAAGTTAAACATTATGTTTGTGATATTCACAAGATTCAAAGGATAGGAAAACATTTCAAAATTTAAACAATTAAAAATTCATATAAGTTTAGTTGAAAAATGCATAAGATTAAGAATATAAACTATGTTGGGACTATTCACATTTAATAAAGTAAATCAGATCAAATTGTTCTTGGTGTAAATTGGCACCTTGCATTAAATAATTGACATACAAAAAAAATGAATGAGTGCATTTACATTTATATTATATCACTTTTTTGTTTAAAAGTGAACAGTTCATGGTAAAGGCAATTGCACTTTTAAAAATTGATTATGATGATTTGGGCCTATTCAAGTTGGGGTTCCAAAAAAAAAGGAAAAGGACTCCATGACTTTTGTATGGCTATTTTTTGCAAATAATATTTATTTGAAATAAATTTGAGTGGAAATATTTGAATAGTCAAATTTAAGATAATTCGTGTGATGGTGATGATTTTTCATATGCATACATAATTGTGTATTAATATTTTGGTTTATAATCATAAATGCAGAAAATCTTAGAAAGCCTAAAATGAGTTTCAATGGACAATCAAACATGTTTTTGGGCAAGATTATTTCCTACATATGTGACTTGCACCTAAAGCTAGACCTTTTGAACCCATTGAACATATTTTTTTGCCAAATGGTTAAAAAATGAATCCTCTGATTTGCAACCCTTTCCTTCAAAATTTCAAGGCTTTGAAATCTTTGTATGATTTGATTTTTCATCAAATCCACCCAATGAACATGTATTTTCATAGAAGGGGACATGTTTTTGTTGTCCAAATTTTTTGAAATGAATTATATGATTTAACAAAAAAATGCAGTTGAAACACTTGATATAGTTAGTTTAAAGAACCAAAAATGACATTTACATAGTATCTAAATTATTTTAAAATAGTTAAAATATTTTACATTAATTTAACAAGACATCATTTTATTTATTGGCACACAACAATTCATTACAACTTTAATAATGTGAAATAAACAAAAATTCAAAGTTATCATTTGTAGTCCTTTAAAAATAGGTAATTTCTTTTTGGTACCCCAATCATGAGTGGACCCATTTATGACAAAAAATTAAAGTGTACAATTATGATGGCAAGGATGAAATGAAAATGGATGATAAAATCAATAATAAGGGATTTGGTCATGATAAATGTTTGATAATTTGACATTAAAAAAAAATCATTGTACATGTCCTTATTTCTTTTCATGTATGCATTATTTTGTGATATTCTATTTATATTTCCCTAAAATTTATGAAAATATCTTTGATTGTTAGATTAAAATTTTATGCAATATTAGGTCATCCTTGTTGCAAGACTATATGTCATGCAAATTATAACTATTGTTGGTTAGTAGAAGATATTACATCACATTTGTAATTAATTTTCAATATGATTTATGAGTAATTCGCTTGTGTTAAAGGTTTAAAATCTTGATAGAATTAACATTGAAACTAGGCCTCCATGCAATTAACCAAATGCGGACATATTAATGATGATGGTACAAAAAAGAACAATTTAACGAAATTGTGTTTGCAAAGGACTATTTTGGATTTTTAGTGCATTTACTATTTCATGATTATAGCAGATTGGTGTATGTTTATAACTATAATGATGTCATGTTATGCTAATTAAAAAATCCAAGAATAGATTGGATACAATATATATAGATGTTCTTTTGAATCCTCTTAAATAATTAGAGTCCTTGTGTTAATTGTAATTTTCATCTTAAAGGAATTAAAAATAATATATTAAATAGTGCAATTGACTTGAATTTTCTTTCATGGGTAAGTAATGCATACATCTATGTTTGGCAATGTTCATATGATGCATTTGATTAAATAATATATGATACAAAAATTCTAAAGGTTATATAATCCATGCTAAAAAGGCCGCAAGGAAAATGATGTTTTTTTAATTTTTTAATTTTTTCCCATTTGGTTGATTTTTTGTATTCACTAATTAAAAAATTGCATCCCCAAGTGTTGACAACATATCCAGGAAATTTTCATGCGAGAAAATATGTCATGCTATCTATAAAAGCTTATATATTCATTTTTTACATTTTTGATTTTTTACTAAAATATTTATGCATTATTACATACACATGTGAAAAATCACCACCACCATGCAAATTATCAAATATTTTTCACTTAAATTTATTCCATGTAGATTTTATATTTGGAAAATAGCAAAAACAAAGTCCTTGAGTCATGTGTCCAAAAAGGAATATCGTAACTATGAATATGCCCACGTAAGAATTAAAACCAAAATTTGAATTGGTCTATGATTTATTTATAAATAAGTTTAAATTAGCTAAGCATGTAATTATGAATTTAGTAAATGAAAAAAAAGAAGCCTCATTGAGAATACATGTGAACCACTTCCAATTAGTTGTACAAGAATAATATTGCACAATCTTTTATCTTTGGGTTATATGAGGTATGTCAACTAAAATAATATTGCATGAGTTTAAAAATCTTGGGCTAGTTGAAGTTGATTGACAAATCTATTATTAAATAAATATTGTATTTTGGGTTATGAATAATGTAGGTGAAGAAATTTTTATTTTTTATCTAAAAACACTCAAATTAGTAGTCTTACAAATTTGAATAACCAAATTTTAAAGTATAACTAGTGATGGTGTTGCATGTGATTTATTGATATTCTATGGTTAACCTTTTATAAATAAAATTTTCTTAAAAAGTAAACTCGTCAATTTTAACATTTAGCTTCCACCAATAGTTTTTTCATCATCTTAATTTGCTAAGGGAAAAAAATGCAAACCTTTTTGAATCCCTTAATCACCTAGTAATTTTTGTCATATAAAATGTCATTTTTGTTCAAATAACTTTGATTTTCATTTCTTTATAATAATCTTTCAATTATTTTTTTAATGAATCTACTTACCATATCAAATTTATAATAGTTATTCAAGAAATTTATTTCCTATTGGGATGATGCACATCTTGTGCATGTTAAGTTGATTTTGTATCTATTTCTTGTCTTGTTCAATATTTTTTTTGTTTTAGAACATTGACTACTTTTTCAACCTGTTTTTTTATTGTCACCTCTACCTCTTTGAATGTTGGAGTTCAATCCATCTCCATACACACATCTTCCAACATTGACTTTTTTCCAAGTCCAAGTTCAAACCTATTATATATTTTTTAATACCACATTTTTCATGTCCAATTACTTATGTTATTCTTGATGTAAACTTCATGCATTTTCATATGCATGTTTTTCAACATTAACTTTTTTTCAAACCTTGAATTGAAGACCTTCCATGTTTCATGTTTCTAAATTATACAAGGAGGTGCACTAAAATTGTTGAAGAAACACAATCTAAACATGAAAATGGGATTGCAATTTGTGATGAGTGAATAAAAGAGGCTCAATCCTAAATGTTAAATCCAAAATGGAATAAGATTTTTTTAGTTACATGCCACATGGCCTAGGTCTAAACTTACTTTAAGTGCCATGTGACTTAAGTTTAAGCTTGACCTAGGTTTAGGCCTAGTTTAAGTGCCATGTGGCTAGCCTAGATTAAATGCCAAATGGTCTAACCTATCCTTATTTCTACATGGCTTAGCTTACATGCTACTGACCTAACATATGGATGTGGATGTATCATCTGTCATTGAACAACTAGTTGAACCCTTTGTTCAGCTTAGTTACATCATAATCAAATTTACAATTAAAAATTTGATGACATCATACAACATTAGTGAATGAAGTTCATCCACCCTAGGTTATAGTTCAAAAAAATGTTTTATTACAATAATAGTTATTTGTAATTAAATTGGCTATTGTCATGATGTTGACATGTGGTTGATGTTTGTCATTGAAATGTCATTTTTGACTTATACTTGTCAACTTTTGTGGTTTTCAGCTACAAATAATATATTTTTGTTACAAAAATCATTTTTCAACTAAGTACAAATTGTGATTTATGATGAATTGAAGATGTAGTTGCAAATGTGAGGTTTTGTTCCAAGTGGGGGAGAAGAATGGGAGATTTGATTGATGTGTGAAAATAAACATGGTTGTATTCATTACTTGTTTTGTGCTTGCAGATAGATGTACGATCCTAAATGTGGATTGTGTAGCCCCTTACAAGAGAATTGGCGGCAATGTCAAGTTTTTGTATAGAAGCTGGAGTTTTTTTTTGAGTTGTTTTCAAAATGCACCTATTTTGCCATGAATTTGAGCTAGATTTGTGTGGTCTTTGATTCATACAGCTAAACTTCATGGAATATAACTTGGAACCTGGGTGTTTACTTAATGACCTAGGTTTACATTGTGAGATTTAGATGTTTGCACTTTCAATAATGTTGAGTATTGTTCCAACATTTGAAAGGGGTAGCACTTGAGCTTGTATGGTGGACTTGGTACAAAAAAATTTGATGGGTGCTTTGGGAGGTGTATTTGATTGCACTTTGTGCTTTAAAGGTGCTTATTGCATGTTTTGTGCTTTGTGAATGTTTATGTATTCTAGATGCCTGTACATGTGAACATGCTAGTAGTGTTTTTTTCACCAATTGAAAAATTTCAGGTCTATTTGGACATAATAACTGTGGTGGGCATGTGAATTGAACCATTCAAATACATTATGCAGCCACATAAAAATATTGAAGGGGATGGGGGGAGGTGAACGTGAAACATGATTGATGTAAGAAGACAAACTACAAAGTTCTATTCATTGTTTCAATGTGTCTCCAAAGAGACTTAGAGATCTCGAATGTGGAGTGTGCAATCCCTTGCAAGTGAAATGGTGGCAATGTCAAGTTTTTGTGTAGAAGGTGGACCCTCCTTTCACATTCAGATTCTTGGGTTGTTTTCTACTTATTAACACCATTGTCAGATTGGCCAATCATAATGATTGATCCAGGTGGTTTCCTATTATTACTCCCCTACCTATTCAGAGACCCAATTTCATCTTTATGGGTGGGGTTGCAAAAATGTAAATAACTAAACTTGGATGTGAAATGTTTTGTCAAGTGGTCACACAATGAACATTACTGGGGATGCTCTTATTGAGATCACTGGCACTGATTTGTGTGGGCCATTATAAAAAGTACTTCATGTGCTTTGTAGCTCTATATATCAGAGGAATAATTTCATGGTAGTTTACTTTCATTTTTTTTTTCCCCTCCAAATGACATTTAAAAAATATATAGGGTGCGTGTTAATGATAGATATCTATATATATATAAGCATAAAATTCACTTCAATATGATAAATGTGTCAAAAATTGGATTATGAGAATATATTTTAAATCTTCTTAATTTTGATTTAAAAATATTCTTAAAATATTTAAAATATTTTGTAGCATTAAAAAAATAGCCCCCTTTATCACATATGCTTCATAAAAATATACAAAGAGAACTATAACCTCTCAGGTCAGGAACAATTTTAGAGATAAGAATTTATGAAAGTTTGATTTCAATTGTACACAATCATACAAAGGATGGAGGAGTCCCCATTATTCTACAAATGCAGGAGGCGCGCCTGCTACCACTAGTGCGCGGCCAGCTGCCTTGTCGACTACAGTACAATTGTATGTATAAAGTACAGCATACAACTAGAACTTGTATTATACAATTTGCAGCCGAGCTGATCCTCATACGGTCGTGTGGCACTACTTACTACCCCTTGCAAAGAAGTGCAGCACGCAAGCTTCTCTAAGGTACATACAAGCTCGAGAGATATTGTCAACAAGAGTGTCGTGAGCAACTCTAATGTCACGCAATTTAAAACCTGCAGTAGCTCCTCAAGAATTCATTCCTCAACAAATTTTGTCAAGATCAGCAGCTGCTGATCATCAGAAGCTGCTACATACATGACAAAATCATATTATAACTAATTAATTAATGAGGAGGATCTGCTAGATTCTAAAATTCATCACGACTAGCAACGAATCTCATGATAATATTTGCAATGGATCTGCAATTTGTAAAAGGTTAATCGAGATTCTTATGATGATCTAGCTAGCTAGTTGCAGAGTACTGCTCCATTTCTGCTGCAGGATCTCATCATCATGGCTAGACTCTAAATTTATGACTTTGTAGCAAGAAATCTCATGCTGCAATTTCTAAACGTTCGAGATTTTTATGATCTAGCTAGCTAGGTGGTTGAGTATTAGTACTGGGGCAGCTGCAGGATCTGTTAGATTTGCATAGCTGCAGCTGGTCTTATTGATGATCGATGGGGTCGTGTAAGCCGCACTCGGCTTGCTGGGTGGGTGGTAGCTGATTTCGTTACCACCCACGTATTATTCTAGAACTAGTCCTAGAGCAATTTGGATCTGGGGCTGCTGCTGCTACAGGAAGAACTAGTTGCAGGGACGTGGTGATTAATGGAGCTAGATCATTTAATTGCAGTGCAGATCTAGCAACAGAAGTTATTTGAGATCTAGAGCAGCTAGAAGAAGAATTTTATGGTATATGGAGCTGGCGTGCAGGTCTGCAACACATTTTTTACAGATCCCTGCAAGCTGCTGTATGCATGTGCAGCTGAATGCGTTCGGCGATCGATCGAGATTCACAGCAGCTGCACTAGTTAGTGCAGCTGATCGGATCAGTCCTACCGCTTGCAAGAGCTGGCAGATCTGCTTTGTCTTATAGTAGGACATTGGGATAAATATTTGGAGCATGATCACGCTGCAATGGTCGAAATTTCAATGATCAGCTGCAGCTCGCGGCCAAATCGTACTTCGACAGAGAATATTGCCAATTGCGCGCAGGCAAGAGTACATGAGAATCGTCACCAGCATCTTTGTTTTGTTTAGTTTTTCAGCATCCTTTTTTCTGCAACAGGGTAGAAGGTGGAGGAGGAGTAGAGGGAGGAGGAGATTAAGTAGGCGTTGCCCGGGCCTAGGGTTTGCGAATTGTACTTTGTAGAATGCTCTCAAACCCATGATACTGTCTTTTAGATGGTGTCACAAGCGACGGACCTGAAGCCGATCCGTTTTGCAGCAACGTCGAAAACCAACAGATGATCTTGCTGCTGCACGTTTCCAAGGATACTGAACCCATCGATTCCTGCCATGGCCAAGCAAGTTGTGTCGGCAGTTGGGTCCAAGAGCAGGAAGTTATTCTCGGGCGCAAGGATGAAGTTGGCGCCGCCGGCGAAGTGGAACGTGACGGTAGGATATACCGGATTCGCGACTCCCTTTGTAGAGAAACACAAATCGAGGCCTATGGCAGATCCATCCACTTTCGGGTAGTTAATTGTATTCTGGATGGCCTGTCATACACAAACGTGACTCTCGAGATTAGGAAGGAAAAATGACCGACTTGCCCTTGTAATAATCTGGTAGATTTCTAGTCGTGTGTGATCGAAGCTTCTAGCAGTGTGTGATCTAGTGCAGGATTGATTTGATTCCCCACATGAAGATATGTACCTGCAAGATTGGAGTATACGCAGCTTGCACCAAGTATGTGATGGTGGTGCCGGAGTCGATGATCAAGCCTCCGTTTCCGTTCGCAAGGATGTTAAAACTGCCAGCCGGGTAGTTCACTGGCACGCCGTTCACAGAAACGCCTGTCACTCCTGCGTAGTAGAAGGTGGGATTGACGGGATTGGAGACAATAGGGGTGTACGCGACACCGGCAGCGTTTGCATTTCCCAACAGCAGTGGACTCGTCCTGGTACTGTCTATGCCCACCAAACAGTAGGAGAAGATAGCCTCTATAGCTGAGTTGCGCATTTGCGAGACCAGAGAGACGGGTCCCTGTCCTAGACCCACGATACCATCTGCAGCCCCGAAATTGCCTTCGTTGGCAAGTCCGCATCCGAATGCGAAATTGGCCACGTTTCCGGCACTGCCGGCGAAAGACAGTGTGTCTGACGCAAACAACCCTTCCGTCACGGATCCATCTCCATACCCATACCCGTACTCGCAATCTCCTGCATTTGTGCAAGCGGTACTGGGCAATGCCTGTGACAGCCATGCAGAAGAAGAAACCAATCAGTCATTCTCTCATGATCATGTAACAACAGATCATCTGCAACGCAAGAAAGGAACGTGAGTTGCTGCGTGGTGTGTGATCAAGTAGAGCTTGCTAGCTGCATCACCTGGCACAAGGCGCTGGTGCAGGTGGCGAGTTTATAGGTGGAGGAGGTGGCGGGGTTGAAGAGAGGATCGTTTTGGGGGTAACAGGAATCGCAGGGCAAACACTGAGTCCACATAAGATCACTACCAGTGTCGACGATCACAGTGGATTTTTGTGCGGGAGTGCCCAGTGAAATTGGCATCAGATACTCTCCGTTACCACTGGAGACTGGACTCTGAAAGGACTTGCCCCCTCCGACTGCGATGTGATGAGCAATACTCTGAATGCGGTTGTTACCCCTCTTCAGAGCGTCAACAAACCTCTCCTTCAATGTCTTCTCGCTGGATGTGCTCCTCAGAGGCGACGCTGGGTGGTCTCTGTGTATCATCTCTGTTCTAATCACCTGTGCTCAACAACAAACACACAAACATCCAAACATGCCATGCAAGTCCTCAATGAAAGTCCTCAAAGCTCTCGGGCGCCGGATGCAACAATCACTAGCACCTTTTGTACTAGCTACTCTTGCTGCAACTCTGGCTATAGCCGGCGAGTCTGCATGGTACTCCACATCTCTGGACTAATTTGCAAATTAGCATACTGGAATTGGCGTGCATGGAACTAGCTCGCTATATATATTCTGCATCTTATAATAGGAAGCGAAAGGTAAGTACTCTTGCCTGATCATGGTTGTGATGCTGCAAAAGAGCCCGCCTTGGAACAGGAGATTGCAACTCCTCTAGTCCCCACAGCTGAAACCCCACGACACATGAAGGAAGAAGAATTACTGCCAGAAACAGTAACGATGCCGCCACCTGCACCAAATGGCCAGTGCATGCAGGAGATCCAGCGGTCTTCATGAGTCCAATGATCCCCATGGATAATATTCTTGAGATTAAGTACTCCTCGAGTGTCTGTCTGTCTGGGTACTGCAGCTGCTGGATGCGTCAAGGCCTAGTGCAGGAATATCAAGAAGTTCCTGTATAATGAGTTCGTCCAGCTGCTGCTGCAGAGATCAGCAGCTGCAATTACTCTTAAACTTCTAGAGCTTCTTCTTACATGCTTTGCAAGCGATGAAACTCCACAAACAGTTGATGAGCTAACTGTGCTGCAATTACTGATGTATGTCGATTGATCTAGCAAACTCCAGAATTGCCTTGCTCAACAATGGAATTGGTGGCTTATATATACAAGATCTGAAAAGAGATCTAGTCAATGAGTGATGATGCTAGACCTTTCTCTGCGGCAACAAAAAATCTAGTTCAGCAGCTATGAACACGATACACCTCACCTCACCTCACCCCACCCCATCCCACCCCCCGCCACAACTTTTCCAAGATTCTCTAGTGGCAGATCTCATGACGACTAGTAGCAGCAAGCTCGCAGCAGCAATT
>Ga0116231_10015168_pt1 | contig 10045 bp, 6 predicted proteins | sample S1TSphgellanicum_2_FD_89695 | JGI IMG/M metagenome (GOLD analysis project Ga0116231, IMG submission 89695) | Host-associated microbial communities from peat moss isolated from Minnesota, USA - S1T2_Fd - Sphagnum magellanicum MG | ecosystem: Host-associated > Plants > Peat moss > Unclassified... | reverse complement strand
TATTAATGGATGAAAATAAATGTAAAATTGATGTAACCAATAGGATGAAATTTCTAATAGTTGCATCATAGTTGTGAAAATGACCAAAATAGTTGAAAGTTGGTCTTGTAGTTGCAAATATTCGCAAATCTAGTCGCAAACGACTATAAGTCGCATGTAGTCGTAAATTGACTGGTTACATTTTGGCTGATTTCTACTAGTGTATTACTTCCTAAGTAGCTTGAACTTTTGGTGTCATTTTAATAACACCTTCATCTTCCTCCTCTGAATTTAGTATGATGAAAATTGGGTCTACTAGAAAATAGTTTCAAAGAAAAAAGTTGACAACTTGGGCATAGTTGAAGATTGAATTTTGTGTTGTCCCTATTCATTTTGGATTTTATTGGTGCAAACAAATCTTGCAACATGTTGTATAGGTTGTTGAAGACTATAACAAAATAGTTCACCTTCACCCCCTATTCGGCCAACATTACAAAGCTCATCAAATTTTTCACCACATAAGTAAGTCGGTTGCCCTTCAACTAAATTACCTAGATTAAGGTCAGTAATTTGGCTGCATACATTCCTCTAAGAAGGGAAATCTTCCATCATTCCCAATTGATGAATGCTTTCAGTGAAACTATTTTCCAATAGATGGCTACCTCTTTCTCCCTTGTTCTTTCCTTATCTTTTTCTTTGGTTGGCTTGGCCAACAATTTGGTGATATTAGTTTTCGGTAGGTTCAACATCTCGACCATCATATTTTTGGTTATGAAAATCGAAATTCCCTACACAATTGATTCAATAACTTGCAAATTGAAACGTTTGATGGCCTACAAAAACTCCTTCACCAACAACCAAATTAGGTTTAATTGAACACTAAAAATATCAAAAATGACCACATGCTTAGCCCATTCAACGTCTTTTCTGATGATCCATCATTGGAATTTGTCCATCTGCAAAAAAATGATCCTTCCTTTACCAAAAAAGGTCACTACCATTTTATTTTTTTTCTTTTCATAATCTATTTTTGATGCAGGCTAGCTACCACCCAATTCTAATTCTAAACTCTCCCTTCCCTTCATCTTTTCAACCATCTCCTTACTAATGTTTCCTTTCATCTTCACCAACAAAAACTTGCAAAAAGTCATAAGAAAATCCTTTTGAATCAAAAATATTTTACATCATACTTTTATTTGAATACGTTTTCTAAGAATCTCTTCAAAATTATGTCATTTTCAAGTCCTTTAAGAGTCATTTATGAGTTTTTTCAAGCAATAAAAACATTTTAAAGCATTGGTTACAATGATTAATCAATGTTTTCGAGAATTTAAATTTCATTAGATTCATTTCAAATTATTGCACATGTTTCCACAATATATTAAGAACATTATCATCAAAACATATTTTAAAAATGCAATATTAATATTTTTTGACACAAAAACATGAAAAACAAAGCATTGATTACAATTCCTATGGTTCCTATTTTTGTGAATGTACCCAAGAAGCAATTCCCTACAATAACATATTTAGCTAAAGCCATTTTTGGTATTCTTGGGAGTTAGATCAAGATAGAAAGTGTGTTCTCTATTGCAAGGATTTTCATTTGCCTTCATTGATATTGATTGGGTGCAAAAAAACTTGGATTTCCTTGTTTTTCTCATCAAGAATTGGCCAAATGATCTAACTACTAGGTTTGACAAGAAGATAGGAATTGTAGACTTGGGTGGATTTGGTCAGGTTGAGGAGGGCATCTTAGATGTCATAGTTTTTGAGAGCTTAAGGTTCATGTAAAAGAGTGTATCCAAGATCGGGACATGTATCTCTAAATTTAATTCTATATTGTTCATGCTACACATGGAATATGATACCTAATTGGCTTTTCTTGCCTTCAAACTTTTATGCCTTTATTATCATTTTATAATAGATCTAGTGGACATTGACAGTGCATTGTCTAACCTTTCATGTGAATGATATTGAATTTGCATCTATTTTTTTAGGTTTTAGAAAAAACAATTGGGATTTGCATGGATTTTACACGGAATGTAAAATAAGTGTAAAAAACAGGTAATTGAACCATTTACATTTTTTTTACACTTATGTTGTTTTATACGACTTGTAAAATGTAAGTGTAATTCATTTACGTTTACACTTGCACTATTTTGATGACAAAAATTTATTTACATGAATGCCTTACATTTACTTGTTTCAAATTACACATTTACACTAACAAGTTTGGATTTGAACTATGTACACTTACACCTATTTAGCATGTAAAAAATAATTTGAAAGCCATTTATAGTTCCATGGAATGGAAATCCTAAACCATATACATGCACAACAATGCTCCATACTTATATAGACCCCTAGTTTAATTTGTTGTAAAATTGTGTCCATATAATCTCTAATGATGGCAAGTGTGTAGTATGTGTTTACGTTGATCCAAACTCAATTTTCTTGAATTTGATTTTTTTTTTGCTAGAATTGGACTTTAAAGGTTTAAAAATTGGAAGAACACAACTCAAACCCTTACCACATAACCTCTAAATAAATTTAAAATGTCAACACTAAGGTTGGAGGTTCTTTTAAAAATGAAGAACTACACAAGATTAATAAGAATTTGCTAAAATTTGTGTAGTGTTTTGGATTGCATTTCTACATTGAGAAATGGCACTTGGCATTCAATTTTCCATATCTGCCTTTTTTCTATTGGGATTTTTTGTTTTTCTAAGTATCCTCTCTATTTTTCAAATCTTGGAAGATCTTTACATGGGGGTGAGGCCCTCAATCAAAGGCCTTACTAAAAGTAGGTCCATGCTAAACCAATACTGGCTTACATAACCCCTTCTTCTAATAATGGCCTTGACCTTAGGCCTTACCCTACATTTAATAGTCATTGTGTGTTCATGTTGCACATGAACAAAGCTGCATCGAATGTGAGGACTATCCCTCCTCTATTCATGTTGCATTTTATTTTTTTGTGTATTTGTCTTTCTATCAACTTGACCTTTTGATTCATATATGTGTAATTCCATCCACATCATCAATTTCATTTGTCCATAATTTGATATGTGTCATTGAAAATTTTAAGCAATTTGTTATTTTCATCAATGTTATGAATCAGTATATTAGTAAAGTCGACTTTCTTCCATTTGTTCCACTTTCATCAGTATGATTTTGCTTCATAATATCATCAAGTTTATCTAACTTATCAATGTCATCCATTTAATCAAGTTTTGGAAAAAAATTCAACCCAAACCCTGGCAAAAACATCCAGGGTAGTGGCATCCGATTATAGCAAACTTGTTTCATTCATTTTTCTATTAATCTGAAAATAGAATTACCAATTTTCCTGTACTAACGTCTATCCCAGAGTGGGGCCCATCCCCTTGGTGGGGGGTGGGGAGACTTGGCAGACAAATAAGGGTCCCAAGTCTCAAGCCCTCCCACATTGTATGGACAATATTAAAATTTCTCAAGTTGGCCAATTTGGGGGTACAAGATGGTGGGCATCAAGGCTATTATAAAAGCCTGTCAGAATTTTTGGGGTGGTCTTGGAGTTTAAGAGGGTGGGTGTCAAGGCTATTATAAAAACCTATCAATTTTTTTTGAGTTATCAGAGTTCAAGTTGGAGAGTGCAATATTATATCTGCCAAGAGGTGGTGTAACAGAAAAACATGGATGATATTAGTTTAGGGTTATCGTGTGGAAGGGGTCCTTGTAGTCATTGTCTTGGTGGCAAAAATCACCTGCTATTTCATCATATAGTCATACAGGGGAGTGCCTATGATGGGAGTGATTTGCTGTTGAAGATAAGTATGTTATTAAGTGTGAGCAAAAGGTTAGGGATTAGCCTTGTGTTCCTTATTTTTTTCTTATGTGTGGAGGAGAATTGCGCAAAGTGATGGTGCTGGCAAAAAGCAGAGACTACAAGATGACCATGAAACTCTAAGCTCAGCAGATTCTTCCTGGATTTTGTTTTGGAAATGATGTATATGATGTTGACACAAGATGTTCTGGGTGAATTTCAATCATTTTGGGATGAATGTTCAGAATAATTTGTTGGTGTTTTATTTCCGTTTGCCTTCAATTGTTTCATTGCGTTCGAGTTAGCAAGCATAATGTCAGTGTGTGTAATTAGTCAATTTAGGGATAAATGATGGAGAAGATGAAAAGTTTTAGAGAATTAAGTGGTTGTTTAGTTGTGAAATTCACTACTCAATATTTGAGTTAAACTTAAGTTATTGTTGGGGAGGGTTGATTATTTTGTTTCTGGGAGCTCCAAGTATTCATCTATTTCATGGGAGAACTTGGGTTAGTTGAAAATATAACAAAATTCTATTGATGAAATAATGATAGTTCTGTCAAGCATCATCTTTCGATCTTGATTATGTTGTGATATGAGATTTAAAGGTTTTTGAGTCTGTTGATAGAATTCCACAACCAAATGACCACAATAGCCAATGAGAGGGAATCTACAATATACTGATCCATGATTTGTCCATATATTAGTGTTAAGTATGGCAAGGTAGCAAGGCCTCAAATTTAGTGTTATTGTTCTTTCTTTCACAAGGGATCTCATTGAGATACGTATAGAACTACCCATCACTGATCATTACCTTATGATCGATCACTTCTCTAGATCTTTGTCATCTGTGCTTCATTTTGAGTGATATAAAATGTTACGAGAGTGTTACCTCAAGCTCAAGAAATCATCTTTGAAGTGCAAAAGAAAAGGAGTAATGGAAATACAGCAACAAGAAAAATAAGCTTTTCAACTTACAAAATGCATTCTTCTTTTTTTTTTCTTCTCTTTGGACCCCTCCTATTTTCAAACCTTCTGACTTTCTCAACTATCATTTATTTTAAAAGATTTAAAGTGCTATTGGAGCGCCACCTTCAGTCTCACAGATCATCTTTGAACTCTAATAGCAACAGAGCAACTTACAAAAAAAATTTGGGGTGTTCGAGAACTAGCTTTGTAGTGTTCTGTGGTTTGGTTTTTCTCAATTCTTGACCCCATTTACTTGGGGGGGGAGGGGGGGCGTAACTTTCTCATTTCTACTAATCAGAGGAGGCGTTCAAGTTTTATTTGGACACCAGAAACAACGGAGCACTCCCCTTGGATCCGGCCTGCCCTGAGCGCTTAAGTGTTCGCTCACCGGCCCTTCAACCCTAGCATTTCTTCAAGTTGTCTGCAGTCACAATGTCTACAGAACTTTATGTGCCGCACCTTTTTGGTTACAGTGGCTGTTTTGAAAAGCAAAATGCCTACTTTTCGGCCAAAGGAGAGGGCATTTTGTTTCTCGAAAAACACACTTTGCATTTTATTTTTCTTTTCATCCCTGTGGTGGGTATCACAGGGAAAAAATATTTATTTCTAAATTTTTTTTCCGGCTTTTAAACACTCAATAACACTCTTGCAGTGGGGCATTCCTGCAGCAAGTTTCCCTTGGCTCCATCTTGGGTGGGCGCTTACTTGAAAAACAACCTGCTCTTCCGGCATTACTCTACATGGTGTGGAGAATATTAACCACGAACCAAAGGTGTTGTGTTCTTCTTCTTTTAAAATTGGAAAATTGAACTTCAAATGCCTATGGAGAGTTGGACTCTAGACTTGGGAGCTTGAAAATAGGGGGCAAGGGACAAGATGGAGGGTATCAGGGCCGCCCAAATGGTGTAGGCCCTTGGGAATATATAAAAGAAAAACCAAAAGTCTTGCATTCTTGTTGTTTTCAAAATTGGGAAATTGTACTTCAAATATCTATATGGAATTGAAAAACTGACATTTACTACTTACAAATTACAATTTTCTAAATTTGGGGTGGGGAAGAATGGGTTAGGCTCTAGCATATTGGTGTAAAGTCCATTGACTTTTATTTAAAATTCAACCATGTTTAATAAATTTGATTGTTCTTGTTATTCTTAAATTGTGGCCATTTATTTTGGTGGAGGGGCATCCTTGGTGGGAAAACATAAATATTTCGAGTAGAGTTTGGGATGTGGTGTTGCGAACCTTTTCTCATTCCCAGTATGACAATCAATTTTCACAAAACTTCGTTTGACATTTTGATCAATTGTCAAGGAATTCCATGCATTTTCATGTTTTATTTTTTCTAATTCCTCAACTTGAAAGAAACAATTTTTGATGTGTTGATTTTTTCTCACCTAGCAAAAATATTTTGGTAAAAAAATATTATGTCACAAATTCCCTTCTTTTTGAAAAAATTGCCAAAACAAATTCACCAAAAATCACCACAATTGACTAGGATATGAAAGGGTCCTTAAGGTTTCTTACTTTCATATTTTGAATATTGCCAATTTGAGTATTGACATCCTGAATTGCATGTGTTGAAATTCATACACATACGCTTCTCAAATTGGTGTGAATATTTCAAAAGAGGGTGGATAAAGGTCAGGAAAAATAGGGGAAATTTTATGATGGATAAATCCTTTCCAATTTGGATAAGGTCCCATGAAAACAATTAACAATAGAGCAAATTTAACAACAAGGCTAGTTTTTTATGATAAAATATATTGTGCAAATTATTGAATGCTTATTGTTAATTTGCTTTATTGTTAACTGGATCCTTGGAAAATAGGTTAAGGACCAGGGGCAGGTAATTACAATTACCTTCTAGTCCTGAGGCAGGTAAAGCCTGTGGAACAGGATATTCCTGAAATATGCGGCCCTTGCCTGAGGCAGGAGCCAAGCTTGAGCCTCAACTTTGGGGTACCCAGACAGAAGCCCAGAATGAGCCTCAACTTGGGGGTGGCTTACCTGGTGTCAAGCTCAATGGCCGAATTTCAGCAAGAGTTGAAGGTGACAATTGATTTGATTGCATTGCAGGTTCTTACTTATGTACAAGGAAATCACAAACCCTAATTCACTGCTGTACTTATGTAAGAAACCTCTGTACTAGGACATGTATTGTGCATGTACAAACACCTACATTGCATGATTCAAAGACACCCAACTATTAGATAATCCATATCCTTAAAGTGGTGCCCTCTCTCATCCTAGACTAGGAATTTCACCCTCACTTTGCAGGTACCCCATAAGTCCCACAAATTGGGACCCAAACTAAACAGAAGGGATGAGTAGAGGCCCTAGGTTACCTACCTATTTAAATCACCAACCTATTTAAAAGGTTAGATTGAGTACCTAGTTATCTACCTAGGCTATATAAGGATAGTTGCACCAGTGTTTTTTTAATTACTTTTTTCGAGGTTGGTTAACTGGCCACGCCCAGCCAGGCAGAGTGTATAATGTGGCTATTTGTAAATTTTCAGAGTGAAATAAATTGGGTTTTATTTTTTTTGGGTAGTGTGATTGGCTATCATGTTAAATCAAAAGTGAGCTTTTGACGACCAAACAAAATGTATATAGCATAATTTGGCTATCTGAATTAATAAGGGGAGAAAGCATTTGACAACAAACACACTACAATTGCATGCACTGCTAAGGGAGTTGAATCCCAGTCTTAAAAGACTTTGCCCATTTGCAATAAGAGTGCGCATGCACTCACCCTCAACTTCACCCCCAGTTCCAACTTGCAACCCTAGTCATATTAAGGAAAAGACAAAAATTGCAAATAGTAAATCCAGAAGCACAAGTGCATGTTGCACTGTGTCTAGATCAATATTGTGCACATAAGTGTCAATAGCTGTATATATGGGGTGTAAATCCAGTGCAAGTGTAAATCATTTACACTTACACGTCCAAATTTTTTACACATACACTTATCCTGTTGCAGTGTATATATAATTTTTTACACGTACACGACCACATGTAAATGTTTTGGGGTGTGTCACTGTAAATAGTAAAATTATTTGTAAAGTCACCCTGTATTTGGGCCTTCTTTCACTCCAACCCTTCTTTCAGGGGTTTCCATAAAGTAACGAAATTTTATGAAATCTGGAAATGAAATGCTGAAAATCAACATTTAATGCACAAAGTTCAAGACTAATTATAAGAGCTCTACAAGTAGGAGCAATGAAAATATAGGCAGCGACAGTGGAGGCGCTAAAAAAAATACGGAAAGACATTTTTTATTGGACCATGTAAAAATATATAAATAGTTTTATTTTTACACGCACAACACTGATTGAGACTCCAAACTCTCCAGCATGCACATTACACAAGATAACTCCAGAAACACTGAGTAAAAAATTTCAAGCCCACTCCATAGACCTACGTGACCTTTTAAAATATGTTTCAAAGCTGAAAACTAACCTATGCAATCCTTTAACATGTGTTTTAACAAAATCAAAAAACAAATGTATACCTGTAATTTTTTTATGTGCAAAACTTGGTACAAAAAGAAAAATGCCCCAACATAAAAGGGACCCAAAAAAAACAATTAAGCTACCTTAATAATAAACCATCTATCACTAAGCATCAAGGCAATATCGAACCTTTGTGTCCTTTCACTTGGTGATGGCATCTTCAAAAAAGAAATTGCCAATTGTGTATATACCCCAAAGCCATAAATATTTGTGATTACATAAATATAACTATGTATAAATGTTGACTACTTGTAAAAACGAAGATGTAGGTTTGGCTATTGTTGATGAAAAAAGTGGGGGAGGGTGGCAATCACTCATGAGAGAAGGGAGTGGGGATGGCGAAAGTTGATCAGTGGGGAGTAGGAGTGGCTACAGTGAAAGTGATGAGGGAGGCAACATGACTACTTTGCTAAGAAAATCCCTAGCTTTTGGCTTATATATGTATATTTCATGCCTGCAAGTAGCTCGTCCAAAAACCAGGTAGCCATTTGGCGATTTTCAGCCAAAAAAAATAAAAATGCTGAGTTGCAAGTGGACCAGAAAGAACACATGTGGAATCCATAAATCACAAAGGAAAATTACTTCTAGTAGAGTATCAAACATCCCAAGTCCCAATGCATAAAAACCATTTATGCTTATGGAGGTCACTCTAAAATACATCTTGTAATGAAATGATGACAATTTAATATTATCAGAATATTTTCTACATTTTTACAAATATGTTACAATTGTTAGATGAGTCTTTTCCAAACATTAAACGTGGTTTCAATTTATATTTTAGCAAGCTACAATGTGTATCTTAACAATTCAACTCTCACTTTTTAACAATCCGTTTATCAACCATATAGTGTGTAATCACTCCTAAGTTGTACTTGCTTACCTACCCACTTACATAAATTATCTAGTACTACCTAGGCATTTATATACTTAAGCTACTTACCTTCAAGAGGAATGAAACCTTAAAAAAATTTCACACCATTTGGGTATCCCATGAGACCAAGTGTATTTTGATAGAAAATTTTCAAAAATGAATCCTATTGGCATCCAATGAATGAAATTCCAACAAGGTCTCCAAAAAACCACTCCATCCCCAAGACTCACTTCTCTCCAAGTCCTTCTTTAAATCATTATTGTCACATGAGCAAAGTCTCTCTTTCAATCATTCAATGTCATTTTCAATCATTTATTTTGGGCTTTTCAAAGTCCTTTTAAATCAATACTTAGGGTTGAGCAAAGTCCTTTTTTGGAACATTTTTCACACATGAACAAAATGACTCACTTTTCTAGCAACTTTAATTTTACTACCACCTAAAACTTTTTAAATTCTTAACAGAACTGGTGCACAACCATGCTTTCAGCTGCCACGCAACCTTCAAAATTCCTTTTTGACATCACAGGTCTTGAATTCTCAGAAGTTTGACTCCTGTTGCAGGTGCTGCCAGTATCATTGAGAGTCCCCCCCTCATCAAACAAATCTTCCTTAAGACCATGACCAGTGGTACAAATTGATGGTTCCAGCTTGTCTTCTCAAATTCATTCACTATTCACACTGCCCAAGCATGGTGCCCTCCCATCATCTCTTTTGCTGAAGAGAAATTGTGTGGAGAGAGGCCTTGCTTTTTCTGTACTTATTGGAAACAATGCGTTGCAAGAAGTCCAGAGACTTACTACCTGATGACAATTCACTCTCTGCCACTGTTGCTGCTCACTGAAATGATGATTGAACAGGGAAGGACTTCACCTTCCTCTTTCTCTCACTTGTCACCATTGATGCCCT
>Ga0116231_10015166_pt1 | contig 10045 bp, 7 predicted proteins | sample S1TSphgellanicum_2_FD_89695 | JGI IMG/M metagenome (GOLD analysis project Ga0116231, IMG submission 89695) | Host-associated microbial communities from peat moss isolated from Minnesota, USA - S1T2_Fd - Sphagnum magellanicum MG | ecosystem: Host-associated > Plants > Peat moss > Unclassified... | reverse complement strand
GGGGGCATACAATGTGCCATGACCTTCATGGTAGTAGACACGGATGGGTACGACGTGCTACTTGGTCTGGACTTTCTAATGAAGATTGGAGCGGTGGTTGATGTGGAACGAGGTCTTATCTAGGTAAGGCATGGGCCTAGGACCAATGTAAAGGTGTTGCCACCGACAGTGGTAAATTTGTTGTAGAGAATGAGTGCGGGTACGATGGTGCAAGAGACGTCGACCACTTGGAAGGACGCACATGCCCACCAAGATGATTATGCAGTACCTGATCAGGATTGAGAGGCGATCAACGAGGAGGATGATGCGTCCACCTCAGATTTCGATGATGACAGCGATACCAGTGAATACTATGATTCGAAATCTCATCAAATAGAACAGATCGACTTAGAGGATGAGTTTGTGGATGCTGAGTTTGAGGAGCTAGTCAGCTCAGAAGGACCATAGGAAATGCTGCGACTGATGTTACAGGAGCAGGATGACGGGATCATGACAGAAGAGATCACGGATGGGGATGATTATGCCAACTGGATCAGGTGGGTGTCTGATGCGGAGAAGAGCAAGCAGATCATACATGAGTCCACACACGATGTGCCTGTTCCATTGTTGCTGCAGCAACACTGTTCCCAACACAACTCTACAATTCCGATGCTACTCCAGATTGTCCAGGTAAAAGATGGCGACTGTGCTTGCAAGCCCATTGGGAAGTCTGTATCGTCCAGTCATAGTGAATCGGGGAATAGATGGAAGGAGATCTGTGAACGAATCAAGATCGACATCGATTTAGGTGAACGTGGGCAGCAACAACTCTGGGGAATCTTGGAGAGATACCAAGACGTCTTTACTTGGAACAAGGGCGAATTGGGCTGTTGCACCATTGGTGAGCATAGTATAGACACGCAAGGGTTTCCACCTTGCAAAGCATCTCCTGGTCGATTATCTTACTGGGAGGAAGCTGAAGTGAAAAGACAGATTGATGCATTGGTAGACTTGGGTAAAATGAGGCCCAGTAACTTCGAATATGCTTGTTGGGTGACTCTACCAGTGAAGAAAGATGGGAGCAGGCGTTTTTGTGGGGACTATCGGCCTCTCAACGTTAAAACACATCGAGATATGTTTCCGATGCCACTCGTGGAGGATGTGATTGATCAGCTGGGCAAGTCGACGTGGTTTACGGCTCTAGACTTGCAGTCTGGGTTTTGGCAAATTCGAATGGCTCCGGAAGATATGAAGAACATAGCTCTGATCACCAAGACTGGATTATACGATTGGACAGTTGTGCCATTCGGACTCAAGAATGCGACGAGTACATTCACTCGAACTATGTCAGAGGTCTTTAAGGACCTGGGAAGCAGATTTCTGAAAGTGTTCGTTGACGACCTCAATGTGCACAGTGAAAGCTGGGGGGAGCACCTTCAACATTTGGATGCGGTACTCTGCAAACTCAGGGAAGTGAATTTAAAACTCAACCCAAGCAAGTGTTGCTTTGCTGCTAAGACTATCACCTTTCTGGGTCACGTGGTGAGCAAGGAAGGTATCCGACCCGATCCTGGAAAAGTAGAAGCGGTGTTGCATTTCCCAACACCGAAGAATGTCCCAAGCATCAGATCATTCTTAGGTTTGATAGGTTACTACCGAAAGTATGTTAGAGGCTACTCGAACTTGGCAGGCCCTTTGTTTGAATTAACAAAGAAGGACGTTGCATTTGTATGGGATATGGGCTGTGAACATGCATACCAGGCGTTGAAGGCAGCACTGGCGGATGCGCCTGTACTCACACGACCAGATTTCAACCAAACCTTCTGGCTGGACGTGGACTGGTCGCCCAAGGGTGTTGGAGCCATTCTGTCACAAAAGGAAGGGAAATTCGAAAGAGTCATAACATATGCTAGCAAGAGCCTGACTGAGGCTCAGAGGAGATTCCATCCAATGGAAGGAGAATGCTACGCTCTGATCTGGGGTGTGATGCATTTTAGACAGTACTTGCACATGAAGCATTTCATCCTATGCACAGATCACAAACCACTATAGTGGTTAGCGATTGTATCTGATGCACATGGTAGGAGAGGCAAATGGGTCGGCATGCTGCAAGACTTTAGTTTCAAAATAGTACACCGACCAGGACTCAGGCACATAAATGTGGATGCCTTGAGCAGGAACCCGGTTGGGTCAACTGCAGATGACGATGATTTTGGTGAAGAAATCCAGGACATTGCTAATACTCCAGCTGATGTACCTAGGAAAGAAGAAGGGCTTCTTTGTGTCAAGACAGAAGAAGACACAAAATGGATGAGTGTCGGGAGGAAGGGTAGACAGCATGATGCATCTTGCTCTGGTAGCAACCATTGGACATGTGTTGGCAACCATCAGCTGTACATGCTTGATGTCGCAGCAGCAGAAGACCTATATGAGGAGCTTATTCCAAGTGAGGAGCTGGTGTTAACGGGTGATGAACCTGTGCAGCACGAGGAAGCGCGAATGATGAAGAGAAGAAGACCTCAGTACCTTAACAAGCAACAACAATTAGACTTGGCTTTGGCAGCCCAGGAGATGTCTGAGTTTGGGGACCATGAAATGAGTCCTACCAAATCTGATGATGAGGAAGATCACGGAGTAAAGTTGAGTTGCGTTGACATATGGGAGGATGCAAACTGTTTGACGTTGTTAAGGGAAGGTGTACTACCTGATGCAGTTGATTTTGAAGAGAACAAGAGGATCAGGAAGAGGGCAAGTAACTATTGCTGGAAGGAGCATAAACTTTTCTTCAAAACGTTACTTGTGCCTAAACCTGAGGAGAGGGTGTCTCTGGTGAGACGAATGCATGAAGATCTGGGGCACTTTGGGGAACAACGAACATTGGCAGAAATTCGACGAAGGTACTTCTGGCACAATCGAATTGAAGATGTTAAGGCGGTGGTCAGAGGATGCCAACAGTGCTAATTGGTGAAGAGTTTAAGCAACATCCAATCTGGAGATGAACAACTAAAAAGCATTCATGTTTGTGATTTATTCCATCGAATTGCACTAGACACTACAAGGCCATTGCCTGAGACTAAGTCGGGCAACAAGTATATTCTGGTGGCCATCGACCATTATTCGAAGTGGTGCGAAGTAAAGGCGGTTGCTGACCATGGAATGGAGACGGCAACCAGGTTTTTGGAGGATGAGATAATCTGTAGGTATGGAGTTCCCAAATTCATGTTAACTGACAATGGGGGGGAGTGGGCTGCAGAGTTCGACGTGATGTGTAGGGATTATGCTATTCAACACCAACGCACTGCGCCCGAATGGCCTCAGTGCAATGGGATGGCTGAGCGCATGATCAAGACCATCAAGCATGGTATAATTGTGCTTGCTGCTACTCCTGCCAACATGGATTGTTGGGATCAGTAGTTGGCCAAGGTTTTGTTTGGGTACCGCTGTGGGATACAAATGAATACGAAATTCTCTCCGTTCATGATCCTTACTGGTCGAACGCCACGATTGAAAGCGAACAACTACTTGCAGGCCTTGACTGCTGAGACTGACGATGGTGTGGATATGGAAATTGCTGCAGCTTAGTTTCTGCAGAAAGTGGAGCTCATTGCAAATATCCACAACAACATTTTGCTCAATGTGGGGCAAGCTCAGAAGCAACAAAAGAAAGTCTATGTTGCCAGAAGAGGTAAGCATTTGTTTGAGGGCTTGATTGCAGGCCAAACGATGGTAAAGATGAAGAAGCCAGGGAAAAGAAGAGCTCTGATTACAAGTTAGGAGGGCCCCTACCAATTCATCGGACATACAGATGGAAAGGGTAACCTCGATTTTGAGGAAGGCTGTCGATTATGCATCATCCAAGATGCCAATGGTCACCAATGGGAGAGATTTCGTCGGGACCTCCGAATCTTTTATGCTCCACTAGACTAGATGAAGTTGAGGGACTCATTTGTCTAAGAAGGGAGGGGTTACATATGTAACACGAAAATGGGTCTCCACACAGTGTGAACACCTAGGCCTTGAGGGTGTGCTTTGGTATAATTAGTCGTCCTGATTTTTGGCGGCGAATGTTTTCTCCATGACGACTACATGGCTGTGCATGGGACGTTTTGTGTGAGAAGGTGTACATGAATGAAGGCGGTGCGAATGATGAAGAGGAGTGGAACTGCATTGATGCGCCGAAAATGGAAAAGGAGGAGGAGACTTGATGGAGAAGCTAAGTGGAGAACAGAACAGGAGAACGGTTGGGTGTGACAGAGTTTTGGAGAAGAAGAAGCTCGGTGGCGGGCAAGAGAAGCAGATCTTGCCGGATAGACTAAAGAGCACTAAGAGAGACAGAGGAGGCAATCCTAGTTGAAACATGGAGAGAAAGCTCGGTTAGTGAGGATAGTTTGGCTGAATGTTAGAACTTTCCGCTACGCCTGACAATCGGTCAAACTGCTACAGAGAAATTAGAGAAAGAGAGAGACACTAGAGAGCACTAGGAATCTGGTGATTTCGTGAACATTTTTGATGGAAAGCAAGCTTGTGCTTTCGGGGGAATGTACAGAGTTTGTAATGCAATGAGAGAGTTTCCCTTGCTGGCATCTGTGTGAATGTGTGAATAGGAAAACTTATTCTGCTGTTGTGCGAAAGCAAAACACTTGTATGTCTTTGATCTCGTGATGCTCGTCTGAAAGAGTCAGTAGGTGGTTAATGTGTTGTGTGAGATTGGAGGTCCGAATTGTGTGTGAGTATTTTAGGAGAACATGGATGCCTGGGTTCGTTGAAGGCAATCAGTGTGCTGTGTTTTCGGACCCTCTTTTTTTTGGTTACACCTTTACCACATATAAATGGGGTATAATTTATAGGATGTGTTAAGAAAAGTTGTGGCATATTATTTTTAAAAAAACAAAAAAATGTAAATATTTGGTTATGATTTGAAATTGTTGCCATTTCAAAAAATAAAACATTGAATTTACAAGGAATTAACACATTTTCATATTTCATATTTATTCAAAAATGATAAACAAAAAAACATGACATGTACTAGGATAACTAAAAGCATTTATTATAACAAATTGCAAAAGAAAATTGTTCCAAACTTCATTAATATGAAAAGATATTTTTGGGCAAAAGGACATGCAATCTTTTTCTAAAGCAATCCCATTGGCTCATTGTATCTCATTTGCACCCATTAGTTATTAACTACATACTATACTTAATAGGTAATAATTGTTATTAATTATACATTAATAATTAGGTGGGCCTAACTTAGGTGTGACATAAGTTACTTTCATTATTAGATTAAGGTTATTTAATAAGTAGTAAGTTAGGTTAATAGGTAGTAGGTTAGGAAAGTAAGTTAATAGGTTGGGTGCATATGTGGATATTTAAATAAATATGTAGGTAACTATGTATGTATGTAAATTAAGTAAGTAAATAGTTAGTAAAATAGGCTTAGAGTGGGTAAATAGGTAAGGTCAAGATAAATAGGTTTTTTTTTTAAGATGATCAAATTTTTATTTGGGATTAAATTTTATTTTACACATTTAGTTATATAATTTGCAACTAAGTTCTAATTATAAAATTTATTGCATATTTTTTGTCCTCCATTTCAATCTTGTAAATTATATAAAAAGATGCATTTGAAGCATTGAAACCACAAAAACAACATTTAAAAAAAATGTCATTTGGGATGAACCAATAAAAAGGCTTGACCTAAGAAACTAAACCTAAAATAAAATTTAAAAAACTATTTACCTACGTACTCCATATCTACCAACATAATTTTTACTTACCCACCCGCCCATCAACATAGATTGATTTTTAATTTTTAAAAAAAATGCCATATGGCAATTTCAATTATGCCAAAAGACAAATTTTGATCGCACCAAATGACAATATGTGAATGGGCTATATTTTTATTACAAAAATAAGGATTACTTGCAGATTGCATATGAATGATCAACGAATGAAATCATATACGTTAATTGTATACATCATCCATGTGGAATGTGTTAATATCAAGATGAATCATCATTTGCGACTAAACATTAAATGTAACTTCAACTAATGGATTTTTAGTGATAAGTGTTGATTGTAACTTATTTATTGTTGGAAATTATAGTCGCAAATTATTTATTATTTTTAGTGATGTAAGTTATTCTAGGCTATTCTTAGGATAATGTATGTTACTTTAATCTATTTAAAAACTACCATAGGTTAGGATTGTAGGTTATATCTAAATTATTTTAACCTTTTTTATTATTTTAAATTATTTACCTAAAGTGGAATAACATAAAATAACCAAAGAATTAGCCTAAAGCAGATAGATTAAAACAACTTAAAATAACCTAAGGTGGAACAATTTAGAATAATTTATGATGCATTAATCTAAAATAAATTAAAATAACATAGAATAACCTAAGGTGGAATAACTAAAAATAACCTATACTACAATAGCCTAAAGTGAAACAAGTAAAAATAGTTGAGAATATATTAACCTAAGGTGGAATAATTTAATTTAAGGTAGAATAACCTAGAATACTTTAGGGTATTATAAGGTATTTAAAACAAAATAAAAATAAAAATGAATATAATGGATTATTTCAATTAGTAGTGGAACAAAATGATTATATAGATAATAAAAAAATTGATATTAAAAAATACCTTGCTAGCAGGATATTATTTTCAAAAAAAAATACACTACTTACATGTTGGTCGGAACATGTAAGAAATTTATACTCAAGTTATGATGTGAATTTTCTATTAACACAATGAATGGATGATGTTTAAATGGTTGACTACATTTTGAATTCAAATTGAAAAGAGACAATTGAAATTACTAAGAATTATGGGTCAAGTTCATTAACCCATTAAATACTAAAAGGCCTTAAAATTGAAATGGGTTCATTAATTGGTGTTTTAACTTAGTGTGATTTCACCATGGGTGAAATCATTTATGCCTAATTCATTCATGTTCATTTTCTGTTATTAAAAATATTAAATAATAAAATGTATATTAATAAAAAATTATTGAATGTGATTTTTTAAAAAGTGTGTTTCATTCCATAAACCTATAAAGAAAGAGGATTTTATTTACTAATTGGCATATGTGCCATTCCCTATGTTTAGTACTTAATGAATTCCATTTGAAAAGGAAATTATGGTTTTTCATTTTTTATTTAAACAAAGGTAGTGTTTTTTTCCACACCATTTTGGTTAAAATTTGTGGGCTATTGTGAAGGAATTGGTAATTTAAAACCCAAACTAGCAAATTTTGTTCATATATATATATATATTCAACTATTAACAATTATAAGAACTTGATTGTCTAAAAAATGATTTATTTATGAATTGTGTATTGGACCTAAGTAAATCTAACAAGTGGGATGGAGTGTGGTAGAACAATTTAGGAATTATCCCACAATTAGGGACTTCAACAAGTATATAAATATGTTACATGACAATATGGATTATGTTTTATCCATGAGTATTGGGATATGTTGTGTAGCTATTTGTTAGGCATGTTGTTATGGTTTTGCTCATTTTAGGTTGGTTTGATTGAAGATAAACATTGATGATTTATATTTACTTGATTCTAGTTGCTTAATCCATCATGACTTTTGGTTTTTTTGTGTTCTTTGAAAATTGAACATGTAACAAGGGAGGGGTGTTGACATTTGAAAAAATGTTAAAAACCAAAGGTTAAAATAAATATTTAATCAAAATTTTTTTACAAGAAATAAAGATTGATCCAATCCATCTAAGATTCAACATGTGTAGTGTGATGCATTGGCATTTTAAAAAGCATGTGCATGAAGTGATGATGTCCAATTCTAACACAATTTGACATCATTTCATTGCAAGAAAAATTAGAACCTTTGATTAAGGTTATTAATGAAGTTTTTACACAAAACCTATTAGTTATTGAATATATGAGTTTTCATCATTTAAAGAATAGGTGATCAATGTTGTGGTTTATTTTTATGGTTAATAATTAGGGTTATTTTTATTTTTATTATTTTTATTACAACATGATTAAACAAAATAAATTTTCAATTTAGAATTGTTTATTCATCACAATATAATTTAAGTGCAAATGAATATCAAAATGGCTTAACCTTCATTGATTAATTGCACAATGCTTTCAAAAGATTCATTACAACAAATCATGGCTTTTCAAAAGGTTCAACTTAACTAATGTGTAGGCATTGATTAAAAGGATGTATGTTTTGATTAAACACATGGGGCATGAAAGACACTTGATTCTTTTGCTTGATTTTTTTATTAAGGTGACCATTTTAACTAAATGTTAAATTGTACATTTAATCAAGAAGGACAAATTTTTAAATGGTCCATCAAGATTCCCATGGCTTAATTAAATTAGCCATATTAATTTAGTTATCTAACCTACTTATTATGCCTATTAGGCTACCTACCTACCTACTTACCTAACATGTACTTACTTACATCCTTTTTACATACTTACCAAAATATGTCTTACTTCGGCCTACTTACCTACCTAGGTGCTACCAACCTACTATCTATTTACTATTAACCAAAGTTATTTATTTATATATTAATTATCTATCAATCTATCTACCTACCTATTATCTACCTACATACCTATATATACCTACCTCGTTACCTATTTATCTACCTACATACCATTTACGTACACACCTATTTATATTTTACATAAGTAGGTATGTACATCTAAAGACATAGGTAGGTAAGCATGTCTACTTACTTATCTACATAGTTAGGTATTTACTTACCTATTTATGAAAAAATTGAAGTTCAAATGTTGTTATACACGTTGACAATAAAATTCATTGAAGTTCAAATAAACACGTTAAATGCATTTGATATCATATTGTTTTATAAAGTGGTGTGATGGTTTGATGGTTATGACATTGGTGTGGAGCTAAAAAAACCAAAGTTCAATCCTTCATACCAACATTTATTATGTGGAATATGTATATTCATATAAATACCTTATACATGTGTGTAAATGTATAGTATATAGGTGGGTTGTGGATAGGTAGGTAGGTGGGTGGGTAGGTTTTATTTATTTATTACATCTTTATATTTAAAAATTGAGTTTTTTTAATTAAATCTTTTTGGCTACTTAATTTTTTGTCCAATTTGATTAGTCAAAAAAATCATTAATCAAATTAGACATGTTCAAATTGATTTATCCAATATGATTAAGTGGTCAAATTGACCAAATGTCAAAATGATTAGTTTTTGGTCTAATTTTCTAATCAAATTAACCACGATTTGTTGTCATGATTAATCTTAATCAATTGACATTATTGTCAATATAACTGTTAATTTTGATAACAATTGGGATACAAAATATCCCATATTATCTTTATTTCATCCAAATTGATCTACCAAACATGTCATTGTGTCAAATTCCCATTCAAGGAAATTGTCATTATTCATCTATGAAATGACCATTCAAATAACCTTGCCCAAAAGAATGAAAACTCAAAAACAAATAAACATGTGCAACACAATTGACCTTATATTGGAACATTGATTGACTTTTTTTTCCTTCAATTTTGTAATGTAACAATAGTAGTAAGCCTCCAAGACAAATTTTGACCTCATTGACAACAATTTTGTACATGACCATTAAAAAGCATAACTAATAGACAAACCTATTGCAACACTTTCCCCAAACTACTTGGGCAAAATTTGGCAACTTCGCTATAGTTTCCTCAAATTTGTAAAATTTGCAAATGGCAATTAATGATTACTATGGAATAACTAATAGGTAGGTTCATCCATTGATGAAGTTAATGCTTGTATGGTTTTTTATTCTTCCGTTCACAAACTTAATGTTGGATGACTTTGTTTGTTTCAATCATCCATCAACAAACCTTTTACACGATTTCTCATTCATACTTTAACAAACAAAGTCTATTGATATCCTTTATAACTAGGTGTTTAATTGTGGGTTCCAATGTAGTTGTATGGTAGTTGATTTTAGTTGTACTAGATAACTAAATTGCAACTTATAGTACAAATGTATAAACCTTGCACACACATTATCATTGTCCAAATTATGATAGAT